>WOR8_10000390_pt1 | contig 45259 bp, 35 predicted proteins | sample DeeMarSeWOR38_10_FD_19890 | JGI IMG/M metagenome (IMG submission 19890)
ATTGTAAAGTCGCCATAATTACCAGTAAGAAGGCTGATTGTATCTCCGCTTTGTACATTGTTTATAGCATTTTGAAGTTCGGATAAATTGGATACGATTATTTCGGTGGCATTTGCTGATTGGATATTGAAAAATAAAATAATTCCTAAAAGTGAAATGAGTAAAGAATTTTTCATCGCTTATTCTCCTACTTAATCAACAACATTGATTTTGTTTGATTATAATCTCCGGCTTGTAATCTATAGAAGTACACTCCGCTTGGCAGATTCCCTGCATTAAAGTTGATTTCATAACTGCCTGCTTGTTTTACTTCGTTTACAAGTGTGGTAACTTCATTCCCAAGCACATCATACATTTTGAGTGATACTGCTTTCGTCTCACCTCTTACGTCTTGCGGAACAGTGAATTTTATCCTCGTCGAAGGATTAAACGGATTCGGGTAATTCTGAAATAACTGAAAGGTTTCGGGGAAATTCTCTTCTTCGATTGAAGCTGCATTTGTAAATTCATAACAGCCAATATCAAAACCACTTCCTTGTGGACGTGGAACATTTTCAAGGTCTTCGAACACCGTCGGAAGCACCAAATTAGTTCCTGCGTTAACTGCTTGAGCATTTTGGAGTAAATGAAAATTTCCACTTGTGTGATTAACAAAAATCTGTTCTTCAGGATCCGCAATCATCGAATGGAGATCATAACCGAGTGATTGCCACTGACTCATTGTCATATTTGAATTTCCATCATCATCGCTCAGTCGATTTACTAGAATGTTGTGATCGCTTACAAATCCATTTGCAGAAGCTGCATCGATTGCAATGCTTCCTCTAAAGCTGTGATGATTAATCAAAATATTATTGTAAAGCGTGTTTCCGGTCGAACCATCCACAGAAATTATGCACCATCTTCCATCGGAAGGCTGAATAATTGTATTGTTATAAACTTTATTATTTTTTGAAGCATCTCCACCATCGATCTGGTACATAGCAATACCGGTCGCATGATTGTTGTAAATCAGGTTGTTAAAAATTTCTGAGTTTTGGACTCCATCCATGTTTATTGCGGAGCCGCCACCGTAACCATTATCATGCAAAATATTTCCTTCAACAACAGCATTGATTATAATCCCATCACCGCCCATTGAAATATCACCGTTCATATGAATTCCACAGCCGTTATTACTAAAGGAGTGATTATTTCTTATAACCGGTCTGTCACTGCTGTTTGATACATAAATTCCATGTTCCTCAAAACTATAAGAACAGGTGTTGTTTTCAATTGTCAAGTCATCTGTAAATCCTGTGAATATACCCCAGCGCTGATTATTATGGCAATAGTTATTCTTAATTGTGACAAAATCAGAAACAGCAGCTCTGATTCCGGAACGAGGCTGGGATTTAATTTCAAATCCATCGATGACAATCCAGGACGCATTTTCAATATTGATTCCATCCGGTGTGACAGAATTTCTTTCATCAATAACAACATTGTTTTCAATAGACTTGAAAACTATAAGACTATTCTGACTTCCATTTTTTCGAATATCGAAACCAGCATAATTACCCTGGAGGACTAAAACAGAATCACCGGCACTCACTAAATCTGCTGCGTACTGCAGTGTTTCAAAAGCAGTTTGAGGTGTCAATCCGTTGTTGCTATTACTTCCGTTTTCAGAAACGTAATAGGTGGTTTGTGCTGAAATTAAACTTATATAACAAGGTAAAAAGCTGAGGAAAAGTATTCGTAAAAGTGACATCATAATTCTCCAATATTTTAACCGGTATTTTTAAAGTCAATTAGAATACCAGATAATTCTCACTTGATATGTGTCTATAAAGTGATTTTGAGCAATTGTGTGCCTTGAAATGACGACAAATATTACGTTTTAACCGTCTATTATGGTAATTTTACGATGCTTTTTTCTTTTAATTATTAAATAGTATAATGAACCTTCTGGGAGTAATTAATGAATTATAACCTAATTAAAATAGTAGAATTCGATAGGGTTAAAAACTATAAGGGTGAATGGGCAACTAAGATGGAGTTGTTTGCAGATATGTGTCGTTATAACACGCTAGTTGCCGTAAAAAAAGCAGGCTCAGGGCATCTGGGCTCGTCTCTAAGTGCAATGGATATTACGACTTATCTATACTTAAATGAATTAAATGTTTTTGAGGTTGGATTCGATTCACCCGATCGTGATATTTATTTTTCTTCCAAAGGACATGATGTTCCCGGATTGTATTCACTTTTTTATGCGCTTGGAATTATTCCCGAAGAAAAACTTTTGATGCTCAGAAGATTGCACGGGTTGGATGGTCATCCTGAAGTCCGCCAGAACGGAATCGAAGCAAGCACCGGCTCACTAGGAATGGGGATCTCAAAAGGAAAAGGAATGGCCTGGGCAAAAAATTATAATAAGAATAAAGGACACGTGTATGTTTTAACCGGCGATGGCGAATTCCAGGAAGGACAGATTTATGAATCACTGCAAGCCACTGCTCATCAAAAGGTAAGCAACATTACGGCAATAATGGATCATAATAAATATCAAACAGATATGCTTGTAGCTGATGTAAATAATATTGAAGATGTTGTGCAAAAAGTTTCTTCTTTCGGTTGGCACGTTTTAAGAATTAACGGACACGATTACAATGTTTTGAAAAAGACATTTGACGATTTGAAAAAGGTAACAAATAAACCAAAGATGATTGTTGCCGATACGATAAAGGGTAGGGGAGTATCATTTATGGAAAAACCGGAAATGGAAACTTTTGGGGGTAAAATACTCTACAAGTGGCACAGCGGTGCACCCGATGATGATAGTTATGAAAAAGGCTTGGCTGAATTAACCGAAACAATTAATAAACTTTCTCAAAAACTTGGAATCGGGAAGATCGAAATTCCTGAAAACAAAGGTGAGGGTAAAGCGATAACGAAACTTGAAAAGGAATTTGTTACTGAAGCTTACGGCGATGCACTATGTGAAATTGCAAAAACTAATGATAAGCTTGTTGTTCTCGATGGCGATCTTTCAGCTGATTGCAAGTTGCGTAAATTTGAAAAAACCTATCCAGATAGATTTATCGAGAACGGAATTGCGGAACAGGATATGGTCTCTATGGCTGGAGGATTGGCAAGAATGGGATTGGTTCCCGTTGTAAGCACTTTTGCAAGCTTTCTTGCAGCAAGAGCAAACGAACAGATTTACAATAATGCAGGTGAAAAAACTAAAGTGGTTTATACCTGCCACTTTTCAGGACTGATTCCAGCCGGACCCGGAAAATCACATCAGAGCGTTCGGGATATTTCACTTTTCGGAGCACTACCAAACGTAACAATCATACAACCATGTAATGCTGAGGAAACAAAATGGGCAACCGAATATTGTGTTAATAAAGCAGAAGAAAATTGTGTTTTAAGATTGGTAATTGGTCCTTCACCCGAAAAGATTGAGCTCCCTAAAGATTATAAATTTAAAGTGGGAGTTGGTGCAGAATTAACTGCTGGAAATGATGCACTAATTTTCAGTTATGGTCCTGTTATGCTTCACGAAGCTTTAGTTGCTGCAGATTATTTAAAGAAGATTGGTTTTGGCTTGAAAGTAATAAATATGCCCTGGCTGAATAAAATAAATAAAGACTGGTTGAAGAAAGTTGTAAAAGATCAAAAAAAAATATTTGTTTTGGAAGACCATTCTGCTATTGGTGGGCTGGGTGATAGATTATTGAACACATTAACGGAAATTGGTGAGATTATTGGTCCGACTTCGTCCGGCAAAGACCGGACTTCGCCGAGACAGGCAAAAGAATTTATAAACTTCGGATTAAAAGAATACCCAGAATGCGGAACCCCACTGGAAGTTTTAGAATTTCATAAACTGGACGGAAAATCTTTAGCGCAAAGAATTTCAGGTAAAGCAGACATTAAATCCGCCTCTGGCGGAGAATCTGAAGATCAGATTAAGCAAAAATATACTGCAGACGCGCCGCAGTAAAATAAAAAAGCCCTCTAAAAGAGGGCTACCAGATAAAATTAAAATCTAATTTTACTCTTTCACAAATCCAAGATCAGGTCTTTGTTCACCATATTTGTTTTCAATAGAAGTAATAAACGGAGCCATTTTTGCCCACAGTACACTGGCTTCGGTCTCCATTAATGCGTTATCTGCTTCCATTGAAGCGTAATAATCAGCACCATCTTTAAAATTTTCTGTAAGAGCAATCATGTTGTTATCTAATCCCAACTCAATAAGCCAAATAGTGTACCCATTTTTAATGTTTTTTTCTTCATAGAGTTTTTTCCATTCCATCATTATATCCATTATTTCTTTACGGTTTTCTAATTTGTAATGAAAAAACATCCAGTGGATAAATTTAGCATCCTCAGGTTTTAGCCTGGGCTCCTTTGGTGCGTATGAATATTTTGCAGACCGTGTTGCAATAAAATCTTTATGAGTTACCATACTGCTTTCATTCTTCTTCATAAATTCAGCCCATTTTTCTTTTCCAATCTTTTCAATAGCTGATCCGAATATTTCCGGCATTTTATCAATTGCGGCATAATTGTCTAATGGAAATAGATAGTAATAGTGCCCATCATCCCTTTGTGATGCCCACATATATGGAAAATCAAGATCTGCACCGGTCATCATTTCAACCCATTGTTTTGAAGTTTCTTCGTACTGATTCCACATATCTACTTTAGCAACTTCTTCACGAATCCAGTAAAGCTGGTCCTTCGGTTCTTCTTGTGCTAAAGTAATTGTAGAATAAATTAATAATCCAGTTAGCAATAAAAGTATGAATTTTGGTTTAAGCATAAATATGCCTCCTTAAGTGTTGAAAATAAATTGAGTTTGCCCTCAGTTTGAAAATTTAGAGTAATTAACGAGGATAGTAATTAAAACTAAATATTTATTTGTTAATTAGCAAGAATTTGGGAACAGAAAACAATAAAATTAGAATTTTGAGAAAATTTGAATTTTTAAAGAATTATTGGACACTATTTTACGGCAATTGCGATCAATCTCTCAGCATTTTCATCGTACTTTTTACCTGCGAGATCACCGAAAATTTTTACAGATGAGAATCCTGCATTACTTAGCATCTTTTTCAATTCATTTTCAGAGTAAATCCAGTGGGATAATTTAAATTCTTTTTGCAGATTATCCTTTAACATTATCCAGCGGTTTTCTATTCTACTCCAATTATTGATCACTTTTCTTTCTTCGATATAGGTGATCCCATCCAATTCAAATGATTCACGCTCTGTAAATTTTCTTTGAAGTATTTCCTTTCCCACCACATCAATTAATAGTAATCCTTTTTTCTTAAGTGAGCTGTAAGAGTTATAAAGCACTTTCATATTATCATTATGTTCTTCAAAATAACCAAATGAAGTGTACATAGTTATTATTGCATTAAAATAAATTTTTCTTTTAAAATCTGTCATGTCATCTTCTATAAATTCTACGGAAAGATTTTCTCGGGCTGCTTCTTTTTTTGCTTTTTCAAGATACCTTTTAGTTCGGTCTACTCCTGTAACCTTATAGCCTCGCCTGGCAAATTCTAATGAATGTCTCCCTTGCCCGCAGCACAGATCAAGTAACTTGGAGCCGGGTGTAATTCCAGTTAAAGAAATTATTTGTTCAATCTCTTTTTTTGTTTCTGCAGGATCTTTTACCGCAAACAATTTATGGGACATTACATCCCAGAACTCATCATTATTGTACCATTCAACCAATTCAGATCATCTTAATTTGAATTAAGTTTAGATGAATTAACCAATAATCAGGAAGTTTTTAATCTGGAAAAGATTGTGAACTCAACAAGCAACAGAAAAAGTGGAAATGTTATAGAAAGTATTAATTGTGTATCAAATCCAATTACATTTTTAGTCGCAATTAGATTTAATGATTTGAAAATAAGAAAGATTATTATCCCTAAAGCTGAACTTTGCAGTGAACCAAAAATCCAGAAAATTTTTGTCGAATCCATTTTGTTCTCTCCTGTTTATTCTGAAAGCAATAAAAATTACTTAGAATATTTTGTATAAGCAATAATTTATTTCAGAAATGAACTATACTGACTTTAGCGGGCAGACATCATATTAAATAGAAATATGTTGTCTGAGATGGTTCAGGCAAAAAAAACTATTTGGGTTTTAATTTATAATATATTTTTTTACCGAGCCAAAGCAGTAAAAATATTGTTATCAATCCAGCTACAATTGGAACTAAAATTGCCAGAGCAGATAAGCCGAAAGAAGACCCCGCTTCTACAGTTGACACAACGGGATTTCCAATTCCTCCGGTTGTAGTTGTTGAAGTCAATCGGGAAACACTTGTTCCTGTTTGAACAATTCCTGCCGCACCGCTTCCTGCTATAATTGCAAGAGCCCATTTCACCAGTGGTGGTAGTCCGCTTACAACTGCAACCATTAAAATTGCACCGGCGATAAAAGCTGCGGGCGTTGCGATTGTATCAAGCAAATTATCGAACCATGGAATGTAATAGGCACCGATTTCCAAAATAGTTGCCGCACTAAAGGCGATTAATGCAGGATACGTGCCGATCCATTCAAATGATTCGGATAGGGGTAAGAATCCTGTCATCGAGGCAATGCTTGCAACAAGAAACGGAACAAAAATTCTGAATCCTGTTGCAGCACTAAGCCCGATTCCTAAAAGGATTGACGAAAGAATTTCCAATTCAATCTATCTAATTTTTTCCGCCAAATAATCCGCCCAGAATATTACCCAGCGGACTTGATTTTCCACCACCTAGAATCATTCCAGCAACATCATCCAGTACGCTTCCATCACCATCTGCGTCCAAAATTGCTTCAATACCACTTGAACCTGCTCCCTGGTTATCTCTTTTATTGGTTAAGAAGCCAAGTAGAATTGGTGCTAACATTGGAATAAGCTTAGCTGCAGTGCTACCATCAATTTTAAATTTATTTGCAATCAAATCTGTTGCCTGAATACCCGAATCACCAAGCAATCCGCCTAATTTTGGATCAGGATTTTGATCTTTTGACTTTTGTTCAAACAGATCGTCAAGGTTTCCCAAAACTTCGGCACTGCCATACTTATTTAATATATGATCCACTCTTTCCTGCCCGCCGCGCTCATCTTTTTGCTTCTTCAATCCGCCAAGAATAAGGGGTGCTAACTGTGGAAGAATTTGTGAAACCGTGTTTTGATCTAAATTAAGTGATGAAGACATTTTTTTAGATACATCCGGGCCAATTGAACCCAGAAATTCTTCAAGAATGTTTGCCATAGCTTTCCCTTTTTTTATTTGTGTATTGAATGAATTAGTATCTATAATATAGCGAAAAAAACCTTATGAAATGCCCTAATATAGGGGCTGAAACAATAGTTGAGGAAAATTAAAAATTGAATTTTTTTCTTTTGATGAATCTTCCTCTTCCAGCAGAGCCGACAAACTGATTGTCCCTCACAATTATTTCACCGCGAGAAATAACGGTTTCGGCATTTCCCTTAATTTTTATTCCTTCATAAAGAGAATAGTCAACATTCATATGGTGTGTGTGTGCAGAAATCTGGTGCTCTTTATTCGGATCCCAGATTACGATATCTGCATCGGAACCAATTTCAATCGTTCCCTTTTGTGGATGCATTCCGAAAAGTTTTGCAGGTTCGGTTGATGTTAATTCCACCCACCGATTTAGGGAAAATCTTTCTCTATTTACTCCCCCTTCAAAAATTAACTGCATTCGGTTTTCAATTCCTGGTCCACCGCTTGGAATTTTGGTAAAATCATTTATACCAAGATCTTTTTGACCTTTATAACAAAAAGGGCAGTGGTCTGTTGCAACAACCTGTAGTTGATTTTTCTTTAATCCATTCCAGAGTTTTTCCTGATGCCATTTTTCTCTTACAGGAGGAGTAAAAACTAGTTTGGCATTTTCAAATCCAGGTTTATTCATATCATCTAAAGAAAGAAATAAATACTGAGGACATGTTTCTGCAAATACTTGTAGACCTCTATTCCGCGCATCCGAAATTTGTTTAAGACCATCGTTTGTCGATAAATGGACAATGTAAAGCGGACAGCCCGATTTTTCCGCAAGTTTAATTGCTCGCTCAACTGCTTCTCCCTCTGTTTCTGCAGGTCGTGTTAATGCATGATAAATTGGTTCCCTTTTTCCTTCTGCTTGTGCCTGTTTTACGATTTTATCTATTTCAATTCCATTTTCTGCATGAATCATAATTAAAGATCCAATTAGTTTTGACTGCCTCATAGCTTTAAAGATTGTCTCGTCATTCAGCATTAATCTGTCAGGATAAGCCATAAAAAGCTTGAAGCTTGTAATTCCTAAATCGTTTAAATCATTCATTTCCGCTAAACGAGAATCTGGCAAATCAGTAATTATCATATGAAATCCGTAGTCGATAACCGCTTTTCCTTCAGCTTTTTTATGCCAGATGTCCAGAGCTTCCAGCATACTTTTACCTTTAGTTTGGGTAGCAAAATCAATTATGCAGGTTGTCCCTCCAAGGCTCGCCGCTCTCGTTCCTGTTTCAAAATCATCGCTTGATGTAATTTCACCATAAGGCATGTCAAGGTGTGTATGAACATCAATTCCTCCGGGTATTATATATTTATCTGAAGCATCGATTATTTCATCTGCTTGTAGTGTTAAGTTTTGCCTAATGAGTTTTACTTTCTCATTTTCAATGAATATATCAGCAGAATATTTTTTTTCTGCTGTAATTATGTGACCATTTTTAATTAGTACCGACATAACTTTACTGAACGTTTTTACTTAAGAATGAATGACTTTAATTTATTAAATTTATACTCAATAATCTTATAAAATTGGAGAGTTAATGAGTTTCTGGGATTGGGAAGTGGAAAATGAAGAGTTTCTTCAGCTGACTATTAAGCGGTGCAAAGAGAAAAATATAATTCTTCCCAAATTTTCCGAGTTAAAAAATCCAGATATTATCCCTGAAAAAATTCAATCCAAGTTAACTAAAATTGATCTTCAGGAAGTTCACCCACTAAATCTTTTCCGAATAAATTGGAGGAATGATCCTGCAAAAGGCGGAATCGGAAAAATTAATTTTCTGGAAATTCCCAAAGAAATAACAGGTGTTAAGGCAAGAATTTTGGGATTAGTTGGAAAATTCTTTCCAACCGGGGCACACAAAGTTGGAGCTACTTACGGCTGCCTTGCACCTTATTTAGTTACGGGCAGATTCAATCCTGAATATCATAAAGCAGTCTGGCCCTCAACAGGAAATTACTGCAGAGGCGGAACATTCAATTCAGCACTTCTTTCGGTTCATCCTGTCGCTATTCTGCCTGAAGAGATGAGCAAAGAAAGATTTGAATGGCTGGAAACCCTTGGAGCAGAAATTTATGCAACTCCCGGCTGTGAGAGTAACGTGAAGGAAATTTATGATAAATGCCACGAACTTGAAGCCGAAAGTGATGAGTATTTAATTTTCAATCAGTTTGATCAGTTTGGTAATTCGGTTTGGCATTTTGAAATAACTGGCTATACAATTGAAAAGCTTTTCGATCAAATAAAGGAAAAAAATCAAAGGCTAGCAGCTTATGTTAGTGCTACCGGTTCAGCTGGAACAATTGCCGCAGGTGATTACCTGCGAACAGTTTATCCTCACTTAAAAGTTGTAGCAACTGAAGCTTTACAATGCCCTACACTTTTAATGAACGGTTATGGTGGACATAGAATCGAAGGAATTGGTGATAAGCATGTTCCATGGATTCACAATGTTAAAAACACTGATGCAGTTACTGCAATTGATGATGAAGAAACACTCAGAGTGCTAAGATTATTTAATGAAGAAGCGGGCAAAGAAGTTTTAATGCAAAATGGAGTGGATAAATTTACAGTTGAAAGGCTGGCTTTTTTAGGAATATCAGGTATCTGTAATCTTCTTGCCTCAATTAAACTTGCGAAGTATTACGAGTTAAATGAGAATGACATCGTCATTACGATTTTTACTGATTCAGTTGAACTCTATCATTCACGGTTAAAGGAGATGAATGAAAATTTGGGAGCTTATAATAATACTCAGGCTTTAGTCGATTGGAATTCAGTAATTAAGAAGCAAAGTATTGATTACTTTAAAGAATTAAATTATTACGATAAAAAAAGTATACATAACCTGAAATATTTTACCTGGGTTGAACAGCAGGGTAAAGAGGTGGAAGAACTCGATGCACAATGGTACGATGAAAATTACTGGGAACGAAGATTTACAATCGCTCCCAAATGGGATAAGTTAATCGATGATTTTAATAAACAAGTTTTAAAAAATAAGTAAACAATCGTCATTCTGACCCCGCCGTATCGGGGAAGAATCTCAATACAGAAATTTAAATATGAAAATTACAAATGCCTGGATCTGCACAATAAACCAAACTAAAGTTGAACCCCTATTTGGCGATATATTCATTAATGATGGTAAAATATCCGGAATTGTTGAAAAGGCATTTGATCCCAAAATTATTTTTAATGAAAAGACTGATGGGAATGATACAATTGAAGCACGTGGAAGAGTGGTTACAGTACCCAATATAAATTTTCACGATCATTTCTATTCACGACTCGCAAAAGGATTAACCCTGAAAGGGGCTATGAACAACTTCCATAATATTTTAAAGAATTTATGGTGGAAGCTGGATATGATTCTGGATGAAGGCATGATCCAAGCATCTGCAAAAATGGCTGCACTCGAATCAATCAGGAACGGAGTTACTTATATTTTCGATCATCACTCATCGCCGCAATCTGCAAATGGAAGTTTGAAAATAATTAGCGATGAATTAAAAGCAATTGACCTGCGCGGTGTTCTTTGTTTTGAAGTCACTGATCGCAACGGAAAAGAGTTGGCGAAAAAGGGGATGGATGAAAACAGGGATTTTTTACGAAATAATGCCAATGAAAATATAAAGGGATTGTTCGGGCTTCATGCATCATTCACTGTTGATGATGATTCTTTGAGAATCATTTCGAATTTTGTAAACGAAAATGATCTGGGAATACATATTCACTTATGTGAGGATAAAATCGACCGGGAAATAAGTTTAAAGCAATCCAATAAATCACCTGTTGAAAGATTAAATTTCTTTGGATTGCTGAACCAGAAAAGCATCTTGGCACATGGTATACATTTGATGGGGGACGATTTGAGAATAATTGAAAAGTCCGGAAGTGCTTTTGTTTACAATCCTGATTCAAACTTAAACAATGCAGTTGGATTACCGGATTTTTCTCACGTCCCTGATTCAATTCCAATTTTAGCCGGTACAGATGGTATGAATTCAAATCCTGCAAGATCATTAAAACAATTGTTCCTTCTTAGCCGGCACCGGGGAATGTCCTTCGAACAGGCTTTCAAACGGATCAATAAAATATATTTTGATCAGATAAAGTTTGTAAAAAAATATTTTCCCGATTTTACATCCCTCAACGTAAAGGATAGAGCAGACCTTATTGTCTGGGACTATATTCCCCCAACACCTTTCAGAGCAGATAATTTCTGGGGACATTACGTTTATGGAGTTTTGGACCGACCCGTTCACAGCGTTATTCAAAGTGGAAAAATATTGATGAAGAGTTTTAACATGGTTATCAATGAATCAAGTTACTTTGCTGACATAACTGAACAGGGCAAAAGATTATATGAAAAATTTCAATCCATGTCTTAACATTAATTTATTTTTATAAACTCAATGGAACTCGCAAAGCAAATACTTCAAAAAGCAGAAGACTGTAAAGATTACACTTCTAATAATCTGTCAAAGCTTATTCAAATAAAATCTTTAAGCGGACAGGAAAAAGAAGTTGCTCTTGCTATGAAAAAAATGATGGAAGACGCAGGCTTTGATGAAGTCAGGGTGGATGGATTAGGAAGTGTTATTGGCAGAATTGGGAATGGAAAAAAGATTATTGCGATTGATGGACATATTGATACAGTTGATTTGGGAAATCTTGATGCATGGGAATTTGCTCCCCTTGGTGGTGAAATAAAAAATGGATTTGTTCACGGCAGAGGTGCAGCAGACCAAACCGGCGGACCTGTGGCTGCCATTACTGCAGGAAAAATTTTGAAAGAAATTGGTTTGCCTGATAATGTGACACTCTATGTTACCGGAACTGTTATGGAGGAGGACTGCGATGGTCTTTGCTGGAAGTATATTGTTGAAGAGGAGAAGATTAAACCCGATTGTGTTATAGTTACCGAACCGACAAATCTGAATATCTATCGGGGGCACAGGGGCAGAATGGAAATTGAGGTTTCATTTTATGGTTTGTCCGCTCACGGCTCAGCACCAGAAAGAGGGCAGAATGCAATTTATATGGCATCCCGGGTTGCGCTGGAGATTGAAAAATTAAATGAACGTTTAATTGCAGATCCATTTCTTGGTAAGGGAAGTATTACAATTTCAGAAATAGTTTCGTCGAGTCCTTCACTCTGTGCTGTTGCTGATTTTGCAAAAATTCATTTAGATAGAAGATTGACCTGGGGAGAAGATAAAGAGTTTGCTATAAATCAGATTAAAGAAATTGTAAAGGGCATGAACGCTAAAGTCGAACTTCTTTATTACAACGAAAAAGCCTATACCGGTCTGGAGTACGGGATGGAAAAATATTATCCAACCTGGAAGATTGAAGAAGATCATCCCGTGATTCAGAATGGAGTAAAAAGTTTTTATGAATTATTTGGTACAAAACCTTTCATTGATAAATGGACTTTCTCAACCAATGCTGTAACTATAAATGGTATCTATAAAATTCCTGTCATCGGCTTTGGACCAGGCAATGAAGAACTTGCACACGCACCAAATGAAAAAGTCCCGATTGATCATCTTGTAAATGCCTCTGCATTTTATGCATACTATTGCAAAATATTTTAAATGGAACACAGATCTGTTAAGATTAATTATGATTTATTATGATTGATAACTATAAACATTCGGATATAACGAGTAAAATAATTAAAGCATACTATAATGTTTACAATAAACTGGGCTACGGTTTTCTTGAAAAGGTTTATGAAAATAGTATGATGATAGAATTAAATAGATTCGGACTCGGATGTGAAAAACAGTATCCAATAAAAGTTTATTTTGATGAGCATGAAGTTGGAGAATATTTTGCGGATATATTGGTTGAAAGTTGCGTGATCGTTGAACTGAAGGCTGCAGAAAATCTCTGTCCTGAACACGAAGCCCAGCTAGTTAATTATTTAAAAGCCACAGATTTAGAAGTTGGAATTCTATTGAATTTTGGTAAGGAACCTCAATTTAAAAGAAAAGTATTTTCAAAAGAATTTAAGAAATAAAACCAGCGAAAATCATAAATGATCATATTTAATCTGCGTTCTATTAAAGGAATAATGAAAGTTTTAATATGAATACACAATTAAAAGGTAAACATTTTTTAACCTGCGAAGATTGGTCAAAAGAAGAACTTGATGTTGTGTTTGATAAATCATTTACATTGAAAGAAAAGTTTTATAAGGAAGAACCAACAAGATATCTCCAGGATAAGACTCTTTTCATGATCTTCTTTGAACAATCAACCAGAACGCGTAATTCTATGGAAGCAGGAATGACACAGCTTGGAGGACATGCACACGATTTAACTGCTGATAAGATGCAGCTATCACACGGTGAATCTGCAAAAGATACAGCTATTATTCTTTCACGAATGGGACACGGCATTGCTTCACGGAATTGCTTTTATGGAATTGGAAAAGATTATCTTGCTGAAATGGCAAAGCATTCTTCCAAGCCTGTTATGTCTTTGCAGGATGATGTGTATCATCCTTTCCAGGGTTTGGCTGATTTGATGACGATCTTTGAGAAGTTTGGAAAGGACACAAAAGGATTAAAAGTTACAGTATCCTGGGCTTACGCTGATACGCATGCCAAACCTCTATCTGTCCCGCAAACACAAATACTGTTATTTCCAAGATTCGGCATCGATGTTACCCTAGCTCATCCGAAAGAATTTCCGCTGAGTAAAAACATCGTTGAAAAAGCTAAGAAAAATGCAAAAGAGGGTGGAGGCTCAATTCAATTTACAAATGATATGGATGAAGCATTTGAAGGTGCGCAGGTTGTTATCCCTAAAAACTGGGGAGGTTTTGGACCCTACAGTGTGCAGGAATATCTGGATAATGAAGAAGATTGCAAAAAAGAAATGGCTTCAAATTTAGAGAATTATCACGATTGGATTTGTGACAGACGAAGAATAAATCTTGCAGATAAAAATGTGAAGTTGATGCATGCTCTTCCTGCTGATAGAAATCATGAAGTAACGGATGAAGTAATCGATGATGAAAACATCTCGGTAGTTTTCGATGAAGCCGAGAATAGGCTGCACACGGCAAAATCTATTATGGCTTTAACTATGTAAGCTCTTCAAAATAATTATTTTCAGTCCTCTGTTTATTTTGTCTCTGATTTGTTACTAAGGAAGTATATTATCAATTTTTTTTTATTTACTTATCACAGACCTAATTCTATAAATACATACTACCGAGTACTTACCAACTTCATCTTTTTATTAAGGTTAATGAATACATTTAACTACATAAAATGCAATTGATAGAATCGCAATAAGTGAACCTTTAATGAATGAATATTAAACAAGCGGATGGATATTAGTTAATCGTCTAATAAAGTTATTTGATAATCAAGAAGGTCTTTTAGTGCAGAAAACGGAGCTTTCGAACAGATTGAATAGTATAAATAAATACTTTCCTCAAGAACAGCTATGGCTTCCTCATCGTATTTTTTTTCTTTAAAGTATATCCAGTCCTTTGATATATATTTTTCTATTTTCTCTTTTTTCTCCTTATCAATAAGTGGTTTATAAAACTCGTTACTTAAAAGTTGTTCTAACTTTTCTTTAAATTTTTCCTCTTTTTTGTGTAGCTCCTTAATATTTTGTTCGATGCTACCAAAAGAACGAAACTGAGCTATAAACTGTATTGATGAAATCATATCTAAATATAATTGTAAATTGTCTTTGTCCTCCTTTACTAGTTTGAAATACAATTTGTATTTTTCAGTGAATGTTTTTTCCAGACCCAAATTTTTTGCTTTACCTAAAAAGAATTTATAGATATCAATATCCAGTTTAGTAACTCTTTCAAACAATGTTTTATGTTGTTCGACAAGCTTATTCAACAGTTTTTTACTTTCACTAGCGTGGTATTTCTTGCCGTCATATTCAAAACTGTCTGTTCTAATTTCTTTCCTGTCAATACTTTCAAGTAATTTGATATCGTTAAGTAATCCACTGCACTCTAAAATCATTTCTAAATTTGCAGATGAATAAATTTCACTAATATCCTTAAAATTAGATTCATCTGAAGTTTCAGCTACTATTTTGATATCAAAGACCGATATATTTTTTGTGTTGTAAAATGAATTGTATCTTTTATCAAATTTATATTTCTCAGTCTCCAGGTAATATCTTTTTTCAAATTCTTGAAGGTTCAAATTCGTGGTCTCTTCAGAATATTGAAATCTCTGAAATAGTTTATTTGTTAATTTCCTTTCCAGATCATCTCTGTTATTAATTAATTCCCAGGCTAACTTGCTTGATATAGGAACATTAATATTCAGTTCTTCGAATCTTTTAATCCTATCTGGAATAGCGGGATGTGAAGCCCACTGATCCTTTATAACCAGTTTTGAGCGATTAAATCGATTCACAATTGCTCTTGTAATTAAGGGTAAACCGTCCTTAATCTCTGCTCCATGATTTTTAGCAGAAGCAATCATTGCAATGTAATGCTGTGGATATATGTTATCAGTTTTAATATTTTCTGAAATAAGATTGAAATAGAACTCTCCCAGATAATCAAAAGTTGAAATAGAAATATCATAGCGTAAGAGAGAGTTTACGTTAGGAATTGTCCCGGCAACGTATGCAGATATCTCATCAGCATGATACTCTAATTCTCTGGAGAGCGACATATAGTTCAGATGTACTATTTCGTATGCTTTCCTCAATATCCACTTAATAAAATTTGCATATCCTATAATAATCCAAACAAATATTCCTTTATTGTATTGGGATATCAGGGAAAAATAATATCCTTCATCAATTAACATCTTATAGATGATCTGATTTTCTATATATACATAGCTGAATATTTTTAAACTACGTTGAGTAAAGTGTCCAAATTCATGAGCAAGAATTGCTTTAAGTTCACTTTCATTAGTTGAGTTAATCAGCCCTAATCCTATTACCAGGTTTTCCTTACTTGGAAAGAATAGATTCCAAAAATTCGAATCATAAAAAACTGAGGCATCTAAACCCGGTGAGAGATAAACTCTTTGAGGAAGGTTAGTATCTACATCAGCAGCAATAGATTCAATTAATTCAAATAGTTTTGGTTGCTCGTTTTTGGTAACTTCAATCCACATTGAACGATCAATAGTAGACTTTCTGAAGAAGAATCTAAACATAAACATTAAGAGTACTATTCCGGCTGTTCCAATGATTATGCTTATATAAAAAGTTAGTGGCTGGAATAGTATGAGTGCTGATACAATCAGTCCAGCAGCTAAGGCAATCGAGAGCAGCAGAATCAGCAAGTAAATTAAGATAAATACGAAAATTGAGAATAGTACTATAATTGCTTGATTTCTGTATTCACCCGAATAGTCCGGTATTTTCTGCATTTATTTGCTGTAGTTTAAGAAATCCTGTTTGTTAATACTAAATTTATATAAAGAAATTTTTAGAAATGTCATGATTTTGTAAAATTTTTCGAACTTAATTTCAAAATCATGTTGAATGTATTCGATACGAATTAATTTGTAATTTTAATACTCAAAATCTGTGCAATAAATTTAATTGGTCAATAATAAATCAAATGAATAAATACATATATAAGTGTTTCAACTGTTCGAGTGAATATTCTTCAAGAAAAGTGGAGAATAATTTTTTTTATCTCTGTCCCAAATGTGGAAAAGCTGAAAAGCAAAAACCGCTCGAGGGTGTTTTAACTGTTGAATATGATTACGAAGAATTAAAAAAGAAATTATTAAAGGATGAATTTTTAAAGATAACTCCTGGAAAATTTTGGTTATATCCTGATTTGTGGCCGATTGATTTTCAAAAATTTAGTGATGAACTATTAAAAAAACTTGCTCTTCCTTCCAATCAAGTACTTAAATATAATATTAATAGTAGAAATGTTTGGATTTTGGATGATAGCAGAAATCCAACTCTTTCCTACAAGGATAGAGCTTCATTTATTGTTGCATTGAAAGCCCTGGAGTTAGGTCTTGACGAAATTGCGGCAGCATCAACTGGTAATGCAGGTTCTTCTCTTGCTGGAGTTTGTGCAAGGTTAGCTTTGAAAGCCAGAATCTATGTCCCGAAAAATATTCCTGAAGAAAAAAGAATCCAGATTGAAGCTTACGGTGCAGAATTAGAAATTGTGGATGGCGATTACGACAAAGCTTTTGATATCTGTCTGGCGGAATCTAGAAAAAATAATTGGTATAACAGGAATACGGCTTACAATCCTTTAACTATTGAGGGAAAAAAATCTGCTGCGTATGATATTTTTATTTCTTCAAATGGAAATATTCCTGAAGTAATTTTTGTTCCTGTTGGAGATGGTGTTATTATCTCAGGAGTGCATAAAGGATTTAAGGAATTGCTCGAACTTGGCTGGATTGAAAAACTTCCAAGACTGATTGCTGTTCAGTCTACAGGAAGCGATGCCTTAGTGAGATATTTTAATACAGGTAAGTTTGAATATAAACCAGCTACTACTATTGCAGACAGCATATCGACTGGTGCTCCGCGTAATCTTTATATGGCAGCGCTGGCTGTTGAAGAAAGCAATGGTTTTGGGATTGCTGTAACAGATGAAGATATTTTATCTGCACAAAAAGAATTTATACAACAAACCGGTATTCTATGTGAACCATCTTGTGCAAGTGTGTATTCAGCATTTAAAAATTTAATTGCAGATAATAAAATTAAGACCTCAGAAAAGATTCTATTGTTGATCACAGGAAACGGGCTGAAGGATACAAAATCGTTAAAAAGAATTACAAATTGAATTCATCAAAGCGGATTAACATCTCTGGTTTAATACTCTCCGCAGGTCTTTCCGGTAGAATGAAAAAGTTTAAACCCTTGCTTCCTTTTCATGGCAACTCATTTATTCAAAATATTGTTCTTAAGTTGAACTCAGTATGTGATAAAATAATTATTGTTACCGGCTACAAAGCAAATACGGTTGAAGAAAATGTCGAACAGTTAATTATCCATTCTAAAGTTGAATTTGTTTTCAATAAGTTATATAAAAAGGGAATGTTTACTTCTTTGCAAAAAGGACTGTCAGCAGTAGCAGAAAGTGACTGGATTTTATATCATTTTGTAGATCAGCCAGGATTGCCGGATAAATTTTACACAGAATTTATTCAGAAGGTTGATGATTTACACAATTGGATACAACCGTCATATAAAAAGCAGGCTGGTCATCCTATTCTGATTCATAAAACTTTGTTTAGTTTAATTGCAAGTGCATCTCCTGAAAGCAGTTTGAGAGAAATTTCAAAAATTCAGACAGTGAAAAGGAAATTTTGGGAATGTGATTACAAAGAGATTTTGCAGGATATTGATACTGATAAAGATTATGCTAAGTTATAATGGGACACTGATCTGCCTTCCGGCGGCAGGTTATTTAAGAATTGTGATGATCAGCGTAGATCTTAAATAATCATAATTGATCTGCGTTCTATTTCTTCTTTATTCTTTTCTTAATTGGTAATCGGTAATAGCGCGTTCCGTCATATTGATAAAATGCATTTGCTACTGCAGGTGCAGTTGGAACCAAACCGATCTCTCCGACACCTTTTACTCCATAAGGTCCGTGAGGATCTGGTACTTCTATTCCTATTACTTCCATCTTTGGGGTCTCTTTTGCACGAAGTATCCCGCATTTTCTTAATCGTGTGCTTTTAGGGACACAATTTTCCAACTCCAGATCTTCTGAAAGTGCATAACCCAATCCCATATGTATTGAGCCTTCAATTTGTCCTTCAAACAAACCGGGATTGATAATTTTACCTGCATCGTGAGCAGCATAAACTGTATCAATTTCTCCTTCATCATTTAATACAACGACCTGAGTTGCATAGCTGTAAGAATAATGAGTAATTATTTCATTTACATCATCCTCCGGTTTTGTTGTCCAGTTGCAGATCCATTCACCTTTATAGATCCTCCCGGAAAGTTCTGTCAATGATTTTGTTTTAAGATCTTCTTTTAAACGAAGAGATGCATTTGATATTGAGTTACCAATAATAGATGTGGCTCGTGATGCAGTTGTCATCCCTGCTGTTGCCTCATCTTTTGTATCAACTCTCACTTCAATTATTTCCGGATTAATTCCTGTTTCATGAGAAAGAAACTGAACAGCCATTGTGTTTACACCCTGACCCATTTCAGTCCACCCATGATGCAGAATCACTTTATTATGGGAGACTATTTCAATTTTTACTCTGCCTTCATCGTTCATTCCGTTTCCAATTCCTGTGTTCTTAATCCCACAGGCAATCCCGGCGTATTTAGCATTTTGAAAAATATCTTTTACTGCGAGCAATGTTTTTCTTACGCCGGTGCCCCTGTTTATTATTTGTCCTGTCGAAGTCCTATCACCCTCAGCTAAAGCATTATCAAATCTGAACTTCCAGCGATCGAAACCACCCTGTTCACACAGATCATCTATACAGCTCTCAAGAGCAAATGCAACCTGGTTAACACCAAAGCCTCTCATTGCACCGCACGGAAGATTATTTGTATAGACGGCTTTGCTAATGATATCAACATTAGGTACGTGATAAGGACCTGCAGCATGACCAGCCGCTCTTTCAAGAACTTTCATACCGACTGAAGCGTATGCACCCGTATCGCCAAGAATGTCCGCCTTTAAAACTGTAAGCTTTCCATCCTTATTACAGCCCAAAGTGTATTTCATCCTCATTGGATGCCTTTTAGGATGCATTAAAATTGATTCGTCCCTGTTTAAAGTTACTTTAACAGGTTTTTTCAGGTTGAATGAAAAGAGAGCAGCATGCCCTTGAACTGAAAGATCTTCCTTACCGCCAAAACCTCCACCGTTTGGAACGAGAATGACCCGAACTTTTTCTTCGGGGAGATTCAGCAATTTTGCAAGTTGAGCCCGGTCTTCATAAATACCTTGTCCCTGCGAGTAAACTTCTATTCCATTATCCGCAGGTTTCGATATTGAACATTCGGGCTCCATATAGCCATGCTCAACTCTTTGTGTGTAATAAATTCCTTCAGAAATAAATGCTGCATCTTTTAAAGCATTAGCAATGTCACCGCGTTTTATAACAGTCTGAGATAGTAAATTTCCTTTAGGATGAATCTTAGGACTGCTATCGTCTAATGCTTTTTCAGGATCAGATAGAGGCTGGAGAATTTTATACTGCACTTGAATAAGTTTTACAGCCTCACGAGCAATCGCCTCTGTTTCGGCAACTACACCAGCCAGAACATCACCTACATATCGTGATTCCTCACCTTCATCGATCATCAAGGGCCAATCAGGAATTATTAAACCGGTATTTCTGCTGCCGGGAATATTTTTGGCTGTAAAAACTTTTATTACTCCCGGATTATTTTCAGCCTTAGTTATGTCTATTGATATAACTTTTGCTCTTGGATGATCACTGAACTTTAATGCACCGTAAACCATTCCGCTAAATTTCATATCAGCTACGTAGGGACTCTGTCCGAGAACAAGTTTATCGGCATCATACTTGGGATGCTTGTTTCCAATTTTACCGCTACCCTTTGGTTTTGGAATCTCTTTATTTTCTCTTATTGCATCGGAGGCATATTCAATTGCGTCGATTATTTTTTTGTATCCAGTGCATCTGCACAAATTAGGATTTAAAGCTTTTGTTATTTCATCACGCGTTGGTGAAAGATTTTTTTCAAATAAAACCATGGCTTGCATAACAATACCCGGAATACAGAAGCCGCATTGTACCCCGCACTTTTCAATAAATGCATTTACAATGGTTCTTTTCTGATATTCAGTTAATCCTTCAACTGTTTTAATTGAGCTATTTTCAACTTTTTTCATAGGTATCGCACAGGAAAGAACTGCCTTTCCGTTCATCTCAACTGTGCAGCATCCGCAAGCTGCCTGGGGCGCACATCCGTCTTTGGGCGATATAATACCTTCCGTTTCACGGAGATAGTTTAAGAGTGTTAATTCAGGATCACCGTTGTAAGTTTTTGTATTTCCGTTTAAAGTGAAGTTCATAATACTCAGAGCTAATAAAACGCTGATTAGTTAAGACTTGTTATGATCTGCGCGGATCATAAACGATCATAAAAATCTGTGTTCAATTTTTCATTTAAAAGTGAATGACTATTTAAATTAGTAAATAGATAATATAATTCAGACGCTTTTTCTAAAATTATTTCTTTATGATTATTAGATTTTAAACTGAATTTCATTAATTCAAAATTATCTTTATCAAAACTTGCGATAATATCCCTGTTTTCGTAAATGAGATAGGGATCTTTCAAAGATAAAGTCTCAACTGCCGATTTGCTTTTATACTTTATTTTATTATTAGAAATTAAATAACCGAATTCTTCTTTATCCAGACTATCCTCCGTTAAATAAAATCTTGGCTTTTTCTGGAATGGAGAACCGTCTGTAGGACAGAAAGTCACACAATTACCACATTCATTACAAAAATCAGCGACGTTTAATATTTGATTTTTTTGATCAATATTGAAATAATCAATAACCTCAAATTTTTTCTCGTTTTCATTTTCACAAATTTTATATATGGGTATTCTGTTCCTTTCAGATTCAAATGCAAGATTGGCGAAGTTCGGACAAACTCCCACGCAAATATTGCATATATCATCGCAATAGAGACAGCGCTCAGCCTCCTTGATTGCCTGCTCGGTTGTAAGGACGGGGTTTACAAGCTTAAAGTTATTTCTCTCGCTTAAATCGGTTTCCGGTAATTTAATCCCAAACTCTCTGTATGCCTGCTTCTTCTGAATTTCCGCAGGAGATATTTTTTTCTCCGGCTCTGCCTTTGTATTTGTTTTCATTCCAGATTTTTCGAGAATTTTCATGGCAGCACTTTTACCATCGCCAATGGCGTTTATGAGTGAATCAGCACCTCTTAAAACATCACCACCAGCAAAAACATTTTCAAATTGTGTCTCGAAAGTATTTTGGTTCACTTGCAATTTTTCATCAGGTAGAAAGTCGAGATAAATATCCTGTCCGATCGAAGTTATTATAGAATCAAATATCATTTCGAATTCAGTTCCTTTTACTGGAACTGGTCTTCTTCTTCCGCTTTGGTCTGGTTCTCCTAAATTCATTTTTATACATGTAAGAAGTAATTGCTGTTGATTATTTTGCATAATTGAAACAGGTGCGGTAAGTTCAATTAATTCAACTCCCTCTTCAAGAAGAGCTTGGATTTCATCATCACCAACAGGCATTTCTTTTTTAGTCCGTCGATATACCATCGTTACTTTTCCTTTAACTGTAATTATTCTTTTTGCAGTTCGAGCAGCATCTACAGCAGAAAGTCCACCCCCAATTATAGCAACATCATTTCCAAGATTGAAGTTATAGCCGTTTCTAACTTTAAAAAGAAAGCCAAGCTGATCGTATACACTCGGCAGATCCTCTCCTTCAATTTTAAGTTTTTTACTTTTTTTGGCACCAACGGCTATGTAAACAAAATCGTTATTGAGCTTTAACTTCTCGAACATTTCTTCATCAACATTTTGATTGTAATGCAGTTTAACCCCCACTGATTTAATCAACTCAATATCATTTTTAACCTGATCATTGCTTAAACGGAATTTAGGAATTGTTCCCGAAGCCATTCCACCTGCAAACGGTTTACTCTCATAAACATCAACCTCAAATCCTTCAAGTGCAAGAAAATATGCGCACGATAATCCTGAGGGTCCTCCGCCAATCACGGCAACTTTTAAACTGTTTTTATTTTTCTCAATTGATTTTGTTTTTACTTCAACATTTTCACCAATGTATCTTTTAATTCCCCTTATGAGTATTGGATTATCATAATTTATGCGTGTGCATTTTGGCTGGCATAAATGATCGCAAACATTTCCGGTAATGTTAGGCTGGGGATTATCTTCAGTTACAACTTCATATGCTTTATGGAGATTATTTTTTGAAACATAATACAGATATTCGGGAACATTTTGATCAACAGCACATGCTTCAATACACGGTGCGTGAATGCAATCGTATGCAGTTAGTACTCTTTTAGTCTTAATATTTTCATACGGAAAATTGTTTTTATGATAATATTTATATTCAAGTACTGATTTTGCATACTTATTCAGATTTTTCAAGCCTGCTGTATTTATATCATTTTTATTTTTGCTTTTAATAATGATGAACTCTTCAATTGATTTAGCTTTATATTTTTTAAAATTCTTTTTCAATTCCACTATGTATTGAAGCAATCTTAAATAACCACCAGGTTTTAGAAGATCGGAACAAACCGTAATGGGTTTAAGATTACAAGCGAGTGTATCTGAAACGTTAAATGCATCAGAACCTCCGGAAAAAGAAATATCGAGCTTGCCGTTAAAATCGTTTTGTAGTTTCTTTGCAAGAGTAATTGTTATGGGATGAAGCGCCCTGCCGCTGGTGTAAACCATTTTTTCATCTTTTGGAAGCCAATGTGTCGAATTATGAGATTCCAAAGTGTTTGTAAGCTTTAAGCCGAACTTAACTCCGTTCTTTAATGCAGTTTCAGTCAATGAGTTTATCATATCAACTGCTTCGGAATATTTTAAATCATGCTCAAATGCTTCATCCGGTACTGTAATTTCATAACCGAGTTTTTTGTTTAAAATTGTCCGTAACTCATCGGGCTCAAGTAACGTCGGATTAAGTTTTATAGCAGTATGTAATTTTCTTGCTTCAATTAAATAATGCCCGATTTTTTCTATTTCATCCGAGGGGCATCCGTGCATAGTTGATAAAGTAATATTATCCGAAATTCTGGCGGGGATACGAATTTCATTTAATTGCGGATAAAAAGGTAAAAGTATTTCAATTTTTTTATTCAGTTCATCTTCACAGTTATTTATTTTATTAAAAAACCACTGAACATTTTCATTTAATATTCCATTTAAATCGTACCCGACACTCAAATTAAAAATGAAGCCGGGTTCCCGCATATCCCAGCTAAATTTGTGCTTTAGAACATGAATTAAAATCCAGGCATTTAAGTACTCATCAAATGAGTCTTTTATTTTTAACTCTTGCGACCACTCACAGTTATAACCTTCATCTTCCATATCAATACAAGGTTTTGTAACATCAATTTCATCCAGCGTTTGAACTGTTTTCAGTTCAATGTATCTTGCACCGCATAGCCAGGATGCAACTATATTGTGTGCAAGCTGAGTATGTGGCCCTGCAGCCACTCCTATTGGTGTTTCTAAATTATGACCGTATCTCCGCATTCGGAATGGATCGTTTTGAGTTGGTGTGAAGATATTTTCTTTGTATAAACCAAAAATCCTTCCTTCCTTTTCTTCCTTAAGAATCCAATTGAATAACCTATCGATCGATATTCTGTAAAATCTGTCGCTCATATTGTAACTGTAATTTTTCTGTTCATGTGAACGGGGAAAAAGAAATTTGAATTATACTGTAATTTGTTCATCAATTTTATTGTAGAGATTAAGAAGCACTTTTTCAGGAGTAAATGGTGCTGAAATTTTAAATTCAGTAGCCGGACGAAAAGCTTTTAATGCATTCATTATTGCAAAATATCCACCGATACCATACATAAGCGGGGGCTCACCAATAGCTTTGGATTTAAAAATTCCCATTGGATTCTCAACATTTTTTAAAAATTCTACTTCAATTTTCGGAGTAAAATGCATGTCCGGCACTTTGTAGGTTGAAAGTGAATCCGATAAAAGTTTTCCATTTGCATTATATACTACTTCTTCAATTGTCATCCAGCCTAAGCCCTGCACAATAGCTCCTTCTGCCTGCCCGCGATCAATAATTGGATTAAATGATTTTCCAAAATCGTGGACAACTTTAACTGAATCGAATTTGTAGATCCCGCGTAAACAATCAACGGTTACTTCAATTATTGCTGTTCCATAAACGTGGTACGCAAACGGATTACCTTTTTCTTTTTTTCTATCAAAATTAATTTCAGGTGTGGCATAAAATGAATGCGATGAAAGATTTACCCTTTTAAGATTTGTCTGCTTTACTAAATCATTCCAATTAAGTTTAGTTTTCTTTTTGTTGTTATAAACAATTTCATTTTTAATTTCAATATTCTTTTCTGATTTTAAGTTCAGTATTTCAGCCGCAGATTTTTTAAGCCGTTTAAGAATATTTTTACAGGCTTGTTCCGCTGCTTTGCCGTTTAAATCTGCTGCACTGCTTGCAGCAGTAGGTGATGTGTTTGCGATTCTAGTAGTATTTGTAGTTTCAGTTTTTACTCTGTCAATATCAATTGAAAATATTTCTGCTGCTACCTGCCGAATTTTTTCATTTACGCCCTGTCCCATTTCAACTGCAGCAGTGCTTGCACTCACACTTCCATCTGTGTAAACATGAACAAGCGCACTTGCCTGATTCATAGATGTATTAGTGAAAGAGATTCCAAAACAGATAGGCATAAAAGCAAAACCTTTTTTATAAATATCATTCTTTTTGTTAAACTTTTTACTATCATCTATTATCTTTTTTATAGAATATTTTTCTTCGGCTCTTTTCCATGAAACTCGTGCATTGCAATTTTCAGTTCTCTGTCCATATGGAAATTCATCCTTTTCTTTTAATAGATTTAGTTTTTGAATTTCATTTGGATGGACACCAATTTTTTCAGCAGCTTGATAAATAGCAGACTCAATTACAAACATTCCCTGCGGTCCCCCAAAACCTCTAAATGCAGTGTTCGGTGGAAGATTAGTTTTACAGCTATAAGCGGTTGCTTTAACATTCGGAATGTAGTAACTGTTCGTACAGTGAAATAAAGTACGTTCTAGTATAGCAGGGGAGAGGTCAGCAGCTGCACCGGCGTTTTGATAAAATGTAACTTCGTACCCAATTATTTTTTTCTTTTTGTTCAATCCTATTTTAAAATCAGAAGAATACGGATGTCGTTTTCCTGTAACACGCATATCTTCCTGCCGTGCAAGGATTAACTTAACAGGCTTTTGCAATTTGAAAGCAGCCAATCCTGTAATTGCTGCCCAAGCTGTGGCTTGATCTTCTTTACCTCCAAAACCTCCGCCAATTCGCAACACATCAACTTCAACTTTGTGCATTGGAAGATTTAGGATTCTTGCAGTAACTCTTTGCACAACGGTCGGCGATTGTGTTGATGAAATAATCTTCAGTCCGCCCCCTTCAACCGGATATGCAAATGAGCCCTGTGTCTCTAAATAAAGATGTTCCTGCCCACCTGACTCAACCATTCCTTCGATGATGTAATCACAATTATTCCAGCATTCATCCACGCTTCCTAAATTAAACGTACGCGGTGGTACAAGTAGTTGTCCTGCTTCATATGCTTTTCTCGCATCGGTTATAACTGGTAGATCTTTAATTTTAATTTCAATTAGTTGTGCCGCCTTTTTTGCAGTTAATTGGTCATCCGCAACAACAACAGCAATCGGCTGGCCGATAAATTCAACTTTGTTTTCAGCCAGCAATTCTTCATCGGGGACAATGCCGCCAATTTGATTTTCGCCCGGGATATCTTTTGCGGTAAGAATTAATTTTACGCCTTTAACTTTTTCAGCTTTATATGTATTAATCTTCAGAATTTTCCCATGCGCCTTTTCTGCATAACATACAGAAGCGTATAACAACCCTTCAGGAGGATTAATATCATCCACAAATTGTGATTCGCCTCTAACGTGTCTGTTTATATCATAATTTTTCATAAAAATTCTTTAATGCTAAGCTTCTCAGGAAAAAGTGATATGAAATGTGCATAGATTAATTGCTTAAGCAGCAGAGATTTATATTCGGCAGAACCCCTCACATCGCTTATTGGAGAAATTTCTGATAAGGCAATTTTTGCTGCTTCACTGATGCTGTCAGAAGAAATGTCTTTACCGAGTAAAAATTCGGAACTGTTCTTTAAATAAAGAGGAATAGGAGCAACTCCTCCTGCGGATAAGTTTACTTTTTTAATTCTGTTTTTCTCAATTTCAAGGTAAACAGATGAATTCACGCTTGCAATATCCAGATAAGTCCTTTGCGAAACTTTTTCAAAATTGAAGTATGAATTCTTTTTGGGCAGATCAAAACTTATTTTATCAATCAGCTCATCTTTTTTCAAATCCAGAGTTTTATAACCTGTATAAAACTCCTTCAGCTTAAGTGTTCGCTCACTTTCGTTCTGTTTTAAATGTAGAGTCGAATTTAATGCAAGTAAAATACTTGTTACATCTGCAATTGGTGATGCATTCACAACATTTCCGCCAATTGTCGCTCTGTTGCGAATAGGAAGGGAGCCGAAGAGCTTAAATTTTTCTTTTATTGCGGGGAGATACTTTTTGATTGCTTCAGATTCGATTAAATCTGTAACCGAAGCTCCGGCGCCAATCATGCATTTTCCGTTTTCTTCTTTTATTAAAGATGATATTCCATTCAAGGATAATAATTTAATATTGCTATTTAAAATATCTTCCTGCTTTTGTACAAAAATATCAGTGCCGCCTGCAATATTATACTTTGAAGGTACGTCTGTTGATATTAAAAAAGATTTTTTCTTTAAATCACTCAATCGCTTTTTGATTGAAGCAAAATATTCGGGAATTAATCTGACTTTAATCAAATCGTTTATGTGATTTTTACTTTCAGTAATCTCGTATGATAGAAATTTAGTACTTGTGTGTGCTGCTTTAAGAATTGAATAGTGACCGGTGCAGCGGCAAACATTTCCGTCCATTGATTCAATAGCATCTCGCGCATTAATTTTTTTATTTGATAGGAAATAACCAGTGAGTGAAACAATAAATCCCGGGGTGCAAAAACCGCATTGTGATGCACCTTCTTCAACAAAAGATTTTTGAACTACAGATAAGTCTTTATTATTTAATCCTTCAATGGTAACAATGTGTTTGCCATTAAGGTCACCGATTGGTAGAAGGCAGGAGTTTACGGAATGGTATTTTATTTCAGCTTCAATTAATTCTCCAATCAAAACTGTGCAGGCGCCGCAATCACCCTCTCTGCAGCCTTCTTTTGTTCCGGTTAAATGTAGTTCCTTACGCAGAAAGTCCAATAATGGAAGTCCCGGATGGACAGAAGCTTCAATTTCAGAATTGTTACATATAAAATTAATTGCTGCTTTCATCTATAATTTTCTATTAAATATAAAAATAATTTATATTATGCCAATTACAAAAAAGTTTTACCATATAGCATTAGAATGGGGAGGATGCTGTAAATGAGGGAATAATTTAGCGATACATATAATGGTGTAAATTAATTAATGTATTCTGCAAAAAAATTATAGAAATACGCCTAAAATTAAAAATTAAATGAAGGTACCATCCATGTTTGGGATTCATTACCGATTCCAAGCGGATAATTTATAACCTCCATTTTTTTGGGAACAACTTTTATTAAAATATAACTTTTTTCGCGATCTGGATAAAACTGTGTCCACTCTTCTTTCCATCTTTTTGATATCTCTTCTGCATCAACAATAATTTGAGCTTTTCCACTTATTACCACATAACCAGATCCTTGAGGATTAGCGTAATACATAATAACCTCTGGATTATTTTTAATCTCAGCAACTTTGCGACTGAATTTGTTTGTTCCAAACCAAATAACCATTCCATTCTCTGGTGCAAACGGATCCATTGTACGCACATGAATTTCTCCGGTGGAGTCTGCGGTAATAAGTGCACAGTATCTTGTTGCTTCAATTACATCAAGTGCAGCTTGAATTAGTGAATCTCCTTTGGTAGATGTGTATTCATTCTCCTGACTAAAGATGAGTTCAGATGGTGAGATGAGTAGGAGAAGTATCACAAATAATTGTAAGTTGAGTTTTGTCTTCATTTCTGGGCACTTTCATAAGTGATTTAAGGAACAATTATTAAGCATAGAGCATTCCAGACTTAATTAATTTTTTAAAATGGACCACTTCCTTCACGGTTGCGATCGTCAAAGGAACATTCGCCTAATTCAACATGACCTTTATATTGTTCTTCCATAGTCTGTTTATAATGTTCTTCCAAGGAATGACAGATCTCCGGGCGCTCGAGCCATTTTCCCTCTTCGGAAATACAGTACTTTTTATCAATAGGTATTTCTTTGCTTTTATAGCAGCCTGCTAACTCCACATCTTCAGGTAGAATTTTGTTTTCAGAAAGGTATTCAATTAATCCGCAAATTGTATCCGAGAAATAGTGGTTAACTAAATCATCGTCTCTATCCAGAATTTTAACTTTAGCTATATAGGTATAAGGAATGCTTTTATCGTACTTTGAGGAAGGACCGACAAACTTTTTAATAATCCCCATTCTTTCACCTCTTCAATTTTTATAACTTTAACGTAAGTAAAATAGCACAAATCATCAATAATCAATTAAATTATTGAGTATGTTTTCTTAAAAAATTGAAAGATCAAACTGTAAATTTATTAATCTTGAACGGCAGGAACAATGAAATTGGCCACAATACTTAAAATATATCTTTCGTGTTGATCGGCAGTATCCCATCCTAAATGTGTTTCGGCAGTGGTTACTACGATCATATTTAATTCAGGAAAGTTTATCACAAACTGACCACCGTATCCTATCGCAAGAAAAACACTGTAATTGTTTATTTCCCCGAGCCACCAAAGGTAACCATAATTAACATTGTGCAAATCACCCCAACTGGAATTGTTAAAATTGGTGTAATTTCTTATTGACTCCTGAATCCAATTTTCGGGCACTATTTGCTGTCCGTTTAACATGCCGTTATGCATATAAAGGTAACCAAGTCTTGCCATGTTTCTTGGAGTGAAATACATATTGTTACCGCCGAAGTAATATCCCTGGGGACACTGCTGCCATTCGGCGACATCAATGTTCATAGGTGTAAATAGAAATGATTTAGCGAAATCGAAAGTACTCATTTTACTTGCTTTAGTGATTATTGCGGATAGCAGATGTGTTTGAAAAGTATTGTACGAAAATCTACTCCCCGGATCATACAATAACGGAAGTTCAATTGTAGTCTTTAACCAATTAGAAGTGTTGTAAATTTGTTCATAGTTATTTCGTTCATGATCAATACCCATGCTCATCATTAATAAATTCCGAATATTTATTTCATATTTTCTTGGATCGATTGATTGATAAATATATTCTGGAAAGAAATCCAACATCTTTAGATTCAGACTATTCAAATGTCCATCTCTTAATGCAATTCCGGTTATTGCAGAAAGGAAGGATTTTGAAACTGATTTAACATTGTGTGCGGTATTTTTGTTATAACCGTTGTAATATCTTTCACCAACGATGTATCCGTTTCTGATTACAAGAATACAATCGACATAGCCAATATTATTTGCTTGAGAGAAAGCTTGTGTAAGAATCTGTGAGTCCATTCCCTGATTTTCAGGTGTTGAAACCTGCCACTCAAATGCAAATGTTTCAGGTCCGGTTGGCTCCTCATTACAGGACATAACAAAGAGCATTATAAAAATGAATAAAAGCCTGAAAAAAATAGATAATATCTTCATTTCTTTACTCTCCCCAAAATAAAGTAGCGTAAACGATTTTATTTGCAAATAAATTTGTTAATAAAATACACGGAGAGCTAAATATTTCAAACCATTAAATTGGTATTTTAAATTTGAGAATAGTTCAATTACAAATGTAATTCCACGATATCTTTATCGTGCAAAACGTGATCTCTTCCAACCAACTGTCCATCGAAAACATTGCTCCCCCAAACTCGGGCTGTTTTTAATTTTTGATAGAAATCGTGATGAACTTTGCCGGCAAACTCCTCAACATTACTCCCTTTTTTTACAACAAATGGTTTTGTTAAATCTGCCTCCTTGCCGGGTGGTTTTGAGTAAATACGAATTATTTCAAGTTTATCAAAGATTATTGTTTTTAATTTTTCAATACTGCGTTCTTTGGTAATTGAAATCGGAATTAACGGCAAATCAATTTCAAGCAGCTCTTTAAATACTTCAAAATCTTCATCACATCTGTCATCATCATCTTTATTCACGACAACAAGTACGGGTAATAAATTAACCTGCTGATATTTATCAATTTCTCCGCTTCTGTTTATTGGAAGGATTTTGTGTTCTTTAAGAATAGCTAAAGAATCTTCCAATTGTTGAAAGGGTGTGGCTTGCAAATCAACCATAATTAAAATTAAATCCGACGTTCGCATTAGATCAAAAAGTTCTGGTTCAATGTGTTCTTCATTGAGTGGCGGAGTGTCAATCAGTTGAACCTGTATATCCTCAATTGTTGTCATTCCGGGTAAAGGCTGCCATGTAGTAAAAGGGGATTCTGAAATTTTTGGTGTTGCATGGGTAAGATGTGCTAATAATGATGATTTACCGACATTTGGTTTACCAACAATAACAATTCTTCCCGCACCTTCTTTTTCGATGTGGTATTCTGACTCATGCTTGGTTGCACCTTTTTTCTTTTGTCTATCTGATTTTAGTTTTGATATTTTTCGCCTGAGATCTGCTCTTAGTTTATCAGTTCCCTTATGCTTCGGTATCGTGCTCATCATTTCCTCAAGTGCGGAAATTTTGGCAGAAGCAGATTCCGCTTCACGATACTTTTTATCTGCTGAGAAATATTCTGGCGGAAGATTTGTCGGCATATAAGGATTTATTTATTTTGGAAAATTACAGCTGCTCATCTTTCTAAAATAAATCAAGCTCTAATCGGATCCGGAGTAATTGGAGAGGGACCCCACAACATTACATTCAAATTAGTGACATAAGTTCTGAATTCTGCTGTCAGTTTTTGGAATTCAGGCTGCTGAGCAAACTTCGCCCATTCTGCAAGACTTACCCAAACTGAAGTTCTTCGCACGTGAGGTGATCCGGTCATATTTCTGTGTGCCCTGAATTCTATAAATCCTTCAGCGGATAACATCATACTTGTTGCCTTTTTTGCAAGTATAGCATAGGCCTTTTCATCTATGTTGGGATGAAAATCGTAAGTAAATGTAACTTCAACCATAATATAACTCCCTCTCTATTTATATAAATAAAAAAAATTATTTACAATCCGGTTGGATGAATAACAACATCGATTCGTCTGTTTTTCTTTCTCCCATCTGAAGTTTCATTATTAGCGATGGGTTTGTTTTCACCAAAACCTATTGCATTTATTCTATTTGCTTCAATGTTGGAATTAACGATCAGATAGTATTTAACTGCATCAGCACGTTCCTGTGAAAGTCTTAAATTCGTTTCATCGCCTCCCTGTGAATCAGTATGCCCCTCAATTGTAATATTACAATCTGGAAATAAAGTGATCGCTTTTTGAACTTTTAATAGTAAACTGTAATACTCCGGTGCTATGTCAGATTTTCCAATATTAAAATTTAATCCAACTAGTCGAAGGAAAACATTAACTTCGTCTCTGAAAACCATGGCTTCGGCGGGGTTAAACATCTTCTGGACCTCAGAAAATTGCCTTTTAACCTGCTCAAGAGCTGCCATCTTTTCAGATAGCGCGGTTTTTTCAGTTTCTATTCCGCTTAATTGTTCTTTAACTAATTCCAACTCTTGTTTTACAACTAATAACTCCTGACTTTTATTGGATAAATTTTCCTGTAGAGTTATAATTGAACCATTTATCTGATCGACCGCTTTATCATATCCTTCATCCAATTCTGCATTGATATCTAATTGAGCAGCAATTTTATGCAGTGGTTCTTCAGACATTAATATTATATCTTCTAGTGTATTATCTTCATCTTCAATTTTTCTGATTAATTTGGATAAGTATAGCGAATGAAGTGCCTCGTATTTAGCCTGGCTTACAAGACTGCGGGCATCATCAGTATCATAACGGTCCTTACCCAATTCCATTTTAGTTAATAGGGCTAAATTCTTGGCCTTTTGAAGTGTTTTAGGTGCGTTATACTCTACATCTTCATTTTCAGCATCTATCAATAAGTTTCTAACCTCTGCTAAAAGATGTGACTCAATAGCTTCCAATTCAGCTTTTCTATATAAAGTTTCTGCATCTTTGCTATATTCTTTTGCATAACTTATTTCACCACTTTCTAACTCGGCAGTCGCATCTCTGAACTTTTCCTCGGCTTCGTTCCATAATTCTAAAGCAAATTCAGTTGCCAGGGCATCTTTTGCATCGTTTCGTGCAGCGATTAAATTTGTAAAAGTAACGTCAGCAAGTTTTGTTACTTCAATCGCTTTGTAAAAATAATTATTTGCAGACTGTAGTGTTTCGCGAATCTCTTCTAAACTGTATCCTGATGCATAATCATTTTCTGCTTCACGATAAAATTCTATTGCTTGTTCATAGTTCCCTGGTGAAAAAATACTTGCACTAATTTTATTAGCTTGTTCCATCGCTTTGTTTGTCTCTTCAAATAATGTGGATTTTATATCCTGGCAAAAAACTGAATTTGAAATTATAAAAATCAAAATGAAAGTTAACATTGATCTTATAGTGGATTTTGTAAATAACATTCTATTGGTCTCCCTTTTAAAATTTGAAATCTATTCAGAGTAGAGGATTTCCTTTCAATAATTATTTCCTACATATAACGTAATTAATTTGAACAAAATCATCAACAATTAGGATAATTTTTTATTTAATTATAGGTTATCTTTGTATCGAATTGTTTATTTCAAATATTAATTTTATGAACAAAAACGTAAACCATCCGATTATTAGTATAGACGAAGTTGTTCGTCCAACACTTGTTGAAGTCGATTTAAAAATCCTTGAAGAAAATTTTTTAAAGATAAAAACCCATGTTGAACCCTCTAAAGTTATGCCTATATTAAAGGCAAATGCATATGGGCATGGCTTAGTTCGTCTTGCACAATTGTATGAGGAATTAAACGCGGATTATCTTGGAGTTGCGGTGGTTGAAGAAGGAATTTTGCTCAGGCAGATGGGGATTGCAATGCCAATACTGATATTAGGAGGTGTTTGGGGAAATCAGGTTCCATTATTTTTAAAACATGACCTTATAATTACAGCTTCGTCAATTGATAAATTGAATCAGATAAATGATATAGCAGCTCAGATGAAAACTAAAGCAAAAGTGCATTTAAAGATTGACACTGGTATGGAGAGAATAGGTGTACATTATTACAACGCTGAAAAATTCTTGGAAGCAGCATACAATTGTAAGAATATAAATGTGGATGGAATTTATTCTCACTTAGCACATTCTGAATCTTCTGATCTCACCCATACCAAATTACAGCTTGAGAGATTTAATGAAGTGCTAACTTTTTTTGAAAAACATTCTATAAATGCCCCATCAAGGCATATCGCAAACTCTGGAGCAATATTACAAATACCGGAAGCAAATCTGGATATGGTTCGTCCGGGGATAACACTTTATGGAGTGTATCCTTCTGAACAAGTAGAAAAATCTATTGAAGTTAAGCCTGCATTAACTTGGAAATCAATAGTGGTTTACTTTAAGGTTATTAAACCGGAACATCCGGTTGGTTATGGATTAACCTGGTATACAAAACATAATATAAGAGCAGTAACCGTACCTGTCGGCTATGGTGATGGATATTTTAGAGGTATGTTTCAGAAAGCTCATGTTTTAATAAATAATAAAAAATATCCGGTTATAGGTTCGATTTCCATGGATCAGATCGTGGTTAATATTGAAGGCGACAGTGCTTACAATGGCGATGAGGTAATCCTTATGGGAAGTGATGGGACAAGTTCAATTACCTGCGAGGAACTCGCTCAATGGGCAGGAACTATTCCTTATGAAATTTTGACAAATATTAATACAAGGGTACCGAGAGTTTATATCGATTAGTTATGATTCATTCAGCTTAAAGTCAATCCGAAATTATAAATGTTGAATCAATGGAACCAATATCAATAAAATTCTTAAACTTTCAACAAGTAGTATTAATCGATAAGTTATTTATATTTTAGTGAAGAAACCAGTTCCCAACACTTATAGAGCAAATGTACTTGCTCTTTTCTCTCTTAATTTATTGATGAATAAATAAACAACTACTCTATATCAATCTCAATCCACATTTCTTTTGTATTAAACAAAAACTTTGCTCTGTCCCAGCTTGGTGGACCAAACCAGGCACTGACATTATTGGAGAAACCGTAATCTTCTGTTGGAATACCCAAAAAATTTGTATCAAGTTTTGCATTTTTATTTTCATCATGGTAAACACGCACTGCATATTCTCCAAATTTAAGTGAGTCTATTTCTACAATCACCTGCTTGTCTTTTATTGGAAGAATCTTACCTATCCAGACAGAATCTTCGCTTTCATAGATCTCTGCACAGTTATCAAGCGCAAACCAGCAATCCCCCCGTTCGTTTTCAAAACCAATTATTTTTACAGTAAGCTTCCCGATAGAATCTTTAAAAGATTCTGTTTGCCCAAGGATTGGGAATGATAAACATATGAAGTATGTAAAGATTAGTATTCCTAAATGCATTTATTTATCAATTACTCTTTTTTCTTTTCAAAATATTTAACGGCAGGCAAGGTACCAAGCGAAAATAAATATCCAAAAGCCATGCCAATCAAAGCCCCGCCTAAAATATCAGAAGGATAATGAACACCCAGGTAAACTCGTGATAATGCTATCAATGTAGCGACTATAAATACTACCCATTTGTACTTTGGAAACAATCTGGAAATAAAAGTTGCTGCCGCAAAATTATTTAAGGCATGATTAGATGGGAACGAATATCCGCCGGCACATCCCAAAGGAGTAATTGCATCAGATATTGCGCGGCATGGTCTTACTCTTTCGAAAAGTTCTTTTAAAATTTTAAATCCGGTTTGGTCTGTAACTATAATTAGTAGAATCAATCCTATCACTAATATTTTACCACGAATGCCACCTTTAAAGAATGCAATACCGGCAAGGATTATATAAGCTATGTACCACTTATTTACATCAGTAATTGTTGAAAAAAATTTATCCAGGAATCCGGTAGAAAGGGAATGATTGATAAAATAGAATATTGCTAAATCAAAAGAATATAAGAAATCCATGATGGCACTAAATATGAAGTAAGATTTTGTTATAAAAACTACTAAAAAAGAACATTTTCTAAAAAATTTTGTGAGAAATAGTGATAACAGAAAACAATATTAAGGACAGGGGAATAGTAAATACCATTGGGAACTCTCTTCTAGAATTTATTCTGGTAGGTAAAATACCATTTTCCAATAAAAGTTATCACGCAGTTAAAACACAAGCTGAGTTGCTTTTAATACTGCCAATGAGGATTATTTCATTGCTGGTTGCACTATTTGGATTACTGGCAATGGTTTTTGAAGTTAAACTATATCCTGAGTCTTCCCTTGAAATATATTTAATAAGATTAACATCAACATTAATAGCATTTCTGATATTAACTGCTCTCTCCACACCTCTGGTTAACAGAAATCCAATTGCGCTTGTCCATATTTTATTGCTTACAATAATTGTTTCTTCTGGCTTAATGATATTTTTACTTCCAAATACACTTCTGGTTAATTCAAGTATAGTAGGTTTATTGATTTTTACCTCGGCGCTTTTTTTTAGTTGGGAAGTTAAGAATCAGATAATTGTAGCAATTTATTACAACATCGTCTTTGCAGTTGCAGTTCTACTTAATGACAGGGTAGTTTATTTTCTTCCTAATGTAGTTGAATCGGTACTATTTGTAATTGCGTTTAGTATGATTTCAATTATAGCCTGTGCAATAAATTTTAGAATGAGGTTGTTACTCGCTGAAAGAAATACTGAGGTTGAAAAATCCGAATATAAATTCCGGTCAATTATAGAAAACTCTTCTGAGGGTATTTTTCAGTCATCCGTTGACGGAAAGTGGATTACTCTTAACAAAGCCTTTGCTAAAATTCTTGGTTATGGTGATGCCAATGAACTATTAAACGTTGCTGTACGGGAAATATATGTAAGCCCATGGGAGCGAGATAAACTTTTACAAATACTTAAGAGCGTTGAGAGAGTTGAAAATTATAGAATCAGACTCAGAAAAAAAGATGGCTCGGTTGCAGTGGTAAAGTTGAATAACAGGCTTGTCAAAACTGATGATGGGAATGAATATCTTGAGGGAAATATTTCAGACATAACTGCACAGGTAAAGGCTGAAGAGGAAAGGAATAAAGTAGAACTAGCTTTGAAAATTGAAAAGGAAAAATCTGAACGGCTTGCTAAAGAAGCAATGCAATTCAGTGAAATGAAAAGTAAGTTTTTAGCAAATATGAGCCATGAAATAAGGACACCGATTAATGGTGTACTGGGATTTTTAACTCTCATTGAGAAGAGTGCATACAGAGATGACGAAGAACTTAAACACTATTCATCAAGCGCAAGACAATCGGCTGAATCACTATTAGAAATAATAAATTCAATACTTGATCTATCTAAAATAGAAGCAGGTAAGGTTGAACTTGATAATGTTAATTTTAATCTGAACATCGTTGTAGAGCAATCATTAGCAGTTATTTCTCCAAAAGCAACAGAAAAAGGGATTAAAATTACTAAGGAATTTCAATCTGGTTTAGCAACTAATCTGTACGGAGATGCAACGAAGTTAAGACAGATATTAATTAATTTGCTAAGTAATGCTGTAAAGTTTACTAATGATGGTAATATAACATTAAAATTAAGCAGTGAAAAATTTTCAGATGATGAAGTTGATCTTTTAGTCTCTGTGACAGATACCGGTATAGGAATCCCTGAAAATAAATTGAATAATTTATTTAAACCTTATTCGCAAATTATAGACTCGCAAACAAACTTAGTTGGCAGCTCCGGTTTAGGACTAGCCATCTGCAAAGAATATATTGATCTAATGGGTGGTGAGATAAGTGTTCAAAGCAGAATAGGAATGGGCAGTTCATTTAAGCTCAGTGTACGTTTTAAAATTCAACAAAAATCGGCAGTTCGAAATTTGGAGAAAGTAAATTCTGAACCGATTAAAAAATCATTCGATACTAAAGATGATTGGCTGCTTGCTTCAAATGGTTTGACTGAAAAAAGAGCTCGTTACCATATTCTTTTGGTTGAAGACAATCAAGTAAATCAGGCAGTATCATTAAAAATGCTCAGTATTTCCGGTTATACCGCCACTGCTGTAAATAACGGAAAAGAGGCCATTAAAGCAGTTAAGGATGGTAATTTTGATGCGGTCTTAATGGATATTCAAATGCCGGAAGTTGATGGGTTTACTGCTACATCCGAAATTAGGAAGTTGGACTTGCCTCAGAAGGATATTCCAATTATAGCTCTTACTGCACATGCTTTAATGGGTGATAAGGATAAGTGTTTGAATGCTGGAATGAATGATTATATCTCAAAGCCAATTAAGGGACAAGAGTTAATTAATAAAATTGATATCCTTTTAGATATTCATAATAATAAACAATCCCATACCGCAGAGATTAAAAACAATATGATTTTTGATTATAATCGGCTGGAAAATGTAAGCTTGGGCGACTCGGTATTTGAAAAAGAACTTCTTCAGTCTTATTTGAATGATGTTGAGCAAAAGATGGAACGATTGGTTGATCTTGCCTCACAACAGGAGTTGGACAAAGTAGTAGAACTTGCACATACAATTAAGGGAGCAAGCTATTCCGTCGGTGCAATTAAGGTTGGAGATGAAGCTTATGCAATTGAATTATCAGGCAAAAGCAATGATGCCCATAATGTAATTGATAGAATTTCTAAACTTGAAACAGCGATCTCTAAAACAAAACTCGAGTTGAAAAAGTACTTTGATTAAAATAATTCCAGAGCCTGACTTCACGACTCTACGGGAATATTTTTCTCTTCAAACTTCATCAATACGTTTCTTATTGTATTAAGAGCCCAATCAATTTCATCTTTTGTTATTACTAACGGAGGCGCAAATCTAATAATATCGCCATGAGTAGGCTTCGCTAATAATCCGTTCTCCTTAAATTCTACGCAAACATCCCACGCAGTTTTACCGGTTTGAGTGGGCTTTATTACAATTGCATTCAGCAATCCCTTTCCTCTTACTAAAGTTATAATATCAAGTTCTTCAACCATTTTTTGCATTTCTTCCCTGAAATAGTCTCCTAGCTTTTCAGCATTCTCAGCAAGATTTTCTTCTTTTAACACCTCTAGTGCAGCAATTGCGACTTTTCCGGCTAGAGGATTTCCACCGAAAGTTGATCCGTGTTGCCCCGGTTTAATTGTAAGCATAATCTCATCATCTGCAAGTACAGCCGAAACAGGCATTACACCACCTGAAAGTGCTTTACCTAGAATAAGAACATCTGGTCTCACATGTTCGTGATCGCACGCAAGCATTTTACCAGTTCTGCACAAGCCTGTTTGAACTTCATCTGCAATAAATAATACATTTTTTCTTTTGCATAGAGCATAAGCTTTTTTTAAGTATCCTTCTTCCGGAACAACAACACCGGCTTCACCTTGGATCGGCTCGACTAGAAATGCGGCAACATTCGGGTCTTCAAGTGCTTTTTCTAATGCGGAAATATCATTAAAGGGAATCATTTCAATCCCTGGCAAATAGGGACCGTAATCTTCTCTACAATCCGGATCGTTGGAAGCAGAAACAGCCATCATGGTTCTTCCGTGAAAATTACCTTCGCAAAAAATTATTTTAGCTTTGTTTTCCTGAATTCCTTTCACTGAATAAGCCCACTTGCGGGCTAATTTAAAAGCGGTTTCATCACCTTCTACCCCGGTATTCATCGGCAGAACTTTGTCATATCCAAAATATTCAGTAATAAATTTTTCGTATTCTCCGAGAACACTGTTGTAAAATGCACGCGATGTTAATGTAAGTTTTTGTGCCTGCTCTGTTAAAGCATTTACAATTTTCGGATGACAATGTCCCTGGTTTACAGCAGAGTATGCGGAGAGAAAATCCAAATATTTTTTGCCTTCTACATCCCAAACCCAAACACCTTTACCCTTGTCTATTACTACTTCAATTGGATGATAATTGTGTGCACCATGCTTATCTTCGAGTTTGATATAATCGGTGGAAGTCATTTTATTTTCCGGAAAATGTTGAAAAAATGTTCTGCTAAATTAACCTTCGGAAGCCTGATTTACAATGAAAAAGGACCTCATTTTCGATAAGTAAAAAGGAATTAATTAGTAACTTTGTATTCATAATTTCATTATTAATATTTGTAAAAAAGGTGCAATGGATATCGATACTCATTTTATCAGCATTAGCACAAAAGGGAATTGTGATATAATTGATATAACGGCTGATATTGAAAAAATTCTAAATGAAACAGGGATGGTTGAAGGAAATGTTCTGATTTTTGCAGGCGGATCAACGGGGGGAATTACGACCCTGGAATATGAACCTGGTTTGCTTAAAGATTATCCAAAATTTTTTGAGAGGATTGCACCTGCTGGAATTAATTATGAGCACAACAACACCTGGCATGATGGAAATGGTCATTCGCACATCAGAGCTGCAATTCAGGGTGCATCTTTAACAGTTCCCTTTACAGATAAAAGATTGCTGCTTGGAACCTGGCAGCAGGTAATCTTTGTTGATTTTGATAATCGGCCAAGAAAAAGAAATATCACTGTTCAATTTATGGGTAAAAAATAAGCCAGATAATTTTCGAGGAAATGATGAAAAAATTAATTTTCGCTTCATTTTTTTTATTATTAAATGTATCAATCCGTCCGCAAATAGTTGTTACTGAGCCGGAATTTCCAACCGAAAGTGATAGCATTGTAATTACTTTTGATGCTACTCAGCCAGGTGCAGAAGAGTTGTTAAATTATACCGGAACAGTTTATGCCCACACCGGAGTGATTACAAATCTTGGTGGAGCGGTCTGGCAGTATGTTATTGGAGATTGGGGGAACAACCAAAACCAGCCGGCTTTAACAAGGTTGGGTGCAAACCTTTATCAGTTAATTGTTGGATATCCAAGAGAGTTTTATACTGTGACTAATCCTTCAGAACAAATTCTTGAATTAGCATTTGTATTTAGAAGTGAAGATGCATCAAAACAAACCCGACCTGATATTTTCATCCCAATTTTTGAACCGGGGCTGAATTTTGTTTTTCGCAGTCCTGAAGTCAGGGTAGAATTTACTGATCCATTGCGATCACCTGCTTTTGTAAAAGAAGATTCATCGGTGCTTATTGATGTAAAGGTAATTGAAATTGGGACCAAAATTTCATCTTTAGCATTGTTTGTTGATAATTCCCAGGTTGCACAGTCGAATGCAGATTCTTTAACATTTTTATTCAGTTATAATAATTATACGCCTGGTCCACACGATGTAATAGTTGTTGGAATTGATACAGCAAACATTCCGGACTCATCAAGTTTTATAATGTTTGTAAATCCGCCCATTGTTAATCAAGCCCCGCCACCGGGGATTGAACCTGGAATAAACATTGAAAACCAGTCCACAGTTACCTTTATGCTTTTTGCTCCGGATAAAGAATTTGTATACTTGATTGGAGATTTTAATGATTGGAAAGTCGAAACAGGATATTTCTTAAATCGCTGGGTCGCGGGATCTGATGATGTAGTATGGTGGATTACCCTTAACAGCATTGATCCTGTGGTTGAATATGCATATCAATACTACGTTGATGGTGATAATGATTTAAGAATTGGAGATCCGTTTGCACATAAGGTTTTAGATCCTCAGAATGATCAGTATATTGATCCGCAGACGTATCCGAATCTTAAACCATATCCGCAAGGCAAAACGAAATTACCTGTTACCACATTTCAAACAGGAATGTCACCTTATCCCTGGTTAATAACAAATTTTCAAAAACCTTCCAAAGAAAAACTTATCATTTACGAATTACTCTTAAGAGATTTTCTTAACGCACAAAATTACCAGACCCTTAAAGATACTTTAGACTATTTAGAACAGTTAGGTGTAAATGCAATCGAGCTAATGCCGATTATGGAGTTTGAGGGAAATAATAGCTGGGGTTATAATCCTATGTATCATTTAGCCCCTGATAAATTTTATGGTCCCGCAAATGAGCTGAAAAGTTTTATTGATAGTGCTCACTCGAAGGGTATTGCTGTAATCTTGGATATGGTTTTAAATCATGCTTTCGGATTATCACCTTTAGTAAGATTGTATTGGGATGAAGTTAACAGTCGCCCTGCTGCAAACAGTCCTTACTTTAATCAGATTCCACGACATCCATTTAATGTGGGATTTGATTTTAATCACGAAAGTGCTGCAACAAAATATTTTGTCGATCGTGTTAACAGGTATTGGCTTGATGAATTTAAGTTCGATGGATTCCGTTTCGACTTGTCAAAAGGAATAACTCAATTTAACAGTGGTGGTAATGTTGGTTTATGGGGTCAATATGATCAATCAAGAATTAATCTGTTAAAAAGAATGGCCGATTCAATTTGGGTCGCTCATCCTGATGCATACATAATTCTTGAACACTTTGCTGATAATTCCGAAGAGACGGTTCTTTCAAATTATGGAATGATGCTCTGGGGAAATATGAATTACGAATACAACGAGGCAACAATGGGCTACGAGTCGAACTTGTCCGGTGCGACGCATCTTTCGCGTGGTTGGAATGATAAGCATCTTGTTGCTTATATGGAAAGCCACGACGAGGAAAGATTGATGTTCAAAAATCTTCAGTACGGAAATTCATCTGGAAATTATAACATTAAAAACCTGCCTATTGCAATTCAACGTATAAAACTTGCAGGAGCATTCTATCTCACTATCCCGGGTCCTAAAATGATTTGGGAATTTGGTGAGCTTGGTTATGACTACTCAATAAACTGGCCTTGTATGACTGAGGCATGCAGACTGGATCCCAAACCACCAAGATGGGATTATTTTGATGACGGTAACAGAAGGAATCTCTATAAAGTTTTTCAGGCGTTAATCAAGTTGCGTGATTATGATGCATTTCACAGTGATAATTATAGTTATAGTTTAAGTACTTACGCTAAGCGATTAACTATTAATCATCCTACAATGAATGTAAATATTATAGGAAATTTTAATGTAACTTCCCTGAATATCAATCCACAATTTTCAAATACGGGCTGGTGGTATAATTACTTCAGCGGTGACAGTATTTTAGTAAATAATACACAAGATCAAATATCTCTGGAACCGGGTGAATTCCACATTTATTCTACTGTTAAACTGCCAACTCCGGAACAGGGTATTTTGCTTAATGGGGAATTAATTGAAAATAATGGAACCATAAAAGATTTCCAGCTGGAACAGAATTATCCGAATCCGTTTAATCCTTCTACAAAAATCAAATTTACTATTCCGCTAGAAGTGAGAGGCGAGAGGCAAGAGGTAATTCTTGTAGTTTACGATGTTTTGGGAAATGAAGTAGCAACACTTGTAAATGAGGAACTCACAGCAGGCGAATATGAAGTTGAGTTTTCCGCCATAGGCGGATCCGCCTCCGGCGGAAATGCTTACAACTTACCAAGCGGAATCTATTTCTATCAGCTAACGGCTGGTTCATTTATTCAGACCAGGAAAATGGTGCTGTTAAAATAGAAATTGAAGTCTCTCTTTTAAAGTTATTATCCGGTGAATCTTTGTTTCGTCAATTCTGCTAAAATAACTGCTGATGCTGATGAAACGTTTAAAGATTCCGCGTTACCTATTTTAGGAATTGTAATTTTAACATTGATATACTTTAAAATTTCTTCCGATGGTCCGTGTGCTTCATTTGAAAAGACAACAATTTTTTTCTTGGTATTCTTATATGTAAAAATACTTTCGCCTTTAGTATCTGCACAAAGAATTTCATATCCGGTTTTTTTTAACCTTTCAACTTCGGAAAAATCATCAATCTCAATAATATCTGTATGAAATATTGAACCCATAGTGGACCGTAAAACTTTAGGATTGGTAAATTCAACAGTATTTCTGCTCAGAATTATAGTTTTAATTCCAAACCAATCGCAATTTCTAATAATAGTTCCGAGATTCCCCGGATCCGATATATTATCTACCAAAACCAGCAAATTATCTGCAACGGGAAATAAATCATTAATATTCGTGCTTTTCTTAAAGAAAACTCCGGCAATTCCCTGAGGTGATTTTGTATCGGAAATTTTTTTAAATTCCTTTGAATCAAGAATAAAGGTTTTAACTTTTTTATTTTTTATTAATTCAATCTTTTCTTGATTCTGGTCGTAATATTTCCTGGAAAAAAGTATTGCTTCACAATCCAGCTTACTTTTAATCCCTTCAATTACACTTTTTTCTCCTTCAATTATAAATTTGTTTTCTTTAAGCCTGTATTTTTTAGTAAGCAGCGAGGAAAAGTGTTTTATTTGGTTATTAGAAATCATAATAAATCATTGTAATTCTGTTCTTTACCTTGACCATTATCCGCATTCTGTCCTTCATTTAATTGTAATAGATAATCCCAGGAATAAATGCCTGTATTATGTCCATCAGCCCATGTAATCTGGATTGCATACCCTCCAACGGTTTCAATATTTTTTATTATATACATTTCAGGTGTAATAATTGCTTTAGCAGGAGGACGGTAAGTTTTAAGTAAAACTGTTTCACCCTTACAAGTTGCACAGGGGCACTGGTCCCGCAAATATTTAAGAGTTAATTGAAACTCGGAGCCATCTTCCCAGATTATCTCTAGATTTTTTTTCTCTTTAACTTTAATACTTTTTGGATTCAACTTTACTCCTGAAAATTTTTTTTTAGGATATAATTTTAATCAAATTGGATTAACAGTTCAATTAGGTTTAACAAAACCTTATATTTTTACTTATTTTTTAATAATGAAATTAAGTTTTGAGTTGCAAAGAAACCATGATTAGTATATTTTTGGAAGCCTGAATTTAAGCTGGTGTAGCTCAGTTGGTAGAGCAGCTGATTTGTAATCAGCCGGTCGGCGGTTCAAGTC
>WOR8_10001615_pt1 | contig 45256 bp, 36 predicted proteins | sample DeeMarSeWOR38_10_FD_19890 | JGI IMG/M metagenome (IMG submission 19890)
GCAGACCGGCGGTGCGGCCGCATCCATCAATCCGACCACCGGGGAAACCGTCACGGTGACTCTGGCAGCCGAGAGCCTCTACAAGGACGAGCTTTTCCAGGTGCTCACCGAGCCCCCGATCGGCCCGGACGATCTTCCGCCCAACGTCAAGCCACCGCAGGGAGAGTTCTCAGGCGGGCTTCAGGACCGTTTCCAGGTCGTGGCTGTCAACCCCTTCGCCCTCGAGGAAGGGGGTAAAGTCACCCTCAAGGCCGAGGTGACCACCACTTCCGGTATGTACGAGGGTGAAGCCGAAGTCCACACGGAGCTGCCGTGGAAGGTCAAACCCGAACTCCCAAACGTTGGCACCGGGCTCCCGGTCCTCCTGCACGGCCGAGATCAGGACTCCTACGATTGGGTCCTGAAGACGCGCCCCTGGTTGTCCAACGCGACCCTGCAAGACGCAACGTCGCAGAACCCGGAGTTCACCCCCGACGCCCGGGGCAAGTATACCGTGACCGTAACGGATATTACCGACTCCGAGGAACCCGTGACCGTCGTTCTCGATATCTTCGCCGGCACCTGGCAGGGAGCCATTACGGGCCAGGACGGGGACGGGCGACCACTGGCCACCAACTGCACCCCCTGTCACGTCGACGGTGGCCGCGCCCCTGATTATTTCACCGACTGGGCTCAGACTGGGCATGCGGAGATCTTCACCGACTTGCTCAACACGAACACCCACTACGGGGAGTCATGCTTCCCCTGCCACACGGTCGGTTTCGATCTGAATGTATTCAATATCGGTTTCGACGATGTCGGCGACTACCAGGGCTTCCTTGAGTCGGGCCTCATCAACAACCCGGGCGACAACTGGACCACGATGCTGGAAGACTTCCCGCAAAACGCGCAGTTCGCCAACATCCAGTGCGAGAACTGTCATGGGCCCCAAAGCGGTGGCGGCCATGTCCAAAGAAATCCCCAACCGGGTGTGACCGGGCTCAACCCGAGGGTTGATATCTCTTCGAACACTTGTGCCACCTGCCACGGCGAGCCGCTTCGCCACGCGCGCTTCCAGCAGTGGCAGCTGAGCCGTCACTCAAGCTACGAGCTGGCCATCGAGGAGGGACAGAGCGGCAACTGCTCCCGCTGTCACACGGGCAACGGCTTCCTGACCTGGCTGCCGGTCCTGCTGGATGACGACCCCGCTACTGATCCCACAGCAAGTATTGAGGTGAACTGGACGGAGGACGAGACCCATCCCCAGACCTGCGCCACCTGCCACGACCCGCACAACATCGGAACCACGAGCGGCAACAACCCCAACGCAACCGTGCGGATCAGCGACGAAACGCCGCTCCTCACCGCCGGGTTTGTGGCGCCGGCAACCCCAGAAGAGAGAAACGTGGGCCGGGGCGCAATCTGCATCACCTGTCACAACACTCGGCGGGGGTTGCGCAACGACAACGTTCCTCTCACCGACCCCACCCGGGCGCCCCACGGGGGAGCTCAGGGAGACCTGCTGATGGGTCAGAACGCCTACCTTGTAGACCTTGGTCCGAATGATCCCGAATTGGGTTATCCACCCGGTCTTCCGGGCAGCCACGCAAACACGAAAGAGGCTTTTCCGGAAGAGAGGAATTTGGTGGACACCTGCGCAACCTGCCACATGGAGAAGACACCGCCGCCCCCGGTTTTGTCCTACAACCTGGGGGGGACCAACCACACCTTCTTCGCCAGCACCGAAATCTGCTCCGAATGCCACACATTCAGCGCTGATGACGTCCAGGGGCAGGTGGCTCCAAAGTTTGCCGCACTCAAGGACGGGATTGAAGCGGCGATACTGGCGATCATGGCGCAGCAGATTGATGCCGGAAACAGCATCGATTTGAACGGCGACGCTACAATCACGGATGTTGCCGACATCGAGGAAATCGAGTTTGGCGAAACCCGGGGGCGCCAGGCCATAACGGTCACCTTCACGGACGATACCACCGTCGGGCCGGTCGGACTGAATTCTGTGGACGTGATCAATGGCGACGGAGATGTCCTGGGCGAGCTGTATGACTTCGCGGACGAGAAGCTCCCCAAGGCCGGATGGAACTGGAACCTCATCAACAACGACGGAACTCTCGGGGTTCACAACTTCTTCTTCGTACGCGACGTGCTCGACGCTTCCATCGCAGCGGTTGAACCCCTCGCGGGGCCGTAATTCGCAGCGATACAGACTATCCAACTCTCCCCTTGCCCGGCGGGACGCGCGGCGTCCCGCCGAGGTGAGGCGGCACAGTGCCCCTATGCAGGAGCCACAATCAGGCAATTCGTGAAATACAAGGGGTGGGCAGGCGGGGTGGCTTTTTTGTTCTTCAGCTTATTAATTTATTCTCCGTCAAACTCTTCGTAATTACGTCTATGAGTTCCTTTATCTCTACCTGGGCAGAGCCTCCAGTAACGGTATCCGACATGCCGGACCAGATCATTTCTCCGGTTTCAGTATTATAGATATTGGTGGACAGACTGATCACTTCGTATTCGCTGTAATATCCCGGAGAGGTAGCATACCCATACCCTCTCGAATACCAGTTGTACCACCCACCGGAATAATACGTCGTCCCTGGGGTATAGACCGTTTCTTTCTTCCTATTCACGAATCTCGTCACCATAACAGCATCCATTCCCAGGTTTTCGATCTTGGCATTGACCGTATCCTCATCCAACATTTCAGTGGACGGAATGATGCTGTAACTCGGATAGGCATCCGTTCCATGAGCTTTCAGTCGTGCCGTGAATTCATCCTCAAACAATCTCCTGATCACGTCGTTTTTGGCCACCCCGACAACGAGAACCTTTTTGAGCTTTCCGCCCTGGTAATTGGGGTCCTTCCAGACAGCGGACATGGTGGTGGCGGAACAGGAAGCCACAAGCAGCAAAAAAATGGCTGCAGTTGTCCTCAAAACTCCCCATTTTCTTTTCATTGAGCTACCTCCCTTCTATTCGCAGCGTACCATCATGTTTAGCACGTTGCCGGATCAAGTCAACCCTGGAGTGGGCGCAACGGTTGCGCCCCTTTTGATGAGGTGTATGGTCTCGGCAGGTGCTGTACGATTTTTGTACAAATGTAACCACCTTTAACTACAAGGATTTATACAAACAAGATTAAGGTGTCCGTAATGCATACAGTCAGGGAAAGCTCTGTCGTTCCCTTCCGCTTTGTAGCGTACTCAGTCTGGGTTCACACGTGAGTCATTGCAGAATTGCCCAGAAGCCTATTTTTCTTATATTTACAGATAGTTATACATGTTTAAACTGTTTTTGATATCCCCGTAATCTGCCATGGCTGTAATACGGTTGCTACTGAAAGATGGTGGCACACCAATTGCTACTTGCAGTTTCAAGTTGAATCTGCTACATCAACACTCTCCAAACCTTGTTCAGGAATAATCTGCCTGAGGAAAAATCTCTATGCGATTTTTCAGTTTGACTTTTGCCAATTCTTGTATTTTCGCAGGGCTTCTGGTGCTTTTGTATTCCGGCATCACTTCTGCACAGGATTCTCCTATTACCTCCGGACAGGACCTGGTTACTGATGCGGAAAACTGTTTGTTGTGCCATAGATATCCCAACATGGGTCGCTATGACAAAAGTGGCAACAAGAGAATTTACTATCTAAACGAGAAGGTATTCGCCGAGTCGGTTCACGGCAAGTTGCGCTGCAAGAGTTGCCATGTCGGACTCGATGAGATACCCCACAGTAATGTGAAGAAGGTTGACTGTTCCTCCAACTGCCATATCAAAGAACCATCCACCGACAAAGAATTCTCCCACAAGAATATGGTTGACAAATACGTGGCGAGTGTCCATGGACTTGGGTCAGACACAAGCCCAAAAAAGAAGTTCCCGGAAGATCTGCCGACATGCAAATATTGCCATAACAACCCCATGTATGTTCCCGCTGACGGGATATGGGGTAAGAGTGAAGCCTTATCCAATGAAACACTTGCCAGGTGCATCGGATGCCATCCCACATCCCATTGGGCTGAGAGATTCTACTCGCATTTTACTCACCGGATGAGGAGGAGAAGAAGTCAGGGAGAAATCGTGAAGCTTTGCACGAGCTGCCATGAGGATCAAGAAAAAATGGCACGTCATGGTCTCGAGAGCATCGGGACTTACAAAGATACGTACCACTGGATCCAGGTCCAATATGGGGTCGAAAATGCCCCCGACTGCCTCAGTTGCCACGTACCGCTGGGATACTCGGCCCATGACATCCGCCCGAGGACCGACTCTATCTCACCGATCAACATGGCCAACAGGGTAAAAACATGCAGCAATCAAGGCGGCATGCAGTCTTGTCACCCCGGTGCCACCACGGAATTTGCCAGCGGGAGGGTACACGCCTATGGGATGAAAGCGCAGATGATGGCTGACCAGAATGCGGAAAGTTTCCTGGCGGGGCAAGATATTTCCCTGGTTGTAGAACGGGCCGAAAAAGATTTGTCTGATAAAGAGGTGTTTCACTACAAGGTGCTGCGGTTGATCAAGCTGTTCTACAAACTATTAATAGCCCTTGTTATTGGTTCCATGCTCTTGCATCAAGGTCTGGATTATATGGCGAGCAGAAGGCAGCTTAAATCTCGCTAAGTTAACATTGCAATTGTGAGCGAAGCGAACCAACGTAGTCCATGTGATTCGTAAGGATTTTGCCATGGCCAAACAAAAAGCAAAACTTAAAAGTGAGCAGAATGACAATCCTGGTGGTCCCGGAAGGTATTTCATCCGGTTGAACTTCAACGAAAGAGTTCAACACATGATCTTTCTGATCTGTTTCATTGTTCTGGCCATAACCGGATTTATGTTAAAGCTTCCAGAGGATGTTGTTGCAAAATTCGGTGATGCAAAGGATGTGGTGTTTTACTATCGGGGGCTATTACATCGCACTGCCGGTACAATTATGATTCTGGTCAGCATCTATCATGTTTTCTACCTTCTGTTCAAAACTGCCGGCCGGCGCTGGCTGGTTGATATGCTCCCAAGATTCAAAGATCTCAGTGACCTGTTCGGCACCATGCTCTATTATTTGAGATTCAGAGTAAGACCCCCTGAATACGACAGGTTTTACTACAAGCAGAAACTGGAATATGGCGCCCTCATTGCCGGCGCCACCCTGATGTCGGTAACCGGTTTGCTTCTCTGGACCGAAGAGAGGTGGCCGAAATTTATCCTGGATATTGCTGCCATTGTCCACGGCATGGAAGCGATCCTCGCCTGCCTGGCGATTATGGTGTGGCACATGTATGAAGTGCATCTCAGGCCCCGCAAATTTCCCATCGACAACCTGTGGATTACCGGCGTCATAGACGAGGAAGAGATGATGGAAGAGTATCCGTTGCACTATCAAAAAATCATGGCTGACCCTGAGCTGCAGAAGGCTTACCTCCAGCCGGAGCATGGAAAGAGGGATGTATCAGGAAGGATCTCCGCCCGTGGCTCAGAGTGAATGGCATGAACAACTTTTGCCTCACTGAATAAGAAGGTTGTATCACTATGGGTAAGGTTGGCGACATCACCGGTATGATTTTCAGAATCATCAAGAAATTTCCCATTTTCTTGTTGAAGGTTGTTTATATTTTGCCGTTTTTACTCTTTGGCGCCTGGCTGCTCAAGCTGGTCTACTTCACCCACGACTTACCTCACCTGGAGGCCAAGAAAGCTGACGAGTTCACCGAGGTTGTCGGTGATGATGGCATTTTCAAGAAAATTCTGCTAGAGAAGGATGTTGTGCCGCGCGACCATTTTCACCTGGTTGACGAGTATGTTTCGCGACCGGAATACATAGCGCCTATTTGTCTGACATGTCACGGGACCTACCCACACAGCAAGCAAGAGAAAGTCCGGTCGATTCTGAACTTCCATGGAGGCTTTATTGCCTGTTCAGTATGTCACGCCCGCGAGAAGCACGACGAACACCTGGTTTATTTTGCCTGGGTTGATCGGGAGACGGGGGCGGTCTCCAAGCGGGTAGAGGGCGAGTACGGCAAGTACCCGGCCAAGATCTTTCCGATTCAAATTACCAAAGGGGTCAAGACACGAATTTTCAGGCCGGTCAGCGAGGAGGCTGCACGGCAGTTTTTGGAGTACAAAAATCAGTATACGCCTGATCAGATCGCCCAGGCAAAAGCAAAGCTACACGAGCACGTATCAACCAAGCCGGTCTTTTGTTCTGATTGCCACAAGGAAGACGGATATCTAAATTATAAAGAGCTTGGATTTTCGAAGCAGAGGATTGATCATCTGAACTCCACTGAGATCGTTGGCATGGTGGAAAAGTACAAGAAGTTCTACCTCCCCTCCCAGATCGATTTTGGCCTCGAGAAACCGGTTGAGTGAATAAGCTCGACCTGTAGAGTGCTTGTCGACGAAATGTTAAAACTTCTTTTATCGATTGTGCTGATCGTATCGTCTTGTTTTATTCCTGCGGTGACAAGGAGCTGTTTTGCCCTGGATGAGGGAGGCTGCCTCACCTGTCACCAGTACCCCGGACTTGTAAGGCATGAAAAGACTGATGGGTTCAGAGTGCTCCATATTGACGAGGAAAAGTTTTTCAACTCTGCCCATGGTAAATTCAGCTGCAGGAAGTGCCACGTCACCATCTGGAAGGTTCCCCACACCGGGGAAACAAAAGTTGACTGCACCACCGAGTGTCATCAGAACGACGCTGAGAAGATTTCAACATATCCCTTGAACACCTTGCACCAGAAGGAGCAGTCTTATATCCTCAGTTTGGAGGATAAATCATCATGCCGGGTCTGCCACCCCCTATATCCGCATAGCGACAACAAGCTCGTAAGAGGTTTTCTCAACATGCACGCCGGGTTCATGTTTTGTGAGGTGTGTCACATAAAAAGAGGTAAATTTCAGCACCTTACGTACGAATGGAAAGACACCGAGAACGCGACATTCAGCGGGGAGCCTTTCGGAACCTACTACAATCCTCAAACCGGCAAAGCCGATAAACACGATGAACACTTTATTTCCAGAATAGCCGCTTTTGCCGCAGAAAAAGGGGAAAAACGTTCGCTAATCAATACCCGGGACATTGGTAAGGCAAATGAATTTGTTTTAAAGGAAAAAAGCTTGAAACCTGAGGAGAAAAAGGAAAAATTAGCTTATTTTCACCAGGACATTGAGCGAAAAGAGATAAGCGTGGCCTGTGACGAATGCCATTCTGCAAACAGTATTTTGAATTTTAGCAACCTTGGCTTTAACGAGAAAAAGACCAAAGATCTCATCTACTTGAATATCAAGGGGTTGGTGACCAAGTACAAGACTTTCTACTTTCCGAAGCTATTTGCGGATTAATCCGATAACAACAATTACAAAACTCCAAATATGAGTTTAAAGAATACACTCGACTCTGAAAAGGAATCGAGCAAGAGCAGCTCGATCCTCGCTGGCAATAAGTACAAAGCCCCATTCCTCTCGTTTCTTTTCCTTTCGTTTATTTCACTGACAATCGTAACGTCTGCCTTTTCAATAAGGCTGGTACACGTCGCGCCCCGTTTTGATCTCACTGACAAGCTCACCATGCCCAGTGATGTGGCGGTAGCCAGAGATGGACAGATATACGTGGTAGACGGCGTAAACCATAAAGTCAGGACTTTCAATCAAAAGGGTGAACTCATCTCTTCCTTTGGCAGCAAAGGTTCCGGTGATGGAGAGTTCAGCTTTCCACTGGGGATCGACATTGACAGCTCTGGCAGGCTATACATTGCGGACTCCGGCAACCAGAGGGTGCAGATATTCAGTCCCAAGGGGAACTTTATTGCAAAGGTGATGATCCCCCCCAAAAAGAACCATCCCGCAGACCCTACCGATGTCGTCGTGGATGACTCCCGAAATAGATGCTACATCGTTGACAATGACAATCACTATGTGCTGGCCTACGACATTTCAACCCGTAAACTGATAAGAACGTACGGTACATCCGGCAAAGGTGAAGTTGCATTCCGGTATCCTTTTTTCATAGCCCTGGACAAAGAGAAAAGGCTGTATATAGTGGACGTCATTAACACCAGGGTTCAGGTACTGAGCCCTGACGGCCAGTTAGTGGCAATCATCGGCGGCTGGGGTGTTGAAAAGGGGGAATTCTTCCGACCCAAAGGAGTGGCGGTCGATAAAAAAGGCAGAGTGTATGTCAGTGACAGTTACCTGGGGGTAATTCAGATTTTCGACTCGAGGGGGGAATTTTACGCTGCACTGGGTGACCCGCAGACTGGAAAGGTCAAAAAATTCAAGACACCCGCCGGACTATTTATAGACCACAATGACAACCTTTATGTGGCGGAAATGTTGGCCAACAAAGTGAGCGTATATCGCACAGTGGGTGATAGTGAATGAATCTCGCTCGAGTGTTTCATGTATCACCATTTTCGGTGGTGAATAAAATATTTTATTTCATTTTATTCGTCATTTTTTCGTTGCTTCCACTGGACCGTTCTTTCGCTGCCGTCAAGTCCACGAAAAACCCCAATTCAGCCAAGGCATGTGCCATCTGTCATTTTCGCTGGGTAGACACCTTTTTCGTGGAGGGCAAAGGCTCGGACCTTGTTGAGTATCAGTCGGAAAAGGTTGTGGCAAAGCCGGAGATGTGTTTTTCCTGTCATGACGGCAGCGTGAAGGATTCCAGGGCAAGGGTGTACAACGACAGCGGGCATACAACGGATAAGCCGCCGCCTGCCCATATGAAGATACCTGAAATATTCCCGCTGGATGAAGACGGCAACATGCAGTGTTCCACCTGCCACACGGCTCACGGTGTTCAGGGCGGGGAGGGCAGCGACGAAACCATTTTTATGAGAACCTCGAACCGTGCTTCTGACATGTGTCGCAAGTGTCACCCGAAAAGGGATGGTGGAATAGCTGCCGGAAATCACCCCATAGATGTTACCACTAAGGAGAGTCCCGGCAGGCTTCTAGCACTTGGAGCTGCTGCGGGGGGGGAAAGGAACCGGATTGTTTGCGAGACCTGTCATACAGCGCACGGTTCACCGTACGAATCTATGTTGATAGAAAGTGCCGGGAATTCCACTCTGTGCCTTGACTGTCATCGTGATAAGAATATTTTTACGCCTGACGGCAATAGGAAGCCTTTTCACGCAATAAATATTGCGGTTCAGAAAGCGAAAATACCAGGAAATTAGGCCGCGAGGGCGTCGTAACCTGTCAGACATGCCACAAGGTACACAACAATAAAACAGGTGGGCAAAACCTGCTGGTCACGAAAGAGGAGAAATCATCTTTATGCCTGACATGTCATGCGGACAAACAATATCTTGCTGATACCAAACATAACCTCATGCGCTCGCGACCCGAGGAAAGGAACCTGGAAGGGCAGACAGTGGCGGAAGGAGGTGTGTGTTCAGCCTGCCATCTGCCCCACAAGGCAGCCAGAAAACTGACCGGGAAAAAAGATTTGACGACGGATCTCTGCCTGAGCTGTCACGGCAAAGGAAACATCGCAGAAAAGGTCAATCTTTCAGGCAACACGCATCCACTCAATGTCAATCCCTTTGAAAAAAAACATAAAAATGTTCTCTTGACGGCTATAGATGTTGAGAAGGAGAAATTGACCCTGCCACTTTTTAACAGGTACGGTGTTCAGGATGAGAGTGGAAAAATGACCTGCTCCACCTGCCACGACACTCACGGATCGCGAGCAGATTCTGATACAGGCTCAAAAGAAGTAGATAATACAGCACTATTTTTGAGAAAACAGTCGCCGAATATCTGCCGTGAATGTCACAGCAACAAATTCTATATCGCTCGCTCCAAGCATGATCTCAACAAGGTTGCGCCCGAAGCGAGGAATATCTTGCAGCAGACCCCATCAGAATCAGGACTCTGCGGCAGCTGCCACCTCGTCCACGGGTCCCATAAGGGCTTTTTGTGGGCAAGAAACAACATCGCTGAAAATGGCGTTGCTACAGAGAATTTCTGTATCAGCTGCCACAATGAAAAGGGCATAGCCCGGAAAAAAGTACTCAGGGACCATTCTCATCCGGTAGACATCTCTCCGGCTGAAAAGGGACTGACTTCTAATCTGCCGCTTTTTGCCGGAAACGGAGAAATTCGCAAAGATGGCCTCATCAAGTGTCAAACCTGTCATGATCCACATCGCTGGAATCCATCAAGAAATATGGGTGAAGATCACTATGATATCGAGGGCAACTCGCAAAACAGCTTCTTGAGGTTAGAAAACGGCCCATCGCCCATGCTTTGCGAAAATTGCCATGCCGACAAGGCATCCATTGAGAATACCGATCACGATCTTGACGTAACAGCTCCTCATTCCGAGAACATCCTGGGCCAGTCCCCTGCTGAATCGGGAACATGCGGTGTCTGTCATCTTGTCCATAACAGTAAGAACCAGATCCTCCTCTGGGCTCAGGGTTTTGGCAAGGGCGACAGCGTCGTGGAACAGATGTGTAATTCCTGCCATTCAGAGAATGGATCGGCAAAAAATAAGATACCTCTCATTGCCTCTCATCCCAAGGACCGCATTGTTAACCTGAGAGCGAACGTCAAAGGCAGCGACGATTACTTTCCTCTTTTTGAAGGGACATCGGGAAAACCTGTAAAAGAGGGAGATATTTCGTGCCCATCATGCCATAATGTCCACCAATGGAATCCAGGCTCCCATGCCAAAGGCAAGGGCGTTAATCTTGAAGGTAACGCGACCAACAGTTTTCTCCGGGCGCAGTCTGCTACTTTGATGTGTATGGACTGTCATGGCGTTGATGCGCTTTTCAGGTTCAAGTTTTTCCACGATCCCAAAGAACGCAAAAAGAAACTGAACTGATTTTGTAAGGGGGGATTGTAAGATGACATGACTGCGCCCCCGGGTAGCCCACGCACAAGTGTTTTTCTGCGAGATTTAGTGTACTAGTTTAAGGCGATAGTAACATTTTGATAACACAGTATATTTTATTTTTGCCTGATAGCTGTGTTCGAATTTCAAACAATGCTTCTACAGATTGCCGCTGATTTCTCATTGTTTTTATCGTGTGGCGGCCCTGTTTTTATTAACGAGCAATTTTGATTGAATCTTTTTATGAAATGGTTTAAAATACATAGCCAGTCAACCTCGGAGCCTCAACGTGTCAATGCTTGAGCGAGAGTAGCACTGGCGCAGTGTGGCACGATTGTTGCGGATAAAGCACTGACCTGTAATACACTTGTAATTGCAAAAGAGCCGCCGAATACATGTAAACTTTGAAATCCACAATCTTTTTGCTGAAAGTTTAACTAACGAAACATCGACTGATGACAAAGCCAAACCTGTCGTGAGACAGGGACGGAAAGCCACGGGTCTATTCGAGACAGCCGGGTTGCCAAGCACGTTGGGGAGCCCGGCTGTTTTTTTGGAGTAAGTAGTTTTCTCCTCAAAAGAGAAAAAACAATACTATCCCATTGAGGAAGGAGGTGGTGGTGAGAAGTAAGACCTCCTCGAGGTCTCGGTTGTGTAAACTCTATGAATGAAGGGAGGGAGAACATTGAAGAGAATATTTGTTGTATTAATCTCACTCGTGCTTATAGTGGGCTTTGCCGGTGTTTCATTTGCGGGAATCCAGGGAAGTGAGCATGATTTCAGTGGTTTTGGCTTTGCCGGGGGACAGATCTGTGTCCCCTGTCATACGCCTCACAACGCGCAGTCAGATGCGGCGCCACTTTGGAACCATGAGTTGAGCACTGCTACCTACAACCCCTACAGCAGCCCAAGCATGGATGCTACAGTTGGGCAGCCTACCGGCGCTTCCAAACTCTGCCTTTCCTGTCACGACGGAACCGTTGCAGTTGATTCGTTCGGAGGGAACACTGGTACTATTTTCATTTCCGCCTTCGGGGCTGATAAAGACCTGACGACGGATCTCAGTGATGACCATCCGATCTCTTTCACCTATGATGACGCTCTGGCTACTACCGATGCCGGTCTTTTCGATCCAACAACCAAGGTAGTTACTATCGGCTCCGGTAACTTTTCCAAGACGGGGTCAATCTCAGACGTTATGCTTGAGGGCGGTACTGAATTGCAATGTCAGTCTTGCCACAGTGTCCATAACGACTTTGTCGTTAACGACGCAGCGAGCGCTGACAAACTCTTAAAGATAAGCATTGGCAAATCGGATCTCTGCATCGCGTGTCACAATAAATAACCGGCGGAGACTATTGACTACCATAAAAAAAGGGGGGTGCAACCCCCTTTTTTTAATTGGGGTGACGCCTAGCCCGGATATTTCATGAATTACTTGCTGCGACCACGGATACGGCCGTCCTTCCTGGCGTCCTCGGGTGTCGGCCCCTGCGACGTACCGTTCAGGTACGCCTCAGGACCAAGGGCTAGGTAGTTGGATGAGGATTAGCTCGATAAGGGTATAGAAGAAACGAGGAGAGAGCGAGGAGATGAAGAGGACAGCTTTTGTCGTGATGACTTTCATCATACTATCCGGCTGTGCAACGGCCCCGCGAGAGATGGACAGTGTGGTTTTTTATCCCCAACTGCCTCAAAGGCCCAGGCTGCAGTTTCTCCACGCCATAACCAGTGAGGAGGATATCGGGCAGAGGCAGGGCGCAGTTATGGAATTTCTTTTGGGGCAACCCACGTCGGACAAGTGGTTAGGGAAGTCCTATGACATCGCTTCAACGGAGGGGAAGATATACGTACTGGACAGGAAATACAAGAAATTAGTCATCATAGACCTGGCCAACAGGGAATTTGATTATCTCAGGGATCAAAGGATGGGGGCGCTTAAGGACCCATCCGGCATCTGCGTCTCAGAGGACGATGTAAAATATGTGGCTGACATGAAAAGAAAACAGGTTGTGGTCTTTGGCAGGGACAACAAGTTCTCCCGGACCTATGGCGGCCCTGATCTTTTTGACAAGCCGGTGGATGTGGCAGTTTATGAGAACACAGTATATGTCATTGACATGGAGAAGAACAAAATACTCGCATTAGATAAGACCAGCGGCAAACTGAAGTGGAGCACTGGTGAACTGGGGCGAGGGGAAGGACAGCTTGCCAAACCCACTCATGTGGCTGTGGACCATCAAGGCAACATCTTCGTGACCGATGCGTTCAACTTCAGGGTACAGAAATTTGATCAGCATGGTAAATTTATGAAATCATACGGTTTTCTTGGAGATGCCATGGGTGCGTTCGCAAGACCCAAGGGGCTTGCCATAGACTCAGATGGACACTTGTATGTGGTGGATGCCGCCTTTGAGAATGTTCAGATATTCGATGATGAGACCGGTCAACTACTTCTTTTCTTCGGCGGGCCCGGGGAGGCGCCCGGCAATATGTACCTGCCTGCCGCGATACATATAGATTACCGTAATGTGGAGTATTTTAGTAATTTCGTAGACAAAGATTTCAGGCTGAAATATGTCGTCTACGTGGGCAATATGTTTGGGACAAAAAAGCTGAATGTCTATGGCTTCGGGGACTGGGTCGGCGATTCCCTTCCCTAGCCCGGATGATTTACGAATTATCCGGGCTAAGATAAAGCCGGAGTGGTCAATAGAGAGATGAAAATAGTAAGATTCAATAGAATATTCATCGCCATGCTCACTCTGACCGTCTTGACCACTTCCATTTCAGGTTGCAGTAAGGAAAGAAAGCACACGGTGCTCAACTTCTTCTTCACGGGGGTACCTCCACTCGAGGAGGAGAAAAAAGATGAATTAGAAAAGGATAAATTAGCAAGAGAGCCAAGCCAGGTCCCTACAGTGGTAACAGTCTATACCCACCCTGTCACGGCAGCCAATCTATGTAGCGAGTGTCACCAGACCACAGCGAACTTCAGTCTATTTGGCCGGGGAGTGCGGGCAACAAGCTTCCAGAAAGGTGCGATGTCGCCTGGACCGCTCGTGGTGGACCGGAATGAGCTTTGCGTATCCTGTCATAAAAATAAGTCTGCCGCAGAGGCCCTGGCAGCAGGGCTGTGGTTGCATGACACTGCGGTTAAGGGTGACTGCTATGCATGCCACGACCCTCATCAAAGTCAAAACCGGTATTTGCTGCTTGCTCAACCAGATCAAATATGCATCCCGTGCCATAAGGAAGCTGAGATGATGGATCAGGTCAAAGATAAGGAAGCTCATAGACTACCAAGCGATTGTCTTTCCTGTCACAACCCTCATCTCGGAAAGGACAGGGCGTTGCTGACCAAAGACTACAGGGAGGTTAAACACACGGTTGGCCCTATACCAGGACTTCCCAGTTCCCCGGAGCTGCCAGGGAACCTTCCAGGGAGAAAATCAGCCGGAGAAAAGGAAACAGAGTCCATTGGCTCGGTAACACAGTAGTTTTGTGTCCAGTTGTGTTTCAGGGCGGCCTTTGTCTGCTAGTTGCCGCGGGACTGACATGAGCCTTTCTGTGTAGGGGCAGGGTAAATCCCCGCCCGAAAAGTTGAACTAGAATCCCCCCCAAAGAGGCTGTCCGACAACGTCATTCTGAGGCTTTGGCCGAAGAATCTCAACCGTGTAAGTACTTGAGTCTGTGAGAGATTCTTCGCGGAGTTTATCCTGAGCTTGCCGAAGGGCTCAGCATGACGTACAGGGCTTTTTGGGGGTTGTCGAAAAGCCTTTCGAGGTAGATTTAGGAGGTTCACGGACGGACAGAACCCCTCCTGCTTTGCTGGAAATCAGTCGGCTGCTGTTGAGCTGTTTTACCGAGTGCATGTTGAAGGAGGGGCAATGAGCGGTTGATGTATCACACCTGGTATATACGAAAAGCGGCAGTGAAACTCTTGATCGGCCTCTCTGTGATCCTTGCTATAGTGGGAAGTGACATTGCGACAGATGAAAAGTCAGCCGAGGCTTCAAATCGGGCGGGAGTCTCCTTTCGGGCAGCGGTTAATACAGAGTCAACTGTTGACTCACATCAGCCGGAAGAGACCACACCGGATGAAGAAAGGGCATCGAAAATCTTTTTCAAATTTCGACAGCCCGACACTCGCGTGAATACATCTCTCGTGGAAGCAAACCCTCCTCAAAAGCTTTCCTACCGGCTTGTCATAGATGTATCACCCCCTCAAAGCTCCAGTGAAAAAGATGCAGTGGTAGCTTTAGTTCAACCTGATTCACAAAAGGTTCCCGAAGCAACAGCCAAAATATTGGACTCTGCCCCTGAGGCGTCCTCGACTCCCGAGACGATATCGTCTAACCGGAAATCTGAGGAACCCCAGAAGATGAGAGCACTTGATGACCGGCCAAAGCCAACAATGACTACAGCTCAGCTGCAAAAGACCGACCCGAATGCAGAAAAACTGGGTGAATCTGCAGCCCAGAGCCGGGAGATCATTCCACTGGAAATACCGCCACCAATCAGAAGGGGTCCAACTGGATATACCAGCCGTTATTTCCACATAGCAAGGCCGCGGCTGGGACTCGGGCTGTCGTATGATTTCGAAAAAGAACGGAGAGGAGACCCTAATACGGTCAACAAAGATACAAGCAACGAATTCAGGCAGAAGCTCGAACTTGAAGCAAACGGCTGGATTTATCACCCGGCGCTTTGTAAATACAGGCTGAGATTTGATCCGGAGTGGACCCAGGTAAAACGGGATTCCGAGCCGGGGGAAACTTCCACAGACACTAATTTTCAGCCGTTCTATGCAATTGACGCCTTTTTTCTCGAGCCAAAACCGTATACTTTGCATGGTTTTGCAGAAAGACGTGAGATCAAACTCAGGAGCGCTTTTACCCAGGTATCGGATACAACGATAGACACGTATGGAGGCGATCTTCGCCTCAAATATCAAGTTTTGCCCACGTTCCTCAAGTATACTCATACCGACACCGACCAGTCAGGTTTTTTCGAATCAACCGGGAAAAGGGACGACTTTCAACTTTCGAGCAATCACTCCACGAGCAATACCACCACGAATCTGACCGCACTTTACACCGACAACGAGCAAACCAGTGGGGGGGCTACAACCGGTGTGAAAACCTTTGATGCCAACCTGGGAAACGAATACAACATCGCAGGGGACAGCAGAAAAAGGCTCCTGTCCAGCCTGTCATACAGATGGTCAGAGAGCGATCCTTCAGAAGGTTCTTCTTCAGAAGCCTCATTCTTCCAGATCCGTGAAAACTTTTTTTGGAGACACACCCCAAAGATGTATACCGACTATCTCGTCGCCTATCAAAACAGTGACACGGATGGCTTCGACAGAGAAACAACGACTTTTCGCGCAAAATTGCAGCATCTCCTTTATGAGAATCTGACTACAACAGCTGAAGTCGGTGCCAACCTGAATGATACTACGGCCGGCAGAGAGAATATCTATGATGCCAACCTGAATTTTCTTTACCAGAGGAAAATCCCGTGGGGTAACATTACCTTAAGCACTGACTTTGACTACACATTCACAGACAGATCAGGCTTCGACGAGGTTGCTGTACAGGTTAACAATGAGTCGCATGTATTGACAACCGGTGTCGTGACGCTTCTCGATAATGAGAATGTGTTCCCTGGAACCATCGTTGTAACGGATGTTACGGGCACAATTGTTTATGCTGAGAATATTGATTACACGATCTCACAGATAGACAATTTCACAAGAATAAGCCGCACCACAGTTGGCGCCATTGCAAATGGCCAGACGGTGCTGGTGGACTACCGCTTTCGCAGTGACCCGACTTTTGACGATGCTGTCTTCAGCCAGGCATACGGCATTCAGCTTTACCTCTGGAACGCTTTGACGCTTGGCTATGCATTCCGACACGCAGAACAAGACACCGTCTCCGGCACCCCCCCTGAAAACCCCGTAGATGACACGGCACACGCGGCTGAAATAAGGCTCAATTTGGGATGGACTGATACCAGGTTTACGTATGAAGACATTGACAGGAGTTCCGGCATTTCAACCACCAGGTGGCTTGCCTCGCAGACGTTCAGAGTAAGACCTGTGAGGAGATTTCTTGTCGATGTTACAGGCTCTTACGGGTCGACTGACATTAAAGATAGTGGTGAAACGCAGGAACAATACGGCATGTCGGGCAGGCTTTTTTGGACACCTGCGGGATGGTGCAGGTTCCGCCTGGAGGGATTTTGGAATAAAATTACGGGGGATGTGGAGGATTCGACCGATTCCAACCTTACCGCTGGCCTCGAGTTCTCTTACAGGATATGGAGCGGTGGGATTTTTTACTACTTCGATAATTCGGAGGTCGACCAGGTGAGTCGCAAGCGACAAGCTGTGACCGTTGAAGTCATCAGGATCCTATGGTAACGATCAATAGGTATAGAATCATGAAAAATTTAGAAAGAGTCATTCGCATTGCAAGCATCATGCTGGCCGTTGCCGCCTTCCTCGGACCGGGGGGGTGTGCAAAATCCGTCAATCAGGTGAGAAAACCCTTCCCGGAGATCCTGTGGCCGGAGCCGCCTGAGAAACCGAGGATAAGGTTTGTCGGTGCGGTATCCAGACCGGAAGACCTTCAGATCAGACCTGGTTGGTTTGGCAAGTTTTTTAACTACCTCATCGGTAAAAGCGAGAAATCAATGGTGGCGCCTTATGGTGTGGAGACAGATGGTTCCGGCAGACTTTACGTCGTGGATACCTTCTTGAGGACCGTTCATGTATTTGATGGCAAAGGCAAGAAGTATTACACATTTCCAGCAGAGAAGGCGAATCTCGTCTCCCCCATAGACATAGCGATTGATGATGCAGGAGGAAGGATCTATGTAACCGACTCGAAACAGGGCGTCCTCAAGATCTTCGAGGGCGCGGGTAAGAAATTTATGGGCGAAATTGGCAAGGGGATTTTTCGAAGGCCAACAGGTATCACCGTAAACGAGAAGACATCTGAACTCCTTGTCGTAGATACGGCGAGCGCACATATTTTTAGATATGATCTCCAAGACCATCAGCTCAAGGCCAAGTTCGGCGGTAATGGCACGGAGGCCGGGAAACTGAATTACCCGACGAATATTTCTGTGGCTGAAGATGGCATCATTCTTGTAAGTGATTCCCTTAATTTCAGGATTCAGACGTTCTCCCCTGAAGGGAGGTTTGTGGGAAAATTTGGCAGCGTCGGCGACGGTCCTGGATACTTCTCCAGACCACGGGGTATTGCCGCCGACAGTGATGGCAATATCTATGTGGTGGACGGCCTTTTTGACAATGTCCAGATATTCAATAAGGAATTCAGGCTGCTCATGGCTTTAGGAGGACCCGGGCAGGGATACGGCGAGTTCTGGCTCCCTACCGGTATATATATCGACAAAAACGATGTGATCTATGTTGCAGACTCCCACAACAAGAGAGTTCAGATCTTTCAGTACCTGAAAGGGGATGCGGTCTCAAAGCAATGAGAAACACGGGGATATGTATAATTCTATTGTGTGTCTTGCTGGTAGCCTCTGGCACCACTGCATACGCGGCAAGTATCATGAACACCAAACACAATCTATCGGTCAGCGGGCCCGGCCAAATCAAGGCAGTCTCGGAGACTCAGGTCTGCATATTTTGCCACAGCCCGCATAGGGGAAGGAGGGATATTCCATATCTGTGGAACCGTGCGGATCAAACCACCAGCTATATTCCGTACCAGAGTTCAACCCTTTTTGCCAGAGTTGGTCAGCCCACTGGGGCATCAAAACTGTGTCTGAGCTGCCACGACGGAACCATTGCCCTGGGGGCACTCATTTCTGAGTCAGGGGAAGTACCCTTTCAAGGCGGAATACGATTTATGCCTCCAGGGCCTTCCAGGCTCTGGACAGATCTCTCCGATGACCACCCCGTCTCATTCGTGTACGACGCCACTCTTGCTCAGAGCAAATTTGAACTTGTCCTCCCATCATTATTGCCTCCGGAAATACAGCTTGACGGCAGTGGTCAGTTACAGTGCACAGCCTGCCACGACCCTCATGACGACAGCTTCGGTATGTTTCTTGTGATGTCCAATGAATTCTCAGGGCTCTGTATTTCCTGCCACCAGAAAGGGGGATGGACCTTGAGTTCTCATGCCGTGTCTCCGGCCCAGTGGAATGGCCGGGGGGTAGACCCCTGGCCGACTACGGATTATCAGACGGTGGCCGAGAATGGGTGTGAAAACTGCCACAGACCTCACACCGCGCCATCGCATGAGTGGCTTCTAAACTATGTCTTCGAGGAGGATAACTGCCTCGTGTGCCACAACTCCAATGTGGCGTCCACCGATATTGAATCAGAACTCACTAAGCAATATGGACATTTCGTTCAGAATTTTACAGGCTTGCACGTTGCGGACGAAATCTTCACGCCACCAGGTGGTGTTCCCGATCACGTTGAGTGTGCGGATTGCCACAACCCACACCAGGCCAACGGCGATCCATCCATAGGTCCTAATTTCGTCCCCGGGGCCAATGTCGGTGTAACGGGAATAGATAGTGGGGGACTACAGGTGACGAGGGCGCAGTACCTTTATGAGATCTGCTATAAGTGTCATGCGGACAATAATGTGATGAGAGTTCTGCCCATTACCCGGCAGATAGACCAACTCAACACCCGCATGGAATTTGCGCTTGGGAATCCATCCTATCACCCGGTGGAGTCACAAGGGGTGAGCTCTGAGGTGCCAAGCCTTTTGCAACCATATTCAATAACCAGCCTCATATCATGCACAGACTGTCATAGTACCGATGATGGCACCGGGCCGAGAGGTCCTCATGGCTCTAGCTTTGAGTTTCTCCTCGAGAGAGACTATAGAACCCTGGACTTCACCCCGGAGAGTTCCTCGAACTACGCGCTCTGCTATAAATGCCACAGTCGGAACAGCATCCTGAATGATAAGAGTTTCTCGGAACACAGCGAACACATAGTTGACGAAAAGACGCCATGCTCTGCCTGTCACGATCCCCACGGGATAAGCGCTTTGCAGGGTAATCTCATCAACAACAGCCATCTCATTAACTTTGACTTGACGATAGTACGTCCGAACAGCCAGGGAAGACTGGAATTCCAAGACCGGGGGAGATTTAGAGGTCTATGTTTTCTGAATTGTCATGGCGAAGAACACAGTCCAGAAGGGTATCCGGAGGATTAAAAGCGGGGGTACTTGAATGCGCTCACTGTAGCATTTTCAAGCTATTCAACTACGTCCCCTTGTAAAGGGAAGCTTTGTATGTCTGAAGGAATTATCAAAGGTGGGAAGTTCAAGTGGTTACTGCTGACTATTTTAGTCATTTTTTTCTTTTTCAGCCTGGCGTCAGCGCTGGTGACGTATGAGAGGCTCCATGTGGACCTCAGCCCTCATTATGGCGCGGCGATTTCTCTTCTCACCCAGGTCAAGGAATCTCTGATCATCACAAGCATCGAGATAAATCTCATTTTCTACCTTCTGATAGCCATCGGCGTGACAGTCCTTGGAATTTTTTATTCCCACAGAATAGCAGGTCCCCTCTTCAGAGTGAGGAAGTATGCTGCCGCCCTGGGTGAAGGGAGGTTCCATGAAAGGATCAACTTCAGAAAGAAGGACGCCCTTCATGACCTCTCATCGGTGCTCAACGAGATCGCTGAGGGATGTCAGGATAGATCAGAGTTGTTGACCTCCCAACTCAGGGAGTTACAGGATGGTCTCTCCACATTGGGTTCCTTGCCTGAAAGTTCAGAAGAAAAGGTTGACCTGATTAGAAGGCTTCGCCAGCTGGATACAAGAATCAAACACGATAATCAAAAGATAAAACTATGAAGCGTGGTTTCATTGTCTTGTTTCTTATCCTAGTCTTGGGAGTTTTTACGGCCTACAGCTCCAGAAAAGAGGTGCATCAATTCACCAAAGATGAATGCCGCCTGTGTCATGGCGAAGATATACGTAGAGAAGGTATGAGCCTTAAGCCCATGGTGAGTTCGGTATGCAAGAGCTGTCATGCAGGCATTAAACAGCAGCCGTCTCACCCGGTGGATATTTATCCAGAGACCTCAGTGCCTGCTGACATACCCCTGGTTAACGGGAGGCTCAGTTGCATATCATGCCACTTTGTACACCCATTTTCCATCACCAGCAGAAAGTTTAGCTATTACCTTCTCAGAAGGCCCGGCAAGGGCATGACATTTTGCAATACCTGCCATGGTATCAACGAAAAGGGACATATAGTCTTCGAGAATGCTCATCGCGGTTCATATCAGGTGACAGATCTGGGGGGCTCCTTGGACACATATAGTCTACAATGCGTTGAATGTCACGATAGCCGTCTTTATAAGCCCATCGGTGCAGGGACATGGGAGCACCTGACATTTCCTCGTTTTAAGCATCCCGTGGGAGTGTCATTGCGTGAGATTGCAGCCAAGCGTCCCCATGAGTTCAATTCCCCCGGTGGCTTGCCCCGAGAGACGAGGCTCTTCGACGGAAAGATTGGTTGTGGTACGTGCCACAACGGTTACTCTAGAGAGAAATATATGCTGGTCATGAACAACTACCGGAGCAGATTGTGTTTGGCGTGCCACATCAAGTAAGGCATACGGCTTAAGGCACCGGGCACCACCAAGACATTACGCCTCGCCGTGATTCATGGTCATTAATTACCTTAAACCAGCAGCTGAGCTGACGGTCCAAGCTATGTTCTGTGGCTAGCCCGGATATTTCATGAATGGTCTACTGGGACCGCGGATATGGGCATCCTTCCGGGCGTCCTCGGGTTTCCCACCCTGCGACGTACTGTTCAAGTACGCCTCGGATGCAAAACCCTGCGCTTGCCCGGTGGCATGGCCATCTTCACGGTCTCGTGATGTCAATTCATGAAATATCCGTGCTAGGTGAGTGATCCAAGCGAGTGGATACGGTCACTCTTGAGTCACCTGCTGATTTTGCTGCAACGTATGGCTCCTGTCCGTAGGGCGAGTCGAGACCCGCCCTACGAGACTTACTGCTTTTTCTAGCAGCTCTTGATTGCAGGTTTTCCTGGTTTCTTAGTTTGGACCATGATACGTTACAAATTATAAGGAATCGCAGTGAAGTACCGGAGACGAAGATATATTGTAAGTTCTTGGTTTCAGTGGAGATTTGTTTTGGGCTTCGTCGCTGCCGCCCTCACGGGGAGCGCGGTGGCTACCGCGGTTTTCAATGTGATTGCCCTAAGAAGGCTGGAGGAGCTCAGGTGGAGTGCGTTTGTGCCTGTCCAATCCACCGGTGAAGTGCTAAAGCCCCTGTTTATATATGTCAATCTTTTCAGTTTATTATTCATGGCAGTTTTGCTTGTAATCACGGGGGCATTGATGTTGCGAAAGGTCAATGGCCCCCTTTACCGTATAGCAGAAGATCTGAAGATGATCGGTGAGGGAAACCTATCGTCTGCCATAATTCTCAGGAAGCGCGATGAGTTCAGGGATGTGGCCGTCGCCCTCAATGAGATGCTGGAGAGGCTCAGAGTGAGGTTCAGCGAACTGAGAGAGAGGTATGAGGAGATTTCACAGCAACTGCTGGAGTTGGAGATGGCTCAAGCAAGGGGAATCCCCACCGAACATCAGAGGGAGAAAGTAATCGACATGATTCAAGAGCTGCAAAAACAAATCCCTACAACCTGTCTGGAGGAACACTCGTGAAAAAGAGACTGTTCATTTCATTGATCGCCCTGAGTTTGACCATGTGCTACGAATACCAAGCCTCTGTGGCTGCGGAGCCTACGGGTCAGGGACAACCAGCCACCACCGAACTGGCTCCGGGCGGGTTCACCGGTAAGGCGGTGGAAGCCATCAAGGCTTCCCGCTATACCTACGTCCAGGTTGATACTGGCAAAGAAAAGATCTGGGCGGCCACCACGGACTTCAGGGGCAAGGTGGGAGACATGGTAATCGTTCCCCCCCAAGGGTTGCCCATGAAGGATTTTCACAGCAACACACTCAACCGCGATTTTGAAATGGTCTACTTCGTGGGTGTCATCGTGGTGGCGGGACATGGCGAGGGGCTCAGCAAACAGCCCCAGATACCCGGGCATCCCCCCATTGCCGGGAAGGGGAGCGTACCCCAGCCTGAGATCAGTGGGATAGTGAAGGCCAAAAACGGCAAGACCGTGGCCGAGGTCTATGCCGCCAGGGAGGATCTGGCCGGCAAACCGGTCCTGGTGCGCGGCAGGGTGGTCAAATTCTTCCCCAAGATTATGGGCAAGAACTGGGTCCACCTGCAGGACGGCAGCGGGAGTGAGGGGACCAATGACCTCACCGTCACCACCGACGCCATGGTCGAGGTTGGCGATCTCGTTCTGGTCAGCGGCGTGGTCTCAGTCGACCGTGATTTCGGCCATGGCTACAGCTTCACTGTCCTCCTCGAGGACGCCAAGGTCACAGCCGCCGAGTAGTGTCATTGCTCACTTCGGCCAGCGGCGAGCAACACCAATACCAGCGCCGAAAAGGATCAGGAAAGTGCCAAGCCACAGCACCGTCATACCGGGTTTTATGCTGACCTCTGCAATGAAGGCAGGAGGACTCTTTTGTTGAACGATTTTATCCTGGCCTGATGCGGGGCCCTGGTAATCAAGGACGATGCTTCCCGAACTTGCCTCTATGCGGGTAAGGCTGAGGTAAGCCTCAGTAGGTCCCGGCAGTTTAACCCGGCTTGAGGTGTTGCCCTCTTTGCCCATGGTGAGGACCGGTTTCAGGGTGAGGGGGTCTTCGCCCTTGTAAGAAACCACGATATTGGCTCCCACGCTCACACCCTGGCCCTCCTTCTGAGCCATCATGCCTGATATGTCAAAGCCAACAAAGGTTACCTCGTAGTCCTGAAACTGAACTTTCTGCTGCTTTTTCAGCTCCAACTGCTTTCTATCAGTAGAACGAGATTCCTTCTTGGCGGGTTGGAAATCCACAGGCGAGATGTAAAGATCAGAGACGAGTCCCCGCCGAATGTGGGGACGGCTGAAACGTCTGCCCTGGCCCTTCGGGCTGTTTTCAGAACGGATATCGGGGCGGGCAACAAATTCAGTGTTTCCTTTCTTGACATCTACGGGAAGATCCAAACGCACTCCTCTCGGCTCCCTGGTAAACTTGGGGCCGTTGAATTTCATGTCATAGCCCAGGGCGGCCTTGATCGCGCCCTGGTCCAACAGCACCTTTTCAGAGCGATCGTATACAGATGAAAAGATGATGCCGACAAACATTAAACCCACCCCCAGATGGGCAATGGCTCCAGCAGACATGGTAAATCTTTTCCTAATAAGTCTTATGGCCAGATGCAGATTCATGCCCACAGCAGCTCCGGCAAAGAGCGCAAGCACCAGCACAGCCATACCCGGGTAGCCGTGGTAGAGGATAATGGCCCCGGATACGATTGCGCCTAAAAGCGCCCAGAGCAATTTGCGGGAAAGTCTTTCAAAACTGTTTTCCCCCCATGCCAGCAAAGGCACAAAGCTCAACAGCAGCACCATGAGAATGGCCAGAGGCATATTGGTGTCCACGTAGAATTCAGTTGAAACCTTGGAGGCTTTTTCAAGCACTCTGGTGATAAGAGGTGCAGATGTCCCCACGCCAGTAATAACGGCGGAAAGACAAAGGATGATCATGGCACCAATAAAACCAAATTCCCTGGAAAAATAGCTAAAGGCAGCTCCCTTATCGGAGACGGGGATCTCCCTGACCCGAGTTACAAAAAACCACAAGGAGATGGCAATGAATACGAACATGAAAAGGACCAACCAGCCCGTGATGCCCAGATCCTGAAAAGAGTGAACCGAGAAATCGGCAAGAATGCCAGAGCGGGTAAGAAAGGTACAGTAAATGATGAGAAGAAATGAAAAAGCGGCCAAGACATAATTGGTTTTACGCAATTTGCGTCGCGACTGCTGCAAAATCATGCCATGCATCAGGGCAGCGCCCGTCAACCATGGTAAGAGGGATGCATTCTCCACTGGGTCCCAACCCCAGTAGCCTCCCCAGCCCAAAACCTTATAGGACCAGTAGCCGCCAATGATGATCCCGGCGCCCAAGCTCAAAAAAGCGAAAACCGTCCAAGGTAAAGCCGGCCGTATCCAGTTGTCGTATTCCCTTCGCCACAGGGCGGCGATCGCATAGGCAAAAGGAATGGTAAATGCCGCATAACCCAGAAATACCACGGGCGGGTGGATCACCATCCATGGGTCCTGCAAGAGCATGTTCAGGCCCTGACCATCGGCAGGAACAGCGGCGAGCACTTTGAAAGGACTCTGCTTGATCAAAAGAATCGTCAGAAACAGATTGTTCAGGTTGTATATGAACATGACCTGGGGCTCCATCTCCCCAGATTTATGCATGAGGAAGATACCAAGCCAGGCTCCAAGTAAGACCCACAGCAGGAAGCTTCCTTCCTGGCCGGCCCAGAAAGAGCTGATCAGATATTGTAGGGGGAGGTCGCGAGATGAATAGTTGGCCACATAGCTGTAGATAAACTCATGTTTGAGTATGGCAAACATCAATAAAATGGAGGCAAGGGTCATAAAAGCCACAAAACCCGTAAAGCTGTAGCGAGCTACATTCCAAGCCAGTGTGTCTTCTTCTCTGGAATTCAAGACCCAGTAGCATCCCGATGAAATGCCAATGGCAATGAGTCCCAACCAAATTGTAATTTCACCAAGATTGTTCATTGTCCCTCAACTCGTCCTTCATATTTTGTTGGGCATTTTACCAGCAGTTCCCTCGCCAAAAACACCTCCCTTTTCGGCTCGTATTTGCCAATAGCCACCACCTTGGTGACGTTGTCAAAATTTCCAGGCCTTGGCCCGTCATATTCAACCTTCATCTCGTCACCGCTATCCTCGCGCAGGGTAAAAAACAAGTTGTTGCTGCCCAGGTCATATCTGTCAGTGCCCTTGACCACAATTCCGGCTACCTGCACGGGCCGGTTGCTTGCCTTGGCCTCGCTGACGCTCACATAACTGGTCAAGGTGGATTGAAAGGAATACATGGCCATGGCCATGGCCAAAACAATGACAACGCCACCGATGAGGTAAGACTTTTTCATCTTTATATATCCTCTGAGGTTTCTTCCAGTTTTCTGATTCTTCTATCCAAGATGAACAGATAAAAGGCTATGCCACACCATATGATTAGATTGACACCCAAGACGAAGTTTAACCCTTCTTTCATCCTCTTCCTCCACTACAGTGTAATTATTGACGGTCTGGATCGCGGCTAGAAAGCCGCTCCCACAGAAGAAGCTGGCACTTGGTTGAGCCAGTTGTATTGAGCTATCAGCCGTCAGCTTTCAGTTTTCAGCCAAAGAATTCCACAATCCGGAGTCCGAATTCCCAAATCTCACATCCCACATTTCATATCCGTAATCCGAAATCCGCAATCCGAAATCCGCAATCCGAAATCCGAAATCCGAAATCCGCAATCCGAAATCCGCAATCCGAAATCCGAAATCATTTCCCCCTATGGTCCTTAGTTTCACTATTCACTCGGTGGCCCGAGCTTTTCTTCCTGCCCCATAGCAGTATCTACAAATTCAGGTTCTCTCATACCCTCCACTCTTAATAACCGTATCTTTAGCCTGAGCATCCAGACAAACAGCCCGGTGTAGGCAAGCAACGAGCCCAAAAAAACCTTCAAGGTTTTCGGGTCCATTCCCGGTTTAGCTGGGTTCATGGTGTCTTCAGGATGGAGAGAAGCCGTAATCCTCGGCACCACAAAGACCAGAAAAGGCACGGTCACAAAGGCAAGGATCGAATAGACTGCAGCAAACACGCGCCTTTTTTCCGGATCAGGTACAGCGGAGCGAAGGGCGAAATAGGCACCATAAATCATCAAAAGTATGACAATGGAAGTCTCCCGGGGATCCCAGTTCCAGAATGAGCCCCAGGTGGCCTTGGCAAATATGGAACCGGTTGCCGTGGCAAGTATGCAGAAAAGTAACCCCAGCTCGGCGGCTGATAAGGCCAGGTGATCAGCCTTGACACTCCGTTTGGCCAAATACATGCAGCTTGCGATCATGGAAAGCAAAAAGGAAAGCGTGGCTATCCATGCCTGGGGAACGTGAAAAAACAAGATTCGAGAAGTCTGTCCAGGAAAACCGGTGGCCGCTCCTGCGTATAAAAAAGCAGCAACGATCATAGCGGTCATCCACAGTGTCAATAAAAGCTTACTAATCATACCACCCAAGCCCTTTACTCTTCCCAAATCAGGGGAAAGAGGAATAACGACATAATAATCATGATAATCGTATACGCAACAGCGATTCTCACTTCGGGCCAGCCTGCTGTGTTCATGCCGTCGGTTGCCCTCTCACAGCCCTTGATGGCGGTGATCATAAGGGGCAAGAGGAGCGGAAAAGAGAGGACAGAAAACAGAGCCCCCCGGGCGCTGGCCTGAGCTATCATGGCCGCCACGATGGTGGTTCCGGCACCCAGACCAAAGCCACCACTGATGATCATGGCCGCAAAAAGACCCGGAGAAGCTATTTTGTAATTCATCAAGAGAATAAACAGGGGCACGATAATTAATTCCAGGGCTCCCAAGAGCGTCAAATTAAAAAACAGTTTGCCCAAAAATACCGCTTGGGGGCGGGCAGAGAGCTTGAGTACATCAATGGTTCCTGCTTCTTCTTCTTTGACAAAGGAGCGAGAAAGACCGGACAAGGCGGAGAAAACCAGGATAATCCACAGCAGCACCGAGTAAAGAAAGGGCTTCTCCGCATCTCCAATACGGAAAGAGCCTATGGAGAAACTCACGGCCACCAGGGTGGTCACAGCGAACATCAAAATGGAATTGACCGCATAGCGAGTCCTGAATTCGCCGCGCAGGTCTCTAAGCCAAATTGCTGTGGCTTCATTCAGATAAGTTAATGGCCCGGTCTGCGTAAGCCACCTCCCGCTTCTCGTTGGATGCGATCACAGTCATTCCCAACTGCCGGTGTTCCAGAATAATGTCCTCAACAATTTTCATACCATTGCTGTCAAGGTTGCATCCTGGTTCATCCAGAAGCAGCAATGGGGGGTTGTGGAGGAGGGCCTGAACAAGTTTCAACCGCTGTTTCATGCCGGACGAGTACTTCCTGCACGTCTTAGTGGCGTTTTCGGTCAACCCAACCCGCTCCATTATCTTCAGAGAATTTTCCCGATCATAAGCAATCCCACGCACTTTGCAAAAAAATTCCATATTCTCAAGGGCCGTCAACTCATCATACAGGGCCAAGGCGGGTGCCACCATGCCGAGGAATTTGCGCCTCGACTCTTTGGGTATGGGCTCATCTTCCATAAACATTTCAACCTTACCCAATGAAGGCCGAACGAGACCGGCAATGATGCGGAGCAAGGTGCTTTTACCCGAGCCGTTCCACCCGGTAATGGCCAGGACCTCCCCCGGACGTAATTCAAAGGAGATATCCTTGAACAGCAATGTTCCAGCATAGTGTTTACAGATCTTACTCACTTTCAGTGAATACATACTCTTTTGGAAATCCTTTGTTTCTCTGACACCCAGCGCTTACCCTTAAACTTTCAACCTTGCAGAAATAGAAGCCAACAGAAAGTTTAACATAATCCAATCTTTGGGAGAAGTTTCTCCCGCTCCAGAACTGCACAAAAGGCCAATATTTATTGATGGCATCGACCGTCCGCACAAGGAATGTAACAGAGGAAGTAGAAGAATGAAAATCGTCTATAGCCAGCCCTTGCCAAGCCTCATTCAGTTATGATAAATTCAATAAATCTTGGGAATACAGTAGCCTACGCAATAGAGAATGTGGGGGCGCTCATCGAATTCGTGCATGGCGCTGAAGCTTACACAGAGGAAGACGAGCTGCCGCCTCGTGCGCCAATAAATTACAAAGTCACATTTTTTCTCATTCGATTAATTTCTCATAGATAAGAACTCAGAGGTGATATGAGATGAGGAGTGTTGCGATTGTTTTGGCTTTATTTGCGGTAGCATCATGTGCCTCGCTTCCAGGACAGTCAATGAGCCCCGAGGATTGGTATCAGCAGGGCGTATCTTTTTTGAAATCCAGGCATTACGATGAAGCGATAGAAGCTTTTTCCGAGGCCATAAAGCTAAACCCCCAATACTCTGAGGCCTACCGCAACCGGGGGCTGGCGTGGTCCGAGAAGGGCGAGTTTGACCAGGCCATCTCTGATTACACCAAGGCTGTGGATATGAACCCGGGGGACGGCCAGTCTTACCGCAACCGGGGGCTGGCGTGGGCCAAGAAGGGCGAGTTTGACCAGGCCATCTCTGATTTTACCAAGGCTGTGGAGATAAATCCGAGAGACGGGCGGGCCTACTACGACAGAGGTATTGCGTGGACCGAAAGGGGAGAGCTCAAACGGGGTTTAACTGATGCAGAGAAGGCACTGAGACTCGAGCCCGCCACCAAATCTTTTCAAGATTTGGTGGCAGCCCTGCAAGCGAAGATTGCCACTCAAGCTGAAGATCGGCTTCAGCAGGGCGAATCTTTCTTGAAATCCGGGCAATACAATGATGCGATAGAAGCATTTTCCGAGGTCATTGCGTTAAACCCCCAATACGCTGAAGCCTACCGCAACCGGGGGCTGGCGTGGGCCAAGAAGGGCGAGTTTGACCAGGCCATTTCTGATTACACCAAGGCTGTGGAGATAAACTCAAGAGACGGCCAAGCCTATCGCAACCGGGGGCTGGCGTGGGCCAAGAAAGGCGAGTTTGACCAGGCCATCTCTGATTTTACCAAGGCTGTGGAGATGAACCCAGGCGACGGGCAGGCCTATTACAACCGGGGGACTGTATGGGCTGAAAAGGGAGAGCTCACGTGGAGTTTAACTGACGCAGAGAAGGCACTGAGCCTGGAACCGAACAACAAAACTTTTCAAGAGCTGGTGAAAGTAGTGCAGGGTATGATTGTCACGAAGAAAAGGGATCGGTTTCGGCAGGGCGTGTCGTTTTTGGAGTCGGGGCAGTACAACGAGGCCATAAAGGCTTTCTCCGAAGCTATCGAGATGAATCCCCAGTACGCTGAAGCCTACCGTAACCGGGGGCTGGCATGGGCCAGGAAGGGCGAGGTTGATCGGGCCATCTCTGATTACACTAAGGCCTTGAACATGAACTCGAAAGACGGCCAGGCCTATCGCAACCGGGGGTTGGCGTGGGCCAGGAAGGGCGAGTTTGATCGGGCCATCTCTGACTTCACCAAGGCCTTGAAAGTGAATCCAAGTGATGGGCAGTCCTATAGCAACCGAGGGATCGCCTGGACCGAAAAGGGCGATCTTGACCGGGCTATAGCTGATTACACGAGCGCCTTGGAGATAAACCCTCGTGATGCCAAGGCTTACATCAACCGGGGGTTCTCCTGGCTCTCAAGGGAGGATCTTGACCAAGCAATAACTGATTTCACCATTGCTTTGGAGATAAGCCCGCGGGCCGCACAAGCTTACAACAACCGAGGAATCGCCTGGGGCAAGAAAGGTGACCTAGACCAAGCCATATCTGATTTCACTATGGCCCTGGAGATAAATCCAAACTACGCCCAGGCCTATTGCAACCGGGGTATCACCTGGGCAGAGACAGGCGATCTTAGACGCGGTTTAATTGACGCGAAGAAAGCCCTTAGCTTAGAGCCGACGAACAAATCATATCAATCCATTGTAGCCTTTCTGGAGGACCAGATTGGCAGTAAGCAAACGGACGTGCAATAAGTCGCGTACACCTATGAATTAATAAAGCTCAAACAAAGGACTTGTTTCCAATTCCGCAATCCGCATTCCTAAATCCGCAATTGAGTTGCTCCAGTACTCCAAAAGAGTTCGCAATCGTTACTGCAATATCTTAATTACACTTACCTTGTTTTTTCTCATTTCAACCACTCGGAGAATGTCTTTTTTATCATCAATGAAAAGCCCTACGGGCGTAACAAAATGTTTCTTGTTGTTATCCTCGCAGACAACTCCGAGAAAACGTCCAAACTCGGTAAACACCTGTATCAGCCCCGTATAACTATCGCTGACAAATACCCTATTCTTTTTGTCAATTGCTACTCCCTTGGGTCGAAAAAGTTGACCGGGGAGTACACCCCAAGAGCCTATGTCACTGATATAGTTTCCAAATGGATCAAACTTTTGCACTCTAGTATTGAGCACGTCTACCACATAGATCTCATTGTTCTTGCTTTTCGCTAGGATGCCAGGGTAGCGAAAATCTCCAGGTCCTTCGCCAAATTTACCCCATTCAAATTGAAAGTTACCGTTCCTGTCGTACACTTTTATCCTATGGTTATCATTATCAGATACGTAGACATACTCTTTAAAATCGGAAGCGAGGACATCCACTGGATCAGACGGCTTTTCTTGGATGGTAGCTTTCACTGTGAACATACGTAAGAAGTTTCCCTGCAAATCGAATACCTGAATCCTGTGATTTCCAGAATCTGCGATGAACACCTTGCCCTCGTCGGATAGGTCAATGCCGAGTGGATACTTGAATTCGCCTTGGCCCGTTCCTTTCGTACCAAAGGAAAATTTCATTGTTCCTTTACGGTCAAAAACCATGACCCTGTTGTTCACCCCATCGACCACATAGACATCCCCGTTGGGACCGACAGAGATGTCGCTGGGCTGGTCAGCGGTAGTGTTGATGTCGAGAAAAGATTTACTGTTGATGCAATCTAAGGTGTAAGAATTATTGGGAAAGAAGAAAAAGAAAAGACTTACAATACTACAAATAGAGGCGAATTTAATTGCAGTCATAAAAGAGTTATACAAAACACATAGTAGTATTTAGATTCTTATACCTTGGTTCTTCATTACCAGGATGCTGCCTTGCTTCGGCGGTGAAAACGCCTTCGGTGGACACATGGTATCCATATGCATTTACTCTTTTACTTCGGTCTTCTTTTGTTCAGGTTCTGTAAAGAGATCCGGAAGGTAAAATTCTCCGTATTTTGTTAGCATGCCTTTCACGTTCAATTGTTCTAGATCAGCAATCCTATTTTCGGAAAATCCCAACGTTTCAAGCTTGAGAATGCTTTGCTTGGAATGGCATGTTTTACACTCGTGCCCTTTTGGCTTTATATTTAGGTGGAATTTGTTTTTCACTCCCTCTCTTTGTTCTGGAGTGAGTTGGTCTCTTACTTTCATATAATCTTTGGCGAGAGGTGCATCCTGCACCTGAACGGCCAGCTCCAATCTCACACCCTCTAAGAAAAATGGGGTGATTTTTGAAAATTTATCTTCAACTTCTACCAGCTTTCCTGTTTCAGGGTCATAACTTGTACCCAGGAACGGTCCTTGAGGATTTTCGTCGAGAGGATTATACCACTTATAGAAGACGGTCGTTCCCGGCTTCTCCTTAACGTGGCATGACTCACAAACGAAATATTGTGTATGCATGTTGAGGAGTGATCTGATCCTTGTGTTCTTGCTGTGAGGATAGTCAGAGTGGCATATATAACACACTGGGCGCTGATCTTCGGGGACCTGCGGGTAGTCTACAATACGATGGAAGTGTTGGTGTATCTCCAACTCTTCGAGACGTCTGGCTTCATCCATGATTAACGACGTGTCCTTCTCAGAGCGTTTCGCCAAGAGCGGTCTTAGGATTTCAGGACCGTGATGAGAAAGAGTAAGATGGTACAAGACCCCGGCAAGCACCACAAGTGTAATCATCAAAACCGTGAAGCCGATGACATAAGCGAGCAATGGATGGTTTTGTTTTTTCGGTTCTTCAGGCAACTTTTAGTTCTCCTGCGTTTCGGGTATTGATACTTCTACAGCACCCTTGTCTGAGGATTTTTCCAAGGACGAAGCTGGTATTTTCTGTGAAATTTCGAATTGCTTTTCTTTTAAGAGATTTCTCATATACTCTCTTTCTTCGGGTATCTCTTTGAGATTGCGAATGTATTCCAAAAAATGCTCCTCGATCTGATGTTCCCTGGTAATCCTTCCTGTCAAGAAGGTCCATTGAAAAGGAAATCTTCCCGGCACGATGTGGACATTCGCCAAGTGCCAGAAAGCCAGGACAATAAGTGCCATCACAGCCTCATCGGCGTGCATTAATCTGGCGAGGTCCTGAAATAAAGCGGGGAATCCCCCATTAGCCGGTGTCTGAGGGCGCAATTTGAAAATGACCTCAGGGAATATTTTGGCAATTATGTCAGGAAACAACAACGCCATCCCTGCCACTGAGAGCACAGTAGTGCCCCAAATGATTGCCAAATAGTGAAGCTTTTGCTTGTAGCTGAATTTTTCCATTTTGGGTCGAAAGGGCTCGATTCCCAAAAAGTATTTTACATCATGGATCAAATCAAAAAGATCCTTAGGCGTCGGGATTTGAGTCCTTTTGTAATCGAATTCGTTTCTGAAGATTTTCCGGATAGATCCTGCCGTGATTGTAACGATATGATAGAGCGAGGTGAATATCATGATATATGCAGCAATGCGATGAATGAACCGGGCCGTGTCTGCTCCCCCGAACAGTGCTATGAGATACGGGGCCCAGAAGACATCGCTAAAATGTAAGGGCAGACCGGTTGCGGCCAAGACCAGGAACGTGGTAGAGACCAGAAAATGCTGGATGACGATATGAGAGGAGTACCGTGGCAGATCACCAGACGGGTCAGATTTTACATATTTATAAATATCTCTTGGGATATCCCCAACTCCCTCGACATGCGTAATATAATCGTCTGTGGCAGCGATTTCTTCACCGGCAGCGGCAGTGTCAGGAGATATTGACATAAAGCCCCCTATCAGTTTGTAGATTGCGGATTGCGGATTTGAGATTTCACTTGACCGAGTAAGACAAAATAGACGGTGGAAGTTCAAGCTGAATTCTTGTCTTGCTCAAATAACCAGCCTGCATCAGGCATACTTCAATCTGAAATCGAAAATCCGCAACCCCCGCAATACTCCAGCAGACTTATGCAAAAGGGAAAGACCACTGAAACCCCCTCAGGGGAAGTTCAAAGCCCTGTCTTTTGCGCCCGAGTTCCCCTATTTCTTGGGTTTGCGTTTTGATTTACCACGCCAGGAAGTCCCTCGCCTCAGCAGGTATTTAATGCCATCTTTTCTCCTGCCGAAGGTCTCAAGCAGCATGAGGCCAACCAGGCTGAATACAGTCCCATACAAGGCAAATCTAAGGCTAAGGTTCGCAAAATAGATAATCGGGTTTTCTTCGCGTTCCGTGCTTGGGTGGACCGCAACCTGGACAAACCAACTATTTGTTCGTGCATGGCACTGGCTACATGTTTTCCTGAGGTTCTTTTTTTCCACGGTGGCCCGTCTGTCGTCTTTCTTATAGATATCATGCAGTTTGTTTGAAGCATGACAACTGATGCAGTCTGCCGCCACCTCCGAACCCAGGGTTACTGACTTGCCATGGATTGATTGTTTGTAGGTTGCAACGGCAGTTATGCCCCTTTTTGAAACGTTGAGTTCCTTCATCAACTCCACATCCTGGTGGCATTTAGCACAGAGCTCTACGATTTCTTGGGGTGATCGCGAGGTTTTTTTTCGCAACCGGTGTGTCATGTGCTTGTAAGCTTGGGTGACACCTTTTTCCTGATGGCAATTCAGGCATCGATTGAGAGATTCATGGTAGTCGATTCTCTCCTCCGAAACCCGAGTGTACATCGGGTTGAGATGGCAAAATTTGCAATTGGGTTTTGCTTCTTTCAGTTGGGCCGAGTCCCCTGGTTGTGGCGCGTGAGCACTCTTCTTATAGACCTCTATTATCCTTTCATGCGAAAATCTCTCCTGGGAAAAAGGAGTTTTTAAATGACATACATTTGCACAGTTCGCTTGTTCTTTGACTGGATCATGAGGAATCTTGTTAATATAGGTATGACATTCCCGGCATGAGACATTTCTGTGAACGGTGTGATCATAAAGGTTTTCAGAAACATTGTAATTGATTCGTTTGCCGTTCTCATCAATTCTGCCAAGGAATCGATACTTATGGCACATGAGACAGTTATCTTTGTCCGCAGCGTCCGCATTGATACCAACGGATAAAACAATCGATACCATTAAAACAACGAAAACTACTTTTATACATGAAGGCCGCAAATCTCTGCTCCTCTGAGATATAGTCAATCTGCGTCTAGCCCGGATATTTCATGAATTGCTGTCGCGAGACCACGAAGATGGGTGTACCTCCGGGCAACCGCAGGGTGTTGGTTCCGAGGCGTACCTGTGCCAGGAAGGACAGCCATATCCGTGGTCGCAGCAAGTAATTCATGAAATATCCGGGCTAGGCCATTTGATGACATTCAATACACATTCTATCCGGCAAACGATGTCTAAATTTGGAATCCGCCCCTTTCGCAGCGGCTCTTTCTGGAGGAATTACCCCTTTCTGATGCGGATTATGGCAGGTGATACAGGTCATTTTTCCGTCCGCATCAAGTGGAAGTATAATCCCGAACTTTTCTTCCATTAATGTCATGTTCGCCAAGATTTCCGGAGAAGGCTTTACCATGTGATTAAAGTTTCCAGAGTGATTTCCCCTAATCATGTGGCATCTCTGGCAAAGCATTGCAAGATCTCCGTAGAATTTAACATCTTCGAACCGTGCTCTTATTTCATCAGGCTTTTCGGTATGGCAGTAGAGGCATACCTTAACTCTTGTTTCACCGTTTTCTTCAAGTTGGGTATGGGGGTCAAGCTTCCCGTAGCTTTTTTTATAATGGCACTTGAAACAAAAGTCGGTCCTCCTCGCATACGGTGCTCCTCGGAGCGAAAACTTATCCACGGTGCGCCTCTGGCACTGCCTGTAAATATCATGGCAGGTGATGCAGGTAACTTTCTCGTCCTGCAGTGGCAAATCAGGGGGAAATCTTTCCTCCTTTTCTTTGGAGGGCTTTATGTCTACCGGGTGTATGTAACTATTTGGAGCCTCTAAATGGCACTTGCATAACAGATTGTAATCTCCGCCATGTTTCAAATACCTACTTCCACCCCTTTGAGGTGCTTGCTCGTGGCAGTCTGTGCAGTACTTGCCAGTGTAGTGATATGCATCTTTCTCTTTCACCTTTTCTCTGGCAGCGAACTCAGACAGCGATTTATCTTCTTGCTTTGTCTGTTCTAACGAAATGCAGCTAACAAAAAAAAACAAGACTATTGGCAATATAAGCAGTCTTTTCATTAACCCGCGCCTATAACTCTGCCTGATAATAGTTTAGAAATACCCCAGGACTTACTTACAGGGCCCTACGTACCGTGGTAGATGCTTCTCAACCAGTAGAAAAGCTCATCCTGGTCAATCGGTTTATTAATACAGGCGAATATGTCTGAGCTCAAAGCCTCCTGTAACTCGGGATGAAAGCGATATTTAGATGAACATAAAAAAAAGACTTCTGGATTTTTAGTTCTCAGACTTCTGATGGTGCGGTTATCCACCTCCACGGTATCGATATCCATTATGACAACACCGCAATTAGAACTCTGCATGTAGCTTTCAAGATTTGGCAACGAATACACCGGAGTCGCCCGATACTGCCACTCGTCTAATATGGCGCATAGCTCCAGGCACTGTTTTTCATCAGCATCAAGCACCACAACCAGCTTTTCCATGATGAGCGCGGACTCCTTGAGTAATCCGGGGGTAATCCCAGCATGGTTTGACAACCCTATTCGAAGGAAGCTGCAAGTGTGATGCCATGACTTAGGTTGGTAATTTTAGATTTCGTGGCCTATTTTCTCAACCGCAAAAACCACATTTAGCCTGTCGGAATCATTAATTAAACATCTTTTATCTAAAAAGATGCCTGAACTGTTGAGGGTGAGTATTCTTACACAAAAAACCGAAATATGGAACCCAGTTTCCAAAAGTCTGTCCGAATAAAAGACAACACATCCTCTCTTATTCAATTTATCCCTGCGAAATAAGATGGTTGTGCTTGTCCAGATTCAGAACATCTCTTGCTTAGGACCTGCACATATACGAATAGAGCCGCCTTGGGTTTATCGGCGAGTTGTAGAATTTCCGATAGTGTTGTGGGAGCAGCATCGACTCGGCCGATTTCGCCGCGGGCTTGCTGCTACTGTATATCGCGGCTGGAAGCCGCCGCTCCCACAGAAAGGAAACGAAATCGAACATCAAAGTGTCACTGTCGTACTAGTGCGCGGCAGGTTTATCGACCTGATACTTTTTTAGTTTGCCGTAAAGAGTGCTGCGGCTTATCCCCAGACGCTGAGCCGCCTGGCTTTTGTTCCAGTTGCACTCCTCCAGGACATCTATCAGAAGCCTCTTCTCATTTTCCAGAATTGTCCTGCCGTTGTAAGATCCGGCAGAACCTGCGGAGTGCGCCTCATAAAGCCTGGAAGGCAGGTGTGAAACCTCGATCCGGCGACCCTTAGCTTTGACCAGGACTACAGCGTGTTCAATACTGTTCTCGAGCTCACGAACATTTCCAGGCCACCAATAGTCCAGGAGCATTCGCATGGCCTCCGAACTAATGTCTGTGATTTCCTCCTTCCCCTGTTCTCTAGCAAAGCGGCGCAAAAAATGTTGGGCCAGCAGCGGAATGTCGTTGCGGCGTAACTTGAGTGGCGGTAAATGCACAGGAATTACATTAAGTCTATAAAAAAGGTCTTCGCGAAAATTACCATTTTGCACTTCCTGGGGGAGATCTTTGTTGGTAGCCGCAAGAATACGCACATCCACAGCCAGGGTTTGTTCACCTCCCAGACGTTCAAATTTTTGGGTCTGGATCACCCTGAGCAGCTTAATCTGGGCTGAAGGGGGTATCTCGCCGATCTCATCCAAAAACACAGTCCCGCCGTCCGCCTGCTCGAAACGGCCTGCCTTTTGGCGCACGGCACCCGTGAAAGCCCCTTTCTCGTGGCCGAATAGCTCACTTTCCAACAGGGTGGGCGCATAGGCCGAACAATTAACGACAACGAATGGCTTGTTTTTGCGCGGGCTTTCCCGGTGGATGGCAGCGGCCACCAGTTCCTTGCCGGTACCGCTTTCTCCCTGAATCAGAACCGTGGTATCCGTGGGAGCGATATCCTGTATCAATTTGTAGACTGTTTGCATCTCCGGGTCTCTACCAATGATGCCGCAATATTCCGAGGTGATATCCAAACGGCACTGCAGGGCCCGTATTTCTTCTTGATGCAGGACAGCCCTCCTTATCGCCCCTGAGGCCTGCTCCAAGATCAAACCCGCCAGTTCTAGCCTGTTTTCATCGCACTGGGAATCCGAGTTACAGGCAAAGACAATCGCACCTTCGAGCAAACTACGGTCTCCCAGGGGTATGATGATCTGCCGTCCCTTGGTGGGAACGTAATCAGGAAGCAGCGGGGGCTTGAAACCATTCTTGGGGGAGATGGTGATTCCGTCAAGACCCTCAAGAGTTGCCGAGGCTACTTGAATCAGATCTCTGTCTTGGACGATGGAGGTTCCGCCATCCGACAGAGCATAGAGAGCACTGCGGTCGCTGGCTAAAACGTAAAGTATCAAAGGTTCGGCCTTCAAAATACTCCGCAGTTCGCTGATCAGGAAACTACCAACTCCATCCAGCGATTGCCGCCCGCCGATCTCTTTGATGATTCGACAAAACGTACCCATCTCACGGTAGGACCTGCTCAATTCCTCCTCAGCCTGTTTCCGATCAGTGATATCCGCAGCGATTTCAAGTCTGACGATGCGCCCATCCACCCAGCGGATTGCCCTGTCATGAGCCTGGTACCATTTCTTCCTGACTTTATCCTGAAACTCCCTGACATGCACCCCCGCAGGCTGACCATCAGGGGCAAGTAGCCTGCTGTTTGTACAGAAATCGCAGGGGCCGGATCGGCCATTCTGAAAAACATGCCAACAGGTCTTACCGGCCACGTCTCCATGAAGGTCTCGCGTATACTTGTTGACGAACAGAATCTCATGCGTTTCCATATCTGCAACATAAACACCCGCGTCCAGGCTGTCCAGAACGGTAAGGAGCCTCAGGTGAGATTCCTTGAACTCCCTGGTCTTTTCCTCGACTTCTCTTTCAAGGATCTTGTTGTAGCGATATGACATTGCCAGTGCGTAGGAAGAGCCGAGAAGAATACTTATGATGATGATACTCACCAGTAACAGCTGGCTCAGGTAGGCTGAGTGTATTAGCCTCTTAGCATCTTCCCTGGGCGCCCACACGCCAACCGCCCACAGTCCATCGCCAAGGCGCGCCGGTGCATAGCCTATGAGCTTTTCTTCTAGCTCTTTGCCATGGGTAGTATTGGAAGCATCCAACCTATAATAGATGTATTCCCCTGTGCCGAAATTTCCACTAATCATCCTTTCCACTACCTGCCTAAATGCCGGAAACCCCTCGGCCTTCTGTAAGAGATTCTTTCCGACCAGAGACCTGTCAACCGCCCAGAGCACATAGGATTTTCCATCGATTAAATGAGCGTATCCACTCTCAGAAGGTTTCACAGGGACCATGACTTCCTGAGTCAACTTGTCCAATTTGAGAGTAGAAATTACAACCCCGGCAAATTTGTTCGAAGGGGAGAGGTAGTCTTCGTCCTTGAGATTCTCGTACATGGGAACCGCGAGTACCATTCCCATCTGCCCGCCATCAGCGCCCCCGAGATGGATTGACTCGATGACATAGCTTTCGCTAGAAGTCATCTTTTTCGCCTTTTGAAAATAACTCCTCCGCGAGAAATCATCACCCACCGTCTGCTGGGCTCTGACACTGTATCTCATGATTCCATTTCCGTCTAAAACTGCAATCTCGGTCACCCCATACGGCTCGAGTTCGCCCATTTCCAGAGCCAATACCTGCCTGGCTGAATCCTCATCAAATTGATATACCCCGGGCGCTCTACCGATAGCCCTCAGTGCCTCTGCCATATGACCCAGGTGGTGCTCGAACCAGGCAGCTGCTTCTTTGGCCATGGTGAGTTGCCGCTGGTTGAACTCATCCAGGGTCGCCTTCTCAGTTGCTTTAAAAGACCGATAACCAAGGATAAGAACAACAGGCACAAGCATTAGAGAAATAGCAGCAATGGAAATTGGCCGCCATGCAAGGCTAAGAAATGCCTTTTTCATATTCATGGCCTTTGAATTAGTCGCTCTCTGAAACCAGTATTTGAGCATTTTAGTACGCGAGAAAAGGGGCATTGGGCAATTCATATTTTAACCTCAGAATAAGGGAAAGGAAAGTCTGTGGCCTGCCTTTCTGACGAAGCGGGAACTGGCGTCATTGTCGCAGAGGGAGGAAGAGAAGCTGCTTCAGCGGGTTGACTGTTTGCTTCGTCGAGCCATGAACCACCCTGCATGGTGATTTTACCGATTGAAGCGTTGAGCTATCACCTGTACAATTCTATCCTAGCCCGGATATTTCATGAATGGCCTACTGCGACCGCAGATAAGACCGTCCTTCCGGGCGTCCTCGCGTGTCGTACCCTGCGACGTACTGTTCAAGTACGGAATCCAAACCCCTGCGGTTGCCCGGTGGCCCGCCCGCCTCGCCTGAGCGCTCGCGATGGCGGGCAGGCACACTCTTCTCCACGGTCTCGCGACGGTAATTCATGAAATATTCGGGCCAAGAGGTTGGGAAGATCCCGAGAGATTATCTCCGGAAATTTTCTTCGGAGGTTGACAACGACTCGACTGTAATTACCTTACTCTCTACACAATGAATATCGAAACAGACTCAGACTCCCTGCAGGTATAGGGAGAATACAAATAGTTCTTTCCCGGCAGGGAAAACCCTAAAGTTGCATAGGATATGAAGATACGTCGGTGACCAAAGCCATGATTTTGGTAAACTGCTTTTATTCAGGGGGGTTGGTACTATGGAATTGAAGAGGAGGTTTGGGGTAATAATCGTTTGTGGGATTCCGGCCATTGTTGGATCCGGGCTTGTCTGGGCATTGTCTGAGAAATGGGCTGTAGTGTTTGCCTATCTTTTCCTGTTAGTATTTAGCCTTTCGATATTCCTTGTCGCCCCACAAAGGATTACGAGTTTAATCCAATTAATGAATCCTGTTTCAGACAGAATCAAAGGGTTGAGGTCAAAACTGCGAGAGTCTTTTATTAGTTAGATTTCAGGCATACCACCGCTACCCACAACCATCTATATTGTATTCGTACATTGTTATGATATAATTCACATCGATTCCATAGGAAAAGTAGCGCTAATCCGATTATTCCCCCTCATCAGAGAACCGCATGATTTCGACTATTACGTGTTTGAGACTCTCTCACACCTTGCGTCCGCTTCTCTTCATTTTTTTCCTCATTTGCTCTGGGTGCAGTCGCGACGGCGACACCAACGTAGTTGACTTCTCTCATACTGTCCAAGTGGCCAGGCCTGGTGAGCGGCCATCTTCTGACCGTTATCTTAAGGTTGCAGTGGGGGCTATGATTTCCCCCAAAGAGACCACCGTCTATTATCGTCAGATTCTCGATTATATCAGTAGTCACACCGGTAAAGAGTCCGAGCTCATCCAGCGTAAAACCTATGATCAGATCAACGAACTTTTTGGCCAAGGAGAGATCGATCTTGCTTTTATCTGTTCAGGACCGTATGCCACCAGCAAAGACAAGTACGGCTTCGAACTGCTTGCCACCCCTCAAGTCAAAGGAAGCCATTTCTACCACTCCTACCTGATCGTCAACAAGGATAGCCCTTTTCACCGGCTTGAGGATCTCAGAGGCCGGGTTTTTGCCTTCACCGATCCGGAGTCCAATACGGGAAAACTTGTGCCCACTTACTGGTTGGCCCTGGCGGGGGAAAAGCCCGAAACCTTCTTTGGCAAAACAATCTATACATACAGCCACGACAACTCCATTATGGCAGTGGCAAAGGGGCTGGTTGACGGCGCTGCCATCGATGGTCTGATTTGGGAATACTACGACTCCAAGAATCCCAGTCTTACATCCCAAACCAGAATTATCAGGAAATCAGATCCTTATGGCATTCCACCGATAGTCGCTCACAGAGACGCTGACCCAGAGCTCAAAGACCGCATTCGCCAGTTCCTCCTTTCTATGCACGAGGACCCTGAGGGACAGAAAATACTCGGTGAACTGATGATCGATCGATTTATAGAACCTCGTGAGGAGTGGTATCAGACCATTCGAAACATGAAACAAAACGTAGCATCGCTCATGTATGATCCCCATGCGGTTTCAAAGCCTTAAAAGTAAATTGCTGTTTACAGTATCTGCGCTGGTGATCGGCAGTGGACTACTGATTTCATTTCTTGTCTCTCAGCGTTACAGCAGCCTCCTCCTCAATGCGGCCTCAGCCCAAGCCGAAAATGTCGCGCACGCAGTCGCCCTTGAGGCCACGGACAAAATTTTTATTAATGACCTTGTTGCTCTCCAGAAAATGTTGGATCACCACGTGCGCAGCAACACTCACATTTCCTATCTTTTTATCGTTAAGGGCGACGAAATCCTGGCGCACACTTTCGCTAAGGGCGTTCCTGTAGCATTAATCAATGCCAACCAATCAGTACCTGGCGATCTATTCCATCTACAAGAAATTGCCTCAACTGAAGGTGAGAAATATCTGGACATTGCCTGGCCCATCTACGCTGGTAAGGCAGGAGTCTTGCGCCTCGGTTTCTCAGAAAAGCCCTTTCTGCAGCAGGTGCGAAAACTATGGCTACAAATGACTGGACTCACCCTGGCAATTCTATTGCTCGCTGTAGCAGTGACCCTCCTCTTTGTAAGGCGAGTCATCCATCCGCTGGCGGCTTTGGCTCAGGCTACACAAAAAATCGATGAGGGAGAACTGGATGTAAGGGTTCAGGTGCAAGGCCAGGACGAAGTAGGGAGATTGGCGGCCTCGTTCAATCACATGATTGAACGGTTGGAGGAATACACTGGCCGGCTTGAAGAACAGACCTTGGAGCTGGAACGCGCCCACCATCAGACCAGGACCGTTTGCGGCATCGTCCAGAAAATTGGCGCGATGCACTCCCTCAGTGAAATCGGTCCCTCTTTGATTAAGACATTCCAAAATATTTTGAAGTGCGGCCAAATGGTACTCATCATCTTCAATAGCAACCGTGATCTCCTTTTTGTTTCTTCGGAAAGCGAAACAATAGCTTTGAGTGAATTAGAACCCATAGAATCCTTTGCTACTGCTCTGGAGGATATAACCAACGTCACGTTTGTTAAGAAAGGCACTTTCAAACCTCCCTTGGTACCTAATAACTTTCAGACCGCAGTGCAACAGGCTATCATACCTCTCCACCATGAAAAGCAGCTTTCAGGGAGTTTAGTAATAGGTTGTCCTGGAGATTGCCACTGTAACGTCAAGGAAATTGACGTGGTTGGTCTGATGCTGGGCCAGGCAGCTGGGGTAATCAAGCGAGGGGTTCTCCAGGAGGAGGAGATCCGCGGGATCCAGAGCCGGGTTGAAATCACCGCGGAATTTGGTGGTATCATCGGCAAAGATCCAACGATGCAATTGATCTACAAACTCATTGAGGATATAGCGCCAACGGATGCCACAGGGTTGATTCAGGGAGAAAGTGGCACCGGGAAGGAACTCGTTGCCCGAGCAATTCACCGTCTGAGCACCAGAAAGAACAAACCTTTCGTGGTCATCAATTGTTCCGCTTATCCAGCCACTCTTCTTGAAAGCGAGCTTTTCGGTCATGAGAAAGGCGCTTTTACTGGTGCTATCCGGCAAAAAGCGGGGCGTTTCGAGCAGGCCCACGGCGGCACTGTATTCCTGGATGAAATCGGCGAAATAGCACCCTCGGCCCAGATTAAGTTGCTCCGTGTACTACAGACGCAGAAATTTGAGAGGCTGGGAGGCGAAAAAACGTTGACAGTTGACGTGCGCATCATAGCGGCCACCAATAAAGATCTGCTACTGGAGGTTAAGAAAGGTCTTTTCCGGGAGGACCTCTATTACCGTCTTAACGTCATTCCTATCCAATTGCCGCCACTCCTGGAGCGGCGTAATGACATTCCTCTGTTGGCCCGCCACTTCTTGCATCGTTTTGCCGAAGAACAAGGAAAAAAGATAGAGCAATTCAGTCCGGAGGCCATGCGGTTGCTCCTGGACTACTCCTGGCCGGGTAATGTCCGAGAACTGGAAAATAGTGTTGAACACGCCACAGTCCTGGCCAAAGGAAGTCGCGTCGAGGCCTCCGACTTGCCCGCCGCGCTCTATAGCGCCATCTCCGCCACAGATGTCGGCAAGCCGCCCACATTGGTAGATCACGAGAAAAAACTTCTGCAAGAAGTACTGGAAAAGTGCGGCTGGAATAAAAAGCAAGCCGCCAAGCGCCTGGGCATAAGTCGCAGCACCCTTTATGAGAAGCTCAAGAAGTACCAGATCACCCAGCCCACCACGCATTAACCAACAGGAAGTAGGCACAGAGGAGAATCCGAAATCGAAAGAGGGAGGCAGCGCTTATCCGCGGTCCACTTAGGCGGATTCGTGAAATGTCCAGACTAGCCTCATGGTTCTGACAATATCCTGGTCGTCATCAACCACCAGGACAGTTTCCTTTCCCTTGATTGTCGATTCAAAGCTCTTTTTCATTTCATCCATATGGATTCCGCAGAAAAAAGGTGATAAATTTACCGTTTCACCAGTGAGGAGATACTAGTTGGTGTCCATCAGAAAACGCTACATTGTCATTCTGAGCGGAGCGAAGAATCTCCCAGAAAACCTGGGGCCAAGAGAATCTTCGTCGCTTTGCTCCTCAGAATGACAATCGAAAAACGGGGTTTCCGGATGGAGACTAGTTAATCCTGGATTATACAACAAATCTCATTTTGCACGAACTTTCTTTATGCTGTACTATTTGGTGGGCTAGCCCGGATATTTCATGAATCACTTGCTGCGACCACGGATATGGCCGTCCTTTCGGGCGTCCTCGGGTGTCGGACCCTGCGACGTACCGTTCAGGTACGGAATCCAACACCCTGCGGGTGCCCGGTGGCACGCCCATCTTCGTGGTCTCGCGGCAGCAATTCATGAAAGATCCGGGCTAGAACCATTTTTTTGTACTTGGTTATGTTAAATTTAACATAACGACCAAAAAAATCTGAGCTCTGACTTACAGCTTAACGACAAGACCCCATGAAATCTTTTGAAGAACTCGTAACTTCCTCTGCAGAGGCCCACGGTCACCTTTGTCCAGGGCAGGTGGTGGGTGTACGCATGGCTATGTTGGGCTGTCGCCTCATCGGCCTGGATAATCCCACCAGTCAGGATCAGATCAAAAAGCTCCTCGTCTATGTGGAGATGGATCGCTGCGCCGGAGATGCGGTTGCTCATGTTACCGGCGCCAAATTGGGACGGCGATCACTGAAGTTCGTGGACTACGGCATCATGGCCGCTACCTTCTTGAACCTGGAGACCGAAAAGGCCTACCGGGTTCTCT
>WOR8_10000391_pt1 | contig 45242 bp, 45 predicted proteins | sample DeeMarSeWOR38_10_FD_19890 | JGI IMG/M metagenome (IMG submission 19890)
TTGCCAGCGCCATTCACTATAACAGCCCGAATTTCAAAGCGCCTTTCGCCACCGTGAATTGCGCTGCCATTCCCAAGGACCTTATCGAAAGCGAACTTTTTGGTTACGAAAAAGGTGCTTTCAGCGGTGCCGGGGCATCCGGAAAAAAAGGGTTAATCGAAGAATCGGCAAATGGCACCTTGTTTTTAGATGAGGTGGGCGATCTGAGCCTGGAAGCCCAGGCCAAGCTGCTCCGTTTCCTAGAACTCGGCGAATTCTATAGAGTCGGTAGTACACATAAACTAAAAATTCAAACGCGTGTCATTTCGGCCACCAATAAAGACATCAATAAAATGATCGAAGACGGCTTATTTAGAAAAGACCTTTATTTTCGGCTGGGGGTGATCAAGGTCCAGGTACCGTCTCTTAACGAACGCCCGGAAGATATTATACCCCTGGCAAAATATTTTCTCCAGGAATTCAGCACAAAGTTTGGTAAAAAATATACCGAAATTTCTTCCAGGGCCAAGAATGCTTTAAGGGCTCACGACTGGACCGGCAATGTGCGGGAGTTAAAAAACCTCATTGAAGGAGCAGTGCTCACGGGTAAAGGACCGGAGATTAAACTGAATGAGCTGAGATTGGGCTCCCAAAGTCAGCATCCTAAATCGGTTGCAGTCAAAAATGAGGGGGGATTTTCTCCCCTGCCTCCTGAAGGTCTAGATTTGTCCGAGCGGCTTCAATCTTTTGAGCGACACTATATTGAGCAGGCCTTTAAAATTGCCAAGGGAAATGAAAGTAAAGCGGCGAAACTGCTGAATATGAACCATCACACCTTCCGCTACCGCCGAAAAAAACTGTTGGCCGAATAATTGCTTTTTTTCGAAATTTTTCTAATTTTGCTTCTCAGATCCAATTGACCGGAAAGATAAAAGAGAGTAACATACTCGAATAATACAAATTATTATCATCGCTTTTTATTGGCATATTATATGCTATCAAAAAGTTTACCTCAATGAGTTAAGGATTTAGCTCGAAAAAATGGAAAAAGAAAAATTTAATTTTTGGAGCGATCATTGTTCGGAATTGGCTGTGGGTGCTTTTTATCCGGCCCTATCCAATTATCTGGAAAATAAAAGAGATCCCTGGAAGAAGCTTTACCAAAAATAACCGTATGGGAGTACCGCAACTGGCTCCCAAACTTCATCAAATGCGTAAAAGGAGAAAACTGATGATACCCCAAATAAAAAAAATTCTCTATGCCACCGATCTGTCCGATAACTCGGCTTATGTGTTGCGCTATGCCATAAATTCCGCCCAAAAGCATGATGCCAGAATCATTATTTTGCATGTGCTCGATACCATGCCAGGTTTCGCGATGGTCGACCTTGCTGAGGAGAAGGAACGCGAGATTTTCAAAGAAAAAATAGCCTTTACCAAGGATCGTATCGAAAAACGGCTTGAGATTTTTTGTCAAAAGGAGCTTAAAGATGATCCGGATTGTAAAGAACGGATCGAATCTATCGAAATACGTCAAGGCTTTCCGGCAGAGGTGATCCTTAGCAAGGCTGATGAGTTAAATTGTGATCTGATCATCATGGGAACACACGGTAAAGGCATCATTCAGAATGCTTTTTTAGGAAGCACTGCAAAAAGAGTTCTACGTCGAACCAGAAAACCGGTTTTTATTATCCCCATGCCAAAAGGTAACATTGATATCACTTTCCGGGATATCTAATCCAAGATTGCCATCAAATTTCTTATACAGCAGTCGTGTGGTACTGAGATTTATTCGATAAGCATGTTTATGCGGGGTAACCCCCTCCAAACTGTCACAACCTGCTAGAAGGCCGAAGTTGTACCGTCTATCCTATTTATAAACTCAATAGATCGAATCAAAATTATTGAGATTTCCGATTTGGCTTATCAATGAATTTTATGTATCCATAAGCATTGTCAAACCTGCTGGAAAAATAACTTCAGGAGCAAACTCATGGGAGATACGCATCGTATACGTTTGACCAAGACGGTAACGGGGGCCGGCTGAGCGTCCAAACTGGCTCCGGGGGACCTGGAGCGCGCATTGTGCGGATTGGAGATTCCAGCCGATGATCGTGTGATTGTCGGCATGGGCAGCCTGGACGATGCCGGGGTGTATCAAATTTCGGATGAGCTTGCTATCATTCAAAGCGTGGATTTCTTCACGCCAATCGTGGATGACCCTTATTGGTTCGGTCAGATTGCTGCCGCCAATGCGTTAAGCGACATCTATGCCATGGGCGGGATACCCAAAACAGCCATGAATCTGGTCGGGTTTCCGCTGAAACTAATGGATATCTCCATTTTGCGACAAATCATTCAGGGCGGCCTGGATAAAATGAAGGAAGCCGATGTGGTGCTGATCGGCGGTCATAGCGTGGAAGACAGCGAACTGAAATACGGCCTCTCTGTAACCGGGTTCGTCCATCCAGACCGCATTCTGACAAAGAGGAATTTAAGCGCCGGCAATTACCTTGTGTTAACCAAACCCCTCGGCACCGGTGTTATCAATACCGCCATTAAAGGCGGTGTGGCCTCAAGGGAAGTTATTGAAAAGGTGACGCAATTGATGGCCGCGCTCAACCGGGATGCGGCCGAGTTGATGGTTAGATACCAGGTAAACGCCTGTACAGACATCACCGGTTTCGGCCTGTTGGGGCACCTGGCCGAAATGGTGGTCGATTCGGGACTTGGTATTTCGCTTAATGCCGAAAGCATTCCCATCCTGCCTGAGGCTGCGGATTATGCGGCTATGGGGATGCTGCCGGGGGGTGCCAATAAAAACAAGACATTTCGGGAGTCGATGGTTGAATTTTCTTCTTCCGTGAACCCGCTGATACAGGATTTGTTGTTCGATCCTCAGACTTCAGGGGGGTTGCTGATCTGCATTGATCGGGAAGACACCAACAAACTGGTCGATGAACTGCATCAAAAAGGCATCGACGGATCTGCAGTTATTGGAGAAGTGATTTCAGCGCCGCCGGGAAAAATTCTGGTAAACTAAGTGTTTCTGTTTGATGGCGGTCGAATTTACCTGCCGTTTCAACGCTAAGAGATACAGAAATTATAAGATAGGGGGTTTCCTTGAAAGAGATCGATGCAAGAGGATTAGCCTGTCCGGCCCCGGTGCTGCAGGCCAAAAGCGCAATAGAAGCAGAACAGTTAAATGCCGTTTCGGTTGTTGTGGACAATGAGGCCGCCCAGCAAAATGTAGGGCGCTTTCTCGAATCCCGGGGATTTGAAATCGCGCTCGAAAAGGATAACCGCGGCTATCACGTGATCGGCAAATGCGATGCGGCAGCGCAATCAAAAGGGGAAACAGCACCGGCAGCTGATGCCAATATTACGAAAATCATGGTCATGATTGCCACGGATCGGATCGGATACGGCGATGACGAGCTGGGTTTAAAGCTCATGGTCAATTTTATCCGGACCTTAAGCGAGATGGGTCCGGAGCTTTGGCGGCTGGTCTTTGTCAACAACGGTGTAAAACTTGCCGTCCGGGATTCAGAAGTCATTGCGGACCTCAAAGAACTGGAAGACAACGGGCTTCAAATTCTGGTATGCGGAACCTGCCTGAACCACTTCGATCTCCTCGAACACAAACAGGTCGGGGAAACCACCAATATGCTGGATATTGTAACCGCCATGCAGCTGTGCGATAAGGTCATTAATGTCTAGTCCTTTGAAATTGTCCCCTCTGCAACCAGCTATTCGCGCTTCTTTCTAGCCTGCCTTTATTTTCGAAATTTTACGAACAGTAATTTAGAACTTTTTCTAATTTAGGACCTCTCCACAGGACAATTCCAATCAGAAACCAAAGTAACTAGCTGTAATAAACGCCAATATAAAAATCAGCAATTAATGGCATACTTGATGCACAGGTGTTCTTTGTAAATCTCCGAATCATCTTGAAGTTTCTCGAATCGTGATTGCGCCATTATGACAAGTCGCTGATTTTTGTTATGCGAAACCGCTGAAACCTTGCATAGGTGGGCCGTTCAATTATTCGAGGAATAAAACAAACCACAAGGAGGATCTCCATGGCGGAAGAAAAAGAAAGCAAAGCACCCAAAGCGAAGAAATTAGCTGATCCTGTTGCAGCTACCATTGACCCGGCCAGCCAGCAGATGATTCAGCGCGCCCATGACTTAGGCGTGGAGACGGCTTTTGATAGGGCAATAACATTGAAACCCTGCAATATCGGAACCCAGGGCATCTGTTGCAAAAACTGCGGCATGGGCCCATGTCGCCTACCGCTTCCCAAAAGCGGCATCGAAGGCGAAGATACCCGTAAAGGGATTTGCGGGGCAACACCGAATACCATTGCGGCCCGCAATTTTATCCGCATGATTGCCGGCGGTGCTGCCGCTCATTCGGATCATGGACGGTCTGTGGCAGAAGTCTTTATGGCGGCCGCCCGAAAAGAAACCGATGCCTATAAAATCAAAGATATAAAAAAACTTCTGAACGTGGCCCAGGTTCTGGGAGTCGATACCACCCTGGAGGTCGATGGTGAAAAACTTGATCGGGATACGGATGAAATCGCGGTAGAAGTCGGTGAAAAAGCACTCAATGAATGGGGCAAGGCTGAAGGTGAGCTTCTTTTTGCCAGGCGCGCCCCCGGACCCCGTTATGAACTCTGGAAAAAGCAGGGGGTTGTTCCCCGTAACATCGACAGAGAAATTGTTGAAATCATGCACCGCACCCATATTGGTGTGGATCAGGATTACAAGAATTTAATGAAACAGGGCACCCGGGCGGCGATTGCCGACGGGTGGGGCGGCTCAATGCTGGCCACCGATCTGCAGGACATTCTGTTTGGCACGCCATTTCCGCTGGCCTCAGAAGCCAACCTGGGGGTGATGAAGGAAGATATGGTCAACATCGTCATTCACGGCCATGAGCCGGTGTTGTCCGAGATGATCGTCGCGATCGCCCAGACCAAGGAGATGGAAGTATACGCCAAATCCAAAGGTGCCAAGGGGATCCAGCTCTCCGGCATCTGCTGCACGGCCAATGAAATATTACAACGTCACGGCGTACCGCTGTGCGGCACATTTCTCCAGCAGGAACTGGCCATCATCACCGGCGCCTGTGATGCCATGGTGGTCGATATCCAGTGCATATTCCAGAATCTGGCCAATGTCGCCAAATGCTATCACACCAAACTGATTACCACCCATCCCATCGCCCGGATGGAGCAGGACAACGTCATTCATATCGAATTTGATGAGCATCATGCCATGAAAGATGCCGAAAAAATAGTCAAACTGGCAATCGACAATTTTGAAAACCGAAAAACCGAGGTCATGATTCCCAAGCAGAAATCTCCCATCGTGGCCGGTTTTGGCGTGGAATCTATCGAATACCATCTGGGCGGAATGTTCCGCGGGTCATACTATACGCTGAATGACAACATTATAAACGGCCGAATCCGCGGCATTGGGGGAGTGGTGGGATGCAATAATGTCAGGACCCGGCATAATGAAAGTCATATCCAGATCGTAAAAGAGCTTATCAAAAACGACGTGATTGTTCTGACGACCGGTTGCAATGCAATTGCATGCGCTATGGAGGGTTTGCTGACGCCGGAGTCCGCCGCGGTGTACTGTGGACCGGGTTTGGCCGAAGTGTGCGAAACCGTCGGTATTCCACCCGTGTTGCACCTGGGATCATGTGTGGACAACAGCCGCATACTGCTCGCGGCCACCGAGGTGCTGAAAGCCGGCGGTCTGGGCGACGACATCAGCGATCTGCCGGCAGCCGGCAGCGCACCGGAATGGATGAGTGAAAAAGCCATCAGTATCGGGCATTATTTTGTGGCCTCCGGTGTTTATACGGTGTTTGGCGTCACCCTTCCGGTATCCGGTGCCCCGGTATTTAAAAACTACCTGTTCAAGGAATTTGAAAAAATATTCGGCGGTATGTGGGATCTGGAAGTCGATCCGATCAAACACGCTCACAAGATGATCGCCCACATCGACAAGAAGCGCAAAGAACTTGGCATCGACAAGGCCAGAGAGAGAATACTGGTGGACATGGCCGCGCGCCGGGAGCTCGAATCCGCCTGATGTGTTATTTGCATTGCTCCATTTGCAAAAGAAAGGGGGCATCATGGACAAAAGGATACATAGGTTCAAAATTTGTGATTTCCGGTTTTATCCTTATTTGGCAAGGGTATTTGAACGTTTACCGGAAGAGGTGCGAGAAAAGGTTTTAAACGACACGAGCCTTCAAATACTGACGGATGAGGATATGCTCAATGCATGTGTGCTGCGATATGACTTCAAAAATCCGGTCAATGCTTTGGTTTATTTTAGTTCGAAGCTCCTCACGGAACCCGAACACCAACTCATTCATACAATCGCCCATGAAATAGCAAGATATGTTTTAAGCAAAATGGAAACAGAAACTAAATTTTGTGACAAGGACATAGAAGATTTATTGGTGCGTTGGGGATTTGCAGAAGAAATAAATGCTGTTCGTTATGACGAAGCCCTAACTGAATCGGAGGGTTACAAGACCGCTTATGAGTGGGCAAAAAAGCAGAGCAAGGATTATTTAATGCAGCATTTTGGCCTATATTTTGACGAGTGGAATAAAAGAGGTTTAGAAAGGATGCCAAGTAAGAGATTAGATAAGTTAAACCAGCACACTGAAGCCGATTCGATTCTTGATAATATTGTCCGTTCAAAAAAAGGAAAGAAGATTGTACTTACAAAGGTAAGAACTCAGGAGACAGTCTCATTAAGAAAAGCGATGCTGGCAGGGATTATGGTGGCTGTTAGGGAATTTGAATTGAAGGATGTATCTAGGCATTAACTGAGAAAATTTCCAAAAATAAACGCTGGATAATTTTTTTATCATTTTTAATAGCAAAAAATTTTTTAAAGGAAGGAAGGGCAAACAGTTCTGCTTGCTCAGCAAAAAAGCGGAAAATTACATGATATTTTGGAAGGATTTACAGATTACTAAAAAACAAATCTATTAAAGAGACATATAAAAAAATGAAAAAAGAAATGTGGTTTAGACTATGCATAGTATTGGCCGTTGTGATGCTTTCCGGAGAATCCAATGGAGAAGAATTTAGAAGAGGATGGATTGTAAACCATACCGAAAAATTTTATGAGTTGAAATTATTTTGTGTTACCCATGACAAATATATGTGGCAGGGATGTAAGAAGATCATTGCTCCAAAGTGGTTTACAGATCAACAAGGATGTAAGACATTTAGATGTTCTGAAACTGATCCAACTCAGTGTACAGATTATGCTTTGAATTTATTAATACCGTGTGGAGACTATATACTAGAAGTATATGAGAAAGGAGGACACAAGAAAAGAACTTATACATTTATAATTGATGAAAATACTTCTAATAAGTTTACAGTAGACCTTGAAGAAGAAATATAACAGCGCAGGTAGAGAAAAAAAATTTTATTAGAATTGATATGAATATGCCAATCCATGAAAGTATAAGGCAGATTCTTTCTCATAATAATTTTTAAACCTCCCAACAGAATAAGGCATAAGACATTATGATCAGCTTTGGACCTGTACCTTCGAGGCGTTTGGGTCGCAGCATGGGAATTAACAATATTCCACCCAAAAAATGCACCTATTCGTGCGTGTATTGCCAGGTCGGCAAAACCACTAAGATGCAGGTCAAACGGACGAATTTTTATGATCCCGAAGAAATTTTTCTGGATGTCAAAAAGAAAGTTGAAGAAGCACAGAGAAGAGGCGAATCGTTTGATTATCTCACCTTCGTTGCAGATGGCGAACCCACCCTGGATGTCAATCTTGGACGGGCCATCGAGCTTCTCAGACCGCTGGGATATAAGATCGCTGTTATAACCAATGGCGCCCTTATCACGCGGGAGGGTGTCAGAGGAGATTTGGCAAAGGCTGATTGGGTCTCTTTTAAAATTGATTCGATCCGCGAACAAACATGGCGTCGAATCAATCGGCCACAGGGTACCCTCAGGCTCCCGGCGATTTTGGGCGGAATGCTTGAATTTGCGGCGGCCTTTTCAGGAACACTGGTGACGGAGACCTTGCTGGTTAAAGGCCTTAATGAAAGCGCCAAAAACGTTAGGAAAATTACCGGCTTTTTGAACCACCTGCAACCGGTTAAAGCGTTTTTAGCAATCCCGATCAGGCCTCCCGCTGAAAAGTGGGTGCGAGTGCCAGATGAGGATGCCATCAACGAAGCTTTTCAGATTTTAAATGAAATGCCATTGGAGGTGGAGTATTTGATCGGTTACGAGGGCAATGCTTTCGCGTTTACGGGTGATGTCCAAAAGGATCTACTGAGCATAACGGCGGTGCACCCGATGCGAGAGCAAGCGGTGAGCGCGTTCCTTAAAAAGGCCGGCAAAGACTGGTCAGTTATTAACGCTATGAAGGCCAGCAATGCAATTATCGAAACGGTGTACGGCGGAAAGAGATTTTACATGAGAAATTTTCAAAAAGATTGGGAATAGATCTTTATAGGAGGTCCAATTTATAAAAAGATACGCGTCCCTTTGAATGGATCGCAGCGAGCAGGGGAAATTCTGGACCCTGTTGAGAATCTGGCCGATTCGTTCGGGACCAAGGTTCTGTTCCCGGAGGTTTGAGGAAGATCTGCTTGTGTTAGGTTATGACGAAGTCGTTGACGCGTCCTCACACCAAAAGCAAAAAACAGCGAAGAGAGCAAATAAAGTCTTATCTGAAAGGATTGAAATGCCAATTTATGAATATCAGTGTAAAAAATGCGGCGCTGTTTCTGAATTTTTAATCAGGGTTGAGGCGGAGCAGGGCGTGGCCTGTCAAACATGCGGAAGTCCGGAGGTGCAAAGACTGATTTCAGCACCTGCCTTTCTCAATGCGGCGGGGAAACAGGAAGCGGTCCGGACCTGCTGTGGCAGTGCTGAGCGCTGTGAAATCCCGCCCTGCTCCTCTGAAGGCACCTGTCGAAGAGCATAGAAAATTGAGAAATTTTTTTCAAATTAATAGAAAGGAGGTGAATGCCATGCCAGGATTTGATGGAACAGGACCGGCCGGCAGCGGCCCTATGACCGGCGGAGGTCGTGGGTATTGCAGTTCTGCAGCTTCATATAATGTTGGAAGACCCCGGTTTAGATATGAGACCGGCTATCGCTATGGACGCGGCAGAGGATACCGCCATATTTTTTGGGAAACCGGATTGCCCCGTTGGGCAAGAAGGGGCCCGGGCATGTGGGATCAATATTCAGGATTTCCGGTTCCTAGAAAAAGTGAGATTGCCATGCTCAATGATGAGGCTGAAGCTCTCAAAGAAAATCTAGATGCTATACAGGCGCGGATTAAGGATTTGGAAAGCGAGCAGGAGTTAGATAAATAAGCGCTGGCGCAGCCGATAAATATTTTGGCGATCGGGCTGCGATCAGCCCGATCGCCAAAGATACGGGCTGCAAGGTAGGGACTACCCCAAACGGAACACTGGTCGATCGAGAATTCATTGGAAAAATGGTCCGTCAGGATCTGGATGAATTTGGGTTTTCACTGGCAGGTGTGGATGCGAAAAATGATAGGATCCGAAAGGGGACTCGCACTGAAAAGAAAGCGTTTGCGTTGAAGGCACGGCATTTCTAATACATAGTTCACGTATCTAAATTGTCCGGCGCGCAAATAAGAGCGATGATGACAAGAAATAAAATAGCTCCCTTTAATGCCTATCATCGTCGTTATGAAGCATGGTTTCAGCACCACGAGGCGGCCTACCATTCCGAATTGCTGGCCGTCCGCGCTCTGTTGTCCTGTCAGGGTCTGGGGCTCGAGATCGGTGTCGGAACCGGCCGTTTTGCTGCGCCCCTCGGTATCAGTGTCGGCCTCGATCCCTCCAGAGCGATGCTTGCCTATGCAGTCGAAAGAGGGATCACAGGCATCCAGGGGATTGCCGAGGCATTGCCCTTCAAGGATGCGGTATTTGACTGCGGTCTTGTCGTTGCCACCATATGCTTTGTAACTGATCCTAAAACAATGTTGAAGGAGGCGTATCGGGTGCTGAAATCCGGAGCTTCGCTTGTCATTGGCTTCGTCGATCGAAACAGCAGGCTCGGGCAGCAGTATCTCGCACATCAGGATGAAAGCGTATTTTATCGTGGAGCACGGTTTTATTCTGCTCCAGAAGTGGAAAGGCTGCTCCTTGAGCGGGGATTTGTGGATCCCGCCTGGGGACAAACCCTGACAAAGCCGCTAAATGAGATTCAGGAGATCGAGCCGCTTTGCGATGGTCACGGAGAAGGGGGATTTGTCGTGGTCCAGGCGCTTAAATCTTAAGATACTGGATAGTCACATGAGATGAAAATTCAATTATACGAAGGAGAACATCTCCGATGCTAAAAAAAAAGGCGAAAATTTCGACACTGAAAACCGTCGGGCACAGATGGAAGAGCAAAGCAGAAAAATTGCAGAAACGTTGCGTCATATTAAGCACAAAATACTGGTGATGAGCGGCAAGGGCGGGGTGGGGAAAAGCAGCGTTGCCGCTTATCTCGCCGTGGTCCTGGCGAAAAGGGGATACCGGGTCGGTCTTATGGATATTGACCTTCATGGTCCCAGTATCCCGCGTATCCTGGGCCTGAGCGGCAGTCTTGGTTTTGGCGGACGAGAGGGAAAAATACGGCCTGCTAAATATCTTCCGAATATGGAAGTGATCTCGATTGAAACCCTTTTGGGTGAGAACAAGGACACAGCCACAATCTGGAGAGGACCGTTAAAGATCAGTGCCATCAAACAATTTATTTCCGAAATTGATTGGGCGGATTTGGATTATCTGGTGATCGACTCGCCACCGGGCACAGGCGATGAACCTTTGACCGTTGCTCAGACCATTTCAGATGCCAAGGCCCTGATTGTCACCACTCCCCAGGAGATTTCGCTGGCGGATGTAAGAAAATCTCTTAACTTCTGCCGCCAGACCAAAATGGAGATTCTGGGAATGGTGGAAAATATGAGCGGCTTAAAGCGTCCTTACTGCGGCAAAATAATTGATGTATTTAAAACCTGCGGCGGACAGGAAACGGCCGCGAAAGAGAATTTAAGACTGTTGGCAACCCTTCCCCTTGAGCTTGAAGCGGTAAAGGAGGGCGATGCAGGCGATATCAGCCTTCTTGATAACGAGGGGCTCCCCATTGCACAGGAATTCAACAGGTCGATACTGCCCGCCGGAACTAATTGAAAAGGCCAATGAACAAGAATGTGACGCCATTTTTATGGGAACCCATGGAAAGGGGATCGTCGCAAATACATTTTGGGGGAGTGTTACTAAGCGCGTTCTGCGCCGAACGCGCAAACCGGTATTTATTATACCCCTGCCCAAAGGCGAGACAAATATAACAATGCGTGATGAGTGAATCTGTATTCAATTCAACATATAGGGTTATTTTAATATTTTTCAGATTTCGAAATTTTCCGAAAAAAGGTTCGAAATACTTCTACATAAACGACCTTTTTTTCTCAATGGTACAACAGTCTCACTCCTAAATAATTGAATTCATTGTTTTTTTATTCGACTGTCTTATGGCACAGTTAATGCTATCAATGAATATGGAAGCTTCTCGGGTGTGCGTGCATCTTTTCTACCAGAGATCTTCTCAAAACGAATATAAATTTTCTGATTTCGGGAGAGTCATTTTTAGAAAATAACGACATCTCGAGAAGCTTTTTAATTTGTAAAGAATAGACGCAAAATTTTTGCTGAAAGTCAAGTCATGAATCTGTTTGCCAGGCTAAAAAGCATGAAAATCCTGCTCGTAGACGATGACGAGTGGATAAGAGATTCTTTAAGATTATTCTTTGAGGCCGAGGGATGTCACATCCTTGCACTTGAGACGGCTGAAGAGGCCATGGAAGAACTGAATTGCCAGAATTACGACATTATCATCACCGATTACAAATTGCCCGGCATGGACGGTGTTGAGTTTTTCAGGCGCATTCAAAGCTCTCATCCGGATACCATAAAGATACTGATCACGGCCTATAAAAGCGAAGTAGTCGTCGATGAGGCCAGGAAGGCGGGTGTTCAGCATTTAATTGCAAAACCGTTTACCTCCGATACAATTGAAGCATCTTTGACCCGGCTAACTGCGAATCATTAATTTTGTGCCGGTCATCGGAGGGAAAAAATGGACACACACCCCAAGAATCTTAAGATCTTGATAAATTTGAACCGAAGTTCATAACCGATACGAGGTTTCGCAAAATGGAAATAAAAGAGCAGATTTGGATCTGCACAAACTGCGGATATTCCGCATCGAAACCCTTTGAGGCGGATATTTGCCCGAAATGCCATATGACTTTCTGGAAATGTATTTACTGTGCCTGCACGCTCATCTCTGCAGCTGCTCCCGAAACCTGTCCGGAATGCGGCGCACAGGTACGATTTCAGAATATCACCTGTTACATACCGGATTGGCAAGACCACGAACAGCTGGACAGCCGATATTAGGTCAGGATTTTCAGAGATTTCCGCAATCCGCTCGTGCATCCTTAAGTTACGCCAAACATGAAAGCCGGATGAAATGAATTCAACTGAGACGCTTTATTCAAACAGAGTCTGTGGTCGCTACGACTGCTGTTTTTCCATCGCCTGTTCGCGGTTTAACAGCACACAATTTTTTCGGGGCAAGATGTTGAATTACAGTCAGAATGGATTGTATTTTGAAGCCGGTTCAGCGATTCAGGCGGGAACGAGTATTTTAATCCGTGTCCTTAAGAACCTGGATGCGGATACTGTGCCTGAAATCAGTGAAGGATTCAGATCGATGGCGCTGGGGGAAGTTAAATGGTGCAAAGAATTCATCTCAGAAGGTAAGACCTACTATGGTGTCGGTGTCCGATATTATTGGCCTGATTATTGATGCGGCCGCTTACCCCTTAATCATTACCTCAGAGAGGGCCCTATTGTGTGGTCGATTTACTCATAAAAATCAAGAAACACATTGACGAACGACTGACACCTTAGCGCTGAGGGCCCGAAATCAGGCCAAGGCGCCATACACCCCAAAGGCGTCGCCACCGCAGGTCTGGAGAAAATAAAAAATACCATTAAACTTACACCGATGTCTCACTTCGGGTGAAACGGTATCGAAAGGATTCGATATTGTCCTGTGTTTCTGCCCACTCCCTTATTCTGATCGTTACGCCGGAGGTCTTTTTTTCCCCTGCCGGTTCCGGGAAGAATGCGGATTATATGCCCGTAAAATCAAATGGCGTTACCGAGTTCTCAGCCGATCTGATCATCGACCTGCTTAAACAGGGTGCGGATGTGCATGTCACCCAGCCGGATTATCGCACTGTCTTTTCAGATATTTCCCGTAACACGCCCAATATAGCCTTTCGAAAAATTCAGGGAAGCCGGGTGCATCTGACCGAGGATAGGGTGTTTTTTTACACCAGTTGTCCGGAATCAAACTGCCAGTGGCAAAATATCAGAATCTCTCTGGCTTTTCAACGCGAGGTGATCAATCACATCTTGCCCCAGGTGCAGCCGGATTTGATCCATTGTCATGGTTGGATGACTGGTTTGATTCCGGCAATGGCCAGGAGACTGGAGATTCCCTGTATTTTTACCTTTCAGAACCTTGAAACCGGTAAAATCCCTCTATCGGAAATCGAGGACATGGGGATCGATGCCGCCGCGTTTTGGCAGCACCTGTATTTTGCTAGTTTCCCGGCCAATTACGAGGAAACCCGGGAGACCAATCCGGCAGATTTTCTGCTAAGTGGCATCCTTGCCGCTGATTACGCGGGTATAGCCGGTCATAACCTGCTCGTAAAAATCGGCGAAAATCTAGTCCGGTTCCCCAAGGCACCGTTGGGGAAGCTGTTATCTGAGAAATTGGCGGTCGGCTGTCATGCGGCCACAGACTACCTTGCGGCCAGAGTGCACACTATCGATCTTTACGAAAGGCTGCTCAAACGGCGGGTCACAAAAACAAAGGTAAAAAAATCAAAATTCATCGATGAATCTATGCCTGCCGATATCAAATCAGATAATACCGACAAAAAGGATCATGCCGGCGCGCAACTTTTAATACCCCAAGCCGTTTAATCCAATTTCAATTGCGGGGTTGTTTCGTAGATTCATAAGCGGATGGCTTCGATTTTTCTGCAATACATCCGCCTGTTTTCTTTTCTCAAATTTCGAAATTTTATTAAATCCAGCCGGGCAAAATGATTGTCTGTTTAAGCAATTACAAATCTAACCCACTGTAATTCCAATAATTATCCTATTTTCTCTAAAATGGCATATTTCCTGCTATCTTAATTTAATACAACACGATGCTTATCGGTAAAATGTTAGGATATGCCTATACACTTCATGACAATACCTTTAAAGCCAACTGGGGTGTCATTGAAGACAGATAAGGAGGTGCGAGGTGTCAGTTGACAGGAACAAGATCAAATATATGCCAGGAATGTATGCATACAAAAGGCCGGATGCAGCGCAGCTGGCCGAGCAGCAAATTCACGGCTGGGTAAAAAGACAGCTGAAGACAAGACCCACCAAGATTGAACGGGCAGAAATTGAGCCGGCTGTCTGTTTCTCCCGTAAAATTGGGTCGGGGGCTCTGGAGGTCGCCGATCTTCTTGCCGAAAAACTGAACTATTCTGTTGCCGACAGAGGACTCCTCGACTACATGGCCAAAAATAAGAAAATCAGCAAGCAAACAATCGAGTTCTTTGATGAACGTTATCCCGGTAAGCTATCAGAACTGGCTTCCATGCTGTTTGGCGAAAAGTCCTTTATTATGAGCGACTATATTCAGAATTTTATCAGCGCTGTCTATGCATTTGCGGATATAGGGTCGACGATTTTTCTGGGCCGGGGAATCCATCTTTTTCTGCCCAGAGACAGAGTGCTGGGAGTGCGCGTAATTTGCTCCGACAAAAAACGCATCAGCCGTCTGACCGAAATTCTGGGTGTGGAAGAAAAAGACGCCCTCAAAATAATCCGACGGGTTGACAGGGAGCAAAGTGAATTTTTTAAAAAAGCCTTTGGCAAAAAAGAAGCCTCGCCATACGAGTTCGATCTGGTGATTAACCGCGATTTTATCGATAAGCCCATGAGCGCGGCGGAAATCGTCGCCACGGCGTACTGGGAAAAATTTGCTGAAGAGTTGGGCGCGAAAAAAATCGCGCGGGTCAAATCAATGTGATTGATGCATTCATCCAATTGGGTACGGACGCCAGACAAGAGCCAAATAAATGCGGATGAATTCTCAATTCCGCAATGGTTTGCGATCATGTGAAAAATAAATGGATATGACGGCGGCTGACAAAAGCAAGCATTACCGCAAGTGCCTGTTGACGCTATGTTGCCTGCTGGTGGCCGCGCTTATCGGCGTGATTTGCTATCTGACCGGACCTGAATTTGCCCTATCGCTTTTCTATATATTGCCGATTGCGCTGGCAACCTGGTATGTCGGCAGGTGGGCTGGCGTTGCGGTTTCGCTGACTAGCGCCATTTCATGGTTGATCGCCGATTTGACCATGCTGACGACCTTTTCAAGCGCTTTTGTTCCCTGTTTTAACGAGACTTTACGGCTGACTGTATTTCTCATCATCACAGTTATCCTCTCAAAATTAAAAAGTGCCATGGATAACCATAAGGGTCTCGCCGGAACCGATCCCCTGACTGCCATACCCAACAGGCGCGCCTTTTACGATCTGGCGAAGATGGAGCTAAATAAAGCCCGCCGCTACCAAAAACCGCTATCGGTTTTATATGTCGATATTGATAATTTTAAAAAGATCAACGACCGTTTGGGGCACCATATCGGCGACGCGCTTTTGTGCGCTGCTGCCAAAATTATGAAAAGCAATCTCCGTGCAGTTGACATTATAGGACGATTCGGCGGTGATGAATTCGTTATTCTATTGGCAGAGACCGGTGCAGGTTCTGTTGCCCTGGTTGCGCGGAAAGTCAAAGACAAGCTTTCAGAGTTGACGAGGAATAATAATTGGCCTGTAACTTTTAGTATCGGTGCCGTCACATTTGAAAGCCTACCAGAAAGCGTCGAACTGTTGATAAATGCCGCTGATTTGCAAATGTATAACGCCAAGAAAAATGGCAAAAATAGGATTCACTATAAAGTGTTTGAAGCGGCCGATAACATGATGCATCTGAGCACATCCCCCAAAACCGAAAGGTTATAATCCGTCAACATAAGCCGCAGCAGGCCTCTATCCAAGTTTCGCGAGAGGTCTGCGGCAACCTTTTTGAGGCACCCATCGGCCCTCTATCGCGCTTAAAATTTGGCTTAGTAGCACCCATTTTTCCTAAGATTAATTTCGAAATATTGCGAATAATTGTTCGCAATATTTAAAATTTTCAATATTTAAAAAATACCGTTTTGACTATAAGCAAAATCAACTGAAATTATTCAATATTTTTTTACCCTTAAATTGGCATGGCTTATGCTTCTAGTTTCAGTGTTCGGCATAAATAGACCAGGCTCCCGTAATTTTATTCATTTTGAGGAGGAAACAAAAAATGCTGGTCAAAAATTGGATGAGTAAAAATGTAGTCACTATAGATGCCAATGATTCGATGCAGGATGCCACCAGGCTCTTAAAAGAACATGATATCCGTATGCTGCCGGTAATGAAAAAAAATAAGCTCGTCGGCATCGTAACAGATCGAGATCTTAAAAAGGCATCCGCATCCGATGCCACCTCGTTGGAGATTGATGAGCTGCTCTACCCTCTGTCCACAATAAAGATAAAAGAAATCATGACCAAAGATCCGATTACAGTGCCGCCGGATTATACCGCGGAGGAAACAGCCCGGGTGCTCCTGGACGCCAAAATATCCGGCGCACCGGTGGTCGATCATCAGGAGAATAAAAGAGAAATTTATTCAGAGAAGATAAATTAAGCAGGAGAAACCGTGATGGAAAAACAACCTCAATCGAAACTTTTGGTTCCCGTTGACGGCTCGGATCGCTCGATGAATACCGTCAGATACGTATCCAAGATCGATCCTTTTCGTCGCATGCGGATTATTTTATTTCATGTATTCAGTAGGGTGCCCGATGGATTCTGGGACATGGAAACGGATCCGCGGAGCACCTCGACCGTCAGGGAGGTTCGTGCCTGGGAGGCGCAACAAAAGAAAAATATCAATCAGTATATGGAAATCGCGCGCCAGCTCCTATTAAAAGCCGGTGTTCCTTCCAATTGCATTGAGGTCAAAATTCAGGACCGGAAAACAGGATTTGCAAGAGATATCATTCGAGAGGCCCAAAAAGGCTATCTCGCAGTTATTTCGCGGCGACGCGGAATGACCGGATTGAGAGGCATCGTTCTCGGGAGTGTGGCCACCAAGCTAATCGAAAAACTGCTGTTTTTGCCCCTTATATTGGCCGGTAGAGTGCCGCCCGGTGACAAGATCCTGCTGGCTTTTGACGGGTCCGAAGGGGCCTGGCGCGCTGTTGATTTTGTCGGCATGACAGTGGGGGGATATGATTTCGCGGTTAAATTGATACACGTCATCCGGGGTGAAGAAAACGGGCATCCGGAAATTCAGCGGTTATATTCCCCGAAGAAATATACGGAATCTGCCCGCAAAGAGATGACCGCCAAGCTGGTCGAGGCCAGAAAGAAACTTATCGGCATGGGATTCAAGCCGGATAAAGTTGGAACCAAACTCGTCACCGGCGTGAGCAGTCGAGCGGGCGCCATTGCTGAGGAAGCCAGACAAAATGGATACGGAACCATTGTGATGGGAAGAAGGGGGCGCTCGCGGGTGCGTGACTTTTTAATCGGCCGAGTGACCAACAAGGTCATTTACCTGGCTCGGGATCGAACCGTGTGGATCATACGCTAGGATAATTTTTTTTGAGATCATCCTTTAACGGCTAACATAATCAAGGAAGTTTGTGTCATGCTGGTCATGAATTGGATGCATCAGCCGGCGATTACCATTAACGCCGATGATGTTGTGGCAGATGCAGCCAAGCTGTTGCAAAAGCATGAAATCCACATGCTGCCGGTCATGCAGAAAGGCAAGCTTGTCGGTATTGTTAGCGACCGGGATATTAAAAGAGCCTCCCCTTCGGATGCTGTTCCGGAAAATCGCAAAGGCGACAACGATCTTCTTGCCGCTATTACCATCAAAGAAATCATGACCCCTGATCCCGTCACCGTTTCCCATGATTGTACTTTAGAAGAAGCCGTCGAGAAGCTATTGGTGCACAAGATTTCGGGTTTGCCGGTGGTTAATCAGCAGCAAACAGTGATTGGGGTTATTACCAAATCCGATCTTTTCCAATTGATTCTCATCCTTACCGGCTATGGGAAAAAGGGGCTTCAATTTGGAATAGAGGTGGTCGATCGGCCGGGGTGCCTGAAAGAGATCACAGATATCATGCGGGATTATGGTGGACGTATTTCCAGTATCCTTTCTACCCGTGAACGGGCTGATAAAGGAAATCGCAGATTATATATCCGTGTCTTTGATATTGATCAACCCAGCTTAGAGCATCTCAAAGAAGTATTCAAAAAGAGAGCAAAATCACTCTATATTGTGGATTACAATGAAAATAAACGAGAGTGGTTTTGATGGGGGAATGCTCAAAATGAAAGCTTTTAAAAAAATATTATATCCTGTAATTTTTTCAAAGTCATCAGAAGCGATCGTTCCCTTTGTGCACATTGTTGCCAAACAATTTAAATCACAAATTCATCTTTTATCGGTGGTACCGGTCTGGGAACATTTATCTATTCGTCAGCCTGACAAAGAAATCATCGCAGAAGCCAAAAGGAGATTATTAGAATTCAAAAACGATTATTTCAGCGCCTTTCCCGGTGCGGTAATTTCCGTTGTCCCAGGTGAAACCTGGGAAGAAATTATTTACTACATACATTTAAATCGTATCGATCTGCTTATCATGGGAACCCATGGTCGAAAATGCTTTGACAAAATTATTTTTGGCTCTGTCGCTGAACGGGTGATTAAAACTTCTCCTGTTCCGGTCTTGGTGATAAATCCTTACCAATTGTTAAATCAAAGTTTCTTTGCGGATGAAAAATCAGAAGTTGCTGAAACAATAAACCACATACAACTACAAGATTAGTTTTAGATATGAGCATTGAAAATTTAGACAAGATCTTTCAGCCCAATTCAATTGCCATTATCGGCGCCAGTGAAAGACCGGGCAGTGTGGGTGCGGCCCTCATGCGCAATTTGATTGAGCGGGGCTTTCCAGGCAGAATCCACCCGATCAACCCGAATCACCGGAAAATATGGGGCCTCCCAGCCTTGCCTTCGGTTGGAGAGCTTGACACCGCAGTCGATCTTGCAGTTATATGCACTCAAATTGCTTTGACCCCGCAAATTATTAAAGAGTCCGCTGATGTAGGAGTCGGGGGAGTGGTGATAATCTCTGCCGGCGGAAAAGAAATCGGTGAAGAAGGTCAAAAAGTGGAGGCGGCTATACGAAAAGAAGCAGACCAATCAGGTTTGCGCGTTATCGGACCAAATTGTGTAGGGATAGTTGCCAGTCGGTCCAGGCTAAACGCCAGCTTTGCCAATCAAATGCCGCTACCGGGAAAAATGGCATTCATCTCTCAGAGCGGTGCAATTTGCACGGCGATTCTCGACCTCTCTATCAAGGAAAACATCGGATTCAGTTATTTCGTAAGTCTGGGTGATATGCTGGATGTCGACTTTGGCGATATGATCGATTATCTCGGGGGAGATCCGGAAGTCAGCAGCATTGTAATGTATGTGGAAAGCCTGACGCATTTTAGAAAATTTATGAGTGCGGCACGCTCAGTTTCCTGCGTAAAACCAATTGTCGCATTAAAAGCAGGCAGAACCCGGGCAGGCGCTTTAGCTGCAGCATCTCATACCGGCGCATTAGCTGGAGAAGATTCTGTATATGATGCGGCATTCCAGCGTGCAGGGATTTTACGGGTGAAAACATTTGAAGAGCTTTTTGATTGCGCTGAACTACTGGCCAAGCAACCCAAGCCAAAAGGACTTGGTCTGGCAATTATCACCAATGCGGGTGGACTAGGCGTAATGGCAGCTGACACATTGTCTGATTATGGCTATGATCCCGTAACGTTGAGTGATGAGACAATTAAGCGACTAGATGCGATTCTTCCCTCATACTGGAGCAGGCGAAATCCGATTGACATGTTGGGGGATTCGACGCCGGAGAGCTATCGGAAGGTTGTAGAAATTTGTTTAGAAGTAAAGGAAGTTAATGGAATATTAATCATATCTGCCCCCCAGGCGCTAACCGATACCGCTGAAGTGGCAGCATCCCTTGCTGATGTCGTTAAAAATAAGGCGATTCCGATTTTCACTTCCTGGGTCGGCGGAGCAGATATGCAAAAAGGCCGCGAAATTTTTAATCAGGCCGGAATTCCGACTTTTGATACACCTGAACGTGCTGTGCGCGCTTTCATGGACATATATCGTTTCTCTCAAAATATCGAAATGCTTCACCAGATTCCCTCCAAACTTTCAAAGCGATTGGCATTTGACCGCGAAAAAGCGGAAGCAATTATTCAAACAGGACTTAAAAACGAAAATCACCTTCTCACAGAGATGGAATCAAAAAAGCTATTGTCTGCTTATGGAGTCCCTACAAACAGAGAGGAAACAGCTGCCACCGGAACGGAAGCGGTAAAAATAGCAAAAGACATGGGATTTCCGGTTGTTTTAAAAATCAATTCCCGTGACATCACCCATAAATCCGACGCCGGCGGGGTGCTGCTTGATTTGAAAAATTCACAGGAAGTCTCCGATGGCTTTGAACAGATTATCCAGAATGCTAAATCATATAATCCAAAAGCCAGGCTGGAGGGGGTAACCATTCAACCTATGATTAAGCCCATAAATTTCGAATTGATCTTAGGGGCAAAAAAAGATCGGGATTTTGGGCCAGTGATTCTTTTTGGAATGGGCGGGGTCTTCACCGAAATCCTTAAAGATCAAGCGATTGCCCTTCCACCACTAAACCGCTTGCTGGCCAGAAGACTCATGGAGAAAACTCGGGTTTATAAGTTGTTACACGGATATCGAAATATCCTACCTGCTAATCTGGAATCGCTGGAAGAAATACTTATCCGGTTAGCCCATCTGGTAACCGATTTTTCAGAGATACAAGAATTAGACATGAATCCGGTAGTCGTAACAGAAAACGGATTCAGTGCGATTGATGCCCGGGTTCTTTTAAAATCATCTGAAACACCAGCCCCCCTGCATTTGGTGATCAGCCCTTATCCGGACCAATACGAAGAACATATCACAACCAATACCGGAGTCGATATTTTCATCCGGCCGATTCGGCCCGAGGATGCCCCCCTTCTGGTTGGTCTTTTCGAATCTCTTTCACCGCGAAGTGTATATCTGCGATTCTTCGCCCCTATGAAGCGTTTACCTCATAACATGCTCGCCAGGTTTACTCAGATTGATTACGATCGTCATATTGCGCTTGTGGCAATAGTGGAGTCGGAATCGAATGAAAAAATGCTGGGGGTTGCCCGTGTCATTCTTGGCAGAAATCTCCGGGAAGCAGAATTTTCTGTCGTTGTCAGCGATCCATGGCAGGGAAAAGGTATCGGCGCCGCACTGCTGCAACGTTGTATTTCTTTGGCGAAAGAACGCGGAATTCAAAGAGTAACGGGAACTGTTCTGGCTGAAAATGTCCAGATGCTGGCGTTAGGACGAAAATTAGGTTTCAACATTAAAAAAGAGCAGGGTATCCCTGAGTATGAATTGAGTATCGATTTCAGAAAAATTGATGACGAGGCAGTTTAACATCTGAAGGCGTTCAGCCTTAAAAATATTTGGCTAATGGGAATGATTACTGAGGCCAGCGAGTTGAAGGTCAAGCTGGTATTTGCCGACCGCTCGGGCATAATTCTCGGAGGCCAGATTTCCGGTGGACCTTCTGCAGGGGTGCTCATCAACTCGGCATTTCATAAGCCTGCAACTTGCCTATTAACCTTGACTTTATTTTCCAGCTATAGTTTTGATTAACTATCCTGCATTAAACGCCAGTTGGATGCTTTAGAAGGTTGTTAAGTTAGGCTACATATTCTAATATTCACAATTCAAAATTATTAACCTGATTAAGGAGGATAGCTATGGCAAACGGTTATATGGGTAAAATTATGAATGTAAACCTCAATGAAGGCACTATTGTAGAAGAGGCTTTAGGTGAAGACCTATGTCGCGATTATATTGGGGGTTACGGCATTGGCGCCAGATTGTTATATGAACGCATACCGGCCGGAGCTGATCCATTAGGACCTGACAATATATTGGGCTTTCTGACAGGTTCGTTAACGGGCACCCCGGCGCTTATCGGGTCGCGTTTTGTTGTCGTTGCCAAGTCTCCCAAAACCGCCGGAGGATGGGGAGACGCAAATTGTGGCGGTTTTTTTGGTCCTCATCTTAAGTTTGCCGGTGTTGACGGCGTATTATTTAGCGGCATATCTGCAAAGCCGGTTTACCTTTTTATCAATGAGGGCTCGGCAGCGCTTTTGGAAGCATCTGATCTGTGGGGAATGGGCGTTAGCCAACTGGAGGATGTGTTAATGGCCCGCCACGGGAAAGATGTTCAGATATGTTCAATTGGACCTGCAGGTGAAAAGCTGTCCTTAACCGCCTGTATCATGAACGATAAAGAGCGGGCTGCCGGCCGTTCCGGATTGGGCGCAGTGATGGGGTCCAAAAATCTAAAAGCAATCGTCGTTAAAGGAAAAATGAAAGTTCCCCTCCATGATGAAGACAAGATGAAGGATTTGAGAAAAAAATACCTGAAGGAAGCAACCGGTGCTTATGAAGTGCTCAATCAATATGGAACCGCCGGCATTACCCAGGGACTCATTTTGGCAGGTGATGCGCCGGTGAAAAACTGGAGTGGTGCCGGTACAACGGATTTTCCTCCGGAGATGGCCCAAAAAATCAGCGATGATGCTGTTGTCGGTCTCGAAAATTACAAGCCCTATGGATGCTGGCGCTGCCCGATTGCCTGCGGAGGCAAGGTTGTTCAGCGCAACGGAAAATTTGCGCTTGAACTCAACGACGGGACAGGGCACAAACCGGAGTACGAAACCCTGGCGATGTTCGGGTCGAATTTGTTGAATGATAATTTGCCCGCCATCGTTAAAGCCAATGAAATCTGTAACAATCTTGGAATGGATACGATCTCAGTAGGTGCCACCATCGCCTATGCCATTGAATGTTACGAAAACGGTCTTCTCACGCAAGACCAAACCGATGGTCTTGAGCTGAAGTGGGGCAATGCGGAAGCAATCATTGAATTGACAGAGAAGATCGGTAAACGCGAGGGATTCGGAGAAATCCTTGCCGATGGCATAAGGCAAGCCTGGAAAAAACTTGGTAAAATCGGTACGGACTATGCCGTTCATATTGATGGCGAAGAAGTACCGGCCCACGATCCGAAATTTGTTCCCGGCCTGGCAACCACTTATCTCCTGGCAGCAACACCTGGCCGGCATACCCAAGGTGGTGAACTTAGCCCTGCCCCCGGATTGAAAATCCCTAAAACAGACAAGTACACTTATGCCGGCAAAGCCCAAAGTCATCTTATCCTTGTGGCGGCCATGGAAGTTTGCAATGCGGCCGGGCTATGTATGTTCGGATATCTCAGCTATCCCTGGCAGGCGATTCCCGATCAACTCGCCGCCGCCACCGGTCAACAATACGATATGGAAAGAATCAAACAGACGGGTATGAGAATTTTCACCATGCGCCACGCCTTTAATTTGCGAGAGGGCATAAATCCGATGAAACGCAGTATGCCGGGCAGGATCGTCGGGGAGCCGCCGCTGAAAGAAGGCAATGTCAAGGATATAACTGTCGATTATAAAACAATGACCGGCGAATTTCTCCAGGAACTGGGCTGGGATAAAAATACGACCGTACCCACTGAAGAAAGCCTTCGGAAACTCGGGATGGATTTCCTGATTGATGATATGAAAAAGGTAAAGGTTGAATCGATTTAATGGATAAATTCCCGATCATGCAGAAATATATTCGAATCATTTTTATTTTCCTGTTGGCCGGTTATTTGACAGCCGTCCCGGGCGCCAATGCCCAGGAAAAAACGGAACCGGACGAAAATAAGGATAAACGATCAATCGCCATATCCGAGGAAATGGACAATGTTATGATTCGGGAGGCCGCCAAGGTCAAGGAGGAGTTTCAGCAGAAAATGCGCTCCCTTTTCGACCGCCGTCCTCTCGGTTGGGATTTGAGTACCCTTAACTATTTAAACCGTCAGGTGCTTTTACTGCCGCGGAAAATCCCGGCTTTTACGCGTTTTGTGATCGAGCAAAGCCGGGTGCTGGGCGTGATCGGATCTCTTCTTGTGGTTCGTATTTATTGCCGCTGTCCTATACAGTCTGCTGGGCCAGCGGCGCGTCATGGGCTGGGTGGGAAAGCGGGTCGAACCGCTTTCCCGGTTCATTCCGGAAGCCACCTATCCGTTCTTTATCTCCGGTATCAAAGTGGTCGTTTCCGCGTTGATTCCGCTGTTGCTGCTGGGTGCATTTGCGCTGATCAACGCCATGATCGACTATGAAGCGGTCTGGTTTCAACTCATCGGGCGCCTGCTCAAATTCTGGGCGATCGGGGCCCTCTTATTGCGGTTGTTGAAGGAGTCACTCACGCGCGATCTGTTCAAGGTAACCGCGCAGTAGGGCCGGGCAATTTATCCCTGGGCACGGCTGGCATTGCGGTATGCAATTTTCGGCGTGGCGGCGTACTGGACGGCGGAAGTTTTCGAGATCCGTGAAGATGTTCTGGCGCTTCTGCGTTCTGCGATAGCGATTTCCGTCACAGTGGTTCTGTTGATACTGCATCTCAACAAGAAAGCCTTTATATCGCTGTTGCCGCAACTTCCGATTCGAAGCTATATGCAGTTTCGAAGGTTTATAGAGCGATATTATTTTCCGCTGATATTTGTGTTGTTTCTGGCCGCCCTGCTATGGTGCTTCGGATATCAAGACTTAGGTCAGCTGTTATTGACCAAGATCTGGTTCACCGGTGCCTTCTTTGTTCTGATTATGCTGCTCTATCATTCTTTAGGGCGCTTTCTGAACAACTGGTTTCAGAAACTGGACCCAACCGACGAGAACGCCCGAATGTTCGTCGGCACTTTGCGGTCAATTCTCAAGTATGCCACCATTGCAGCGACCCTGATCATCGGTCTTAACATGCTCGGCTTATTGAATCCTCTGCAGCGCATCATGTCCTTTCCGATGTTTCAACTCGGCGAAACCACGGTTACCTTCTGGCTCATTGTGGTGGCGATTCTGGTCCTGCTGGCTGTTGTTTCTGTTTCGCGTCTGGCCCAATCCTATTTTGATTATAAGCTGTATCCTACTTTCGGCATCGATCCGGGTCTGGGATATGCACTCAGCACCGTATTCAAATTCACCGCTTTTGGGGTCGGATTTCTCATTGCCTTGAACATCCTGGGGATCAACCTCAGATTTTTGCTGGTATTTGCCGGGGCCATCGGCATCGGGGTCGTCCTCGGGCTTCAGAACATGGCCGCCAATGTGATCAGCGGCTTTACCATTATTTTCGGCGGGAAAATCCGCAAAGGCGACTGGATCGAGGTCGGGCCGATGCTGGGAGAAGTGACCGATATCTACCTGCGCGCTACCAAAGTAAGAACCCGGGACAATATCGAATACCTGATTCCCAATTCCAATATTATTTCCAACACCATGGTGAATTATTCGCTGTCTTCACCGCTGATCCGCATAGAGTTGCCCGTTGGCGTTTCATACCGTGCTGATCCGCGCCAGGTTGAAAAAATCCTGCTGGCAGCTGCCGAGAATGAACCGCTTGTAGACAAAACCCATATGCCGGCCGCACGCTTTGTTGAATATGGCGACAGTTCCATTAATTTCGAATTGCTTTCTTGGATCAACGTTCGCAAAACACCGCGGCGACAGGTTCGCAGCAAGCTTTATTTTGTCATATTCGAAGAGCTTGCCAAAGCCGGCATCGAGATTCCGTTTCCCCAGCGGGACATCCATATTCGCTCTCAGGTGGACGCATCCTGAGGTGCGACAAGCGATCTTCCCAAAAAAGTTTCGATGAGCGATATGGAGTGCCTTTGTCTGCCGAAATAGATACCGTTAAGTCCGGTTTTGGCGTTCTGTACTGACGAAATCGGGTAATCGGAATTTATGCCGGTAAGCGCCCGGTGTGATCCGGGTGATGCGCTTGAACAGGCGTCTGAAAAACGCCGGATCCTCATAGCCGACAGCCCAACTGATTTCGTCAATCGGCGCGTCGGTTCGCTCAAGCCGACGTTTGGCCTCCTCGATGCGCACATGCTGGACATATGCAATCGGCGAATAACCGGTTGCTTTCTTGAAGCGGCGTTTAAAGCTTCTCTCGGCCAGGCCGGACCGCCTGACCATCTCCTCCACCGGAGCGGCCACCGCGAAGTATTCTTCCAGCCATTTCTGAACTTCCAGAACAACAGCATCCTGATGATCGGTGGGTGCCTCGAACACTACGTAGGGTGCCTGACCGTCCACATGCCATTGCAACAGCATGAACTTGGCGATGGCCTGCGCCGCTGCCGGTCCCACATGTCTGGCTACCAGGTAAAGTATCAGGTCATGCCACGATGCCGAAGCACCGGACATAACGAATTGCTGACGTTCACCCGCGGTGACCAGGACCTTCTCGAGGCGAAGATGCACATCCGGGAAGTTTTGGCGGAAGGTGCGGGCATAGGCCCAGTGGATCGTGGCTTCTTTCCCGTCGAGAAGGCCGGTTTCGGCCAGCAGCAGGACCCCGGAGCAGGCTGAACACAGCAGGGCTCCATGAGCCTGCATATCCGCCAGCCAGCGGACGATTGCCGGGTACCGTCCTTTTTTCCATTTACCATCTGCAACCATCATCGATGGAATGATAACGATATCGCTATGGTCCATTTCTTCGATGTTACGATGGATGGCCACCGGCAGCCCGCTTGCTGTGCCTTTGAGATCATGTGTCTGAGCGATGATTTCGGCGCGAAATGGGTTCTCTATCGGCAGGGCTCTATCAAAGGTTGCCAGAAGTTCGAAGCAGTTTAACACATCATAGATGCCGATCAAGGACGAGAGCATGACGTCGGGAATCGCCACCAGACTCACGTGGATGGGTTTCTTGGCAGGGGACATGAGGCCCTCCTTTGGCATAAATGAACCGATTTTGGCCATTCTACCTCTTGTGCTTGCCCGGCGCAACCCTTAATCTCTGACCATCAAGGCAGTAAATACCCAAAAAAAAGGAGAAATATCATGACAACCCAAACACAAACAGCCAAATCGATAATCATCAATGGAATCGACGTAAGCGAGTTTGAAAAGACCGTTGAAGCGGTCAAAGACCAGCCGGAGCTGGGAAAATTCCGGTTCCGGGCCCGGAACCGCTGGGATTGGGGCGGTTACAACCGCACAACAATCAAAGGATTTTACGGTGCCGGTGAAGAACACGGAACCGAAGATCGAACCTTTGTGCTCGAGGCGGATGAGCCGCCGGTTCTACTGGGAGCGGATCGCACGGCCAATCCGGTCGAATATCTGTTGCACGCCCTGGCGGCCTGCCTGACCAGCAGCATCGTTTATAAAGCGGCCGCCGGGGGTATCACCATCGAATCATTGGAATCAAAACTGGAAGGGGACCTTGACGCGCGCGCGTTTCTCGAGCTGAGCGATGACGTCCGTAAAGGATACCAGCGCATCCGGGCAACCTTCAAGGTTAAATCAGATGCCTCGGCCGAGGCGCTGAAGGCGTGCGCGGAGTTTTCGCCGGTTCTCGACGTCGTCACCCATGGAACGCCGGTGTCGCTGACGATCGAAAAGGCCTAAGTCGCAAAAGGGGGCGGGTTCTGTCTCAAAAGCAGGGCCTGTCTCCTGCTTTATTTTTCCAATTCCGCAATGCGGTCGGCCTGCTGTGCCACGCGAATCATCCAGGCGCGGTCTTCTTTGAGGTGGATTTCCGCCAGGTGATTGAATTCTTTGGCCTGGGCGGCAGATTCTTTCATCAGCCAGGCTTCTGACAGATAATAGTAATTTTGTCCATTGGTGGGATCCAGGCCGACGGCCTGTTCCAATGCCCGGATCGCTCTGTCCGGTTGGCCGTCCTCGAGGAGGCGCCGCCCCTGGTCGGTCAATTGCAGCGCGGCGACAACGCGCGGATTCTCATCAGCCGCCTTTTCAGCCGGTGCGGGTTCTTCGATTTCAGAAGGCGTTACCTGTAAAATCGGTTGGGGGCATCCGATCAGCAATGCCGGCAGCAGGACCAGGAAGACAACTTGAATGGGGCTGGTTTTCATCGATCATCCTCTTCGCTCACGCCTTTCAGGCTTTCTTTGATTTTTCCGGCGATGCCATCTTTGGCGTGCAATGTGCAGTGCCCGGTCGGCGTGCGGCCTTCCAGAAAATACACTTCAGTCGGCGCAGGGCAGTCCGCGACGGATAACAGGCCGGTGACCGGGCAAACCAATATCCTGGCAACACCCCGGGGGGCTTTAAATTCTGTTTCGGACCGGTATTGAGGGATGGCGTTCATCAGGTCGGCCCAGATCGGCAAGGCCGCCGCCGCCCCGGTGGCTGCAATCGTATCCCCATTGTCAAAGCCCACCCAGACCAGCGCCAAGATATCCGGCGTATATCCCACAAACCAGGCATCCCTAAAGTCGTTGGTCGTTCCGGTCTTGCCCGCAACCGGCCAGGATACGCCCCGCCACCTTAACGAACGTGCCGTGCCCTCGGTGACCACACTTTGCAGCATGGCGGTCATGATGAAGGCCTCGGCCGGCGGAATTAACCGTTCGATAGTTAAATGCTTTTGCTCGAGAATGCTGTCATGTTCATCTAAAACACCCTTTAAAGACAGCGGAAACGGCTGCACCCCTTCCGCTGCAAAAACGCAATATGCCCGTGCCAGCTCAAGGGGGATGACTTCAAAAGCGCCTAAGGCCAGCGAGGGGTAGGGCTTTAAGGGTGTTGATAGATTAAATCTGGCGGCCATATCCACGATCTCTTCAAGGCCGATCTTCATGGCCAGATCGACGGTGGCCAGGTTATACGATTTTTTAAGGGCATTCTTCAGACTGACGGTGTATTCGGTCACCGGCTCAAAGTTCCGGGGCTCCCATAACTTTCCGTCCACGGTATAAGATTTAGCGTCGTTCGACAGCAGGGTCGTCGGTGTGAATTTGGCCAGACCGCTCAGGTAGACGAATGGTTTGAAGGCACTGCCGGGCTGGCGTCGGGCCTGGGTAATCCGATTGAACTGGCTGACGCTGTAATCGCGGCCGCCCACCATGGCAAGAATGTGTCCCGTTTTGGGCTGCATGACGACGATGGCCCCCTGAAGCTTTTGTTCCGGCGCTTCACGCTGCAGGTCCGGGTTGGTCCTTTCCAGCCGTTCGAGACCTTTTGTCAGGGCCCTTTGGGCTGCCAGTTGAAGCTGGGTGTCCAGGGTGGTGTATACAGACAGCCCCAGGCTGGAAAGGTCTTCGGGGCGATAAAGACGCTTGAGCTGCTCGGTCAGGTAATCGATAAAATAGGGTGCTTTTGCCCCGGAAACGGTAAATCCCACGGCTCTGACCGGCTCGTTTAGCCCGGCTTGAAGTTCGGTCTCCGAAAGCCATTCGTTGCGGTGCATCGATTGCAAAACCGCATCCCGGCGGCTGCGGCAGCGCGCCGGGTCGACGTAGGGTGAATAATGATTGGGTGCTTTGATTAAGCCCGCCAGGATGGCTGCCTCCGAAAGCGTTAATTCCTTTACCGGCTTGCCGAAGTAAAAATAAGCGGCTTCCCCGAATCCATTGATGGCGACCGAACCTTTTTGTCCCAGATAGATTTCATTCAAATAGATTTCCAAAATTTCATTCTTATCGTATTTTAATTCGATAACAACCGCCAGGAGGACTTCTTTGAACTTACGGCTGAAGGTTCGGGCAGGTGTCAAAAAATAATTTTTAGCGAGCTGCTGGGTTAACGTTGAGCCGCCCTGACGGATGGCGCCGTGGCGCAGGTTGGTAATCAGCGCCCTGATGATACCGCGGAAATCGATACCGGAATGCTCAAAAAAACGGTGGTCCTCAGCGGCCAGCACGGCCCGTATAAGACGCTCGGGAACCTTCTCGATAGAGATCAAGTGCCGGCGTTCGCGCTCCTCACCAAAAAACTGCATGATTTCCTCGGGTTCCAATTCAAGGATCGGAACCTGATCGGCAGTGTCAATTCGGGTTATGGCTTCGATGCGATTGCCACCGGCCAGCACCTGGACCGGAAAGCCTTCCCGTGTGCGCCAGGGTGTTTTCAGATCATTGAGGTAAATGTTTATTTCCGTGGGCGTAATCTGGATTTCGCCCTTTTTAGATGGCAGGTGACTTTTTCGGTGGTAGCCTAAGTTTAGGAGTTTTTTGGTAAAAATAGATGGGTTGAAGCGCTGGCCCGGATAGAGGAGGGTGGTATCCGCATAAACCGTGGAAGGGAGGTGCCAGCGTCGGGCCGAGAAACGCTTTTCAACCTGGCTTGAAAGGTACCAGGCATACACTGTCAGGCTAAAAATAATTAAGACAGAAACAAGCAAGGCGTATTTTATAATCTTTTTTAGCATGCATTCCACAAAAATAAATTCGAAATACGAATATCAAATGACCCAAATTCAAAAGTTTTGAAAATTAGAATTTAGGATTTCGATATTGTTTCGGATTTCGGATTTAGTGCTTTGGATTTAATAATATAACTCAGATTTATATGATAGGGAATGTATAAAGACGTTTTCTATGCCAAATTGTGTTGAACTTAAAAATTTCATGGCCTTTGCCAGCCACGCAGCCCCCACCATAGTGACATCAGGGCTAAAGCGCTGATGACTGCCGAAACAAGCGACGTGGCATATATGCCGCCGACCAACCAGATCGGGCCGCCGATTAAGGCGCCCACGACGCGACCGATGCCACCGGTTGCCAGGTAACTTGCCATCATGGTTGCCCGTGCAGAGGGCAATAATTCCGTGAAAAGAGACAGACCGGTAACAATCATAAATTCAAATGACAAAAAAATCAGAAATAAACCCACCAATGCCAGGCCAATGGTTTGACCCATATAGGGCAGGATGGCGTAGCAGATAACGCAAACTGCAAGACCCCCCATTAGCGATCGCTTTAATCCCAGTCGATCGGCCAGTGTCGCCGTCATGATCTCGCCGGCCAATTCGGCAATGCCGATAACCGCTGTCCCCAAGCCCAATGCCACAATACTTAGCGTAAATCGGTCTTCCAGCCAAGCCCCATAGACGACAAATAGGTTGTCATTGGCCGTGCTGACCAAAAATGAATACCCGAGCGCTCCCAGAGCTGCTCTTTCCCCCATCAAAGGGCGCCAGGCATCCTTGAACAGCAACAGGGAATGTTCCTGTGGATCTTTTTGCCGGCCTTTTTCAATTAGAATTCGTAAAATCAAGATTCCCAGGAGGCCGAAACCACCCATAACGAAAAAAGGCGATCGCCATCCCAGTCGGTCAATCAGGATTGCAATCGCCGGTATCCCCAGCAATGTGCTTCCGGCCCAGCTGAATTCAAGAAACCCGATTACCAGGCCCCTGCGGTGAAAGGGAACACGCTCACCAACATAGGCTTGCAGGGCCGGATCAAAAATGCTTTTCCCCAATCCGGCTAAAAATAAAGCCATTAAAATCACACCGTAAAAGGGAAAGAGGCCCCCTGCAAACATGCCCACCACGAGCAGTGCCATCGCTGTCAGCATCATTATGCGATATCCCCAACGGTCCGCCACCGGTCCGAAGAATAGACCTAAAACCGAAGTCGCCTGATTTACGGCAATTAATGAAGTAATTGCCGTAAGGGGAACATTTAGGCCCCGGCTTAAAGCCGGGGCAAAAGGGTAGACAAATCGGCGTGCTGTATTGAGCACAAGGCGACACAGGGTGGTCACCACTATTGTCAGGGTTAGCTGAGTAACAGAGGCGGAGGCTTTATCAGAAACCGCGGCATTTGGCATGGCTTGTTATATGTAAAGGGATTAATCAGCGCTTTGCGTAATCGTCTCAAACTCGGGCGGTTCATGAAGGTGTTTTTTAACATAGCAAAGATTTACCGCTTTAATGATTGCCGGTATGTATTTTTCCGGAAAGTCCGGCGGCAGCGTGATTTTTATCCTGATTTTTTCGACCATATGGGTTTTTTCATGGTTTTTAAACTCAAGTTCGAGTTTTAATTTTTCGGTATCGAGCTTGCGCTTTTCACAAAATCCCAGCGCATATAAACCCGCACAGGTGCCCAGTGAGGCCAAAAACAAAAAAGTAGGCGTTGGCGCTGAACTCTCGCCGCCGTCTTTTTCACTTTGATCGGTTTTGATGGTAAATCCTTTGAAGTGTGCATCGACCTTTTTCCCGCCCGGAAAACTGATTTCCATTGCCATGGGTGTATCTCCTTCCAAAATAGTGTGTTAGCATCAAATTATTTGTTGGCTGTCCTCGATCCAGTCTCTTTTATTGACCACAGTGAACACAGAGGGCACAGAGATTAAATTCAGTATGAAGACGTTCCTCGAAATTCGATTATATGAAGATGCCAGCAGATACCATAAAACATCGCTGCTTTCAATCATCCTTTGGTGTGACATAATTATGACTGGATTGTTTCCAATCTGCTGTAATAATAAAGAATATTATAATAATCACATCCTGCCTATCTGTTTTTCCCGGCATAAAAATTTGGTCGAATAAGATATTATTTAAGAAAAAACAACCTTGGGCCGATAATCTCATTATAATCCGCCAATATGCGTCGGTTTTCGACTTATTTTACATCAAGTACAGCCGGATAGATCCAAATTTCATTCGCTAAGCGAAAGGAGTTTCCCAAAATGGAACTAAACAATCAAACGTGTCCGCAATGTGGTCTTGTTAATAATTATCTTGCAGAAGCCTGCGCTCAGTGCGGGATTATTTTTGTCAAAAATTCTGCCAGGCAGGCCGCGCAAAATGAACCGGACATGCAGATCCAGGCCGAACAGGACGAACAAAAAAGAAACGCCCTGGAAGAGGCCGAGGCGATATTGGGGCCAAGTGATCCTCCAACTGAAAATGGTGCGCCCAAGAACGCGACGATTAACATGCCCGATCCGGCTGAAGATACCATCGAAATGGAGATCCCGGTCGAACCCGAGGCTCCCCAAATGAATTCGGAGGACGCATCTGCAGATGAGATGAAATCAGAAGAAACTCAGGAGACTGAAAATCCGGAAATGGAGATGGAGGCCCTTGAGACTTCAATCGAGATGGTAACAGAGCCGTCGGCTGCGGAAGCGCTTTTTTTATCAGAGGTTAAGAATGACTCGCCCGAACAGCGGCCAGATTCGGAAACCATCATAAAGTCTGTTGACCTGGCCACCGATACGCCAGGCACTGCGGCACCGAATGATAAAACGGCAAAAGCGGATACCGTTGAGCCGGAAGGCCAAGATAAAAACCAAGACGATGCGGCTGTAAAGCAGCTCGAAGCGGAACCGGCGGCCGATACGAAACCGCAAAAAGACCGCAAGGAAGAGGCGCCTGAGGTCGCCGAGCCGGCCAAAGCGGAAGGCGTTGCCGACGAAGCGGATGAACCGGAAGATACCGAGAAATCTACCGCAGACAGGGCCAAGACTGATGGTCAAAAATTATCGGTCGAGGAAAAACCGGAATCGATGGTGGCCGAAAAGATGCCGGCTGAAAATAAAGCCCAGACTCCGGAAGAATCCGTCAAAGAACAGGAGGCGGTCACGGCCCGGGAAGCGGAACAGAAAAAACAACAGCAGATCCAGGTGCTGGAAGCCCTGAAAAAACAGCGGGAAAGCCAGGCCAAGGCCGAAGCCTTAAAAAAAGAAAAAGCGGCCCAGGCCAAAGCAGCGGCTTTAAAAAGGAAAAAGTTGGACCGGGCCAAAGTGGAGGCGTTAGTTAAGCAAAAAGCGGCTCAAGCCAAGGCCGAAGCACTGAAAAAGCGGAAGGAAGCCCAGGCGAAAGCCCAATCCTTCAAAGCACAGATAGCCGCCAAGGCCAGGGCAGAGGTGCTGCAAAAGCAGAAAGAAGCCCAGGCGAAAGCCGAAGCGTCCGCCCGGCAAATACAGATCGCCAGCGACGGTGTTCAGGAAACGGGTTCACAAACCACCGCCGAAGGTATGAAGACGCATGAAAAATTATTGGGCTTGCTCAAAAGATACAAAGGCAAGGCAATCGGGATCAACTACGATAATTCTACCGAAATTAAGGAAGCAGAGTTGATCGAGGCCAATGAGGAATTTTTCAGCGTAATGGTCAAAGATAAAAAGCTGCAGTACAGTTATCCGTTAAAAAGTATTTTGACGATCATCGAGGGGCAGGAAGGTGTTGAAACCGGCCAGGCTGACAAGAAATCAAAATTTGATGCCATCATCAAGGTATATTCCCTCGTATAATTGCCGCCTGAAATTCGCAAAAGCGCCTGAGGTCGGGAAATAGATAATACGCTTTTCCGCTTTAGGCGCTTTTTTATTTGCCTCCGCCTGTATCTCCTGCCCCGATTGATTTTCTTATCTTTTTATGTAAATCTAAATGCAGTTCGAATGCGCCACATTTACGGGCGCCTTATTTCTCATTTCGTCTATAATCCCTTAGGGCGATATTTTTTTCAACAACCCCTTTTAAACATTCTGGTGGATGCGTATGAGATATTCCATGATTAATTCCAAATTGTTTGTCCGCAACAGGAAGCGTTTTTGTAAGCAGCTGAAACCGAATTCGATTGCGGTGTTTAATTCCAATGACTTCATGCCGACCAGCGCCGATGGAACGCACCCCTTCGTCCAGCAGACAGATGTCCTTTATTTAAGCGGCATCGATCAGGAAGAAACCATATTGGTTATTTGTCCGGATACCCCCGAAGCGAAGCAAAGAGAAATCCTGTTTATTAAGGAAACCAACGAGCAGATTGCCACCTGGGAGGGGCAAAAATACACCAAGGAGCAGGCCCGGAAAATTTCCGGAATAAAGACAGTCCGCTGGACTTCAGAGTTAAATACGATATTGCGGCCGCTGATTCTTCAGTCTGATAATATCTATTTAAACACCAATGAACATCTGCGGGCAGCCGCTACCGTGGAGACGCGCGACATGCGCTTTCTCAAATGGTGCCGGCAGGTTTTTCCCCTGCATAATTATGAGCGCCTGGCACCCATCATGAGTCATTTGCGTGCAGTTAAATCGCCTCTGGAAGTCGAACTGATTAAAGAAGCCTGCGGCATAACAGAGAAAGCATTCCGGCGTCTGCTCGATTTTGTGCGGCCCGGCGTGTGGGAATATGAGATCGAAGCCGAGATCGTCTACGCGTTTATGCGCAATCGATCGCGGGGCCCGGTCTTTGAAACCATCGTGGCCTCAGGCATCGACTCCTGCACCCTGCACTACGTCCAAAATGATAAACAATGCCGTGACGGAGATCTGGTACTTATAGATTTCGGCGCTGAATATGCCAATTATGCCTCTGATGTGACCCGAACGCTTCCGGTAAGCGGCACGTTTTCCAAAAGACAAAAAGAGGTATACAATGCTGTTTTAAAAATCCAAAAAGCCGCTATTCAAATGCTCACACCGGGCAACACGCTTGAAAAATATCAGGAGGATGTGGCCAAATTAACGGAGGCGGAACTGATTCGCCTGGGGGTATTGAAAAAAGCAGAGGTCAAAAAACAATCCGAGGATTCACCCCTTTACAAAAAATTTTTTCCACACGGTGCATCCCATCATCTCGGTCTGGACGTGCACGATTACGGTGACAAGTACCGCAAATTTGAAGCTGGAATGGTCTTTACCTGCGAGCCGGGAATTTATATCCGGGATGAGGCCATCGGGGTTCGAATTGAAAATGATATTTTAATCACCAGAGACGGCCCCGTTGATTTGACCGAAGCCATCCCGCGAGAAGCCGAAGAGCTGGAAGAATTAATGAATCAATGACTTTTTTATCACGAAAGCACGAAATTTTATATTCTTTTCGTGTTTTCATCCTTTCGTGCTTTCGTGATGAATTTTTTACCGAGGGCGCTCGGGTTCTTTAAATGCAAAATCTGTTTTCGTGACAGATGGTCGGCTCGACGGATGGGTTCGGGAAGACGGTAGCCGCGGCATGATTTTAAAATGATCCGGATGCTGTCGTTTAGATCGATTAAATGCCCGATAGATGCAAATACGGGCTTCACCGCCGTGCGGGTGCGCACCACCGCGCCGATCGTTTCACCTCTGTCGATCAGATACGAGATGCTGCCGCGGGTGCGTTGTGGCTCTTGATATTCTCCCGATAGTATTGTCTTGGCGCAGCCGATGGATGGGATATCGGTCAACAGGCCGATATGGCTGGCAATACCGAATCGGCGCGGATGAGCGATTCCCTGCCCATCAACCATTAGAAGATCGGGCATTGATCTCAATTTGCCCAGCGCTTCCAGAATCACCGGTCCTTCTCGAAATGAAAGCATCCCGGGAACATAGGGAAATGTAACCGTTTTTGAGGCCACTGCTTTTTCCAGGACCTTCAGGTCCGTCAGGTTTAACACAACAACTGCTGCATAGGCCCTGTCCTGGCAGTACCCGGCATCCACGCCGGCCACCGTCGCAATATCGGCCGGCCTGATGCGCGATTTTCGAATCACCCGGGGGGCAAGCTTGGTTTGAAGCGCCATGGCCGCCTCAGGTTTCAAATCCCATGGATGGGAAATTTTTGGGATACCCTTTTTCAACATCACTTATACCGGCGCAAAAGCGGTAGAATTCTACTCGGGCGCTAAAGGCTCAATCAGACGTTCACGGGTGAGATATTAAATTAGATAAAATCCCTCTTAAACGAATAACAAATAACATATAACAGATAACGCCAGCCCGCTTGCGGCGTTGTTTCTGTAACTTGCGATGAAAAGATGTACCATCATCTTTACCTTGATCGTTGGATTTTTTTTTGAGGGTGGCCTTCATGCCGACAACAGGGAATTTCCGATGATTGACATCCGGCAAACCATACAGCAGCTTCGGGAACACGTAAAAATTCTGACCGTGACCATCGGGGAACGCAGTGTGGCTTTGCCCGCGAAACTCGAGGAAACCGCCGCATACATTAAATCCTTTTACCATGCCATTGGCGTGACGGCAAACAGCCAACCCTATTCGTATGCGGATTTTGCAGTCGAAAATATCACTGCGGAAGTATCATCCCGCCCGCATCCGGAATACCGCTTTCTTTTGGGGGCCCATTATGACTCGGTGGCCGGTACCGTCGGTGCGGATGATAATGCCAGTGCCATCGCCGTCCAGCTGGAGACGGCCAGACATCTGGCCGCGCTGATCGGTAACGCCAAATGCGATCTGGCGGTTAATTTTGTGTCCTTTGCGCTGGAAGAGCCGCCGGCATACAATACCCGTTATATGGGCAGCCGGATGTATGCCAGAAAGGCCCGCCAGGATAAAGCGCAAATTGACGGCATGATCTGCCTAGAAATGGTCGGTTATACCTGTCATGAACCGGGCTGCCAGGATTACCCCTTTCCGCTGATGTTTATGGATTACCCCAAACAGGGTAATTTTATCGGCATTGTCAATAATTTTAAAAGTCGGGATTTTGCAGGGCGACTCGTTGAACAATTTCGAAAAAACAATCACCTTCCGGTGGTCAAGTTAACCGTCCCTTTCAACGGATGGGTGATGCCTGCGGTAAGGCTCAGCGACCACGCCTCATTCTGGAATCAGGGATATAAAGCGGTCATGGTGACCGATTCGGCCTTTTACCGCAACCCCTATTACCACACCGCCGCCGATACCATGGACAAACTCGATTTTGAATTTATGGCCGAGCTGGTTCAAAGCCTGCTGATTTTCTTCCTATCTGATCATAAATAAGCTGTTTGGTGCCATTGAAAGCGGATTGAGTTTTCTCACTTCCATCCGGGAAGTGAGAAAGATTAAAAAAAATAATCCTGCATAATCCTGTCTAAAAACAAAAAAGGAAAAGAATCACTTTAGAGTAGAATATTGCCAAAGCGATTTTTTTCTTGTTGACACGAAATTCGTGTTACACTTACGGTTACAGAAAAGCTTGATCCCGGGCTGGATCGGGAAAGCGCCCGCAAAGATATTCGTTCTCTGCTTCCGTGGCGACCCATAAGGCTGGACAACCGGGTTTTTGATGGGGCCTGCACATTCAGGATCGTTGCGGGCTTTCCTGGTGGATGCACTAATTGTATCCGCAGCACAGGTGGCCGATTGTCGCTATTTACTCACCGAAGACCTCCAGGATGCGCAGATATTCGGAAATTTACAAGTGATCAATCCTTTTCACACGGCACCCGAAACACGGGAGTTCTAAGTATAGGTTAGCCAGCGAAATCAAAAAAATTTAGCTCCACGTCGTATTAGCTCTTCATAACCGCCATCTAAACTCCAGCCAAAATGTGGGTTTCGTATACCAAATATATAATCTCGGGCCTTAATGTAGGTCGCTGATTTTTTCAGTTGAGATATAAAAACGATATCACAATGCTTTATTTTTTGAGCTGGATACTGGAAATATCCAAATTAAAAGGCAGAGCCAATTCTGACTCTGCCTCCAAGACTCCCCTAATTGTCGTTATTTTCACTGTAGCCGCCTATCCTGGTTAAGGTGAACGGGACAGCGGAAAAGATGCACGGTCAACCAAGAAGCCTATTTAATGCCACCTCAAAACCCCCTTTTTAAATTATAACCTCTGGCAGCCTTTGGCTATCACATGGTTTTTCAATATGTGTTGAAGTTGGGTGACATGAAATTCCGTTATGTCTTATTTTTCTATATAATATTTCAGATGCACTTCTCCGAATTTAATTAAAGTATGCTGCACACATTGTGCCAAAAATTATCAAACGCAATATCAACTAAAATCATAGTCAGTTACAGCGCTAAAACAATTTAGTTATCATTCGTTTTTATGAAAATTATTGCTTAAAAGTGTGAATATTATTTCGCAATTAAGAAAGCCGATAAATAGATATTGATTTGCTTCTTAAAAGTATATCTTAAAAATATTCAATAGTTTAAATACATACGTCTGGATAAATACCGACTCTTTTTTTTAATAGCAAATTGGCATTGTATTTGCTCTATTTCTTTAAAAATACTTTAGAATAACTCAGACAATGGATATCTCAGTTACCAATAACAACATTTTGACCAAAGCCACAAAGGCTTATAATAATTTTGAAAGTTGTCAAATTCCGTTTGCAGCAGTCAAGCTAAATATATGCATGCAAAATACCAGTAGAAAGGAAATAGATGAAATTGTTGAGGGCAACTTCAGAAGTGATAAAGATTTAATTTTTAAAAAAAATAAAAATTACCTCATCTTGATGGAGAGAACAACAATTGAAACAGCCGAAAAGGCAGTAAATCGCCTGAAATCGAAAATAGGCCATATAACCAGAAACTTTGATAGTTTAAAAGATAATAACCATAACAACGCATCAGCTTTTGTTTTTGGCTCTATCAGGGGAACAAAAAGTATGCAATTTAAATATCTTGATTTAAACCCTGACTTAAATTCTTTTGATAGAAAAACCCACAAATTACCATTTGGTTATGGCGAATATTTGAGATGGTTCGAATTACCAAAAACCGAAAGCTCAAAAATAAATCAAATGATTAATGTAGTAGTCTGAGTGCAAATATTCTATTGCACTTATGCATTTATGTAATTTCAGAAAAATTAGAGTAAAACACAACATGTAGCGATTGGCCAGTTTAGAGAGAAAGTTTAAATTCCCTACCAGAAGACTAATTCTCACCGAATCTGCGATTTATTGAGAATATGTTGAAAATCGCAAAGTTCCAGATATCGTAATCTGATATTACAAATTTTTAGGGCCGGTTAATTTAGCATAGATGTTGGAGTAATCGCCGGTTTGAAATCTTAAAATATTTGTATAATAGCAGTGATTAGAAACTTGTTTTGACGAGCCGCCTCGATTCAAAACGTTAGCCTGAATAGGACATTCTTTGTAAAATGAAGAATTATTGCCATTTACCTGGAGCTGAATTTGTAGAGTGAGTTCTATTAAGAACAATCGACTGCGATTCAATGTGAAGAGTTCCACCATCAATTGTAGGACCTGGATCCCATTTCACTCTTGACCCAAGATCTGCACTTAACGCTTTATAAACATCCGTATCATTCGTATACCCATCGCTGGAAATTTTCATGTTTGACCAAATTAAACTTTCTCTGACATTGAGCTCTTTCACCGCTACAGCTAATACCCTTTCAGTGGCCGTTTTGGTCAAATTATCATATTTTCTAACAGCTACCGAGGCCAGCACGCCCAGTATTATCATGATTGAGATTAATTCAATCAGGGTAAAGCCTTTTTGATTTCCCAAACTATGTCTTTTTTCCATCATAATTTGATTGATAGCGTTGATGAAATAAGTAGCCCGCCTTATTTAGCCTCCCACTTGTCAATCTTCTTCATAAAAATTTTATAAATAATGCCTACAATCCCTACAATGACAATAAGAACCAATAAATCTTGGAATCCCATTCAAGCCCCCTAATTGTAGCTTTCTCTCATTGTTAAGGTAACCCTCTTCCATAATCAAAAAAGCCAGGCCACCCTGTATCCAAGGCTACCCGGCTTTCCGTCCGAATCTAGGCAACCCGGCTTTCTCTTTGAGACCCGTGGCTTTCCGTCCCCTTCTCACAAAGGGTTTGGCTTTGTCGTGGAATAAATTGTTTTTTAGATGATGATGAATTAATTTACAAGTAAGCGTCCCTTACATATATCGGCATTTTTAAAATTAACTTTAGAAAAATTTTTGCAATTCAAAACTTCTTCTCAGAGACCGAATATCAGCTGATTCCAGATACATTGGGAGTATCAAAGAAACATCGTAGCTTGGGATATCATATCTATTTTTCGATAAACCAATCTGATAATTTTCTACCAGGGTCAATCGTCTTTTCTATGCTTTCTATCCACTCTAAAATTTCTTCAATATCAAAAGGCTTCCTTAAAAGCCTTAATCCAATAGATTTTGCTCTTAAAACATCGTTTTCGGTAAAATCCCCAGACATCAAGGTCATATTTTTACACTGACAACCTTTACGTATTTGCCCTTCTAGGAAATCTATCCCTTGTTGAACCGGCATGTTTAAGTCCGATAAAATAAAATCAGAACAAGCTTCTCCAGTTGGACAGGGACATATTTTTTCGTGAGATATCGGGCAAACCCCGGGATTCGGGAAAGAAAAAACTTCATATCCTCGTTTATTAAAAAATTCATATAATAAATATCGAATTTCTTCTGAATCATCGAATATAAGTATTCTATATGGTTTTTTCTTTTCCATTTTTATTCAACTTTAATGCATCGGGTAAAATCTAAAATATTCAATATCGCAAATTAAAGATACATTGAGATAATCATAGGTTCGGCTATTGTTGTGATATCATCTTAGAAAGAATTAATTTTGGTGAACTTTGTAAGCAAAATTTTACCATATATTCAACCCTGTCGAAAGTACATGTTTCAAAGTGATATCGCAAGTGCTTCTGGACAATACTAAAGTATGGTCCGATACAGTGGAAAAACCATGCTTCCATCGTGCTAATGAGTTTGCAGATTGGCCAGGAAAGATACACACTTTTTTCAGCTAATATTTTTGTTGGACTTCGTGCCTCTATACGAAATCTTATTAAATTCTTGATTTCTAATACCAATGTAGTCTTCGGCAACACATTCGTCGATCAAGTCGAAATTGTAGCCGTGTAAACGCGCGGCCATAAACCGAAGCGCAAGCTGTTCGTTTTCAGTCAGATCTGTGCGCTTCAGCGGATCGTAACGATTTTCCTTCATGGGGTAACCCTGAATATATGCGCATTGGGATGTCATGCGAGATTGCCGGCTATTTTACAAGGCCGGCTGTAATTTTTTTCTTTTTAGCGGAAGGTTATATCTAAATTTAATTCTTCTCCCACACTGGAAAGTCCTTTTTCTGGGTGCTCCAAAGAGACCTTCTCGGGAACCTGAGCTTTGATTTCCATAAAATAGATTGCCGTCCCGGACCCGGGAGAGTTGACCCTCTGTGCGGTCAGGCTCACAATATTGATATCTCTGTCTGCCAGGAATCTGCTAATCTTGAAAACAATTCCGGCCTGGTCAATACCTTCCACGTTTATGGTCTTTGTATAATGCGGTCCTTGTTTCTCCTGATCTTTGGCTTCCGCTGCTCTGATGAAAGCCGTTATCCCCTTATCCCTTTCAAGTCTTCGGCAGGCGCTTGATAGTTGATCCTGCAATTGATCACCTGTTCCGGCAAATAGAAGAATGATGGCGAATTAATAAGCCCCCGGATCTACATTTTCCATCAAATAGGCCTGATCCGCCTCGGTGCGGGCAAACACCCCCAGGTTGCCCAGGCGAATATTCTTTAGTCCCACAGCCTTGATGCGCTGATAGGCGTCGACCATCTCGACGACCGTGGGGCTGGCATGATCTTTCATCCTATATTCCGGGAAGAAGGCTAATATGGTAAACGGGATGTCGCTGTCAACACGATATAAAATCCGGGCGATATTTTCCAGATCATGGGCCTCAACCAGACCGGGGATATAAAGTGATAAAACTTCCAGCACAAAATCCCGTCGGATAATTTCCTCCGGGAGCTTCAAGATACGCGCGTTGGTACAGCCGGTCAGCCATTTGTGCTTTTCATTATCATAAGCCTTGATATCCAGCCAGAATGAATCCACGCCGCTTGCTTTCAAATAATCCAGATTCTGTGACGTCAGCCCGTAGCCATTGGTTTCAATCAGAACCCACAGTTGTGTTTTGGCCTTTATGAGGCGGGCACATTCTCCGTAAAACTCGGGGCAGCAGGTGATATCACCGCCGGTAAAAGCGACGATATTGCGGGCAGGCCCAAATCCCTGAGGGCTTAAGACGATCTGATCGGGCGCCAGTATGCCGGGACAAAATGCCGAGGGCTTTTGTTGGGTCACACAACGGCCGCAGCAGCGGCAGGAATCATGGGCGTGCCAGGAAGTCGCCCGGGAGCGGGGTTCGTACTGGGTGACGGATTTTTCGTATTCCAGGGCTGCATCCAGAATGTCAAGGGGTGAATACCAGCGGCCGTCTTTTACCTTGCTGAAGTGCCAGGAATGGCATTTGCGGCATGCGAAATTGCACCCGGACTGGTAAATGGAAAGATAGTTTTCCGGGCGTGAGAGGTGAATGGAGGTGATCAGGCGCTCGATCTGTTCATTTTCATATTTCAAAGTGGCCCGGCAGGCAAGCTCCTGCTTGCCGTCGGCTTCCACCCCGCATTTTCCGGGTGAAAAACCCTGCTCTTTTAATCGGCATCGGGCGTTTTCCATTTGTGGCAGGATATTACCGAACTATGCTAAAAATGGCAAAATCAATTTTTGGTTGACCCCATTTTGAAACCATTTCTAAACAAAAAGACCGGATATTACATCCGGTCTTTTGCTGTAGCTATCGTCAAAAGCATTATATGTCAGCAGCGGCTTTCAAATCGGCAATTCGAAAAACCCGGACCGTCGCAGCAGTATGTTCCGACAATACAGCCGCAACCGTCTACGACGTGATAACAGCACGATTTTGCTGCAGACTCAGCGCTTGTTTTCTTTTTGTCTTTTTTGTTCATGCTTTCACCTCCTGATTATGCCGCATCTTTTTCCAGCTGGCTTTCAGTGTGATGCAGGCAGGCTCCTGGTATGTTGACCCATTACAGGATTCATCGACCCCGTTTGGGTTGCTGGATGAATCCAGCTTGTGACTCAGGTCAAACACACCTTACTTATTTAAGGTAATTACAATTTAATGTCAGTCAAATTGATCATTAATAAAAAGATGAAAGCGAATCCTAAGCAAGCGGCTATTTTAGCTGGAAAGGATAGATGACCTTCCAATCTTTCATCATATCCACCAAGGTCCAGCCCTTTGCCCTGTCTTCATCAAGGGCTTTGTCGTCGATAAAATTAATTTCCGGCAGTCGCACCAACACCGGTCTCCCTTTGCTCGGCCAGCGGCACGAAACCAGCGTTGCCGACTGTGGTGACGCGCTGCACGAAATTGACGATAGCGCGCTTGGTCTGCCCCTCGTTCCAAAAAGGCAGCGGATCAGCCGCTGCCGCAAACGACGCCAGCGCTAAAGCGGCGGTCAGCGCGATGACCCTCAACAGATGACGTGGCATATCTTTTCCCCTTCTTTAGTTTCAGCGATTATCGAAAATGCGGCGCAGGTCGCGGCCCGTTAAGGCCGACCCTGCGCGGTCGCGATCCCTTCAAAAGGATTATCGGGTTCCCGCAGTATTCGTTATCTGTTCCATCACCTGGTCCAGGCTGAAGCTGGCGGGTTTCATGCGCGGCGGGTACTCCTTAAAGGTTGCCAGGAAATTCCCTACATAGGCCTGGGCCGGAACCAGCAGAAAGGCGCGATCCAGCAGCCAATCGAAATAGGTGTTGGAGGTGATGGTGGCCCGCTCGTAGGGATCGCGACGCAGATTAAAAATCAGGGGCACCCGCAGTGGCACGAAGGGCTCCATCCAGACGCGGAACGTGCCCGGCGACTTCTGCTCCATGAAGATCAGCTTCCAGTCTTCGTAGCGCAGCGCGGTCAGGTCGCCGTCATCGGAAAAGTAGAAGACTTCCTTGCGCGGACTGGCGACGTTGTCCGGGTCCTTGAGGTGTTCGGTGAGATCGTAGCCGTCCAGGTGGATCTTGTATTTACGCTTGAGGGCCTTGGAGCTGTAACCGTCGAGCAGGTCCTCCTTGAGGTCCTTCTTGCCGGCCGCAGCCAGAAAGGTGGGCATCCAGTCCATGTGATGCACGACGCCGTTGCTGACCGATCCCGGCTTGACCACATCGGGCCAGCGTACCGCGCAGGGAACGCGCCAGCCGCCTTCCCAGTTGGTGTTTTTCTCGCCGCGGAACGGAGTGGCGGCCGCATCGGGCCAGGTGTTGTAGTGCGGGCCGTTGTCGGTCGAATAATGCACAATGGTCTTGTCGGCAATGCCCAGCTCGTCGAGCAGCTTGAGGAACTTGCCGATGTGCATGTCGTGCTCGACCATGCCGTCGGCGTATTCGTCCTGGCCGG
>WOR8_10004064_pt1 | contig 45082 bp, 46 predicted proteins | sample DeeMarSeWOR38_10_FD_19890 | JGI IMG/M metagenome (IMG submission 19890)
CTCCGGGGCCTAACAGGGAAACCGGTTCAATTCCGGTACGGACCCGCCGCTGTGTTCGGGGACGAATCCTGCATTCAACCACTGGTTCGTAAACAAGCGATCCGGGAAGGCGCAGGACTAGGATGATCCGAAAGTCAGAAGACCTGCCTTAAGTTCACGTTTGCGGAGATGGTAAATCCTCAAGCGTATTTTCCTATACGCTTGGGGATTTTTTTATGGATACCCCCTGTGAAATATCAAAAAAATAGGAGGACTTCTTTGAAATGAAATTAAAAGACATTGTAGATGGAACCAGGCCCCTTGATCCGGAATGGATTGGAAAAGCTCAAGCTCGAACCGACCAGTTGGTGATGCCGACTCGTGCACTGGGTCGTCTGCATGAAATATCCGAGCGGATGTGTGCTATCCAAAAAACCTTACAACCGCCAACTAACCGAAAAGCGGTTTTGGTCATGGCCGGAGACCACGGGGTTGTGGATGAGGGCGTCAGCGCCTACCCGCAAGAAGTTACAGCCGCAATGGTTCAGACATTTCTGGTTGGAGGTGCCGCTATTAACGCGATTTCCCGTCTTGTTGGTGCCGAGGTGTTCGTGGTAGACATGGGTATCATTCCGGATTTGGATGTTGCCAACCTGCAGAGCAACGATCGACTGATCGTTCGCAAAGTGGGCAAAGGGACAAACAATTTTGCCAAAGGTCCGGCTATGTCGCGCGACGATGCCGAATGTGCCATTTTAGAGGGCTTCAATCAGGCATCTGAGCTGTTCCAAAACGGAATTGATATTTTGGCTACTGGAGACATGGGTATCGGCAATACGACCCCCGCGGCAGCAATCGGTTCTGTGGTGTGCGGTGCTGATTTGGAAGCAATGGTTGGACGTGGCACCGGCGTCAATGATGAAGGGTTGATGCGTAAACGGGACGTCATTCGCCGGGGAATAGACATACCCGAAGATGGATTGGATGTGTTGGCCAAGATCGGAGGATTTGAGATTGGCGGAATAGCCGGTTGCGTGTTGGCCGCTGCATATCACCGTCGTCCCGTGGTCATCGATGGTTTTATTTCAACATCCGGAGCGCTGATTGCCTACGCCCTTTGTCCAACCGTGGCCGAGTATCTATTTGCGGGTCATTGCTCCGAAGAACCTGGGCACCGGATCATGCTAAACCATTTACATCTCGATCCCATTCTGGATTTAGGAATGCGCCTTGGAGAGGGTACCGGTGCAACCCTGGCCATGGGTGTCATTGAGGGCGCCGTAAACGTATTCAAAGACGTGTTAACATTTGACGAAGCTGGTGTGGCCAATAAAAAAGACTAAAACCAAAAAAAGAAAATAAAAATACAGTCTTTTTTAACGCAAAATACAGGATTTCCCCCATGGTTAATTTGGTCTTTCTAAAGTATGGTACTTTGACTATTTTTTACTGACGTTAACGAATTCCTAAAACGTCGGATTCAACACGTCAATCGGTAACGTTGATTCGCCATTTCAGCATTCCGGATAGGAGGCGCTATGACGGAAGAGGATAAGTTTGCCACCAGTCGATCGTTTTGGAGAAAAGCTTTAAAACCCGTTATATTTGTCGCCATCGGCATCATCATCGCATTCCCTCTTTTCAGTATCGGCTATTATACGATGGCCCGAACCTCCACCCCTCAGTTTTGTGCATCTTGCCATGAAATTCAATGGGCATATAACACCTGGAAGACATCCACACATGTCAACAATGCCCAGGGCTTTGTGGCGGACTGCATGGATTGCCATCTCCCGGCTCCTCAAAACACCTTTGATTTTTTCTACCAAAAAACATTTCATGGAATAAAAGATGTCGTTATCCATTTCACCCAGGATGAATATGATCACAAAACGAATCGCGAAAAGGCCTATGCCTCATTTACGAACGATCAATGCATGAAATGCCATCGCAACCTACTTTATATCCCGAATAAGCGGGGGGCTATGTTGGCCCACAAAACCGTACTTTACCCCCGCCCAGGCTACGAGAAGAAATGTGTGGATTGTCATCGAAACCTGGTTCACAATCCCCGAACCTTTTACGAATACAAGCAATACGCCGAACCGTACAGAGGATTAGGTGTTTAACATTCAAAAGTATATGAAGATGTTTTGAATGAAGGTAAATCCATAACACGAGAAGTTCTGAGCATAAGAAAGGGGGGCTGAGAATGAAAAAGCTTTTGTCTATTACGGCTCTGATATGCGGATTAGCAGTGCTTTTGATAACGGGTTCCGTGGCCGACGCGCAAACAGCCGGTAATCTTCCGAAAGTGAAAGAGCTCCGGATTGAGCGCAGCATGCCGCCGCAAGCCGTGGCTTGTTTGGAATGCCATAAACAAGAGCATCCAGGCTTGTTTGGTGACTGGGCATACAGCCGGCATGCCAGTGCCAACGTCACCTGTTACGATTGCCACAAAGCCGAAGAGTTTGATCCGGATGTGAGTCAAACACACTACAAACAGTATGAACGCTCAGATACCAAATGGGGTAAAGGAGAGTATAAGGTGCCGGTTGCAGCGGCTGTAACACCCAAAGATTGCTCAAGGTGTCATCCTGACGAAGCCAAGCAGTATTCCCAGAGCAAGCATGCCAATACCATAGAGATTATCTGGAAAATCGATCCGTGGCTCAACAAAGGCATGAACAGCGACTTCGAGCGCACAACCGGCTGTTTTGTATGCCACGGTACTGTTCTTCAAATGAAAGATGACAACCTTGACCCCGCGACCTGGCCCAATACGGGTGTGGGACGGCTCAACTTTGACGGCAGCAAAGGAAGCTGCACATCCTGTCACACCCGCCATCGTTTCTCGGTTATGGAAGCCCGCAAGCCCGAAGCCTGCGGTCAGTGTCACTTGGGACCGGACCATCCGCAAATTGAAATTTATATGGAATCAAAGCACGGGGATATATATACAGCCTTTGGTGACACGTATAATTGGAATGCGGCTGCTGGCACCTGGACGCCGGGTGTTGATTATCGCGCTCCCACGTGTGCGGGCTGCCACATGTCCGGTTCCGGTTCAGTGATGAGCAGTCACGATGTCACGGAGCGTTTGGCGTGGGAGACTCAAGCCCCGCTGACGATTCGCCCGGAAGACTTCAAGCCGTTTCCGGCTAAAGTTAATCATGAGACTGAACGACAAAAAATGAAAGACGTATGTCTGCAATGTCATGGTAATGTGTGGACGGATGGCCACTTTGTCAGGTTGGACAAAGTGGTCGAGGAGTACAACGAGGTGTACTTCAAACCGGCGAAAAAAAAGCTGGATGAACTCTATGAAAAGGGTCTGCTGGACAAAACTAAATTCTTTGATGAACGTTTGGAAGTCGAATATTACGAACTCTGGCACCATGAAGGACGCAGAGCACGATTCGGAGCGGCGATGATGGCACCGGATTACGCCTGGTGGCATGGCTTTTATGAATGTAAAAAAAGATTCGCGGATTTCATGGAGGAAGCCAATGATCTGATTGAGCATAACAAAAAGGCCTATATAGCCGAAGACTTTCCGAATGCCACCGGAGATACCACCAAACCAAAACAACTCTTTCCCTAATAGTTAATAGCCTGAAAACGGCGGCTGCTTTCTAACGGAGGCAGCCGCTATTTTATTCCTGGTATTTACTCTTGGAAACCATCCCTGCCCTCACCCGAACCAGGTGATGCCGATAGTAACGATTTGAGATGTTTTACCTTATCGGAGTTTCCAGCTTGACAGCCGACAGCGACGACGTTATAGAAATGATTTTAAAATTGCCTGTTTTTCCATCGGTTTCGTTCTGGTTAATACTTAAGCAACTTGGCAGCGGTTTATAATCTTTCCCCTTACCCTTACAGGAAAGTTTAACCGTTGGGGGGCTCATCATGTCACAATCGTCAGAGAGTTTCGATGGGTTCGTATCTGTCGAATTGTTGTCACGGCGATGGTTGACGGAGAATACCTTTATTTCACATTTAAACCCTATCCGCGGACGGCGGTTTTCGTCGCCACCAGGACGGGTATCGCCCCTTTATTTCTATGGCCCGCTCCGGTATTGCTGATTTTATCCTATTTTCAAAACACAAGTTTACTATATTCAACTCAGTTATCTCTATTTTTCAGGGCGGATAATTAGGTATGAACGATGAGTGTTTTAGGAATATTAACATGTGAAATCTTAGAGCTTGAATTTGCCTATCTTTTAGGATCGGATACGGATTTGGCCCGGGTGACGGTTTTGGGGGATAGCCGCTCTGAGCGTTTGGTTGAGATGTTGGAATTATTAAGAGCTCCAAAACTAAAAAAAATAAGAGATGTTAGTGAGTTCGAGCCTTTTTCCGACAATCGACTTGAAATTCTCGTGCAGGTATTGGAATTGGCCTTGCACAATCACAAGCGCACGCTTCAACAGGGAATAAAAAAAGCAGCGATGACGTTTGGACCCTATGTCGACGCGTTGATGCTCGGATATGGTTTATGCGGTAACGCCTTGGAAAACTCCGAGCAGCTGCTGATAGAAGCCGGCGTACCGATTTTTATCCCAATGGATGATGATCATCCTGTTGATGACTGTGTCGCTCTAATCATCGGAGGTCGTCAGCGCTATTATGGCGAACAATGCAAAATAGCCGGAACATTTTTTATGATACCCGGTTGGACTTACCATTGGAGGCGCATGTTTGAACAGGAATTTGGTAATTTGAGTTTGGATATCGCTAAGCGGCTCTTTCGCGACTACGAACGATCTCTGTTGATAACCACACCTTTCATGTCCGTGGAAACAATGAGACGCAATTCAGAAGCCTTTAATCATTTATTCGGATTACGAACGGAAGTGTGCAACGGTACCCTAAGATTGCTCCATGAAACCTGGGTATCGGCTAAGGCGTTTCTGACCCGTGCTCCATAGCGGAAGAGTAGCCGCAGCGCATTGGCCTAAGAGGGGGAGTATGTTCAGAATTGAAAAAGAGCAAAAAGTATGTGAAATAGGCGGCGTTAAGTTTGGAGGACAGCCCGGTGAGTATCCAACCGTTGTCTGCCCCTCTATTTTCCAAAAAGGCGATCGGGTTTTCCCAGGAAAACGCGCCGAAGGGTTTAATAGAAAGAGAGCCTCAAAGCTGATCAAAAATCAGGTTAGACTTTCAAAAGCGACGGGTGTCCCTGGGATGGTAGACATCGTCGCCAATACGGGAAATGAATTCAAACAATTTATCGATTTCGTGATTTCGGAGACGGATATGCCTTTTTGCATTGATGCCTGGATGTTGAAACCTAAATTGGACGGCGCGGCCTATTGTGCGGAAAAAGGTTTGCTTGACCGCATGTTTTACAACAGCCTTACCGTTTGGGAAAAAGAACTGGAGACCGAGATCCGCGAGATATTTCAAATGGGTGTTAAACATGTGTTGCTCGTGGCTTTTGATTCGGAGGATCAGATGCCCCGCGGCAGAATCAGGGGCACGCAAAGGTTGCTGGATGCTATTGAAAAGGTCGGGGCCCAATTTGAAAGTATTTTTGTGGACACATCGGCGATGAATGCCCCCGCGACCGCTATTTGTGGAATGGCCAACCGGATGATAAAGGAGAAATGGGGGATGCCTGCAGCCAGCGCACCAAGTAACGGATCATATATGTGGACGCAAGCCAGAGAGCTATGGGGTTTTAAAGGGTGGTCTGCTGCGGATGCAGCGCTGGAGGCACTTTCTGCATTGATGTACAACGACATGATATTTTCAGGACCAATGGCTGGCTCTGACAGAATCTTTCCGGCGGTAGCCATGGCGGATGCGTTTTTGGCCACGGCGGCTTTCTCCGAGGCAAAACATTTACCCAAGGCAATTGATCACCCGTTATACAAGCTGTTTCCTGAGTTTGCCGATCAGCTAAAATCTCTGCAATAGATTGGAGTGAGCTCATTTGTATATTCATTTGTCCAGTATGGGAAAATTATATTCGAGAGGAGGATTTTCCGATGGTGCTGACGCCTAAAGAACGAGTTATCCGTCTTTTCAAGCGAGAACCTATCGATACCATGCCGTGTTTTAGTGGCATGGGTATGGTCACCATTCAGGTGATTAATGAAATGAACATCCGATTCGCCGATGTTCACACATCGGCTGATCATCTTGCCCGTTCGGCCAAGCTCACCGCCGATATGTTCGGTTATGATGCCGTCGTTGTACCCTACGACATGTGCACCGTCCCTGAAGCATTGGGCCGTGGAGCCAGCTTATATCAAAATTCCGATGAGATTCTTTATCCTACGGTGCCCCAGAAATGGGAGAAAATCGACGATGTGGTCATTCCAGATGATTTTTTAATTAGGGGACGCATGCCTCTGGTGGATCAAGCCATAACTATTTTAAAGTCTGAAACTGACGGTGATCTTGCTTTAGGTGGTTGGGTATTGGGACCCTTCACCATGGCCGGCCAGATCGTCGAGTTAAATCCTTTGTTGAAGGGGGTAAGAAAAGACAAAGAAAGGACCCAAGCGTTTCTTGAACGAATGACAGATCTGGTGATCGAAGTCGCACAACATTATCAGACACTTGGTGTGGATTACATGAACATTCGCGAAATGGGCACCGGCTCCGATCTTCTTTCTCCAAAAGTCTGGGAAAATCTCATCGGACCAAATCTTAAGAAAATATTTGAAAAAATTGAGATTCCCACAATCAATCATATTTGTGGATCCACCGATCTGATTATTGAAATGATGAACGAATGCGGCGCCGACGCGATCAGTGTGGATCAGAAAAACAATTTGACTGAATCTCGAAAAAAGCTAGGCAGGGATACCTTGCTGCTCGGAAACTTTGATCCTTACGCTACTCTGGTTACGGGCGATCTTTCAGAGGTGGATCCGGTTATTAAAAAATGTATAGAGGATGGCGCCGATGCCGTTTGGCCGGGATGTGATATCTGGCCGGATGCGAAAAGGGAAAATGTGGAAGCTTATGTACGAGCTGTGCGCGAATACGGTAAAAAAGCATCTCCTGCGGTCGGACGACTATAGCTAATAATTTTGGAATGGCTTAATTCACCTGCAGGATCAGATGAATCAGATAATAGGAGGGCAGTATGGATCTTAATCGAAAACAAGAAATTCTCTCCAAATTGGCTGAAGCGGTTGTGGAATTCGAGGAAGAAATGGCCAGAGAGTGGGCACACATAGCTTTGGATGAAGGCATAGATGCGTTTGAAGCAATTATGATGGGATTGGCAGCAGGAATGGAAACCGTCGGAGATCTCTATGACAAACAAGAGTATTTCGTTCCTGAGTTGCTATTGTCGGCGGACGCACTCTATGCGGGATTGGATATCCTCAAGCCTCACATCAAAAAAGGGGAAATCAAAAACTTAGGGCAAGTCGTCATTGGAACAGTGCAGGGAGACGTGCATGATATCGGAAAAAACATCGTTAAGCTCATGTTTGAGGTCGGGGGGTTTGAGGTGCATGATCTGGGACGAGATGTACCTTTAGAAAGATTCGTGGAAGAGCAATTAAAAACGGATGCAGAAATTGTCGCCATGTCGGCCATGATGACTACGACCATGACGGGCATGAAGAAAGTGATTGAGATGATCAAGAAAAAAAATCCTGAGGTGGCCATTATGTTGGGTGGTGCCCCTGTAACACAGGATGTGGCGGATCTTTTTGGCGCGGACGGTTATGCAGAATCGGCTGGAAACGCGGTTCAGGAAGCCATTAAAATGATAAGTAGTCTTAGAAAGCTGCAGAAAAAAACTTAGCTCTTCTAATTAGTAAAAGGTTGAACTAAAATCGGTGCGATATCAGGGGCGAATAGTTTCTAATAGCGAACTGATAAGGTGTTTCAAGTGGTGGAAAGGAAAGGTGTAAATGAACGATTTCAAAGCAAACATTATCTTTCAGCCCTCAGGCCGCAGGGGCAAGGTTCCCAAAGGCACCACCGTAATAGAGGCCTCACGTCTGCTGGGTGCCGACATTGAAGCGTTGTGCGGAGAAAAGAAAGTTTGCGGCAAGTGTAAAGTTCGCATTGAAGAAGGGTTTTTCGAAAAATTCGGCATCGCATCCAAGCCGTCGCATGTTAGTCCGTGGCAAGCAGAAGAGGATAAATTCATTAATTCCAAAGAGAAAGCAGCGGGTTACAGGCTGGGTTGCGTCGCTAAAGTGGAGGGAGATTTACTAGTCTTTGTACCCGAGGAATCTCGAGCCAGCAAACAGGTGGTGAGCAAGACGGCGCGGGATATCCATATTGAACACAATCCGGCAGTGAAAACCTATTGCCTCAAAGTCGAACCGCCGAGTTTCGAAGATCCGACAGCCGATTTTGAGCGAGTGTGCAGAGCCTTAGAAAAAGATCACGGACTTAAAGACCTGACCGCTGACATATTTGCATTACGGCAGCTGCCGACGGCACTGCGCAATGGAGATTGGAAAGTTACCGTAAGTGTATGGAACGACAAGGAAATTATCCGGTTTCGTTCCGGTAAAGCGGAAAGGGCTTACGGTTTGGCAATCGACGTAGGAACAACTACAGTGGCGGCCTACTTTTGCAATCTTTCAACTATGGAAGTGATTGACACCGTTTCTATGATGAATCCTCAATGCAAATATGGTGAAGATGTGATGAGTCGCATTACCTATCACATGATGAATGACGGCGGACTTGAAAAGATGAGCAACGACATAATTGAAGCGATCAATTCGTTGATCGAACAAGCCATTAGAGGTACATATCCGCCCCAAAAAAAGGTAGAAAAGAAAAAGGGTGAAACGTTACACGACGAATGGATCGAGTTGCCCGAGGAAGGAAAGACCTACCTTCGGCTTACCAGGGAAGATATTGAGGATATCACCATTGGTGGCAATACCGCAATGCACCATATTTTATTGAAATTGGATCCGGAACATATGGGCTTGGCCCCTTTTCCACCTGTAATCCATCACAGTTTGGATATCAAAGCCCGCGACTTGGGGATTCATATTAACCCCTCATCGTATGTATTTGTGCTGCCCAACGAGGCCGGATTTGTGGGTGCCGATAACGTCGGGGTTTTAATTGCCGAAGAGCCCTACAATATCGATGAAATTCAGCTGATCATTGATATCGGAACCAATGGTGAATTGGTTCTCGGCAACCGGCATAAATTGATCTCGTCTTCGTGTGCCACTGGACCGGCTTTGGAGGGGGCTCAAATTAGCTTCGGAATGCGGGCGGCCCCAGGCGCCATCGAACGCATCGAAATCGACCCGGAGACCCACATGGTCGACTATAAAGTTATCGGTAGGGATGCCTGGCGTAAATACTCTGAACCCTTGGAAATGAAGGCAAAAGGCATATGTGGCTCTGGAATTTTGGATTTGTTAGCCGAGCTATACCGCGCCGGTATCGTCACCAAAAGCGGCGTATTTAACAAAAAAAACCAAAAGTCCAACCGTTTACGTAAAAATCCAGATACCGGACAGAACGAGTTTGTATTGGCGTGGGCTGAAGAGACCAGCATCGGCAAAGATATCGTCATTACCCAAAAAGATGTTCGTCAGATTCAGCTTGCCAAGGGGGCTCTGTATGCCGGCTGTAAACTAATGATAAAGCGCATATCCGTTGAAAAAGTCGATAAGGTAAAGATTGCCGGTGCCTTCGGAACCCACGTGGATCGAGAGAAAGCCTTAATTATGGGCTTATTTCCGGATTGCGAAATCGAAAAAATCGTCTCAATTGGCAATGCTGCCGGGGATGGGTGCCGGGCTGCCCTTTTAAACCGTGAAAAACGTGTGGAAGCTAACTGGGTATCTCGCAATGTTGAATACATTGAACTAACAGTGGAGGAGAACTTTCAGCAGGAATTTGTGGAGGCGTTGCAATTACCCCATATGTCGGACGAATTTCCGCATTTGAAAGGCGTTGTATCGGATGAAATTTTGAATCAGTAGGTGACCATCTGTGATGCCATCTCCCTATTGTGATATCGAGATGTGTCAGAGGAGATAACTCATGGCCAAACAAATGTTAATTGATGCCTATCGGGGAAAAAGAACGGCATCTCCGCCCTGGGTCCCCTATTCTGGGGTTCACAGTGCTTTTTTGATCAATGAACCGGCGGATAAATATCTGAAGGATCCCAATCTGCTGGCTAGGGGAGTGGTTGAAGCCGCCAGACGTTATCGTGCAGATGGAATCCCTCTGGTTTTTGATCTTTCCGTCGAAGCCGATGCCCTAGGCTGTGAATTGAAATGGTGGTCGGACCAGGCACCTTCCGTGACATCACATCCATGTTGCGACAAGACACCCTCACAGATTAATCTTAAATTACCTAATCGCAAATCAGGGCGCTGGCCGGTAATTTTTGATGCGGCCAAAATTGTCAAACCCAAATTGGACGAATTGGACTGCGCAATGATGGGACTTTTGTGTGGGCCATTAACTCTGGCATCTCATATCGCGGGCTTACGGATATTCACGGATCTCTACAAAAACAGGGCATTTGCACTTGAGGTCTGCGAATTCGCAGGTGAAGTGGGTGCTATTTCAGCAGGGTTCTATGCTGCTATGGGGTGTGAAATTATTTGCATCGTCGACCCGGTTGCGTCTCAGATCAAAGCGCAGACATTTCGAGAATACGTCACACCGAATGCCAAGAAAGTCACCAAAGTAATTCACGATGCTGGATGCACGTCCTCCTTTTTCATCTGCGGCAACTGCACTAAGGTATTAGAAGAGGTTTGCAGGATCGGAACCCATGGTTTTGCTGTTGATGAGCAGATGAACATGAATTTTGTAAGAGACATCGCCCGTAAATATGACAAAGGATTCAGCGGTAATTTGAGTTTGACGCTTGCTTTGAGCCTTGGACTGCTTTCGCCGCGAGAGGATGCGATTGTTAGTCTGGCCGCAGGTGGGCATCACGGCTATACTTTTGCCCCCGGATGAGATATGCCCTACGATGTTCCGGTGGAACATATAGATCAAGCCTTGGAAGCCAAAAAATGGTTTGACCAGCATTATACCAAGTATCCGGAATCCTGGTAAAAAAGAGACAAATCTTATCAATCGTGGTTTCGTTTCATGATAATAAATCTAAATTTAACTGAGATGGTTCAGAAATCAGCTCAATTCTATCACATTAAACTTAAGGAGATAGGATATGAAAGTCGAGATTTTAGGACCTGGATGCAAAAGGTGTGAACAACTCTATGAAAATACGGTAATTGCATCGTCGAACTGCAATACATCATTGGAGATCGAGATAAAAAAAGTGTCCGATATCAACTACTTCATGAAAATGGGTGTATTTATGACACCGGGACTTGTCATTGATGGTGAAGTGGTTTCAACTGGCAAAGTGCTCAATGCAGATGAAATTAAGAAAAAAATTCTGGAGAAGATCTAAGTCATGTTTGATGTCACCTGCGTTTATCTGATCACCGGATTTTTGGGAAGCGGTAAAACCACATTTTTAAATCGTATCATAAAAAAATTTCCCAAAAATAAAAAACTTGCGCTTTTGGTAAATGAGTTCGGTGAAGTCGGTGTGGATGGAACTTTGATACAGGGTGATGATTTTGACATGATGGAAATAAGCAAAGGCTCTATTTTTTGCGTCTGTGTAAAGACTGATTTCATTAAAGGCCTTTACGAACTCAACAGCAAAGTTCAGCCCGATGTAATGCTCATCGAATCGACTGGGGTCGCCAATCCTTCTGATCTGAAAAAAGATCTAAAGCTGCCTATATTCAATGACCGGTTTCACTTCATGGAACAGTTTTGCGTAATTGATGCGGCGCACTTTTTGGATGCATACGGTGTCTATGCCTCTTTAGAAAAACAGATTGCCACGTCCACCGTATTTATCATCAATAAAATTGATGTCGCCTCACCTGGAGTAATCGAGGAAACCAAGAAGGTCATTCGGCAGTTCCACCCGAATCCATTTTTTTATGACACCACGTATGCCGAGATCCCATTGGAAAGCTATTTTGATTTAGAAGAGCAGGATACAGCTAATTCAAAAGCGTTGAAACCCGAGTCGCCAGAAGTATCTTTACTGTCAGAGGAGGAGCTCGACAAATATATTGACGACCTCCTTGATAGCCCCGATCTTGAAATCACTCCTCCGGATACGCTCATGTCCGTTGCTTGTCATTGGAACGGAGACAATTTGAAACAGATACGAGCAATGGCCAATGCCCTTCCCTCTTCCGTTGTCAGAGCCAAGGGATTTGTAGAAGAAAAAGGCAATGTGCATTTGTTTAACTATGTAATGGGTGATTGGACCATAGAGGCCGCTGAGGTGCCAAACGAACGTATCAAACACCGAAACATCGTCGTCTTTATTGGGCCTCCTGAATCCATGGAGGGTATCGACGAGGCATTCAATACAGGAAATTGGACCAGTAAAGGCGTATTCCAACCCTATTCACAATCCTAAGATAATACCATGGTTGAGCTAGTGTCTATTCTTTTCAAGGCGACTTAAAAATGGCTGAAGAGCAATATGGCTTGATGATCCTGGGAACAGGGCCAGCCGGAATGACGGCCGCCCTTTATGGTCAGCGGTTGGGACTGAATACAATTGTTATTGGCGATATACCCGGTGGCAGTACCTACATGATCGAATATCTGGCGAACTTTCTCGGATTCATGGAGGGGATATCCGGAACCCAATTCGGCACCATGACATTCCAACAAGCTCAAAATGAAGGCGCATTCTTTACACTAACCCGTCTGGAACACCTTAGCCATAAAGATACGCTCTTCATCGGTGTCGATGTCGATGGCAAAGAATACCGCACACCCAGTGCCATTGTTGCTACCGGCCGGGTTCCCAAAAGATTAGCGGTTTTCAATACCAATTTGAGGGGTGTTCATTTTTATTCAATATGTGATGGACCCTTATGCCGAGGCAAAAATGCCACGTTGGATGTTGTCGGCAGTGATAATGCCGCTGCACAGCACGCGCTCACCCTGGCTCGAATAGCCGATAAAGTTCTGCTCATCTGTCGCAGCGATACCCTCATAATGGATGCCGTTCATAAAAATCAAATCGAGCAGCAAAACAACATTACGTTAATAATGAGCACCGAAGTGACCGGTTATAACGGTCAAGAAGTCGTCGACGGTATAGAACTCACATCTAAAGAAAAAGACCAACAGAACATAGCCGTGGACGGTATATTTCTAGCGATTGGGTCGCGACCTAACATATCAACATTGAATATCGAGGTTCAAAAAACTCCCGATGGTTATCTGAAAACAAATGAAACGCTTATGACATCGGTCTTTGGTCTGTTTGCAGCCGGCGATGTGCGCGATACGGATATGTGGCATGTGCTCACCGCCTGCTCCGACGGAGCCGGAGCGGCTAAGTAGGCTGCCGAATATTTAGAAAAAAAATAGCGAAACATTTTTCGACCAGGCCCGGATAATCTTTACTTTAACGTCCTGGTCAACAGTTGAGGTTAACGCTTTAGGAGGTTTAGATTGAGCAGTCCAAAGCGCCTAACAGTTTATAAACCAGTAAAATTGATATTCACCGGAAGTTTTTTAGGATCCGGCAAAACGACTGCCTTGGCCGCACTTACCAGGGGTTTGATCGGGCGAGGAAAACGTGTCGGTATCATCACTAACGACCAAAGCGAAAACCTTGCTGATACGCTTATTGTCCGACAAATGTTGAGTGAATTAGGTGTGCCGGTATAGGAAAATGCTGAAATCGGACACCTGAAATGTGCCATGACAAGCACCGGGAAATCGATGTGGGCAAATATCACCAATCTTCATGGAGAACCTACTGTCAGTGATGTGTCCCTTGGAGAGCTTTCGCAAGCCAGTTTGATTGTTAACGCCCGGGTGCGAGTTGAGCCGGAATTTTTGGAAACGGTCGTTAGGGGAGCACTCCTCTCTGTTTCGGAACAGTAAGCTATTCGTTGCGAAGTAATTGACTTACAGTGTTTCAGCCCCGCTTATCCGGATCTACCGTATCTGGTGCGTGAATCCATTGAGGTAGAAAATGATAAACATTGAAGTTATCGGTCTCGATCCGCCTTGTAAAAAATGTAACCAATTGCTGGAAAATGCAAATAAAGCCGTACAGCAAACCGGTATAGAGGCCAAAATCGAAAAAAAGTGGACTCTTTCCGATGAAAAACGATTTAGTGGAGAAATTTTGAATTCGACCAATTTAATGTGAGGTGTTGTGGGAAAATTTGAGGACTCGGAATTTGGAGTAAACGATTGGTATGAGGAAGGACGGCGATACATGCACGATGGCTATCTTTCGAAAGCCATTTATGCATTTAATCTTGCTATTGAAAATAACATTAACCATGCGCGAACATATTTTGAAAGAGGTGTTTGTCATTACAGACTTGAAACCAAGAAGTCAAAACGTGCTGATGATGACGCGTTACCTTAGTTATCATTAAGACCCAGCAGACGATGGGCAGCAGCGGTGGGCGCGGTTTTTCCGCTTTCAACCGCTTTGATTATCTCCGGTAGTGCTTCGCTAACATCCACGTTTTTGTAAAAGCGATCACGTAGTCCTTCCTCAACCAAAGCCCACATCCAGTCCAAGTCCTGTTTTCTGCGTTTTTCGCCCAATTCACCTGAAGCTTCGAGCTTTTTTCTATGGTTTAGAATTGCTTTCCAAATCTCATGGATTCCGTCCATCGTCAGCGCACTGCAGGTGAAGACCTGGGGTTTCCAGATTGGGGATTCCGGCGTCAAAAGGCTTAACGCTTTTTCATATTCTTTTTGCGCGGCTTTGGCTTTCTCAAGGTTATCTCCGTCGGCTTTGTTGATGGCAATTGCATCTGCCAGTTCGAGCACGCCGCGCTTGATACCTTGAAGCTCGTCTCCGGCCCCTGCCAACATTAACAGCAGAAAAAAATCAACCATCGAGGCTACCGTGATCTCGGATTGACCGACCCCCACGGTTTCCACCATAATTACATCATAGCCGGCCGCTTCACAGATAATCATGGTTTCCCTGGTTTTTCGCGCGACGCCCCCCAGGGTTCCCCCGGACGGCGACGGTCTTATGAACGCCTGGGGTTTCAGCGAAAGCTTTTCCATCCGTATTTTATCTCCCATAATACTGCCGCCGCTTTTTGAGCTACTGGGATCAACCGCAAGGACGGCAACTTGATGCCCCTGCTCTACTAATTCCATCCCAAAGCTTTCGATATAGGTGCTCTTGCCAACTCCTGGAACTCCGGTAATGCCGATTCGTACGGCCTTGCCAGTAAAGGGCAGCAGCGCGTCAATAATCGCTTTAGCCTTTTCCTGGTGTGCCGGAAGTGAACTCTCAATCAACGTAATCGTTTTTGCAGTTATGCGTCTGTTTCTCGCCAAAACTCCGTCAATGTAAAATTTAATATCCATGGTCATTTTTTTCCAACACGTCTAACAGTCGATTCATCAATTCAATATCAAGCGCTCCGGTATCTATAATCAGCGCGACTCCAGCATGATATGGGACCTCATAGTCCGACTCAGGTAGAGACCCGCCAATTATCAATCGAATGTCTTCACCATTTTCTGCTTTAAGCGACTCGGTTAACTCGCAGATCAGCTCCTTATGCCTGTTAATTATGCCAAAAAAACAGATGGCGTGGACATCATTTTCAGTCGCCATTCGGGCAGCTCTTTGCGGTGTTTGCTGCATCGGACCAACATCGACATCGAATCCCGTTTCGGCCAAAAAGGTGGCAAGCCGTCTGGTTTCCTGATGGTGGTGTTTTTTTCCGATACTGCTGATTAGAATTCTCGGTCTCCTGCCGTTCCGTTCCACAAACTCTTCGATTCGCTTGTAGATCACCATCATTTTCCGGGAAGGCTGAAATTTAGCGTTTGACATTCTTTTTGGACTCCGGCCTGAGCGGCATAGATGTGATGGTGATCCACGACGGATGATAGCTCTTTTTTATGGTCGATGCCATAGAGGAAGTTATCAACGAAGAAGGATGTCTCGAGAAAAATCAGCGAATATATGGATAAAAAAATTCGCTTCAAGGTTATTCATGCAGGAGAACATTTAATTCCGTGCGCATAGCTGAGGTATTACTTTTCAATTCCGATTCTAGCTGCAACTCCTTTCTCATAATAATGTTTTACGGGCTTCATCTCGGTGACCAGATCTGCTTTGTCAATAATACGTGGTGACGCATGCCTTCCCGTGATCACCAACTCTTTATCATGAGGTTTATTAATTATTAAATCTAAAATATCCTGTACTCGGATGAGCCCATAATTAGCGGCCACATTGGCTTCTTCTAATATCACGACCGTATACTCGTCGGCAGCCATAATAGCCTCGACTCGTTTGAGTCCTCTTTGAGCCGATGCAATATCTTCAGGCCGTGGCTTACCATCGACGAAACGACCCAGACCAAATTGTTCCACGGTAATTAGATCAGAGAACCGTTTGAGAGCCTTTATTTCACTGTACTCACCCAATTTGATAAACTGGGCTATAAAAACCTTTAATCCGGCTCCTGCCGCCCGAATGGCCAGACCTAATGCCGCCGTGGTCTTTCCTTTTCAGCTCAATTTGATCCATATCCAATTTAGTACAATTGCTCTATTGCAGCGCCTTGTCCGATCAGATCATCGCATTAACCCCAACTATAGTATTGTGTTTGCTAAATTGTAAAGATCTATTCCCATTTGTCGTCACCTTTATGCTCCAAGTCAATTGTGTCACCGTTATTTTTTGGGGTAACCGGCCTTCGATGTTTAAGATTGATGTAGGTAACGGTTCCACGCTCATTGATAAACGAATTAAGCAGCCAGCTTACGACACTGATAATAAGTGACCCGAATATAGCTGACCAAAATCCGTGCACATCAAACCCTGAAATGACCCCCGAAGCCAGTTTCAGCATAAAGGCGTTGATTACAAAGGTAAAAAAACCGAGGCTTAAAATATTGATTGGCAGCGTTAAAATAAGCGCAATTGGTCTGAAAAATGCGTTCAAGATACCGAGGATGGCAGCCGCCCAGAACGCCGAAGAAAATCCACTCACGTGTATGCCATCCAATACATACGACGCAAAGGCAATGGCCCCTGTTAAGGTCAACCATCTGACGAAGATACCCATCATTTTTTTTCTCCGGGGCTAACCAAACATACGCTGAAGCAGGCAGCCCTGGATTTTTCACCACCAATGGGGATAGAAAAACACGGTAAGACCCTGCGCAGGTCTTCGCGGTGTTTAACCAACACGATATAGAATGTTTTGGTTGGTTTCTTTCGAGCCGTTAAAATAAAAAGGCATCTCACCCATCTTGCAAGAGATGCCTTTGAATGTTCACAACCTGTATAATACACCCGATCGAACCAAGTGATGTGTATCTTTCAATCCACCGCAATCTTGAGATGACACTGATGCGCCGGCGATTGAAACGTTTTTTTTGAGCGTTACCCGCTTTTAATTTTTTCTCTCAGCAAATGGGAGCATCTGAATGTAACAACCCGGCGTTTTGTCAGCATCATATCGGTACCGGTAGCGGGGTTTCTGCCTCTTCTCTCGTTTTTTTCTTTCACGCAAAATTTTCCGAATCCGCTAATCAAGACATCCTCGCCCTTTTCCAACGTGATTTTGATTTGTTCCAGTAGTAGTTCAAGCAATTCGGCGGATCTGTTCTTTGGGAAACCGAGTTCATTGTGAATACTTTTTGTTTTGTCAAGAGATTATAATCATTTGAAACCATATTCGTTTATGTTTATCACCTGACACATTCTTGAAAAAGAATCTCAGCATCGAATTGCCTGCTGGCGTAAAAGATGGTCCGCCAGAACAAGAGCTACCATGGCTTCACATACGACGTTAATCCGGGGAATTGCGGATATATCATGACGTCCCTTAATGGAGATCGTTCGTTGGCGCTTTTGCATGTCTATAGTATGTTGTTCCATTCGAATCGATGGTATCGGTTTGACGGCAACCCTTAAGATTATATCGTCGCCGTTCGAAATACCGGCAAGAATGCCGCCGGAATTATTGGTTGCAAAACCATGCGGGGTAATTGGATCATTGTTTTCAGATCCAAGCAATCGAGACGCTTTAAAGCCGGCACCGATTTCTACTCCTTTGACCGCACCGATGCTCATTAACGCTTTGGCAAGATCGGCATCAAGTTTATCAAAAACCGGCTCTCCTAAGCCTACAGGGGCGTTTTGGACGGCAATCTCCACAACTCCACCGACTGAGTCTCCTTGTTTTTTTATTTTCTGAACACGTTGGGCCATCATTTTCGCCGCGGTTCCATCTGGGCAATAAAATTCATTCCGATCAATGATACCGAGATCTCTCTCTTGGGCTTGAATACCGCCAAGTTCAATGGTGTAGGCTGATATCGTGATGTTTTCTTTTTCAAGTAAAGCCAGGGCAACTGCTCCGCCGGCGACTCTCGCTAGTGTTTCTCTAGCGGATGCGCGCCCGCCGCCGCGCCAGTCGCGGATTCCATATTTGGCCTGGTAGGTTATATCACCATGGCCTGGCCGGTAAAGATCCGCATAGGGCGTATACGAATGGGAATCCACATCTTTATTTTCAACCGAAATCGCAATAGGTGTGCCGGTGGTTACACCATTCATGACTCCGGATAAGATAACTGCCTGGTCAGGCTCTTTGCGAGGAGAACTAGCTGGCGATGCGCCGGGTCGTCTTCGATTCAACATGGCTTGGATGAGCGCCTCATCAAGTGGTATATTGGCAGGGCACCCATCAACTGTGACCCCTACACCTTTTCCATGAGATTCTCCCCAGGTGGTAATTCGAAATAATTGACCAATTGTGTTCCCTGCCATGACCGCCGTATCCTATTTCATCGATTTTATGAAGGCTAAACCCTGCGATTCTTCAAGCTGTTTAGCAATCCTATCAGAGATTTTTATCACATCGTAATTATCGGTTTCAATAGATAGATCCGCTGCAGTCGCATAAAGTGGGGTCCGTTCGGCCAACAATTCATCAATTTCGTTAACTGTTCCGTCGGATGTTAAAGCGGGACGCAGTGTATCTGTGGTGTGATCGTTCAGAATTCGCTGCTTTATTGATGCGATACTTGCTTTTAGCCACACGATGGTTCCGCTGCCCTGCATGATTTGGGTGTTGCGATGATCAGTGACAACCCCTCCGCCGGTTGCTACGACGTGGCGAGTTTTAGCACAGATCCGCTTTAAAATATGATGTTCTTTTTCTCGGAAGCGATCCCATCCATGTTGGGCAACGAATTCAGAAATAGGCGTACGAATTTGGCGCACGAATTCACTATCCAGATCGATAAAGAACCATCCGAGAGTTTCTGCGAGGGATTTGCCGACGGTCGTTTTACCGCTGCAGCGATATCCAATAAGGTAAATGTTCATAAGAGACACGCTTTTTCCAACATACACAGTATCTAATTGATGGTTATCATATCGGCACCGCGGCTTTATATAGGGTACAATTCCCGACAATGCGGTAGTTTCTCACGGCAGCCGGGATCACGACCGACGATCCCTTGTTGAGCTCAACGGTATTTTGGTTGTCAATGTCTTCCAGCAGCGCCCTGCCGTGGGTACATAACATGATTTCAACACTCCGCAAATCAGGACTCAGATAAGCAAGTCGGTCTGAAACCGTAATTACGGACAACACAAACTCATCCGCATGGCTTGGGTATGATCGTTCGTTTTTTGAGACTATTTGCGCTTCAAGGATGGTTACAGGGCGGGATTCAAAATGGAGAACCTGCAACAGCTCCGCAACATCAACATGCTTCGGGGTAAGCCCTCCTCTAAGTACGTTATCGGAATTTGCCATCAATTCGATCCCCACGCCTTCCAAGTAAGCGTGAAGCTCTCCCGCCGGGAGAAACAGGGCTTGGCCGGGCTGCAATTCAATGAGGTTTAAAAAGGTGGGAGAAAGGACTCCGATATCTGAGGAATTCTCTTCGAGTAGACGCATAATCCATTGGTATGTCGCATCCTCATGTGTGAAACGTCCTGCATTTTGTCTGGTTTCATCAACTATTCTGGTTTTGCTTTTTTCATTCAGGGTCATTAATGCGGTGAAAAAGTGTTTCAGCCCTTCACTATTGGGCTGGCTGTTGAGCTGCGCCAATTCATCGGCCAACCCTAACGGGCAGATTTTTGAGATATGAACGCGGATATCCGCTACGGTTCGAAAACCAAACAAAGCCCAAAACGGCGTCAGGGCGCAAATGCACTCGGGTTTGTGGTTTTCGTCCTTATAATTCCGGTTTGGTGCATCCAAGGGTATATTCTCGGCACTTTCCTTTCGGAACCCTTCTCTTGCTTGGTCCAAACTTGGATGGGCTTGAATCGATAAGGGTTTTGCAGCCGCCAGTACTTTGAAGAGATAGGGGAGTTCATTGTGAAACCTTTCGGCGGTTTTATCGCCGAGAATTTCACGCGGATATTGTTTTATTAGTTCCATAAGTGACCGCTTTTGTCCATCGCAAACCACATATGACGGTGCTTTGGGATGGGCTCCCATCCAAAGTTCAGCTTGCGGTTGTTGCGACAGATTCGTTTTTCCGAGTAGGTCCGGAATAGCCTTTAAAGACCCCCAAGCATACTCTTGCACCGTATTTTCAAGGATGCCGATTGTTTTCATTTTTTGCTCCAGCGTTCACAAGGTGCCCAAAATTTTTTTTAGATACTTATGTTTTTTCTCAAATGGACGATATAAGAAATTGAAATGAAATTAATGTGTTCGGTTTTTGCCGCATAAAATGTGCATCTTGGGCTGATTTGTCAAAGGCGGGAGGCCGTCTCTGAAAATTCACGAGGAAAAATTATTACTCATAATTTCAGATAAATACTTCCAATCCGGCATGGCCGGGTGATTGACGAGAAACATGTTGTATACTATGATTATTAAACTTGGCTGCAACACATTCTTTTAATCAATCTGTAAGGATACGAATTCACCATTGCGATGGTATCATGGTATTAGTTGAGTCATCAGGCATAACCCATATAGGTAAACGACGAAAAGATAATGAAGATGCGATGTTTCTTGATGATGAGGTGGGTCTTTATCTTGTTGCAGACGGCATGGGCGGCCACCAAGCCGGTGAGGTCGCCAGCAAATTGGTCGTCGAAACGATCAGTGATTACGTTAAATCCTCCAGGGTAAACGGCGACAAGGGATTAAACGTAAATTCGGACGAGACCCTTTCCAGAGAAGCAAACCGACTTTTGTCCGGTATCCAACTTTCAAATAAAGTTGTTTATGAAGCATCTCTCAACAATAGTTCCTACCGGGGCATGGGCTCCACCATTTCCGCTGTGTACTTTACCGATGATACCTGCATTGCGGCTAATGTTGGTGACAGCCCAATTTATTTGATTCGCGGCGGAAAAATCAAGCTTCTGTCTGTGCTCCACACCGTGCTTGCTGAACAGGCGGCAATCGATCCTGAAAACGCCGCTAATTTAGGCATGGAATTCAGACATGTCCTAACCCGGGCCATGGGCACAGAAGAATCAGTTAGCGCCGATATTTATGAAATTCAATGTTTTAAAAATGATATCCTAGTGATAAGTTCTGATGGATTAAGTGACAAAGCATCACCAGAAGAAATTTTGAAAACAGTAAACTCCCATCAATCGGATCAGGCCTGCCAGAGGCTTGTGAAACTGGCAAATGATCGTGGAGGGGATGATAATGTGACGACGATAATATTAAAGGTCAAAAAGGTTAAACCTTCATCCAATAGTATGCACAGATACGTCAATCCTGTGAAGAGAATTATTTCTAAATTTTTTAATAATAAAGCAATATTAAAAGATACTTAAAATGCCAAAATTAACTCTGAAATTCAAGAATAGTACACTCGGTGATTTTCCGCTTCAAGTCGGCCATTCCTTAACCATCGGTCGACGTAAAAACAACCATGTCGTTATCGATAATTTAGCAGTTTCGGGACATCATGCCAAAATAGACTCTGTTGGTGACGGTTTTGTTTTACTGGACCTGCAGAGCAAAAATGGTTCTTTTGTCAATGAGCAAATTGTCAATTCACATTGGCTAAAAAACGGTGATGTCATCAATATCGGCAAACACTCACTTGTCTTCAGCTATTCCGAGGGGGAAGAAATACCGGACGATACTGCAGAAGAAATGGAACGAACCATGATTATGGAAACGAGTCAGTATCGTACCATGATGAAAAAGAGTAAACCATCCGTGCCAAAACCTCTTAAGAGAACCATCAAAAAGAAAATAGTCGGGGTCTTAACGTTTCTGTCCGGTGGCAGCGGCAAAATAAACCTCACAGGAAAACTCACTAAAATTGGAAAAGATTCATCATCCGATATTGTGGTAAAAGGATTGACCATTGGTAAAACGGCGGCCACAATCAGCAAGCGCCCCGATGGTTATTTTCTGAGTTATGTCAGCGGATTTTCCAAGCCCAAAGTAAATGATACCGCGATTAAAACGTCCGTGTTGCTTAATGATTTAGATATTATCGATATTGGATCGTCGAAACTGCAATTTTTTGAACAGACATCGAATAAACCAGAAATTACCCCTTCACCATCGTAACCCGTAACGACTCATTACCTCCTTTCCGTGGATTCTTTTCCCCCAAAATGCTATACCGTAATTGAGGTATAGCATTAATGATGAAAATCGTCTTGATCCATTATCATTTAAAAACCGGGGGTGTCACCACTGTCTTAAGACAGCAACTGGAGGCAATTCATAAGAATTTTGAAGCGTTAGTTATTACAGGAACACCGCCCAAGACACCCTTCCCGGTCGATATCATCCATATTCCACAGCTGGCCTATAGCACAACTTACCCGCACCCCATTAATCCAGAAGCTGTGGCTGACGCCATCGTCGCAGCCATTCATTCCAGATTTGACGGTCCTTGCGATGTTCTACATGTTCATAATCCAACTTTGGCGAAAAACAGAAGCTTTTTAAAGGTGTTAACTGCATTGCAACGCAAGGGATTAAATCTGCTTTTGCAGATTCATGATTTTGCGGAGGATGGACGCCCTTCTGCTTATTTTGCCGAGGAATATCCGGCAGACTGTCACTACTGCGTCATCAATGATCGTGACTATGACGTATTACTCAGGGCCGGACTGAAAAGAGAAGGATTGCATCGACTTCCCAATACCGTGAATCCCTACTCTGAACCCCGGCAACCCGTGCCGATGAAACCAATGGTCTTGTATCCAATTAGAGCCATACGGAGAAAAAACATCGGTGAAGCTATTTTATTGTCCTTGTTTTTCAAAAACCAAGAATTTTTGGCGGTAACCCTGCCGCCAAACAGTCCAACGGATATAAAAAGCTACAGCGCATGGAAAAGCTTTGTGAAAGATTATCATTTCAATGTGGAGTTTGATAAAGGACTAAAGGATGATTTTACCTCTTTGATGCAGTCCGCACGCTGGCTGATCACCACCAGTATCACCGAAGGTTTTGGATTTTCCTTTCTTGAGCCCTGGCTTTTTGAAAAAGTACTGTGGGGCCGAGAGCTCGCTGATATCTGTCAGGATTTTGAAAGCAATGGTATTCGGCTTGACCACCTTTATCCCAGGTTAAACGTCTCTCTGGATTGGATAAATTATCACCAATTTTTTCAAACCTGGAAGAACTGTATTATAACAGTCTGCTCACTATTTCAGGTTACCATAGACAACACACGCATAAAGGATGCCTTTGACACAATCACCGAAAACGGAAGCATCGATTTCGGGCTGTTGAATGAAGTTCATCAAAAGAAAATAATTACAGGCCTGATTTTCAATAGAGGCAGATTCGATCAAATGTGCCGTTTAAATCCGTTTCTTTCAGATCCCGGCAACGTATCGAATGCGGATAAATTGGTAAAAAACAATAAACGTGCGATTATTGAAACCTATAACAAAGACACGTACCGGCGAAAATTAATCGACATGTATCAAAAGGTCGCGCAATCCGAAGTAAAACAAAGAATCAATAAAGCCGTACTGATTTCCACCTTCTTGAATCCTGAGCAATTCAGCCTGCTGAAATGGAGCGATTATTTTGATTGACGAAATTGTTCAAAAATACATTGTCCCCATGGCTCCGATTCCAACCCCCCTGAAGCCTACCGGCAGACTGAAGAAAAAAATAAATACTGTGTTCTTTGATATTTATGGCACCCTGTTTGTGAGCGGGTCCGGGGATATCAGTCTTGCCAAACGAAGCAACCCCAAATTGCAAAAAATTGAGCAGCTGCTGATAGAATGCAACATCCTTAAACCACCTCGGAAGCTGTTGCAGGAATTATACGCAGCCATTGAAGCAACGCATTCAGATCTTCGCAATTCTGGAATCGATTACCCCGAAGTAAACATTGAGCAGATCTGGTCGCAGGTACTGCAAACGACTGACAAAAAGCGCATCCGACGATTCGCCATTGAGTTTGAATGGATTGCCAATCCAGTATACCCGATGCCGAATCTTGCAAATACACTGTCGATCCTCAGACGCCATGACATTGAGCTGGGCATTATTTCCAATGCCCAGTTTTATACGCCATATCTATTCAAGTGGTTTTTAGATTCAGATGCGCAAGGACTGGGTTTCAGCTTAGATTTGGTGTTTTATTCCTATCGGTTCGGAATAGCCAAACCGTCGTCAACACTTTTTGACTTGGCCGCCAAAAAGCTGAAAGAGAAGGGGATCCGGACATCTGCAGCGCTTTACATCGGAAACGACATGCTAAATGATATCTATCCCGCTAAAATGACCGGTTTTCAAACCGCCCTTTTTGCGGGTGATAACCGATCATTGCGTCTGAGATCGGATGATTCCCGTTGCCGAAACCTGAATGCGGATATTGTGCTAACGGATCTTAATCAGCTGATTGACTTCATTCATTGATATTTTTTTGAGACTTACCAGTCAACCGGTATTCGGACGCTTTGATTGGATCTATCGCTAAACAGCAGATACCCATTTTTTTTGCCATACCTGAAAAGATCTCGGGTAATGCGCACATCCTGCCGACAATACTCAATAACTTCGAGAATACGCCCCTGTCTCCACCACTGGAGGGCCTGAAGGCCGTCGGTAGTTTTTTTGGTACCAAGGGATACCTCTGCCAGATGAGCCAATGATAACCGGAATCCGAGATGTTTTTCTACCTCCTCCAGGATGTCAAGGGTGTTGAGACGGTCAAAATTGAAATCAGAGTATCCTTTGAGGACACGATAATCGAAACGCTTAATATTGAATCCGATCACCAAATCGAACGTCCGCAGGTGCTCGATAAAACGTGAAATTCGGTTTTCCAAATAATCAACAAATCGATTTTCTTTTGAATCGTACAGGACGGCACAACTGATTTTCATCAAATCAGCTCGATGCCAGCCGCCGACCTCAGCGGCGGAAAGCTGAGTTTCCAGGTCAAAAACCCCGTAATTCGGTTGTTTCGGAGCCTTGTTTAAAATCTTCTTTGTTGATTTCAGCGTCCCTATTTTATTTTTTCTTTCATTTCCAGCTGCTTTTACTTCAGTTTTGCGCATTAGCCGTTCTAAAATAAACATCGCCGCCGCCTTATCGAGGGGTCGATTTCCTGAACCGCATTTGGGAGATTGAACACAGGAAGGGCATCCGGACTCACAGCTACATCCTTGAATAGCTTTGAGGGTAACTTCGAGAAGATTACGAAGCTGTTTGAAGGCTTGGCGGCTCAAGCCGGCACCACCGGGTATGCCGTCATAGATGAACACAGCCGCACTATTTAATTGAGGATGGTATAACGTGGATAGTCCCCCGAGATCATTGCGATCAACCATCACCAACAGCGGAAACATACTAATTGCAGTGTGTTCCAGCGCATGAATACCACCCATAAAGTCCATGTGTCGCGATTCGGTTGAACGGTAGATGTCGCGCGGAATCTTAAACCACAACGCCTCCGTTTCAAAGATCAGAGGAGGAAGATCCAAAGGGATACGGTTTATGAGCTTTTTGGCTTGGATACGCCACATTTCATATTCAGTTACCTGATCCGTTACTTTAATGTTTCCAGTATAAGCAACTGTTCCACATATATTTATTTGGTCATAAATTTGTAAAATCTCTGTTTCTTTAAATCCTCTCGTCTGCGTGTAGTAATCCACATGCGCCTCGGAGACATTTATAATTCTTGCGGATAGATCGAGATCGTCGACGATATATGTATTTCCCTTGTGCAGATAGACTGCTCCCGGATGGGTCTCCCGAAACGCCCGAGAATCATCAATTTCTCCCCGATTTTCCCCGGTTCCAGTGGCTAAAATTCTAAACCGATTCCCGCTTCCGCGGATATCTATCAGGCGATGGGGATTTTTTCTCAATGCGTAAATTTCACAACCGTCAGCACTTCTTAAGAGATCCCCCTTTTTTATGAGATCTTCAACGGTTTTCAGTGAATTTTCTTCATCCAACATGGAATCATTCGTTTTCAGGGGCAGTTCCGCAGCGGCACACGTCAAATGCTTTTGCAGGATTATCTGATTGTAGGGATTTAGGACTGCGCTTTCCGGTACGCGTCTTACGAAACTCTGGGGATACTTCATAAAGAATTGATCTAAAGCGTCATCCCCGGCAACCAAAATCAAGGCCGAATCCTGACCGCTGCGCCCTACCCGCCCCCCGCGTTGCCAGGTGGAAACGACCGTACCCGGATACCCGACCAGAATGCAGAGGTCCAGATCACCGATATCGATACCCAATTCCAGGGCACTCGTGGAAATCACTGCCAGAAGTTCTCCGCGTGATAGCTGGGCTTCGATCGCCCGCCGTTCTTCGGGAAGAAAACCGGCACGGTAGGCGCTGATGCGATTCGCAAATTTTCCAGATTTATTGCCCGCCCAAAGCGCAATCAACTCGGTAAGTTTCCGGGATTGGGTGTAAACGATGGTTCTAAGGTTTCGATGCAGAGCCGCCTTAAGAAGGAGGATGGCGGCCTGCGCTGGGCTGGCTTCCGGATTTATAAAAAGCAGATGACGATTACCCCGCGGTGCCCCGCTCTTTGTTACCGCTTTTACAGAGAGCCCGCTAAGCTGTTCTGCGAGTTGAGATGGATTGGCCACCGTAGCGGAGCTAAATACAAAGGTTGGTGAGACATGGTAATGTCTGCAGATCCTGTGAAAGCGTCTGAATATCTGGGCCACATGGGATCCCATAAGACCTCGATACGTATGAACCTCATCAACAACCACCGTTTGCAGTCCGGAAAAGAAATTGCCCCACTTCCGGTGGTGGGCCAGAAACGACAGGTGAAGCATTTCAGGATTGGTCAAAATCACATTGGGTGGTGCTTCTCTGATTTGCTTTCGTCGATAAGCCGATGTGTCCCCGTCATAAATGGCTGCCCTCGGCTGTGGGTCTCCGAAGTTCGCGGCCATCTGCTCAAAGGCTCTCAATTGATCCTGGGCCAGGGCTTTCAATGGGAAAATATACAAACTTCTTGAGGTCCCATCACGCTGGTATCTCTCCAAAACCGGCAGGTTGTAAATGATTGTTTTGCCGCTTGCAGTCGGTGTGGCCACAACGACATGCCGGCCCTTGAGTATCATACCGATGGCATTCGTCTGGTGATGATAGAGCTTACGAATTCCCAGTGATGTGAGTGCGTCTTTTATTTCCGGTGACCACTGGAAGTTAGATTTTGACCATACCGGAGGTTTTTCAGCGACAACGGTGTGAAATGTTACTTGGGATCCCAGGCTTTCCGACGTAACAAGCGACTGCAGATATTCTTTTATTTTAGATGGTTGATCCATGAAGACCATAGAAAAGCCTTCGACGGTGAGATGCTGCTGATTTGCGGCATTATTCCTTTACCCGTTCTACATACTGTCCTGTGCGGGTGTCTATTTTTACGCGCTCCCCTTCCTCAATGAACGGAGGGACCTGAATGACATATCCGGTTTCTAAGGTTGCCGGCTTGGAATCACCGGAAGCGGTGTCTCCCTTTACCCAGGGATCTGTTTTTTCAATTTTCAAATTAATAAATATGGGCAGTGAAATCCCAATCGGCTGGCCTTCGAATAAAAGTATGCTGCAGACGGTATTCTCTTTGAGAAAGTTGTTTGCGTCGCCGACCTGCTCCGCGGTTAGGAATTCCTGGTCATATGTGGTCGTGTTCATGAAACAATATCGATCACCCTCTGAATACAGATACTCCATTTCCTGTTCTTCCAAATCCGGTTCTTTGAATTTTTCAGCGGACCTAAACGTCCTGTCAAACTGAACCCCGGTGACCATGTTTTTCAATTTACACTTATAAAGAGCCTGCCCCTTGCCGGGTTTTGTGAATTCAAACTGTACAATTACATACGGCTCGCCATCAAGTTCAATCTTAACGCCTTTTCTCAGGTCTCCACTTTCTAACATGCTTACGGTTTCCTCTCTTCAACGTTTATGTACGTTTAACGGTTCACATTTCACTGTCTAAGAAATACATTCACCTTGCTCGTACTCACGAACAGCCGCAACCAGGTCTTGCACTTTAGTTGTATCTTTTTTAAATCGAATTGGCAGGCCCTGGCTGTCAAGAGCGTTGGTCTGGGTGCAACTGTCCACGCCGGCGGGTCTGACCCGGGAGAGGCCGTCTACGACATTGTATGGTGAAATACCCCCGGCCAGTATGACAGGAATCCGACTTGACTCAACCAACTGCCGGGCAATTTCCCAATTGCATATCCGGCCGGTAATGCCTATAAATCCAGATACAGGCTGTTGGTCAGCGTCTCCTGATTTTTTTATCAGCACGGTATCCGTAAGGAAAAAATTACTGACCGGTTCAAATTTTCGGGCAAATTCAAGGGTAGGTATCGAATTGCGCATGCCGGACTCGACAATCGGAATCGAACGCATAATCAATACATTCTGAAATCTTTTTTTAACATTCTCCTGCAACTGAATCAATCGGCGACAGACACCCCGGGGATCTTTTGGATCCGTCAATGCGTCGCAAAAATGGATAACATCCGGCTGATAGTAGTCAATGGTCCGTAAAACAACATCCAAGGTGTGAAACAGTGGAATAAGACAGCTCTTCGACGCTGAAGACCGAACCAATTGGATGGTTTCCCGAAGCTTGGGAATTTTCCATTCGGATTCGGACAGGATCACACTACCGATATGGTCAACCCCGAGCTCAATCATTAATTCAGCTTCACCGGCTGTTTGCACCTCATATAGTTGAATAATAATTTTAGACATCAAACGCTGATATGCTATGGTAACTACCTGATCATTTATGCAATTTTCGGGTTGACATTTGATGCCGTCTCTAACATATTCAGCCTGTTTTCGCAATGTGTTTCCTAACGCGGACATTTCGGTTCTTCAGAGGTTAACGTCAATAATAGGTAAGCCATGATTCTGATTATTGATTTTGGATCCCAATACAATCAGCTTATCGCCCGCAGGGTCAGAGAAAACCATGTCTACTGCCAGATAGAACCGCCCAGCATCGGCGTGGATGCAATCAAATCGATCAAACCGGAAGGCATCATATTGTCCGGTGGACCGGCAAGCATATATGAACCCAACAGTCCCAAAATTGATAAAACTATCTTCACGTTGAATATTCCGGTGCTGGGTATCTGCTACGGAATGCAGTTTATGATTGCGGCTCTTGGCGGATGCGTTAAACATACCGACAAGCGTGAATACGGTTTTGCCGAGCTTACCATAAAAAAACAAGACAAACTCTTTGAGGGAATTCACAAAAAAACGTCGTGCTGGATGAGCCACGGCGATTCGATTCAGAAGCTGCCTAAAGGCTTTGAAATAGCGGCGTCCACGGCCAATACCCAAATTGCGGCTGCAGTTGATCCTAAAAAAAACCTTTTCGGATTTCAGTATCACCCGGAAGTCGTGCACACGCCCATGGGTAAAAAGATGTTGCGCAACTTTTTATTTAACGTATGCGGTTGCAAGCGTTCGTGGACCATGAAATCCTTCGCCAAGGAGTCGATAGAAACGATTCGTCAGAATGTCGGTGATAAGCGAGTCATCCTGGGTTTAAGCGGAGGAGTCGATTCATCTGTTACCGCAGTTCTGATTCATAAGGGCATTGGGAGAAAACTGACCTGTATTTTCGTTGACAATGGCCTGTTACGCATGAACGAAGCCGATAAACTCAAAGTAACGTTAAAGCAACACCTGAACATCAATATTCGGTTTGTAAACGCCAAAACCCGATTTTTAAAGGCCTTGGCCAAAGTAACCGATCCGGAAAAAAAACGTAAAATCATCGGCCGGGTCTTTATGCAGGTGTTTGAAGCTGAAGCGCGCAAGATAAAAGATGCTGATTTTTTAGCTCAAGGAACCCTGTATCCGGATGTAATCGAATCGGTATCTGCATTTGGGGGCCCCACATCAGTCATCAAATCCCACCACAATGTTGGCGGGCTGCCTAAAAGAATGAAATTAAAACTCATCGAACCCCTAAAATACCTATTTAAAGATGAAGTTCGTCTATTGGGTAAAGAGCTGAAGTTGCCTGATGATTTGATTTGGCGTCAACCTTTTCCGGGACCCGGCCTGGCAATCCGAATAATCGGAGAAATAACCCCGAAACGTCTTGAAATATTGCGAAACGTGGATAATCTTCTGCTTGAAGAGATCAAAAATGCGGGATATTATAAAAAACTTTGGCAATCCTTTGCTGTGTTGCTGCCGATAAAAAGCGTGGGGGTTATGGGCGACAAACGAACCTATGAGAACATTGTTGCCATTCGGGCCGTGAAGAGCAAAGACGCCATGACCGCGGATTGGGCAAAGCTGCCACATACGTTATTAGGCAAAATTTCTAATCGCGTTATTAATGAGGTTGATGGGGTTAACCGGGTGGTCTATGATATCAGCTCAAAACCACCCAGCACAATTGAATGGGAATAGACAGCTATGAAAGAAGAAAATTCACCTGGATTTCAGTTCAATGGAGACGACCAGGATCCTGATGAACTTTATCAGGAGGAGATGAAGGATCTGCGCGTTGAAAAATTAAGACACCGGATCCGTAGAAATCCAACGTCTATCCGGGGAACTTGAGAGACTATCAAAGCAGTTCAATGATAAATTAATTACCTTTTCAACCACCCTGTCCGCCCAGGATAAGAATTTTGAAACGTCGGTATCGGGCAAGCTTAATGATCTCGATAAAAATATTCAGGCGCTGAAAAAGAATATTGACACAGTGAATAGTAATCTCAAAACCCTAAATGACAATCTGAAAAAAACAGAAAGCACGTTAGAAAAGCTAAATGCATCGAAGGCGGATAAAGAAAACCAGGCCGCGGAGATTGCCAAAGTCTATACTGCGCTTCAACCACTGCAAGATGAAGTAAAGTCGTTTGCATCGATTCATAAGAATTTTCAAACAGCGACTTCGGATATAAAAAACCTGGAAAGGAAGCTAACCTCAGATCTTTCAAATATTGAAGCCAGCACGGAGAATTCCAGAAAGGAATTTGATCAATTACAAACCTCCGTTAACACCTTATTAACCCAGAAGATTGACAAAGACACGTTCGATTTGGAGTTGCTAAAGATCAGAAAACAATATCAACGGCTTATTTCCCAAGCGATGGCAACCCTCAACCAAAGGCTGGATTCGATTCAGGAAGATTTAGGTAACAAACAAAGCCAATCCTCATCCGGGCAGAAAACCCCGACAACGTCATCTGTTACGTCAACCGGTGCGGGAAATAAAGCGACTGCTTCTGAATCCGGAACTATTGTTGAACAGGACATCTCCGAATAAGTCTAGTTTTTGAAGGGCAAAAACACCCTCGTTGACCAACTGCCGTATGGATAAAAATTTTCTAATAAAACTATTGCAATCCGTTGCCGACGGTGTAACCCCCGTGGACGAGGCAGCTGTTAAGTTACAACACCTGGGTTATGAGGACATTACCTATGCCCATATTGATCACCACCGATCCCTGCGCAAAGGTTTCCCTGAGGTTATTTTTGGAGAGGGTAAATCTTCAGAGCAAATCACCGGGATTATGGAGCGAATGGTAGATCAGGAAAATATCATCCTGGTCACTCGAATCGATCAACAAAAGGCGGAATTCGTCCTTTCTCGTTTTCCGACAGCAACCTACCACGACGATGCTCACATGCTTGTTCTAGAACTAAACCCGGTCGAGATCCAAGGTCGCGGTCCCATACTGGTCATCTCTGCCGGTACTTCCGATATCCCCGTCGCCAAGGAGGCCTATCTCACAGCAACGGCTATGGGCAATCACGTCAATACGGTATATGATGTTGGTGTCTCCGGTCTTCATCGCTTGTTGAACCATAAAGAACTGATTGATCAGGCGACCGTGTTGGTTGTGGTGGCCGGAATGGAAGGGGCTCTTCCCAGTGTGGTTGCCGGTATGGTTAACCGACCGGTATTAGCGGTTCCAACCAGTGTTGGTTACGGTGTCAATCTCGGGGGGTTGGCGGCCCTTTTTGCCATGCTCAACAGCTGTAGCTCCAATGTGGCGGTTATGAATATTGATAATGGATTCGGAGCCGGATACATGGCATCCATTATCAACAGAGATTAATTAGACGCCCTCGTCATGCCTCTCTCTGTGGTGAAAAACGTCAACTCTAAAGTCTCTTTGAGGATATAAAATACCAATGCACCCAAACGAAGCTATAAAATCCTTCTCGCAAAGTGAAAAGATAAAATCCGGATTGATCTGGGCTACTCAAATGGCTGAAATGTGTAACGCGCTTCCAGAATCTGATAAACCAGGTGCCGAGCGCTTGCTAAAGGCTATGGTGGGTATGATCGGTAACGAAATCCATATCGCCAAAAAGTCGGCACCTAATGAATTTTGGCTGAAAGCCGAGAAAGATGTTGAAACAGCCCTGGTGATGATGGCTTCCGGAGTGGTTCATGAATTGGGATATCACCTGACCCAAGCACTGAGCAAAGTCACAACCATAGGTCAGCAATCCATGACGTTTTTAGTTGAAAAAAGGTTGCTCTAGCATTCCATTTTAGTTCATCATGCCACAGCTGATTATGAAAATATCTCCGAGGCTGGGACGAGTTGTGCCCATCGAATCGTATTGTCATCCGACATCATTCTCATCGATCTCATCGATTTTTTCCTGCCGTTGACCGATCCAATTCAGGGCCCATTTCTTCGGGGCGCAAGATCGCAAGAAACTGAGTTACTTATAACAATTGTTGGCTTTTTCGATATTGAGTGCCGCAAATGACAGAGAAAATGACAGAGTCAACTCCATGTCCGCTTTTCTGCGTTCATCTTTTGATTCGATTTTCTTTTTCCATGCTTTTCTGGCGATTTCATATGAGGCATAGCACTTATCGATGGCACCCACAAAACAAGGATTTGGATGGTCGTTTTTTTTAAGGATAACAATTTCGGCTTTGGTGGTCTTCAACAACTCAACAAATCGGTTGTAATCGATGTTTGATTCAATTCCTCTTTGAATTTCGTCCAGAGACACCAACACCTTGGCTTCCTCCGGTGTTATTTTCGGACTGCATGCTCCTATTATCGTGCAGAAAAAGGCGATTACGACAACCACAACTGCCCGCTGCATGTCTTGATCCTTTCAGCATGATAGGGAATTTTGGCTGTGGCCACTAAATTAAATATAACTTACACTGCGAGTTTTAGCAAGATGAAAACCAGCTGAAATTGGAGCACTGGACTTGTGATTTGGTCACCTTTTCCCCGAATAGCAGGGTATAAAAAACTGCACCCAACGATTTGTTCAATCGGCTATTTCTTGATCGCTGAAAAGGAGTCTTCGGCAGGCGCCTACACCCGATTCTTCCATTCTCGTTAAGTTTTGAGGAACCGGCCAGGATTGGTTCAAGTGGGATTTCCTTGAATGACCTCATTCCAGATTTTTTCCATATTCTGAAGAGGAACCTTGTCGACATCAAACATGGGACCACTGGTTACGGGTATGTATTCTTCCAAAACCATATTAATTTGCGCTATCAGCTTATCTATTTCAAGGTCATCCAATGTTTTGATCATCATCATATCATCCTGAACTTGCTGAAAATAAAAATTCAATGTTTCACGGCCGGTCTGAAAAAAGACAATCTTGTGGTCTAATATGATGATATATCCGTCCAGCTGCTGAACTAATTTAAGATCAAAGTCGATTCGGGCGATCAGAATTGCTTTCTCAAATGAATCGATTTGCAGACGTTGCTTTTCCTCTATGATTTCCTCTTTGAGTTCCACCATTTTAGTTTGCAATCGTTGTTTCATATCCATCGCTAAGGCGATTTTATTTGAGAGACGTTGCTGCAATGAAGCAATTTCTGCCATTTTTTGACTGAGTTCCGATTCCTTATAACTGCTGCCCTGGACGGTACCGCAGATGAATATTAGTAAGATGGCAATAATTGTACACATGTAATTTGATTTTTTGATCATACCCCTTTCTTTAACCTCCTTTCCTGTTGAATGAAAAAATTCCACGTCCTCAATTCAAACCGTATGTTGTCGTAAAGTTATTCGTATACGCAACGTCGACTAACCCCGTAATCGTCGGTATCAGTTAAATGACATCCCGCATTTCTTTTCTAATTTCCTCCGATACATACAATTTGCCACCGGATTTTTCCCACTGAATCAAATGGTTCAGCGCATTCCTGTCTGTTCCGGATTCAAGTCCCATGAGTTCGAGCTGCTGCCCTCTCCAATCTAGTAGATATGTTGCCAGTTGAGGGGAAAATTCTGTCAATCCATTGAGTGAAATCCAGTCGCCTCCCCATTGGAAAAGATATCTCGCAACCGAAGGGGACAGGTTTTTGAGTCCGTTCAGACAGATCCAATTTCCCTGCCATTGAAAAAGATATTTAGCCGCTGTGGGTGTCAGATTTGTTAGTTGATTAAGAAATAGATCAGATCTGTTCATTTTAGATAAGCATTTGGCGGCTTCAACGGACATTGTGGTCAGGTCTGCCACTCGTTCAAAATGTCCTGAGCAAATTTCGTTTAAGATTTCGTCCTCCCCTGCTCCGACAGCAATATGGGTTTCTTGACGTATTTGACTTTCTATCTGACGCCAGATTGACGTGAGAGGCTGATATTCCGTATCGTTCAGATTAATCGCGAGTTTTTCGGCATTCGGACGATACGTTTGAATCGCGACACTGAGATGCTTAGACTGGTTATCAAAATCAATACCGTCGGCCACATCCTTTATTGTCAGATCGATTTGCATTTTGCGAATGAGAAAGAGCAGGTCTTCACTGGCCTGGTCCACCCAAGTTAGTGGCTTGTCGAGTTCGCGAATATAGGCCAGGCGACGTTGTATGATTCGAAGCTGCAGTTCAATTTGCTTATGTTTGATCGCGTCTGCATATGAACGAATCCGGTCACGGCGTGCTTTATCAATGATAACTTGTTTTAATTCATTAATACCGCTTTTGTAGTATAGTTTTAGGTCAAGAATTTCTTTTTTTTTTCTGAGCAGCTCCCCCCGAAGGGCTTCAGCTTCAGCAAGTTTTATTTGGCATCGATCCTGCTCGCCGGGCGGCTTGGATCCCGGGACAGATTCTGCGGTCGCTGGTGCAGGTTCGGTGATTTCTGAAAGTATCGGAATCGTGGATTCAGATACTCTTTTCAGACCCGTTAGTGCAGCCTTTGAATAAAAAAAATAACCGGCAGCGATGAGCACAATAATTGTCAAAAGGAGGTATTTTTTGATCGAGGCTTGGTGAATCTTAGGTGGTTTATTTTTTTTGGATATCGACGGTTTTTCCAAATCTTTCGGAATTTCTGTTCCTTTTTGGGCACTATCCACGGGTTTAATCACCTCCTTTTCCTTCATATCGGAGGTGTTTGGCCGTTCGTCTTGCTGAATTTGTGTTTCGTCAATTTTCATCAGTTCTGAGATCGGTCGGCAGCCTAGTTAGTGTTGGCTGATAGGCGGCCATTGTCCTTCCAATTAGTATTATCGGCGAATGTTGACAGGTTCTTTAGCTAAGTAAGACTATGAGGCGAGTGTACACAGGTTGGTAGAAGACCAATCTTGGAAAAGATGCATCGATGCGGAATCGCCATTAACAGGCGTGATGGTTCCTCTTTCATGGATTTTTCTCTGAATCGAATTTTCGAAGTTTAAAGTGTGCCTCTCTGAAAAAATTCTCAATAATTTCATTAAAACCATAAGCTAATTCCAGATTGGTTGTTTCGCTTTCCGAGAACCACCTTATTTTCTGCCCTTCCGTAAGATTTATGTCATCCGCATTAAAATCTAATATTTTCCAAAATGTATATTCGACGCGGTCCGAAAATTCTATTACTGAAAATATCTTTACGTCCTCAATGGCTAAATTCATTTCTTCACTCATTTCTCTGACAATGCATTCCTCGGGCGTTTCATTGTCTTCAACATGTCCTCCCGGTACATCCCACATATTCGGGTAAGGTAAATCCGGCAGGTTGTCTCTGAGTAGAAGTAATACCTGACTTCTAGAGTTGACAAAAATTATGCTAGCACCCTTTCTTTTCATAAGCGTATTATTGATGATCCACCACGGAAATGGCTGATGGGTTATTTGTAACGGGATAATCGGAAATATTCGGGACACTATTTTAACCTGATCTCCTCGTATGTTTCAATCATTTCTTCTTGCAACGATCTCCCAATTTGAAAGGATTGTCTCCAATTTTCCGAGGTTGTGTTCCTAGTCTTCCAAAACGTGTTATTTTCTTGACAAATGCAGATATTGGTGGGAGTTAGTTGACCATCAGAAAGAACTGATAACAAAAAAGGAGGTTAATGGTGAAGGAAATACAAACTCTATTGAAAATAATGTCCGATGGTCTTAAAACGTTAGCCCACGGGGTTGAAGCTCTTGCAGAAAGGGTAGATGACGTCGCGACATCACAAGGGGTGGGCAGACCAGCAAAGAAAAAACCGGTGGCCGCTGCGTCAAAGGCAAAAGCAACCAAAAAGCCTATCAAAAAACCGACAACCAAAAGAAGAGTTAAATCAACGACGGCAGCCGACTCGGTACTGGATATCATCGGCAAATCTAAAAAAGGTGTCGGAACGGCTGCAATTATAGAACAAACAGGCTATAACCAGAAGAAAGTTGCGAATATAATTTATAGGCTCAAGAATCAGGGTAAAATTAAAACGGTGCAAAAAGGTATTTATGTGAAATCCTAAACGATACTAAATGTGCACATCGCTAATGGCACGTGCGTCTCTTTGCTAATCGGGAAAGCACGAAATGATGAACCCATCATCCTTGCTCAGCCAATTTTGCCTCTGTCATAAACCCACCTAAATCCTCAGTGATCCGGTATTAACACCGACATACCACTTTTTGTCATGTCGTTCGCCGCAAATTGTCACTTCTCAGCGGCACGTTTTATTGCATCATTTCCGCTATCTATTTGATAACAATTGATTTTTTATCTAAATTGAAATGCGGCATGGCTTTTGCTCTCCCACATTTACGAGACGCAGAATCATGACCTAATTTCAGAACGTAATCAGAGGATGTGTATCGAAGTATGCCTATTGCCAGCAATGAAATTTCTGAGAGACGACCGATGGTTATATTTGCCGACGACGACACGTTGTGTTTGGAGGTTGGTGTGAAAATGCTCCAAAGCTTGGGCTATAATGTCTTAAAAGCAAGTAATGGCCAAGAAGCAGTCGAAGTATATGAAAAGAATCAAAACAAGGTAAAAATTGCTATCTTGGATATGAATATGCCTCATAACGGGGGAACAACCTTTGAAAGGTTGAAGCAAATTAATTCCAAGTTGAAAATTATTATTGCCAGTGGATATGCCGAGCAGAGCCGCATCAATGAATTATTCCGACAAGGCTGTGACGGGTTTATCCAAAAGCCTTTTACGCTTGAGATTTTGTCCAAGAAACTGTCGCTGGTATTGAATAATGAGATAACTATTTTTCCTCATAAGTGAACCCAGAGAAAAGCCTTGGATGGCTTTTATCTGCCTGGTACCTGCTCTTGGTGCTGAACAATATGCGTCATATGGGATTATTGTGCAGCTCCGTGGTCAGCATATGCCATGATGCCAAGCGCGGTTTTTGGCTCACCGGGCGCCACAAGTCAGCGATGACATCGGACACATAGGCTTCGCGGCGCATCCCGACCAGGACACAAGACACGCCCTCGGTGGAACGAACCGCCCGCAAGGCCTTTTGACTAAGAGTACCCTCTGAGACCCATTCCCGATCAGCGGCCGCCACCGCACGTCGAATCCGATCGACCCTGAGCGCTGCTTTTTCGGCGTAAAGCGAGGCCACAGCATCGAAAGCGTCTTCGATACGTTGGCGGTGGGAAACCAACCATTCTGAAAGGTTCTCATTTTGGTTGCAATAGGGTTCCAGAAAATCCATAACGCCCTGGATCCTGGGTTGCAAATTTCCCGTTTTGACCTGGCGCCAGCGTTCATACGATCCGAAGTTCAACCAGTGATGTTTCAAGGTATCGCCAATTGCCATCTGCTCTTTGATTCGGGTTTGTAAGCCGGACGGAACATTGAGGGTCGGCAGGATCTTCATCCAAAGGTTTTTTTCGGATTTTGATACTATTTGAATTTTCCGTACGATCTCATCTTTGGGTTGTTTCCTGAAAGCGGCGACCTGGGCCAATCGAAACAGCTGATTGCGGTAAAAGGCATTCAGTGGCCGGTTGACCAGGACCCCCAATTCTTTGCGCTGGGCAAATTCAAGCACACTGTTACCGCAGGGTTGATTTTTTTCCAGAACAGCTTGCGGCTCCATCAGGTTGAAGGGCAGTTGAATCAGCCTGAAATGATGCTTGGTATCCAGTGATTCGGCAATCTTCCAGATGGTTTCAAGGCATGTAAAATCCGGTTGATCGGCAGACGCCGGAAACGTATTGGAGCTGATGCCGTAATAGCGAATACGTCCTTGCAACACTTCGTCTTCCAGATATTCAAATGCGCCTTGTATTCGCCGGTAGTATTCACCGCGGGCCGTTTCCGTGGCGTGGCCGTTTTCGTGGGCCCATTCGAGATAGTATTCGGGATTGTGCAGCAGATAAAAATCAAGCGTCTCCAATTTAAGGCGCTCGAGGCTGCGGTCAAGTTGATCCCTCAGAAATTCGGGATGAATGCAATGCTCAAGGCCGTTGCGGTAAAACACCAGTTCTTGAAACGGTCGCCCCTGATGCTTGCGCTCCTGACTAAGGGCATAGTTTTGCCCCTGAAGATAACCCACCTTGGAAACCACGATAATGGCCCTGCGCGAAAGACCGCCTTTTCCGATGAGATCTTCCAGCACCTGACCGACTAGAGCTTCGGAACCACCGTCGGCATAGTTTGAGCTGGTGTCAATCAGATTGATGCCTTCAATCAGGGCTTTGCGCAACGCTTTTCCGTGATGGGTCACGCCGGCATTGACTCGGTAGCACCCGAATCCCGCCTGGCTCGTCGATAATTTTGTCGTTCCTAAGCGGCTGTATTCTAACGGGCGGTGTTTTTGCATGTGTTTTTCAGTTGAATTGGGAGTTGCATGGCCATGAATCACGGCAACCTCCTACTTATTCGGGTTCGGTTGATTATAATCGGTAATCAATTTAAAGACCTTTTACGATATGGTATCGGTTTGTGGATGGCGGAAGATGGAGATCTATTTATTTGCGTTGAGGGTAGCGGCGCTTAACAATTTTTGTGACCTTGTGTTTTTCCAGTCCCATTGATCCGTTGTATAGTTTAAACTTAATCATGTTGTCTTCTTCCCAGCAAGACTTGGTTATAAAGCTACTACCGTCGATTAAGTAAATTTCATAATATTCTTGAGTCCTTACTGGTTTTAACGCCTCACGTCGATCGTTTATTTCATGTTGATCAGGCGGGATATTCTTTTGAACTACTTCGTCTATTTCCAGTTTATTTGCCATCTTTTTTATGGTTTCAGATGGCGGCTTTTTTGATTGTAAATCAAAATTGTACGTTTCACGTAGATAGTAAATGCCCAACCCAGAGACTATCAACAAGGCACAAATACAGCTGCGCAAAACATATCTTCTGAAAAACGATCGCTTTGATTTCTTGGTAATTCTGAAATCGGTAAATTCACTGAGTTGTTGACTGCGCGTATCATCAATGTAAGGACTAAATTTTGTAGACGGGGTTCTATTCTGAGAGCCGGCCTTCTCCTGTTCGCCGGGGCCCGAATCGTTATTCCAAGCGGCTGTGTTTGATGGCTTGAAGCATTCACGTTGATCGGGATCGAAATAGGCAAGGCAGTGCTGGTAAGCAAGGTTTATTTTTCTTAGCTTTTCTTCAGCTATTTTTTTAAGCGAAGGATCGTGCTGAAAACGATCTGGATGCCATACGTTTACCAAATCCTCGTAAGCTTTTTTTAAATCTTCAGGCGAAGTAGCGCATTCCAGCTGTAGGATCTTTAGACATTGCTGTGTGTCCATGGCACAGACAATTACTCTCCCACAAGGGTTATTCTGAATTTACCCATCGACGGTATTCTATCTGATTTTTGTGCAAAAATCATGCAAAATCAGACATTTGTACTATTGTTAAGTATAATCAGAACGTTAGTTGCTCAATTAGAATTATTATCAAACGATATTATGAAATGAATTCCATAAAATCGGGAATTCTATGTAATGTCAACTAAGAAGTTACAGGACAGAGGAACGGAGGGGAGGAATAAGGTATGCCATCCTTGGGCTATGTTCCGAATTCTTTTAAGTTTTCCAAGCATCAAGCCGATATAGACGTATAGGATTTTTAGGCCAAGTCACACAAAATACGTCATTAGGCTATGTCAGATTTAATGCAGAACGCTGCGCCTGGGTTTAATGATTGCTGACATAAGCGCCTACAGCTTTCGTTTTGCATTTTATGGATTGCACCGCATGGCAGGCAGGTTAACCAACACAGCTTTTCAAAAAAACAATGAGACTTCGCAAGGGTTTACCTTGGTTGAAATCTTTATAGCAATAGCCATCATCGGGATTTTGGCCTCTATTGCGATTCCCAATTACATCAGTTATCGATACAAGGCTAAAATTGCTGCGGCCATTGACGATATCAAAACAATCGAAATAGCTATCGCCAATTACGTTTTGTATGAAGCTGAACTGCCGGATAGTTTGAATGATATCGGTAAGGACCATCTTACCGATCCCTGGGGTAATCCGTATCGATTTTTAAGAATTGATGGTGGTACAACACCGGGTCTAAATGGTAAACGGCGCAGAGACAAAAATGCTAATCCGGTAAACTCAGACTACGACCTATACAGCATGGGTCGAGATGGTAAAACCGCAGCCCAGTTTATGGCCAAAAAAGCTCGCGATGATATCGTACGCGCCAATGACGGCAGGTATTACGGACTGGCAGAGGAACACTAGCCCATTAGACGCGGATGCACATAGAAACCAAAATTTTCAATAGCAAAATATCTCGTCGCATTTTCTTAACTTTTGTGACCTGTGCTTTACTACCAGTTTTGTTTTCTGCTATTTTGGTCTATTTTCAAGTCACCCAGCATCTTCAGGATCAGGCCTTAAATAACCTTCGTCATGCCGCAAAATCCCTCGCCCTGAATATAGATGATCGCCTGAAAATTCTTGAAGAGGAATTGGAATTCATCAATTTCATAGTGAAAAAACACAATACGGTCAATCCCCTGGAACTAGATGATAGGCTTCGCAACAAGCTGTTAAAGGGATTTAATAGCATCACTCTTTTTTTAAGTCCACGTCAACCCCTACCTATTATTAATCGCTTGGCGATAGAAAGCCTGAAGTTTTCACCTGATGAAATCAAGCATCTGACCGATGGCAAAACGCTGTTAGTGGAGGTGAAGGATCCGCAATCAAAACCTTCAATTCTTATGCTGCGTCGAGTAGATGCTAAAAAGGGTGCTGAAAACGTTTTAGTGGGTGAGATCAATTTGAACTATCTATGGGCGATCGATGAGTTGGCTAATCTTCCAATGGATACCGAACTCTGTGTCCTGGATTCGTCTCATAATTTTCTCTATAATTCAAATTCTTACATGGTAAAAATCATAGGCACGTTTAAAGCAAACAGCCAATTGTCGACTTCAGGGCAATTTGAATTTAATGCCAACCAGGAACATTATTTTGCCTTCTACACACAGATGTTCTTAAAACCGAGCTATAAACTTCCCCATTGGACAATATTACTTATCAAAGCAAAATCTGATGTAATTTCCCCATTGGCTGACTTTAAAAGGTTTTTCCCACTATTTTTTATTTTAGTATTCATCGTGGTGATGTGGTTAAGCCTTGTTAACATTCGTAGAAATTTAGTTCCAATTGACTCCTTAAAGAAGGGCGCACAGCGAATCGCGCAAACAGATTTTAGTCACAAAGTAAACATTCAAAGTGGTGATGAGTTTGAAGACTTGGGAAAAGCGTTCAACATAGCCAGCCAGCAATTGGCCCTCTTCCAACACAAAAACGAACAGACACAAAATGCGTTAATAAAAGCCCGTGACAATTTGGAAGAAAAGGTTAAAGAACGAACCACTGAATTAGCAAAAGCCAAAGAGGCAGCCGTAACCGCCAGCAAAGCAAAGAGCGAGTTTTTGGCCAATATGAGCCATGAACTAAGAACACCTTTGAATCATATCATCGGATTTACGGAGTTGGTCCTAAGTAAAAACTTTGGAAATTTGAACGATACCCAGGAAGAATTTCTCAATGATGTCCATGGAAGCAGCCACCATCTATTATCATTGATTAATGATATTCTAGACATTTCTAAAGTAGAGGCAGGTAAATTGGAATTACAACCTTCGATTGTCAATCTGCCCGATTTGCTAGAAAATTGTCTTATCATGATTAAAGAAAAAGCCTTAAGCCATTCAATTCAAACGATAGTCAATGCAAATGGCATCCCCGATACCATTGTAGCTGATGAGCGAAAACTCAAACAAATCATGTACAATCTGCTTTCCAATGCAGCCAAATTTACGCCTGATGGTGGGAAAATCTCAGTTTCTGCCCAAAAATATAGGCTTAAAAGTATAGATGGTTTAGGTTCTGACAGTAATGAAAATAACGCTATCAAAATCAGTGTGTCAGACACTGGTATTGGAATACGGCATCATGATTTAAGCCGAGTGTTTAATCCTTTTGAGCAATTGGATAGTTCGGCCAGCCGAAAGTTCCAAGGCACAGGGCTTGGCCTTTCTTTAACAAAGCAATTAGTGGAACTTCATGGTGGTAAGATATGGGCAGAATCTAAAGGTGAAAACAAAGGATCCACCTTCAGTTTTATAATTCCGACATGAATCTTACTTCCATATCTTATATCCTCGGTCGAATTGTATAGTAAAAACGTGCTCACCATCAGCAGCCCCAACACCAAAGCCACAATACCGCAAAGCAAATGTACCAGTACTGCTGCAATTTCGCGCAAATCAAGCCGATGAAGCAGGCTTTCCGAGGCGGCTATTGCAGTATTGCCTCGAGAACCCACGGACAATTTTCCTGCAAAAATTACTATTCCTCTCTGACGTCGTCAAACAAAAGCCTGTCAATTTGTATTTCCTCGCGGAGAGCTGCAAACACCACGTCAAGAATGCCAGACATGGTCATATATGGCCATTGGTCATATATGACCAAATTATGACGCGCATTCCTCTCTCCTCGGGCAGTCTCTTTTATAAAAATATTAGCATAAATATCAATGCGTAAGGTTAATTTGAGTTGGAATCGGCCTGCCTGGCACGAAGTGTGAAAGTATAATTGCGGACAGTTTGAATTTATGGGATAGCAGCCAAGGCGGACAAATACCCATGCTGTACTAAGCCGTAGGTCTTGTCTTTGCTGAGAGGAGGGTTCTTGTGATCATTTTCAGGATAACCATGAATGCATTGCTGGAAAAGCGGACAGAGGTTATGCAAACACTGCTCTCAATGATTGAACCGACCGAAAATGAAAGGGGTTGTCTTAGCTGTCAAGGTTTCCGGGACATCGAAGACAAGAACGGTTTCGACCTGATCGCGGAGTGGGAAACCCGCGAAGATCTGGACCATTATATAAGCTCTGACAGATTCAGCGTTTTGCTTGGAACAAAGAGCCTTTTATGCGAAGCGCCGCATATTGAAATCCACACGGTTTCCCATTCGGAAGGAATGGAAACCGTTAACACCACCAGGGGGAAAAGAACCTAACCCGGGCAGTCATCGCAATAAATTTGCACCAATATTCCCAAACATTGCTTATTCGAAGAATAATAAGGAGTCTTACGAGATGAACGTTCTTTTGATTTACCCAGAGTTTCCGGACACGTTTTGGTCTTTCAAATACGCTCTAAAATTCATCCGCAAGAAAGCAGCATACCCGCCGCTTGGTTTGCTCACCATCGCGGCCATGTTACCGAATGAATTTCACAGGCGTCTTGTAGACGTTAACGTAGACGGCCTCACCGATGATGACCTCTCGTGGGCAGACTTAGTTTTCATCGGAGCGATGGCAGTTCAACGGGACTCAGCCAAACAAATAATTGCCCGGTGCAAGGCGACGGGCTTGAAAGTCATCGCGGGGGGACCCCTTTTCACCGCCGAACCGGATGCATTTGAGGAGGTGGATCACCTTGTCCTCGACGAGGCCGAACTGTCATTGCCGCCTTTTCTTGAGGACTTGAAAAACGGTCATCCAAAAAAGATTTATAGGGCATCGGGTTTCTGCAATCTTTATCACACCCCTCCCCCCTCTTGGGATCTGATAGATATGAAAAAATATGCGTCTATGAGCGTTCAGTTTTCCAGGGGGTGTCCATTCAACTGCGACTTCTGTAACGTGACGGTTCTCTTCGGCCACAGGCCTCGCCTGAAGTCAGCACAACAGGTGATCGCAGAACTGGATCGTCTGTATAATGCGGGTTGGCGTGATGATATTTTTTTTGTTGACGACAATTTTATCGGAAACAAGCGTTACTTAAAAACGCGATTGCTGCCGGCTCTGATTGAATGGCGCAAAGATAAGAAGGGCTGTGTATTTTTCACAGAAGCTTCGATAAACCTGGCCGACGATGCCGACCTTTTGGATCTGATGGTCAAGG
>WOR8_10000542_pt1 | contig 45069 bp, 34 predicted proteins | sample DeeMarSeWOR38_10_FD_19890 | JGI IMG/M metagenome (IMG submission 19890)
CCATTGCGATCCTTGAATTTTTACAAAGTAAACAAGCGCTGATGGGGATTGGCCCCCTTCCGCTCGACGTCTCAAGGGTCAGGACTCTTTACTGCATTGAAAGTTTGACCGGTTCGCGTCCGGGGGCCGAAATCCCGCGGCGCACCAGCAGCGACCCGTCCTGCCGGTAGAGATCAATCAACGCCTTGAGGTAGTTGGCCAGGGCTCGCACCTCAGCGATCCGGCTGACCAACAGATCCCGCTGGGCCTGCGCCACCACGAAGCTGGTTGATTTTCCAACCCGCAGTTTTTCGGTTTCGGTCCGGAGTTTTTCCTCATCGAACATGCGGGTGACCGATGAGGCGGCAATCTGCTGCTTGGTGCGGGTAACCTCAATGTAGGCGGTGCGGACGTCGACTTCCACAAGCTGCGATAGGTTCTCCAGCGCTTTTTGCGACTGTTCCCGCGTCAGCAGCGCCCGCTGGTGCTGAGCCCGGGCATCCCGATTAAAAATGGGATACTCGAAGCTCACCCCCGCCAGAGCGTCATAGCTGTCTTTGTTGATATTGCGAATGGACTCACCGAATGAATTAGCATACCCGCTTTTGCCGAGGGTAATGAAGAGATCCATCAGGGGCAGCATTCCGTTCTGGGTTCTGACAAGCTCCAGATCGCCGCGCAGGATCTCCAGCCGGGCTTCGTTTAGAATCGGGCGCATGCGCATCGACACATCCACGTGCAGCTCAACGTCTTCCAGTTTGATTTCGGGCAAGGTCGGCTGATGGATCAGATCAATTTCACGCTGCCAGAGTTCGGGGCCCGCGGGATTGAGCAGTCGCAGCAGTTGCAGGCGAATTGATTCCTTGTTGGCCCGAGCTTCGATGAGAGCCTGTTCCTGGGCTGCCACCTCGGCCTGGACGGCGGCCAATTCAGCTCTGGCCAATCGGCCGACGGCGATCAGTTCTTTGGTTTCGTTGAGCTGCTGACGGGCAACTTTCAGTGACTCCTCGACAATTTCGATCTGACGCCGGGCCAGCGCGTAGTCCCAGTAGGTCCTTTCCACCTCCGCTACCAGAAACTCGGTAAAACCCCGCAGTTCATATTCGGTCATGCGCGTATCCAGGCGTGCCTGCTGCAGTCGAGCCAGATTCACGTCCGTTCCGAATCCTCTCAGCAGCGCCTGGGTAACCGTCATGCCCAGCCGGGTCGTGTAAAACTTGTCTTCGTAAAGCGAGGAGTCATTCACTTGCGTGTCGGCTTCCAGTGCCACCGTGGTGCCGGTCGGAAAATATTGCTCCAGAAAAATGACGCCTTCGGCGGCATTGGTGGTGAAATCCTCAGTTTCAGATCCGGATCTTGCTTGGCGCTCGCCTTTCACCCTGCCGGCGGAGACGTCCGCGTTTACGGCCGGATCGAAAACAGCTCTTTCCTGGTCCTCAAAGGTCTGTTGAATCGAGGGATTCAATCTTTGCACCACAAGTGAGCGGTTGTTCTCAAGGCAAAGCAAAATGGCTTCGGCGATGGTGACTTTCAAAGGCCCCGGCGGCACCGTTGGCGTTGCAATCTCGGCGGGTTGCTCATAAGACTCCAGGTCCATGAGCACCGCTGTATCGGCAGGCACACTCGGCCCTCCCGCCGTGCGGTCAATCCGTTCTTCGACCAACGTACAGGACACCGACACCAGCAATAACCCATACACGGCAAGAAGTTCCAGCAGACGATGATAGCATCTTGCAAACTTCATATCAGATTCTCCAAATACTGCGCACACCGGATGGAGCTCGGTTTAATCCATTTTGTGGGTGTTTTTGCATGTGGTGTACTATATAGTTTTTTGCTTCACGAATACAACCGAAAACTGCTTTGGACATATGAAGCCTCCTTCTGGACGCTTGACGGGAAAAACGGTACAACCGATCAGCATGTGCATTCCGTCGTCAACAAATTCTGCGACGCATTATCAGTGATAACGGCGCACCGCCACCTGTATCGGGTCAAACAGTACATATTTTAGGAAAATACTCTTCTTAAAAGCCACAAGGCATCCGCCTGGGGTTCCCGCTGGGCCTCGGACGGATTTTTAAGGCAGTTTTAGCGCCGTTTGTGCATGAGCATGCGAGCCTCATCCCGGGTGATGGTCCCGTCTTCAATTCCTTTTTCAATCAGCTTGCTCATAAGCTCGCGCCGTTTGTTGTGATTTTCTATTTTGGCAAGAATTTCTTTTTCCTGGTCCGGCGTAATACTTCCGTCGGTAACCGCCTGTTGAATCCGTGCTCGCTCATTAGCCTGCATCGCGTCGCGAAATGCCTGTCGGTCAATTTTTAGCTCCTGCATCACACTGCGCAGGCCCTGATCTTTGAGTTTGAGCTGAATGGCTTCTACCGATTGCCCTGTCAACTCTGAAAGTACTTGAACCCTCAGGTTTTTTTGCTGGTACCCGGCCAGCAGCTGCAGGCCGCCGCCTTTATGGTGTTGTTTAAATCCGTGACCTTTGCGGTGGCCGGTTCGTTGGCTGTCGGCAATTGCCAGGCCGGAAAGAATGATACCGACTACTAGAACGCAACTGATGATGGTGTGTTTCTTTTTCATGATAACCTCCTTGAAGTTTGTTATTATGTTGTTAAAATGGTGCCATTTAACAGAACGCTCCGTGATCTCTGTCTCTAAGATAACAGTTAATTGTGGCGAAAATATGAAGAAAACGTGTGGAGATTATAGAGATTCTGGGGATACGTATTTTCTATCCGGCCGCTCATTTTCGGTTTTGGATAAAATTGTTTTTGGTGCATCATAGGAATCAATTGTGGAGAAAATGTGAAGAACCGATGTAAAGGTTGTGAAGCAAGCGGTATGAAATTGAAATTCATCGTAAACTATATTAATAAGATGGTAGCAATCTAAAAAAATGTCATTTGAAAAACCGATGAGATTCAAACTTTCTTATAAAATTTTTGCAACCCTTGCCTTAACGTCGCTTTTGGTTGTGGCTCTTATGGTCGGACTTATAAAGTTTTATGCTGCCCGCAATTTTGCGGATTACGTCAACCGATCGCTGCTGGAGAGATACAGCCAGGTCGCGGAGGCTCTGGCTGCTGAATATCAAAATCACAGAAGCTGGCAGGTGCTTAAGGACTATCCAGGACGCTGGCAGGAAATCCTGCGAACCGGTCTGCTGCAAAAAGATTTTGATCCTTACAATGGCCCCCCGCGACCTCTCGATTCAGAAACCAAGGCATTCAGCGGCCGTGCTCAGGACAGACCGTCTCCGGAGCCTTCCAGGCGTATTCAGCGATTGGCCCGCAGACTGGCGCTTTTTGATGCTGATAGGCAGCACATTGCCGGCGGGCGCACCGGGGTGGCACATGACGGCTTTACCCTGCAGGCGATTACCGTCGATGGTCAAACGGTTGGCTGGTTTGGCCTTTACAAAAAAGAGCACCTGGCCAACCCCCTGGCGGTTGGATTCTTAAGCCAACAATCCCATATGCTGTATATGATCGGCGGCGGCATTCTGCTGTTGACCGCTGTGGTGGCGTTTCTTCTGTCCAGACACCTTTTGGCGCCTGTCGACAAGCTCATGGCCGGCACCCAGGCATTAATGTCGCGTCGGTTTGATGCCCGCATTGAGGTTGAGTCCAAGGATGAACTGGGGCGGCTGGCCGCCGATTTTAATACCATGGCGCAAACTCTAGAAAATTATGAGCACATGCGCCAACAATGGATATCTGACATTGCCCATGAACTCCGGACGCCCCTGTCGATTCTGCGTGGCGAGATCGAGGCACTGAAAGACGGGGTCAGGGAGGTCAACCGCGATACCCTTAATTCACTGTATGCGGAAGCCAGGCACCTAAGTAAAATCGTAAATGATCTTCACGAACTTTCGCTGGCCGACACCGGAGCGCTCTCAATTAAAAAAGTTCCGGTCGACCCTGCAGCGATTTTAAGAGAGACCCTTGGCCATTTCACACAAGGCTTCGCTGAAAATCAAATTATGATTGAAAATAACCTGGAAAACCAACCCCCAATCACCATCATGGGTGATGCCGACCGACTGCGGCAGCTCTTTTCCAATCTGGTGGAAAATGTCCTGCGTTATGTGGATGCACCCGGCGTCTTAAAGATCGGACAGGCACGCACCCAAAACCGCTTGATACTGTCTTTCGAGGATTCCGGACCCGGTGTTCCTGAAACAGCGCTGGCCCACCTGTTTGACCGGTTGTACCGGGTAGACCGGTCGAGAACGCGCACCCATGGCGGCAGCGGCTTGGGGCTGAGTATTTGCAAGAGCATCGTAAACGCCCTCGGCGGAGAAATCCGCGCTACCAACGGGAATTCAGGCGGGCTTCGAATCGATGTTGAGTTTCCACTAACAAGATAAAAAGATAAAATTTATGATCAGCAGACATATTCTTGTTGTCGAAGACGAAGAGAAAATCGCCAGCTTGCTTTGCGACTATCTGAAAGAAGCCGGCTTTCGGACATCTACTCAGAACAACGGTAACCATGTTATTTCTCAGGTCAAAAAAGACTCGCCGGATTTGATATTACTGGACATTATGTTGCCGGGAAAGGATGGGATGGAATTATGCCGGGATATACGGCAAGTTTCCAATATTCCCATCATCATGATTACCGCCCGGGTGGAAGAGGTCAACCGGCTACTGGGCCTGGAGCTGGGTGCCGACGATTATATCTGCAAACCGTTTAGCCCCCGAGAAGTGGTTGCCCGGGTCAAGGCGGTTTTCAGAAGGATACACGCCGAACGCCAGACGAATAATCTGGTTGTCGGCTCGATTTCACTGGATGATGAAACCCATCGGGTGATGGTCGATAAACAGCTATTAAACCTGACGCCTAACGAATTTGGGCTGTTAAAGATCATGATGACCCATCCCAATCGTGTATTTTCCAGAAGTGAACTAATCAACCGGGTTCAGGGATATGACTTTGAAGGCTATGACCGCACCATTGACACTCACATAAAAAATCTGCGCAAAAAGATTGCTCAGAAGCTCCCCGGCCAGGAAATCATCAGCACGGTTTACGGCGTTGGGTATAAATTCAGCGTTTCGTCCGATTAATCCAAAGGGAGGGCCAAACGTTGACTATTTTATAGGTACTGCAAAATTGAAAAAATCCGGGGTGTATTCTATTTAACCACAGAGCACGCCGAGGGCGCAGAGATTTTTATTAAATACTTTTTCAAACTTTCTCAGCGTACTCTGCGAACTCTGCGGTGAATTATCTTTTGATCCATGACACGAGGAAGGTTAACTTACCATGAAATCGGGCGGTCCTAAAAAATTTTTTCTGGCGATTCTTCTGGTTGCAACGGCGGCGGGATTAGGCTGGGTAATTTTCAGTCAAATGCAGCAACGGGCCGGCTCAAGTAAGCGGGATAAGGCTTTACGGCCGGTGCCGGTAGAGGTAGCACAGATTCAGCGCGGGCCGATCGCGTTAGAGCGTATATTTAGCGGGGAGTTGGAAGCTCGGGCTGAGTTTGTTGTGGCGCCGAAAGTCAGCGGCCGCGTGGAACGGGTGCTCGTGAACATCGCCGATACGGTAAAGCGCGGTCAGGTCGTGGCCGAACTGGACAATGATGAATATGTCCAGGCCGTCGCCCAGGCCCGTGCCGATCTGGAAGTGGCCGGGGCCAACCTGTCCAAGGCCAAGAGCGACCTGGAAATTGCCAATCGCGAGTTTAAACGCACCGAGTCACTTTTAAAGCGCGGGATCGCATCCGATTCCGAATTCGCATCCGATTCCGAATTCGATGCCGCCCGGCAGGATCAACTGGCCAAGCAGGCGCAGCTTAAAGTCGCTGCGGCCCAGGTGACGAAGGCTGAATCATCGCTGGAAACCGCCAATATCCGGCTCCGCTATACCCAGGTAACAGCGGGTTGGACCGGTGGCGACGAGGATCGCGTGGTGGCCGAGCGCTATGTGGACGAAGGCCAGACCGTAGCCGCCAACGCACCGCTGCTCTTGATCGTCGAACTGCATCCGATCGTCGGAGTGGTTTTTGTCACCGAGAGAGACTACGCACACTTGAAACCCGGACAGCTCGTGTCGTTAACAACGGACGCCTATCCGGATGAACAGTATCCGGGTCGCATTGATCGTATTGCTCCGGTCTTCCGCCAATCCACCCGGCAGGCGCGGATCGAAATGACCATCGACAATCCACAGCATCGGCTCAAACCCGGCATGTTCATCAGGGCCACAGTGGTATTGGCCCGGGTGCCGGAGGCCACCATCGTCCCGGAGCAAGCGTTGACCATCCGTGATGACAGGAGCGGTGTTTTCACCGTCGGCGAGGATGGACGATCGGTCGCCTGGCGCGAAGTAAAGGTGGGCATCCGCGAAGGCGACCGGGTGCAAGTGGAAGGCGAAGGGCTGTCCGGTCGGGTCGTAACCCTGGGACAGCAACTGGTAAACGACGGCTCCCCCATCTCGATTCCTGCCGAGCAGACCAAAACCGCTGCCGGCCGCGAAAAGGTTGACTCCCAATGAATCTGCCGAGTTTCAGTGTCAAACGACCGATTTTCACGACCATGGTAACCCTGATCCTGGTCATCCTGGGGGGCGTCTCTCTGAGCCGGCTGCAGATTGACATGCTGCCCAACATCGAACTGCCGACCCTGACCATCCGAACGGATTATGAGGGTGCCAGTCCCGAGGTCATGGAGCGGCTGGTGACTCAAATTATTGAAGAGATCGTGGCCACGGTGCCCGGGGTGGAGGAAATCACGTCGTCATCCTCGGAGGGCCGCAGCGCCGTGCGGGTCAGTTTCGCCTGGGGTACGGAAATCGACACGGCGGCTATTGACGTTCAGGGCAAACTCGAAGACGAGATCAACGAGCTGCCGGATGATATTGTCAGACCCCGCATCCGAAAATTCGACATCGCCAGTTTTCCGGTCGTAATTTTGGGAATTTCCAGCACTCTCGATCCGGTTGAACTCACGGAGCTGATTGAAGTCCAGATCCGTTACCGCTTTGCCCGCATTCCGGGTGTTGCGCAGGTTGACGTATGGGGAGGCTTTAACCGCGAGGTCCGGATCGAACTGGATCCTGACCGGATCAAGGCCGTGGGGCTGCCGTTGGACCGGGTACTCGGCGCCATTCGCGACGCCAACCTCGATCTTCCGGCAGGCAAAATCGAACAGGGACGTTACGAGGTCACGCTGCGCGCACCGTCCGAGTTTATCAACCTCGATCAGATTCGAGAGACGGTCATCACCCGGCGTGACGGTGCCGCCGTCACACTGGGTCAAATCGCCGAGGTTAAAGACACCTATGAAAAGCTGACGCGCATCGTACGCGTCAACGGCGGACGAGGGGTGCGCGTGGCGATTCGCAAACAGGCCAATGCCAATACGGTCGACGTGTCTAAACGCATCCTGGCTGAAATTGACGCGGTCAACCAGGCCTTTCCTCAGGTCAAAGTCGTACCGGTTATCAACCAGGGTAACTTCATCGAGCGGTCCATCGCCAACGTTGCCCGCTCGGTTCTTTACGGGGGCGGGCTGGCCATCGTAGTGTTGCTGTTTTTCCTGCGCAACATCCGCAGCACACTGGTGATTTCGCTGTCGATCCCGATCTCAATCGTAACCACGTTTGCGTTAATATTTTTCGGGGGATTCACGCTCAACCTGATGACCCTGGGAGGTTTGGCCCTGGGGGTGGGCATGATGGTCGACAGTTCCATTGTCGTGCTCGAAAACATTTTCCGGCGCCGCAGTGAGAACGGCGAAGCACCGGCGGAAGCCTCGGTGGAAGGTGCCCGCGAGGTCGGAACGGCAATCATTGCCAGCACCATCACCACCTTGGTCATTTTTCTGCCGTTGATTTTCGTACGCGGCGTTTCGGGCATCCTCTTCAAGGAGCTTGCCTACGTGATCATCTTTGCCCTGATCTGTTCGCTGACGATAGCGCTGACTTTGGTGCCCATGCTGGCGTCCAGGCTTTTGACGTCAAGCCAACAACGGCTCAAGGAGCCGGCGTCTCGAACGAACCGCTGGGCCGCCGCCGCTGCTTCCGTCTTTGTGGGTCTCGAAAACGCTTACCTGGATTTGTTGCGTTGGGTCCTTGGCCATCGCCTGGTCACCGTCTTGGCGGCGGCTGTCGTACTCGGCGCAAGTTTGCTGCTCTTGCCCCTGATCGGAAGTGAATTTCTGCCGCCCAGTGATGAGGGCGAGGTTCGCGTAGCCGGCAAGATGGAAATCGGCACCCGCCTCGAGCTGGTCGATCGACAGACACGCCTAATGGAGCAGATCATTCAACCGGCCGTGCCCGAGGCGATAGCCTCGGTGGTCAGTGTCGGCGCCTCCGGCTGGCGTGCTGACGCGGGCGCAGAGGGTGAAATAAACATGTCTCTGCTGCCGGCCGCCCAGCGCGAACGTTCCAATGTACAAATTGCCCAGGACCTGCGACGTCGTTTGGACGACAGGGTACCCGGCATGGAAATCCGTGTCCGGGCACCGCAGGGTCAGTTTTTACTGGAACGACTACTGGGTGGTGACGAAGGGCTGACCATCGAGGTCCGCGGCTACGAGCTTGCCACGCTCGATGCTCTTGCCGCGCGCGCTGCGAAGTTGATTGTGGATGTGCCGGGCATCACGGACGTTCAGACCAGTCTCGAAGCCGGCATCCCCCAGCAAGAAATCCGTGTGAACCGTGACAAGGTCGCCGATCTCGGTCTGAGCGTTCGCGACGTTACCCAGCTCCTGCAAACAGCGGTTGCCGGCTCCAAAGCCGGTGAGTACCGAACAGGGGGCAATTCTTATCGCATTCTGGTGCAGCTCAAGGACGCCGAGAAACGCTCCCTAAACGAGATTCTCAACCTTACACTGACAACGGCATCCGGTGATAAGGTAGCGCTGCGCAATGTCGTCACGTCCGAATCCAGCCGGGGTCCGATCCTGATCGACCGCAAAGACCAGCAGCGAAGGGTGACGGTCAACGCCAACGTCGCGGGGCGCGATCTGGGTTCGGTGGCCGTTGACGTACAGGCTCTGCTGAATCAAATTCCACGCCCCGTCGGTTATGACCTGATGGTTGCCGGCAACTTTGAAGAACAGCAAAAGGCCTTCCGAGAACTGGTCATCTCACTCGTCCTGGCGTTGGTCCTCGTATATATGGTGCTGGCCTGTCAATACGAATCGTTACGCGATCCGCTGGTCGTCATGTTTTCCGTTCCTTTTGCGGCGGTCGGCGTGCTGGTGACACTGTTTATTACCCAAACGACACTGAATGTGCAGTCCTACATCGGCTGCATTATGCTGGGGGGAATCGTGGTCAACAACGCGATTCTTCTGGTGGACCAGGCCGGTCGCCTGGTTCGCGACGGGATGCGCACCCGCGATGCCCTGACCGAAGCCGGTCGTCGCAGATTGCGTCCGATTCTAATGACGACATTGACCACCATCCTCGGCCTGCTGCCGCTGGCACTCGGCATCGGCGAAGGATCCGACGCTCAGGCCCCGCTGGCAAGGGCGGTTGTCGGAGGCCTCACCGGATCGACGCTGATCACGTTGGTACTTATCCCTGTTGTCTATTCATTGTTTCATCCCGACCCGAAAGCGAATCGCACGTGATCCGTTGTTTTTCTTGTTGACTTGCGAAGGGAATTTCCTTATTCTGCCCACACTAACGCAAGTTCTTTTTCATTTCATCATTTCGCCGCTCCAATCCATTTATATCTTGCAACACGCCGCCGGAGGAACTCCATGAAAAACGATCATGATCATGAAGGCAAAAAAACCGGATTCGGTCGTGGGATCACACGCCGCAAATTTCTCAAAACCATGGGCAGCGGTGCAGCCATTGTGACTACCGCAGACGCGCTGACGGGCCATGGCACCGTGCAAGCCGAGGTGCTCAAGCCCGAAGCGATCGTCAGGGTGAATCTTTTCATCAATGGGCTTCGCCGCAGCCTCGTCGTAGAACCTCGCTGGTCGCTTCTTTACGTTCTGCGCGAGAAGCTCGGCCTGACCGGGACCAAAGTCGGCTGTGAACGGGGTGAATGCGGAGCATGCACCGTGCTTATGGATGAGGTGCCCCGCTATGCCTGCCTGACGCTGGCGGTCGAGGCGCAGGGGACCGAGATCGTGACCCTTGAGGGCCTTATGCACGGAGAACGACTCGGTGCGGTCCAGCAGGCCTTTGTCGAACACGATGCCTATCAATGCGGCTACTGCACCCCGGGGCAAATCATGTCGACCGAGGGATTGCTGCGCAGCAATCCGGCACCGAATCCGGACGAAATTCGGAGGTCAATGAGCGGAAACCTCTGCCGCTGCGGAGCCTATGCCCATATTCATCAGGCGGTCGGGCGTGCGGCCGAACTTAAGGGTAAAAAGGGAGGTGCATCGTGACGGATCAGGAAAAAGAACTCTACTATGTGGAGGGGCTCCCGATCCCGGAGACCCCCCGGACGGGTGAAAACCCAACACCCTGGAAGGACACCCGGATCATCGGCAAGGCCGTGCCCCGGGTCGACGCCTATGAGCGGGTGAGCGGCTCGGCGGTCTATCCGTCGGATGTGTCGTTGCCCAACATGCTTTACGGGGCCATCCTGCGCTGCCCGCATCCCCACGCCCGGGTCAAGAAAATAGAGACCGGTAAGGCTCAAAGCATGTCCGGGGTGCACGTCGTGATTAGCGCTCAGACCCCCGCGGCGGATGTCCCCTGGACCTATTCGAGCTCAGGAATCAAAATCGAGTCAAAGCTTTTCGACTCCCACTGCCGGTTCGAGGGAGAGACTGTAGCCGCCGCAGCCGCGGAATCACCCTACCTGGCCTGGGATGCGGTCAGGGCCGTCGACGTGGCCTATGAGCTCCTGCCTGCCGTATCGGATGAGCGGGTGGCCCTGGACCCAAAGGCCGCCGCTGCCCAGGAGGATGGCAACAGGGTCGGACCGCCGCGTTCGTACGAGCGGGGTGATGTCGCCAAAGGGTTTGCCGAAGCCGATGTGGTGCTCGAAGAGAACTACCGCACCGAGTGCGAAATCCACACCCCCATGGAACTTCATGGGTGTGTGGCCAACTGGGACGGGGACCGCCTGACGATCTGGGAGTCCACCCAGGGGGTTTACCGGGTCCAGCAAAACGTGGCCCAAACATTAAATCTGCCGCTTTCAAAGGTCCGCGTCATCGGGCATTACATGGGCGGGGGGTTCGGCAGTAAGCTCCAGGCGGGAAAGTACACCATCATCGCGGCCCTTCTGGCCAGAATCACCGGTCGGCCGGTAAAGATGATCCTCAGCCGGGAGGAGACCTATCTTGCAGTCGGCAATCGCCCTCCCAGCAATATGACGCTCAAGGCGGGTGTCAAACGGAATGGAACCCTCACCGCCCTGGATTTTGCATGTACCGGCACGGGCGGGGCTTACCCAGCCGGCGGCACCTCGCTGGTTGACTGGCAGGTTCGGGACCTTTACAAATGTCCCAATGTTCGTACGACCTGCACGGATGTTTACATCAACGCCGGCCCGGCCAGACCCTTCCGTGCGCCAGGTCACCCCCAGGGTTCCTGGTCCCTGGAGCAGATGCTGGATGCGCTGGCGGAGGCGATCGACATGGACCCGGTGGATCTGCGCCTGAAGAATATCGCCCTTTACAGCCAGGCCAGAGACGGCCAGCCCCCCTACACCAGCACTGGTTTCAGAGAATGCCTTACGGAGGGGGCCAGGGCTTTTGGTTGGAAAGAGGCGCGAGAGCGGATTGCCGCAACCAGCAGCCGGGAGGAGATCCGACGGGGGGTGGGTATGGCCGGCGGTGTCTGGATCGCGGGCGCCGGCCGGCCGCCTTCTACGATCATCCTCAAGCTCTTTGCGGACGGAAGTGTCAATCTTAACATGGGGGCCAGCGACATCGGAACCGGTACCAAGACCGTCATGGCCCTGGTGGTGGCGGAGGAACTGGGGGTCAAACCGGAATTCATACAGATCGAACATGCCGATACGGGCACCACCCAGTACGCGACGCCAAGCGGCGGGAGCAAAACTGTCCCCACCGAGGCACCGGCCGTGCGGGCCGCCGCCATCAGTCTGAAACAGCAACTGCTGGAAATCGCCGCCCGGGATCTCGCGGTCGACCCCGCAAGCCTCTCTTTCAGGGCCGGCAGCATCGTCTCGAGAAACGACCCGTCAAAGAAAATCAGTTTTACGAAACTGTCCGGTCTCCAGAAGCGGGGAGTGGTGGTCGGCATCGGCTACCGGGGTCCCAATCCTGAAAACAAGGTGACCAATCCCTTTGCCGCTCAGTTCTGCGAGGTGGAGGTCAACACCGCTACGGGCGAGGTTCGGATTATCCGCTTCCTCGGCGCCCACGACAGCGGCCGCGTCATGAGCAGACTGACCTACGACAACCAGGTCTTTGGCGGTATCACCATGGGAATCGGTCTGGCCATGACCGAGGCCCGGGTTCTCGACAAAAACCTCACCGGAAAAATGGTCAACCGCAACTGGCACGACTACAAGCTGCCAACCACCCTGGATGTACCCCAAGATATGATTTGCCTTCCCATCGAACCCGATGATACGGAAGCCAACACGACGGGAGCAAAGGGGCTGGGCGAGCCGGTCACGATCCCCACAGCGGCCGCCGTTGCCAATGCCGTTTACCACGCCACCGGCGTGCGTATTACCCAAACACCCATTAATCCGGTTCAGCTCTGCCGGCTCCTCGCGGAGCGCAGAAAGGAGGGATAGGCCATGGTACCCAGCTTTTCTTATATCCGGGCGAGATCACTCGATGAGGCCGTCCGTTACCTTTCGCTGGACGGCGCCAGGGTCCACGCCGGTGGAACCGATCTGCTCGGATGCCTTCGCGAGCGTATTTTCGACGTCACCACAGTTGTCAGCATCGCCGGCCTCGAGGAGCTCAGGGGCATCGTGGCAACACCGGCCGGAGGACTGCGGATCGGATCTCTGACAACCATTGCGGAAGTCGCACGCAACCCGGTGATCAGATCAAAGTACCAGTCGCTGTCCATGGCGGCCTCGGAGGTGGCCAGCCCCCAGCTGCGCAACCAGGGTACCATCGGGGGCAACCTTTGCCAGAAGCCCCGCTGCTGGTACTACCGGGGAGAATTCCATTGCCTGCGAAAAGGCGGGGAGCAATGCTATGCCGTCGGGGGCGAGAATCCATACCACTGCATTTTCGGCGGTGAGGACTGCTTCATCGTGCATCCTTCGGATACGGCACCGGCCCTGGTCGCCCTGCAGGCAAGCGTTACGATTGCCGGTCCCAACGGTCAGCGAACCGTGGCCGTGGAAAGCTTCCACATGCCGCCATCCCAGGATTACACGCGGGAGACCGTGCTCGAACCCGCAGAGATCGTAACCGAAATTGTCCTGCCGCCGCCTGCCGAGGGCCTGCGAAGTTCCTACCGCAAGGTTAGGGCCCGTCGTGCCTGGGACTTCGCTCTGGCTGGCGTGGCCTTGGCGATCGTTTTCGCCGGAAAGCAGGCGACCGATACTCGGGTGGTGCTCAGCGGCGCAGCGCCTGTCCCCTGGCGCTCCACTGAGGCGGAAAAAGTCGTCAACGGAAGACAGCTGGATCGGGATCACGCGGCAAAAACAGCCGCGGCGGCAGTGAAAAACGCGGAACCCATGGAGCAAAACGAATACAAGATCCCTCTCTTTCGGGGCCTCATAGAACAGCAATTGATGGCCATTGCCCCATCCTGAACCCGCTGACCCGCGGCAGAAACACACGGCATAGAAACAGGTACGTTGACGCATTTGACCAAAACAGGCAAAGAGAAAAATAAACGTTGAAACCGCGGGTCGTTGCGCTAGTTATCCCGGATTTCCATGGCTTTAGCAAGATTGTCGCGTGCGCCCGCGAAATCGGGCCTCAACCGCAGTGCGGCTTTAAAGTGGGTCACCGCATCCTCGACGTTTCCTTTACTTGCCAGGGCGATGCCCAGATTGTTGTGCGCCTCTGCATACTCGGGATTTATCTGCAACGCCCGGGAAAAATGGCGCACAGCATCATCAAAACGGCCCTGCTTTGTCAGCACGATCCCCAACTCGTTGTGAGCCTCCAGATAATCGGGATTAATTCGCAGCGCTTCTGAGAAGTGCCAAATGGCCTTGGTCAAGTCTCCTTGAATCGTGCAGATAAGACCCATCCGGTAATGCGCCTTTTCGTGGTCCGGGTTCAAGCGCAAGGCCTCTGAAAAACGGCTGACGGCCTCATCAAGACGCCCTTTTTTGGTCAAAGCAATCCCCAGATTGTATTGAGCCTTTGGATTCTCAGGATCTAGCCGCAGGGATTCGGAAAGATGGCCGATGGCCTCATCAAAGATGCCTTGATCAAGAAATGCCACCCCCAGATTGTTGTGGGCTGAAGCCGAACGGGGGGCTAGCTGCACGGCCTCTTGATAATACCGGATCGCTTCAGACGCCCTGCCTTTTAGAACATAAAGATTGCCGAGATAGGACAGAGAGGCCAACCGGTTGGGCAATCGCTTGATTTTGTCTTCGATTGCATTGATTTGAATTGACGCACAACGTTGTTTGAGTTCGTTGTTGGTGAAAATAGCGTAATCGATCTCGTTGTCGGCACAATAGCGTTCCATCAGGTCGAAAAAACGCCCTTCTTGCGATGCGGTGGCTTGCGAGAGCTCGACCATGCCGCTGAAAGGGTTGAAAACAGAAAGCGCATAGGCTGCGTAATCGATCTGGGAATCCACACTTTCCTCAATCACTCGGATGTTATCTATTGTAGCCGCGGTAAGGCTTTGAAATCTTTTTGCCCATATTTTTTCAAAAATGTTGCGGTCGGCATGGTACATCAGTTTGGGGGCAGAAAATTCGAGTCGAGGCCGATTGTCTGTATGAACAACCCCCGAACCAAAGAGCCCCTGTAGGTCTTCGGATACTATCAGGCGGTAGAACAAGCGGGGATCTTTGATGGTGACATTTTTTGATTTCCGTAGAAAGGACAACTTTTGCTCCGAATCTCCCAAGACCGGTTTGTGATTGCCGTTTAAACCCACCAGCAGAAAATCGCCCTGGCGTTTGGACGGGTTCATAATGACCAGGCGGCTGTTGGGAAAGACGCCGGCAAATGTTCGGCCGACAAGAGCAAACGTTTCCCAATCCATTTGATAGGCATGCATCCATTGAACAAATATACCCCCGGCACTTAACCGTTCTTTTGCCAAGGAAAAAAAATCGCGGGTAAAAAGCGCGGCCAGCCCTGCCATCCAGGGATTGGAAGGCTCGGATATAATCACATCGTAAGTTTGCCCGGTGAGCTGTATATGCGCCCGAGCGTCCTGAATGATAAGATGGGTTCTGGGATCAGAGAGCACCCCGTTGTTCCATGGCTTGAAGATATTGCTGGCCGCCACGACCTGTTCGTTGATTTCGAGGATATCCAGTTTCTCAACCGGATAGTGAAGCACCTCGCCGGCCGTGATACCGCTGGCCAAACCGATGACCATCACCGTCTTTGGATTCTTGTGGTACTGCATGGGAAAATGGGCCAGGAGCGTCTGAGTTTCCATATCGTTGCGGGAGGAAGCATCCGCCTTCCCGCTGTTAGCCATGGCATAGTTTATGTTGCCCATGGCATCGGAGAATTTCACCACAGTGGTAAAGCCGCCGATTCCGTCGCCGTAGTACACCAACTCGCCTTTTTCGATCCGCTCCAGAATCTCAACCCCCTGAAACAGCGATTCGAGCCAACCACTGGCGGTTAATTCCAATCGGATTTCTTCAAAATAATGATATTTGCCGATAGAAAGCTGTCGATGACTCCAAGCTGGATAATTTAAACACAAGATCAGTCCGGTCAGAACCGGCGCCGCCAGCCAACCGAATTGCAATATGCTCCGTCTTTTTTTCCCAAGCACAACACCGGCAATACATATGCAAGCTGCAAGCTGCAAACCCACCACGAGTTTTAAACTCGGCTCCTTGCCGAACAGCGGTATGAGCAGAAAACCCGCAAAAAAAGGTCCGCATAGGGCTCCGATTGTATTGAGCATGTAGGCAACGCCGATGGATCGGCCAACATTTGCGATCGACCGCGTGTAAATTTTTCCAACCAGTGGAAAGGTGGCACCAAAGCAAAGGGTGGGCAATATCATAAATAAAAATAGGAATGCGGCCTTTAAGACATTCAACAGCCCGAATTGGTCCCTGAAAGTGAAAATCAATTTGGCAAAAAACAGTTGGCTGTTCCCAAGTAGCTGACTGACTGCCAGCACCAACAGGGCGGCAGCGGCCTGGGTGAAGAGCAACAGTCTCAAGCAATCCTTGGCTCGATCGGCAACATAGCCGAAAATTATACTGCCCAGGCCCAAGCCGGTAATAAACGTTACCAAAACAATGGTAAATGAATACGTGGTGGGACCGACGATCAATCCTATAAGTCTCGTCCATATGACTTCACAAGCCATGGCACAAAAGCCGGAGACCACAAAAATCACCAGGGCCGCTTTTCTTTCCAAAGGAAGGACCGGCGATTCGTGGCTCGATTTGACATTGGCAGCGATTTTCTTTGTGGTTGATTCCCGAAGCGCATCACCGGTACCGATGAATTTGACCTGATAGCTGACGGCCAAGCATGCCAAACCGATCACCGTGTTGATGGACACGGCAAACACCAAGGAACCCCGGACTCCCCAGAGATTGATCAGCCAAAATCCGCATACCAGTGAGCCCAGCGCCGCTCCGATGGTATTTAATCCATACAGTCTTCCAGCGTGGGTACCCAGGTTGTCCAACCGGGCGACATAAAACCGGCAGAGGATCGGCAAAGTGGCACCCATACAGATGACCGGGATACACAAAATCACAGTGCAGATCAGAAACGTAAGCAGGTTGTAGATGATAAAATAATGATAAAGCCAGTTATATATGACCGTTTGAAGCGGTTTGAGTACCACGAGCAGCAATGGAATCAACAGGGCATATGCGCCGATGACAAGCTCCAGCAACCCGTAAAGCTTTACCAGTGCCAGAGGTGCCCTGACGCGATCGATGACCCGGCTGGCTAGATAACTGCCCACTCCCAGGCCGCCCATGAAAATCGTTAGAATGATACTAACCGAAAACGGGGCACTTCCGATAATCTGCGTAATCATCCGGGTCCACAGGATCTCATATATCAAACCGCTAAAACCAGAGAGAAAAAAACAGGTGAGTACCAGGAAAAATATCCCGGGAGAGGCATTGTCTGAGAATCCATTTTTGGCCATTGCGCTCGTTTTTGAAAGAGAGTCCTTTCCCAGATGGATTATGTCCGCGATCCGGCTCAATTTTAATCGTGCTGCCGGTGCAGGCCAGCATATGCAAAATCAAAAGAATGCAAACGATTAGCGGAAAAATAACGAAGAAGGCATAGGTTGTCAACGCGGATTTATCGGTAGGATGAATATGCTGCCCCGGAAAAAATCGCCCCCTCCCCCGATAAACGGACCCACTTAGCCGAAAATTTGATTTTAAGTAAAACCGCAAATTAGCACTCAAAGAACGCCGGACGCAGTCATCTAGAAGCTTCACCGTTTTTGAATGATAGATGTCGGTTTATAACACCATTGATTATTCTTCCAATTCTTATTTAAGGTGCCCCAATCCTTAGAACTGATTCTTATGATTTTTTTGGGGTCAGTAAGTGTTATTTGCCTTCCTTTCGCATTATACAGAATAAACAATGCCTTATATCTCGCAAAAATAGGTATTGAAATTATAGTTAAAAATATTTCTGTCGAGCATGTTCTGTTTGGAGCAAAACTTAAATTCGAATATGTAACCTCTTCAGATTCGTCCAAGTTAAAGATAATTATCACAGGATATGTAAGAGCTGTTTCGGCGACTTTAAAGATATTTTTCAATGGAAAATAACCTAACTAAAGACAGTATGATGGAATGCCCACGTCACAGACTACGACGCCCAACATTTATTCGCAAGCATCTTCAATACGGCAAAGAATTGGGGTTTAATCAGCCAGATGAGCCACTGGATCCAGAATGGCCGTTTAAGGATGCTTGGTGTGATAAATGCGACAAAGTTCTATGTGAAGAAGGCGAATGGAATGATAAGTCAGAGAGCTCTGCCGGTATTATGGCTATATGCGAAGGTTGTTTTGCAGAAATAAAAATGAGGAAATTTTTATGGAAAAAGATGTAGTCAAATTAATCAATAAAGCCAAAATGATGGATCTCATCGATGAAGACGGCACAAAATATAACCTCGAAACGTTGCCTGGATTAAATGAAACCGAATTGAACGATTTGGAAAAAAACATTCCATGCCAGATTCCAACGCACATAAGGAAGCTATTATCTCAATATCGAGGAATTGATGGGCTGCTTGATATAATCGAGTTTACGGGGCAGGAATGTTCCTCAGGATTTGAATTTGAGCTATTTCCAACCGCCATTGCTATTGCACATGATGGCTTTGGGGATTACGGGTTTGTGGATCTTTGCCGTGACTCCACAGATTGGGGACCCATCTATTTTTGCAGCCATGATCCGGCTGTCATTGTGTACCAGAGTCCGTCTCTCTATGATTTTATGGAGGAAATAATTAAAATGTTCATTCCACCACACAGAAGCCTAATTGATGATGTGCATGAAGACCTTCTAATGAACATCTGGAAAAATAATCCAGGAATGATAACCTACGAACAAGCTCTGAATTCTGATGATGCAGACATCCAAGAATTTGCTGAATCACTTGATGAAAAATACCTAATCATTGATATGCGGAATGCACAGATCGGTGACGGTTTTTCTTGGGGGCGATATGGCCCCAAAACTGTCAGTAAAAGATTCGGCGAAAAACACATCTTCGCATATAAAATGCGTAAGTCTTTTTGGCGAAGATTGTTTAAAAGCTAATCAAATACATAGACAAAAACCGGGATAAAAGTTACATCAGGAACGGTTATCTGCTATCTTATATGTTTTCAGTGGCTTAAAAACGGTGATCGTCAAATGATATATGAAAGCGAATAAGTTGATTCGATTAGCATTACCTGCTGCTCCTTCGGCGCCTCGATTCCTCAAGCTTCAACCACCCTTCTGAAGCGTTTAGTATTTATTTTTTTGCTTGCTTTAAGTTCAATTTAAGCGTAGAAATCCCTGCCCCAGAATCATGTAAGGATTCAGTTTCGTAATAGCTCCAAACACGGGAGATGTGACCATGCAAAGATCCGATAACCGGAATTATCTAAAGGCATTTTTTCTAGTTCTGTTTGCCGGAATCATTTGGTCATTCGGCGTTTTGCTTGTCCGTTACATGGAGGCAGCACAAAGTTATCAGTGGCAGTATCTGTTTTTTAGAGGTATGACTGTCGCGATTGTTCTTTTAATTTTTCTTCTGATAAGAGAGGGTATCGCTGTTCTTGACGATATTAAAAGGACCGGATTAGCGGAATTACTTGGCGCTTGCGGGCTTGTGGCTGCTTTCAGTGGTTATATTTTGTCCATTACTGTAACAACGGTGGCTAACACACTTTTTATGCTAGCCGCCGCACCTTTCATTGCCGCGTTTTTAGGCATTGTGCTGCTGCAGGAGAAGGTTCGTTATCTTACATGGGCCGCAATGATCATTGCATTTATTGGCATCCTAATAATGGTCTTGGAGGGATTGGAGGCAGGCAATTTTGTCGGAAATCTGATGGCGTTAGTGTCTGCATTGGGCTTCGCCGTCTTTTCGGTGAGTCTTCGTTATCGCAGGGAAACACCCAAATTTACGACAGTTGCACTTGCGGGTATACTTTGTGCGCTGGTCACTTCTCTAATAATTTTTTTTGATAACGACACACTGGCGATGCCACTTCGAAACGTGTATCTCAGCATCTTGCATGGTTTTATCGTCGGATTCGGTTTAATTTTATTTTCTTTAGGATCCAAATTTTTACCGGCTGCACAACTGACATTGTTATCGATGGTGGAGGTGGTCGGGGGCGTCCTCTGGGTGTATATTCCAATTTTTGGTATTCACGAAGTGCCGAGTATACTTACTGTAACTGGCGGAGCCATTGTGTTGAGCGCCATTGTGCTAGAAGGTTTGAGTGCACGGCAACAGCGACCATTACTCAAAGTGTCCTAATTGATAGGCAAGAACATTTTAGACAATACCAGGATCGGACCAAGCTAAGTGTTCGATATGGAACGAAGCACTGCTAAATATACCCTCTGTAACAGGGCCATAATGATTTTTCTGAAGACAAAAAGGCCGTTTTTACTCCGAGACTTATGCGAGAGCAAAACGACATTTTATATCGGGATACATTTGGCATATCACCTATCGTTGCCATAAACCAGAATTTCTTCTCAAATTTTCAAAGGATCGCCATTGGTATATGAAAAGGAATACGTGGGAGATGGGGCCAAGACCCGCCTATGCGAATGGACCGACAGTACCGCCGCAGGGAGCACGTACCTTATTGAGAAAATGATAACACATTTGGGCTCTCGAGCCAAAGGATGCGATGTGGTAGAAGGCGGTGAAGGGTATCAGCTCCGGGAGAGTCCGGCTCACTATAAGGCCCTTTTCGAGGGTGAAAACGGGGATATAGACCTTGAAAACACCTATTTCTGAGATGTTAAAGCCGAATAATCAACACCTTAACGTGGCCCGACCCTCAATTCCAACTCAATTCCTCAATTCAATCCTCCAGCCGCCCTGAAGTGTGGTGCCTTGCAGTCCCGTTGCCCGGATTTCTCGGATTTTCAGGGTTACTCGAGGTAAGCTCCCTTTATCGCCGACACCGCATGAGCGGCGTAACGTGTTAAGATGCCGGCTGGATGCTTTGTTATCGACGGCTTCCAACGTTTGCGGCGTTCGGCCAACACGGCATCGATTTCGTCTGCGTTCATTCGCTGATCACCATGTCCCACCATCGAAAGGCTCCGCTTGGGAATATCGATGGCTATGATGTCCTGGTCCTCCAAAAGGGCAATCGGTCCCCCAGCAACCGCTTCTGGAGAGATATGTCCGATGCACGGTCCCCGGGTAGCACCGGAGAAACGACCGTCAGTGATGATTGCCGTATTTTGAAGCGCGGGATCTGTCGCCAGGGCCTCGGTTGTGGCCAACATCTCCGGCATTCCGCTGCCGCGGGGCCCTTCGTTGCGGATCACGATAACAGCCCCGGGTTTAATTTTGCCGGTTAGAACGGCATCCAGAGCATCTTCCTCACGATTGAAGACCCGTGCCAATCCTTCGTGTGTCAACATATCGTCCTTGACCGCGGAGAATTTAACCACAGAGCCTTCCGGTGCGATGTTCCCTTTTAATACCGCGATGGATCCGTATCCTTTAGAATCCGCCGCTGATCGAATCACATCTGAGGAGTTCAAATGGTAATTGGCCAAATAGCCCTCGCCCCGTTGAAGAAAGCCTCCCGCAATAATTTGGTTTAAATTCTCACCCAGGGTTTTTCCGGTAACCGTAAGAACATCAAGGTTGAGCATATCTTTCAATTCGAGCTCAACCCGGGGTACCCCGCCCGCGTACCAAACGATCTCGCTGACAAATTTACCGGATGGTTGCACGTCGACGAGGAAGGGTGTTTCGCGATTGATGCGGTCAAAGAGTTCGGCATCGATCTCGATGTCAAGCTCGTGGGCAATTGCCGGCAGGTGCAACAGGGCATTGGTCGATCCGGACAAGGCCGCATGAACTCGAATGGCATTCTCGAAGGCTTTACGGGTCAGGATATCAGAAGGTTTCACGCTTTTTTTGCTAAGCGTCATGATCTGTCGGCCGGCGTGTCGCGCCATTCGCCGAATATCAAACAGACTGGCCGGTACCAAAGCGCTTCCAGGCAGAGCCATGCCCAAAGCTTCCGACATGCACTGCATGGTGCTGGCGGTTCCCATAAACTGACAAGCACCGGCTCCGGGGCAACCCGAGAGTTTGTAATTGCGGATTTCTTCACCGACATCTTCGCCCTGCCGCATGCGCGCCACAGTTTCCCCCACCAGAAGGCTGTGGGACATGCGCGGTCCCATGCGGTTGCTACCTCCCGGGATGTGCACGGCAGGGACATTCAGTCGTGAGACGGCCATTAGATGAGCCGGGATGGATTTATCGCAGGACGAAATAGCGACGATGCCGTCCCATGGAATGACGCGCCCGTGAACCTCAACCAGATCGCAGATGACTTCCCGGGACGGTAGAATAAAGTTCATACCGTCATGAGACATAGCCCAGCCGTCACAGATATCGGTACCATGAAAATGGGCCGGTTTGCCGCCTTCCTGGTAAATACCGATGGCAGCCTCCTCGGCAAGTGCATCCAGGTGAACACTCCCGGGATGGCTGCTGCCGAACACATCTTCCACCAAGATCTGAGGGTTTTTCAAATCATCCTCGTCCCAGCCGGTGCCGCAGCAGAGGGTATCCAGCTGAAGCCAGTTATTCCTGATATGTCTGCTCTTCTGAATCGGTTTTTCGGTCATGGTTAAATCTCCTCGATTCTGTCTGCGTTCTCTGCGAGCTCGAGCGATATGGGTGGAAGCATTTTACCTCAAAGGGTACCCTGCCGTTTTGAAACGTTGTCTCGAAGATATTTCTGCCCTAACAAAGCCGCGCCTTTCAAAGAAGATTCGGTTTCGAATCGGTAACGGCAGTTGCGCATCCACCTGGTTTTGGCGCTGATCAAGGCCGGGTTTACGGCACCTCCGGATATCAAGATTTCATTTTTCAGCGGCATTTCGATGGACACGTCTTTTAAATTCTCCCGCTGATATTCACATAGACCCCTAACCAATGCAGCCAGGAGTTCTTTCCGCGAGGTCTCCGGCGTCAGACCCCGGAATTCCGCCCTCAACGGATCCAGCGAATAACGCGATCCCATCAGGAAGGGGATGTAGGTGACATCGCTTTTTTTTGCCAGCCACTCATCGATGGCCTGGGGCATGAAGTCATCAAAAAATTCTTCATCCGTCATTTCGCTGCAGAACAAGCGCTTAAACCATTCGAATGCTTTTCCGCCCGCGTTCATGACATAAAACGAAAACCATCGTTCCGGGAGGACATGGGTCCGAATATTATAGTTTGTGGAGGGAAAACACGCCGAAAGGCAGACCATTGTAATTTCACAGGTGCCATTGATGTTGAAAATTTCACCGGGCTCTCGAATCCCTACCGAATAGGCCGCCAACACGGCGTCATTACCGCCGATCAATACCGGGGGTTCCTTTTTCAATCCCAACTCAGCGGCAAGATTTTTTCGCAAGCGGCCCGTGCTGTGATCGGCAGGCATCAGCAATGGAAGTCTGGAAGTCTCAATCCCAAATTCATCCAGAATATTTTCATTCCAGGACATGTCATTGGACACTGTGTTATACATTGCCGTAAGGGATGCCGATGACGGATCCATGGCGAACCTATCCGTAAGCCATCGGGCCATAAAGGTATTGGAGTGACCGAAAACATGAGTTTTTTTAAATACTGCAGATAAGTTATCCTTGATCCAGAGGATGCTGGCCAACGAACAACCCCCGGCTACCGGCATGTTGGCGGTGGTCTTCAACAGCTCTTCCATACCGATGGTGTCGATGATGCGTTGGGCCTGTAAACGGGAGCGCTGATCCAGCATGAGGATGGCCGGATAAAGAGCCCGGCCCGCTTTGTCCATGGCCGTCAGGCCCGGAGTGGTGCCCGAAAGCGTGACGACATCGGTAACCGGCATGAACTCAGACATGTTTTTGCAACCGTCTACAAATGCCCGTTGCCATTTTTCGGGCTCAATATCGCTGAATAGTCCGTTATTGTAGGTCTTTATAGGGTATTCATTGGAGAACTGCCGGATCAATTTGAGATCGTCGCCGTCTTCCTCAAAAACACCCATTTTCATGGCAGTCGTACCCACATCCACACTGAGGATTTTCACGGTTGGTTTTCTCCTTTATCTTTCCTTAATTAAGGTACACGTGTTTCATCAAAAACAAAGGCGAATATGTGACTCATAGCCCATAGCACCGAGCTTATTTTGAAATCTAGTATCTTCCCACTGTGCCCTCGCTATCGACTATGAGCTATCAGCTATCCGTGCCGCACGTTTACATCACCGCCCCGATCTGCCAGGGCACAAATTCATTGTCTCCCATGCCAAATGTTTCGCTTTTGGTCTTTTTTCCCGATGCGGTTTCCAAAATAAGCCTGAAGATGGTCTCACCAACCTCCTCCAGGCCGATATCACTATCAATAACGACCCCGCAGTTGACGTCCATGTCATCCTGCATGCGATGGTACACTTCCGTATTAGTCGCCAACTTGATGGAGGGCACCGGCCGGCATCCATATACCGAACCTCTGCCGGTAGTAAAACAGATGATGTTAACCCCGCCGGCCACCATACCGGTGAGGGATACCGGATCGTATCCGGGTGTGTCCATAAAAACAAGGCCTTTGGAGGTAACCGGCCAGGCATACTCAACGACCTCGACCAAATCGGTGGAGCCGCCTTTGGCCACGGCTCCCAGGGATTTTTCGAGTATCGTCGTCAACCCTCCCGCCTTGTTGCCCGGTGACGGGTTATTGTCCATCGCGCCGCCATGGCGTGCCGTGTACTCTTCCCACCACCGAATGCGCTCGATAAGTTTCTGGCCCACTTCCCGGCTAATCGCCCGACGGGTCAACAGGTGCTCTGCGCCATAAATTTCCGGTGTTTCACCAAGAACTGCCGTACCTCCGTTTCGTACAAGCAAATCGGTCGCAAAACCGAGGGCCGGATTGGCCGTGATCCCCGAATATCCATCGGAACCGCCGCATTGCAGTCCCAGTATCAAATGACCGGCGGATACCGGTTGGCGAATGATGCGGTTGGCCTCGGGCAGCATCTCGTTTACCAGCTGAACACCTCTATCCACAGTAGCTTTTATGCCGCCTGTTTCCTGGATGGTCAAGGAACGAAAAAACGGGCCTTCCCTAAAGCCGCCGTCATTAAGCACTGAATCGACCTGCAGAACCTCGCAACCTAAACCGATCAACAGGACTCCCGCAAAATTAGGATGCCGGGCATAACCGGTGACGGTATTCATCAAGTATGCGTAACCCTCGCTACGTTCCGCCACCGCACAGCCGGTACCATGGGTAATCGGAACAACGCCGTCGACATTGGGAAAGCCTTCGAGCGCATTCCCAGCAAATGCATCGGCAATGTAACGGCAAACGGAGGCTGAACAGTTTACACTGCTAAGGACTCCGATATAGTTCCGGGTCGCCACCCGGCCGTCAGGGCGGACGATACCGTCAAAGGTTGCGGGTTCGGATGCAACACCGGACTCGCCTGAGGCGTCGACACCAAATTCATAGTCGAGTTCAACATTGCCCATGGAGACGTTATGGGTATGAACATGTTCACCCCGGGCGATGTCACACGAGGCAAAACCGATAATCTGTCCGTATTTTCGAATGGGCGCACCCTTCTCGATATCCGCTGTGGAGAGCTTGTGTCCAGCCGGGATTGCATTGATACAGGAGATCCCTTCATCCGGAATTTCGGAACCTTTTTCCAGATTACCGAGTACAACCACGACATTGTCTTCGGGATTCAGACGCAGGGTCACCATTTTCAGATCGCTCATGTTTTTTCCTTTCGGATCACTTGGTCTTTGGCAGGGCACGCGTTGCGCCGGTGCTGATTCCGCCATCAACCAGGATCGTCTGACCGGTGATATATTCACTGGCATCCGAAGCCAGAAACACGATGACGCCGTCCAGATCATGGGGTGCACCGGGTCGCTTGAGGGGTATGCGGTCAATGAGGTAGTTTACCCACTCCGTGTCCTGGTACATAATCCGAGTCTGTTCAGTTTTAAACCAGCCCGGCGCCAGACAATTCACTGTGATACCGAATTTTCCCCAGTCATCCGCCAGTGACATGGTGAGCTGCTTGACACCACCCCGACTGGCACAATAGGGGGCCAGTCCGGCATATCCGAATACACTGGTGACCGATCCAATATTGATAATACGGCCGTAGTTTCGGGCAATCATTTTTTTTGCAACCGCCTGGGCTACAAAAAAGGTTCCCCGCAGATTGGTATCCAATACCAGGTTCCAATCATCCCAGGTGATGTCCGTGCTGGGCTTGCGCACATTACAACCGGCGTTATTTACCAAAATATCTATTTTCCCAAAATGATCATGGACGGCTTGCGCCATTTTCTGAATAGCTTCATATTCTCTCACATCGAGTTGCAGCGGCAGCACCCTTCGTCCCGTGGATTCGATCTCATCTTTGAATTCGCTTAGATCGTTTTTATTACGGCTGGTGATCACAAGATCGGCGCCTGCGCCGGCTAAGGCACGCCCAAAATACTGGCCCAACCCCCTGCTGGCTCCGGTTACAATCGCCACTTTTCCCGAGAGATTGAAATTATTTGGACGCATAAAAATCTTTCATCACGAAAGCACGAAAATTGATGTTTAGTTTACGTTTCTATTTTGTGATTTCGTGATTCGCCTTTCTTTCTGTCTATACTGATTCGTTATTCGACATTCTGCGGTTCTCCTGTCGATAGATCACGTCTTCAGCGTGATTCGCTGTTATAACCAGACCCGACCCATGAAACGGCATATTTGAACGAGGTTGCGACATCGACCTACGGAGTCTCATAGGAGGGTTTAAGGTTCAAATGATACCCTCAAGGAACAAGAATAATTTTTAACAGTCCCTCTTCCTTTTGGTAGAGCCTGCGAAACCATTCACTGCCTTCGGAAAGAGGTGCAACCGCACTGATAAGAGCATCCACATTGATAACGCCGCGCGCCATCATATCCAGGCAAGCCGGATATTCACCGCATGACGCACACGAACCGTGTATGGTGATTTCCCGAGTGACAACGGTTTGAAGCGCCAGCTCAATGGTTGGTGAGAGGTTGCCAATCAGTGTCAGATGCCCGCCTTTGCGCAAACAATCAAGTGCAGTTTGAGAAGCTGGCGCCGTGCCGACCGCCTCAAATGCGATGGCAGCCCCCCGGCCCGAGGTCAGGCGCCGGACCTCAGAGATGACATCATCTGATCCTGCCAGAAAACCGACATCCGCTCCTTGGGCCCTGGCTAAATCCAATTTGCGGGGCTCCACATCCACGGCAATAATCAAGCCACAGCCTGCGACGCGCAGGGTTTGTATCAAAAGCTGTCCGATCATACCGGACCCAACCACCACGGCTGTATCGTTAATGGAAACCGGCGTGCGCCGCACGGCATGCAAGGCAATCGAACACGCTTCCACCATCGCGGCCCGCTGGAAGTCGAGGATTTCCGGGAGACGATAGAGGATATGTTGGGGAACGGCCACGTATTCTGCAAATGCCCCGTGCTGACGGAACTCGGTGCATGAAACGCCCAGGACCCGGCGATTGTCGCACAGATTTACTTCTCCCCGGCGGCAATGGTCGCATTGCCCGCAATAAATAGTCGAATCAAAGGTTACCCGATCACCGATGGTGTATCGCGTCACATTCCCGCCGGTCTCGGCAATGATTCCGGCAGCCTCGTGCCCCATGATGACCGGCGGGATACGCCGCCCGGTGCTCCCGTCCAACCCGTGGACATCACTTCCGCATATGCCGCAAGCCTTAACTTGAATCAACACCTCATCCGGACCGATTTCCGGTTGTTGAACATCTTGATAAACGAGTTTGTGGTAGTCCGCTAGCACTAAGGCTTTCATTGGCTCCTTGGTATGCCGTTCAGTGATTTCAATATTTTTTGCCCCGCCGCATCCGGATCAAGGCCCCTCCTCGATATTCTGCCGGCATTCTTTGTTTGCATTTAGCGCCGGTTTGGACTCGAGGCGCCAGGTTCGAAACGCCGCTAACAACACGATGCGCGAAGTGAACTAAGTTCTATGCACTCGAATTTAAAGCAGGTCCATTAATGGTTATCTCCAATAGAGGCGCTACCCCGTCACGAATGGCCTCGGCCACCAGAATGGCCAGCTCCGAGTTATCTGTACGAATAACTGGCACAAATCCGTAGCGCAAAATTTCGCTTTTGACATGATCATTGGATATCTTCACGTCTCTGCCTCTGATGACAGGTTGAAAAACAATAAGAAATCCAATAAATCCTTGAAATCCTGTCTAAAAATAAGAAAATATAAACGAATCCATTCATTGTCTAAATAATTTTTGGTGCATTAGTAAGTTACCGATGAACACCCGGCCTCGGCCCCTCCAGCAAGGCCTCGACTTCTTCCTTCGTACACCAGTTGAAGTCTCCGGGAAAGCTGTGCTTAAGCGCCGCGAAGGCCACACCGTAATCCAGCCCCATTTGCACATCCGCATTCGCGATATAGCCAAAGAGAAAGCCGGCGGCAAAGCTGTCTCCACGACCGACCTGATCAACGATATCGATGGTATATGTTCTGGTGGTGTATGCCTTCTTGCGGGTCACAGCAATCGCACTCCACAAGCATTTCCAAACCGTGTCTCCTTCGCGGTAACTGACGGCAACTACCTCCGCTGGATATCGATCAAGCAGTATCTCGGCCAGAGCTTCATCATTTTTGGCTTCAATCCCCAAAATCACACGGGTGTCGCCTTTGGTGGTAATCAGAATGTCTACATAATCCATCATGGGTGCCAGAGTTTTATTGGCCTCCTCGGGGCTCCAAAGCTTGGCCCGGTAGTTCAAATCCATGCTGATTTTGCAGCCCGTGTCTTTGGCGATCTCAAATGCCTCCAGCGTTGCCCTTGCTGCTGATTGACTGAGCGCCGGAGTAATCCCGGTCACGTGCAAACATTTGCTCTCCTTAAGAAATTCTCTCCATTTTACATCACCGGGGTTTATCTTGCTGAAAGAAGAGTTTGCACGGTCGTATACAACCGAACTGGATCGGGGTGTGGCGCCGAATTCTAAAAAATACAGACCGGCTCTCCCATCGGCATCCCATATAATTTTAGAAATATCAACTCCGAGCTCGCGCGCTTTGTTTGCAATCATGCGTCCTAACGGATTTGCCGGCAGTATGGATACCCAGGCACTTTTCATCCCGAGACGACTGACACCCACCGCTACATTCAATTCCGTGCCACCGATATTTAAATCCAGGGTTGTAGTTTGTTCGAGCCTTTTGAAATCCGGTGGCGAAAACCGGATCATCGCCTCTCCAAAGGCAACCAGATCATACATGGGTGTCCTCCAATATCGATTCGGTGTTCTCGCTCTTACAAGAAAACCACCGTATATGCAAAAGTTAGTTAAGTAGATATATTACTTCCAAAAAAGGATCAATCTTAAACTAATCGAAATGGGATAATGTGATCCATATTTGAGTTTGACACTTAATGTCGTATCTCCTATTAAGATGAACCTAAATTGAGTGTTTCACATGTTAAAAAGGGATCATCAACATTAAAGGAGAAAACGACGTATGAACTTACCGAAAATGGTGGGCGTCAAACAAAAATTTAACACCAACTCGATTAAGGATATTCGAAAGGCGGTAAGATCAACATTGGCGACCATCAGACCTGAAAAATATGTATCGCCGGGAGAGAGCGTGGCCATCACTGCCGGCAGCAGAGGAATTGCCAATATTGCCGTCATAATGGCGGAACTCATCGCTGAATTAAAAAGAGTTGGCGCCGAACCCTTTATTGTCCCTGCCATGGGTAGCCATGGAGGCGCCAACGCCGAAGGGCAAAAAAGAATCATTGAACACTACGGCATCACCGAGGAAGCGATGGGCGTTTCCATCCGGTCGTCGATGGAAGTTGTTCAAATCGGTAAAACCCCTGAAGGCATTCCCGTCTTACTGGATCAAAATGCTCACCAGGCTGACCGCATTATTGTTGTCAATCGGGTTAAACCCCACACCGATTTCAAGGGTGAAATTGAAAGTGGTCTGATTAAAATGATGGCAATTGGACTCGGCAAACAAAAGGCTGCCGATCATTATCATAATGTCTTCATGCGCCTGGGGCATTATCACGTGCTAACTTCAGTGGCCCGCGAGATCATCAAACAGTGCCCGATTGCTTTCGGTCTGGCGCTGGTTGAAAATCAGCGCGATGAAACTGAGATTATTCAAGCCATACCGGCTGCAAACATTGAAGAAACCGAGCGCGAATTGCTCGTCGTCGCGAAAAAATTACTACCGGGAATACCGTTTAACCCTATCGACTTACTCATCGTCGACGAAATGGGCAAAAATATTTCAGGAACCGGTATGGACCAAAACGTTATTGCACGAACGGTTATCCCCTACCACCAAGTGCCTTCAAAACCTCAGATTACACGCATTTTTGTACGAGATCTAACTTCCGATTCAGAGGGAAATGCCACCGCCATCGGCAATGCGGATTTCACCACCCGAAGGCTGGTGGATAAGATCGATCACCGGGCCACCAATATGAACGCCATTACATCTTCATGTCCCGAGGCCGTCCGCATACCGCCGTTTTTTGATAATGACCGAGAGACTATTGAAACGGCGCTGAACACCATAGGCGAAGTGGCACCGCAAAACGCCCGGATCGTTCACATTAAAAATACATTGATGCTGGAAAAAATGTATATATCCGAGGCATTGATAGCCGACGCCGAAAATCTGAATGATGTCGAAATATACGCTGACCCAAAATACTTGGAATTCGATGCGCAAGATAAACTGGTCTCTGATCTTTAAGTGGCTAGAATCAGTGACTCCGCTTGAGATAGGCTCTATAGGTGAGCTGATTCGCGGATGTGTGACTGTCTGAGTCGCGTTATAGGAAAAAGGTCTATTTTAACAGGGTAAATCCGTGGGTCTGCCTGCCCTGTGGAATGCGAAGCCTATTCCTCTGGGGCGGCTAATTAAAATTCGGTTATTACCGTTACACCGGTGGTGGAAAAGCTATTCATATTGGCGAGTGCTTCTATTGACTCATCCAAACGGATCGTTTTCCCAATCAATTTTTCCGGGCGTAACTTCCCCGATTTAATCATTCTCAGCAAGGCTGGATAATTGTAAGCTTGGATGCCGTGGCTTCCCAAAATTTCAAGCTCATTGGCAATCACTTTATCCATGGGTACGGCTGGGTGGCGATGATCCGCCAACATCAGTCCAACCTGGACATGCTTCCCACGCTTTCTTAAATTGGCAATCGAGTTAAAACAGGTCGCAGGGCTGCCAAGCGCGTCAATAGATACATGCGCGCCGCCTTGGGTGACATCTACAACACGTTCGACCACATTGTTTATTTCCTTTGCATGAATTGTTGCCGACGCGCCAATCGATCGAGCAAGCTCAAGTTTTTCATCGGCAATATCAATTGCGATAACATTTGCACCCAGCGCGTTGGCAATCATAACCGCCGATAAACCAACCCCGCCGCAGCCGTGCACCGCAACCCATTGCCCGGCAGAAACCCTGCCTTGCGCCACGACTGCCCGAAAGGAGGTCACAAATCGACAGCCCAGACTCGCCGCAGTGACGTCATTGAGGTCAGATGGCAGACCTACCAGATTGGTGTCGGCGTAATCGATGGCCACAAATTCAGCAAAAGAACCCCAATGGGTAAACCCCGGCTGAAATTGCCGATCACAAACCTGGTGGTTTCCGGAAAAACATTGGGGGCAGGCGCCGCAACCACAAACGAATGGAAGCGTTACCCTGTCGCCGATACTCCACCTCCTGACATCTCTTCCGACCGCCTCAACCACCCCGGCGATTTCATGCCCGGGCACGTGGGGTAATTTAACATCAGGATCATGCCCCATCCATCCATGCCAATCGCTTCGACACAGGCCGGTTGCCATTACCTTCAGGACAACACCGTGTTTCTGCGGGGTTGGGTCCGGTACGTTTTCAATTGTCGGTGGTTTGGCGAACTCATCGTATAAAACAGCTCTCATGGTGATTCCTTTCGTTAAAAAATGAATGTGTCTCTTGGGAAATCTGGTTATCTGCAAAGCACAAGTGACTTCTTCTGGAATAGGCTTTGGAGGTGAGCCGATTCGCGGATGGTTGACTGTCTGAGTACATTAGGGAGCGTTACATCAAACAGCTTGATCCTGTCACAAGAGACCACAAATACTTCATACTTCTCACTTATTTATTGATCTCGAGGTTCTGTTTGCTGTTACGCTCCCTTATGTGCGAGTTTCACACCGCCGCGGATCGGGTTATCTTCAAAGCCTATGTGACTCACTTGAGCTTTCAGGATAACCGTATTACCCACTTATACCCACGACAGGTCCGGAACACGTCGATGCCAGTCGGTGGCTTGTTGATAAGCATAACCGGCACGCAGCACCACATCCTCTTGGAACGGTTTTGCGTAAATCATCAGTCCGATGGGGAACCCGTTTTTCGTAAATCCGCAGGGAATGCTCAAGCCGCACATGTTCAGCACATTTCCGATACTGGTGTTGCGGAGATAGAGAGCATTGTGTTCCAAGTAATTTTCAAGGGTTGTGTCAACCTCGATTAACGGTTGAGCCGGCACAGGTGTTGTTGGAACCAACAGAATGTCCACATCCTGCAAGGTGTTGCCGACTTTGGCCCTCAGTTGTTTGGCAGCGTAACAGGTTTGCAGGTAGGTTTCGGCCGTAATGTCTTTACCTTTTATCATCCGCTGAGCGACCACCGGATCTAATTCATCGAAGTTCTCTTCCAGCCACATCTTGTTGACGACATAGCCCTCGGACGCGATAATCACTGCGCCGGGATTTAACTGTGAGGCCTCTTTGGCTTCAGGAAATTCAATCCGGCTTACCTGAGCGCCCAAGTCTTCGAAAACCTTGCCGCATTCCCGCACCGCCTTTTCGACTTCCGGGGAAACTTTTTCAAAAAAAACGGATTCAGCGAAGGTCATGCGCATTCCGCTTACCCCGCCCCTTAATTCCTTGAGCACATCTTGGGGGGCCAGACCGCATGTGATCTCATCATCGACGTCGGCTCCTTGAAGGCACTGATAAACCAGGGCCGCATCCTCCACCGTGTGCGTCAGCATCCCAACCGAGTCCAATGTCCAACTCAAGGGGTAAACCCCGGCCCGGCTGATCCGCCCCACCGTGGTTTTTAAACCCGTCACACCGCACAAAGCTGCGGGGACGCGCACCGATCCTCCGGTGTCCGTCCCAAGCGCCATGGGCACCATGCCGGCCGCAACAGCAACAGCGGATCCGCTGCTGGAACCCCCTGGTAAATGCGGTACCGCCCCCCAAGGATTGTGAGGTGTACCGTGATCATGATTAATCCCCACCCCGCTGAAGGCGAACTGAACGGTATTGGTTTTACCAAGCAAGATCATTCCGGCTCTATTCAGCTTTCGAATTACGCGGGAATCCTTTTCAGCAAAATTGTTTTCGAACAATTTTGAGCCCACCGCCGTGGGAAGACCTCTGACATCAAATAGATCTTTGGCGGCATATGGAATTCCATGCAAAATTCCCAGATCATTTCCGGTGCGCAACGCCTGGTCTGCAAATTGGGCTTGTTCAACCGCCTTTTCTTTGCACACTAAATGAAAGGCATTCAGGTTGCCATCCAATGATTCGATACGAGACACGCAATGCTTCACTAGCTGGAGAGCAGACATATCTCCTTTTCGGATGCGTGCAGCAAGGTCAACGATACTCCCATATTCCGACACGATTTGATCCATCATTCTCTCGCTGTATGAGGGATGAGCGAAGCGAACTGGGTTCTATTTTTCGCCTCCCAGTTGTTCCAATAGCATTGCCAGTGATGAGTGATCCAGATCGCCATTTCCCCTGGCGATCTGAGCATTCATCAGCTCGGCAACGGTGGATGTTGTCATTAACGGCAGTGATACCTCGCGGCCGGTTTGTAAGGCAATTCCGAGATCTTTGCGGTGCAGCCGAATTCTGAATCCGGGCTGGAAATTACGATTGATAATCCGCTGACCGTGCAGATCAAGGATGCGGCTTTGGGCAAATCCTCCCAGTAACGCCTCGCGGACCTTGGTTGGATCCACTCCCGATTTTCGAGCGAGAATTAAGGCTTCCGATACCGCCTGGATCGTCACTCCAACCACAATCTGATTGCAGGCCTTGGTCACCTGGCCGGCTCCCGGCTCGCCAATAAGCACAATATTTTTCCCCATAACCTCAAAGATGGGCTTGGCACGTTGAAACGCGCCTTCAGAGCCGCCCACCATAATCGAGAGCGTTGCTTCTTTGGCCCCTACTTCACCACCGGAGACCGGGGCATCCAATGATTCTACCCCTTTCGCTTTCAAGTTTTCATAAACAATGTGGGCTGTAGCAGGCGCAATCGTGGACATATCGATAAACAACATCCCTGAGCTTAGGCCATCAGCTACCCCATCTTGACCAAGAACCACCTTTTCGACGTCGGGTGAATCCGGAAGCATGGTAATGATGACATCGCTCTGTTGGGCAACTTCTTTAGGAGATGCAGCCGGTGCGGCGCCTTCTGCGGCAAGCTCATCAACAGGTCCTCGGCTACGACTGTGCACCACCATAGGATAGCCCGCTTTGATTAGATTGCGCGCCATCGGTTTGCCCATAATTCCCAGACCTATAAATCCTATTCGTTCCATGCGCACCTTCCTCTTTTTTTAATAGTTTTATCTGATTATCTGTATAAACCAAGTGACTTTTCTTTGCGTATATTTTTATATGGTGATAACCTCTATGACATAGGTAACGCATCCATTCAAGTCTTCTTCGCCAGCAAGGCTCCGAGTTTGATGGCCTCGATCATTGACTGAGGATTGGCCCTGCCCTCACCTGCTTTACCAAATGCCGTCCCATGGTCCACTGATGTTCTCACGATGGGTAACCCCAGGGTGACATTCACTCCGGACATCGCTCCCCACTGTCCTGTCTGTTCATCATATTGAAATCCGATCAGCTTGGTGGGAATATGCCCCTGATCATGATACATGACCACGACGGCATCATACATGCCGCCTTTCATTTTTGAAAAAATCGTATCAGCCGGGATGGGCCCATCCACATTTTTACCCCCACGCACGGCCTCTTCAACCGCCGGTAAAATTTCATCATCGTCCTCATGCCCGAACAATCCCCCCTCACCGCAATGGGGATTCAGTCCGGCAACGCCTATTTTCGGTTCAGCAACACTCATTTTTTTCAGCGCTTCGTATGTGAGGTCGATGACTCTGACAATTCGGTCCTGTTTAACACGATCACAGGCCTCTCTGAGGCTGACGTGGGTGGACACGTGGGAGACTCGGAAATCACCATGGGTTAACATCATGCAGTAATCGCGGGTATGGGTCAGTGTGGCATATATTTCGGTGTGGCCGGCAAAATGATGCCCGGCGGCATGGATAGCGGCTTTACTTATAGGGCCTGTTACGGTTCCGTGAATTTCTCCATTCATAGCCAGTTCGACAACCTTAGCCACATACTCAAAGGATGCGTGACCCTGTTCAGCAGTAACTTTTTTGTAGTGCAGAGACTCCATGGCCATGTTTTTCATGTCCAATATGTCCATGGTTCCGTATTCATAAATGCCGTCGGCGACATTCACAACGGAATTTAATTTGAGTCCCACATCTGAGAAATCAAGGACATCCCGCATGGTGCGATAATCGGCCACCACCAGAGGTCGCGCTAGGGTGTAAATTTCTCTGTCATGTAACGCTTTAGACGTAATTTCCGGCCCTATTCCACCCGGATCTCCCACGGAAATCCCGAGAATGGGCCGCTTATCTGGTTGTGTTCCAGTATTCATGAAACCTCACTAACGCGTCCGGTTTACCGAAGGCACCGGCCTTGGTCACCACCGGCGAGCCATCCATGAGCCCGCCTCGTATTCGTCCCTGCACCATACCGGTGATAACTTCTCCTTGAACACTTACTCCGGTGGATCCTAAGGCATCTAAAACCGCAGCGGCAGTGTCACCCCCGGTCAAAAATAAACCCGCCGGTTTGACGACGTCAACTAGGGCCCTCACGAAGACCGCCAGCCCTTCAACGATGCGTCCGGCATCGGACATCCCGGTTTTTGAACAAGTGATATGGCCGCCGTCGGCCACCGATTGGGTCCTGATAATCAAATCTTTTTCCGCCAATATCTTACCTGCTCCCCGGGCCTCCGACACCAGTTTTGCATGTGCTTTTGGACCAGTCAACAGGGCCGCAGCAAGTGAAACAGTTTCGTAGGGATGGTTCGCCACCAACGTTTCGATCTGGCGGGAGGCAACCTCGGAAGCCGAACCACACACCAGAATCAAATGGCCGTCGGGCATTTTTTTATGTTCGGCGGTCGATCGGGACACCTTCGCACGCAGAGCAGCGGTCATGCTTGAGGCCAGACCGGCCGATCCCACCGGCAAAATTTTGTAAGGCAATGAAAAAGCCGTCTCGGCAATCTTTTCCAAGTCGCTCTGCGATTGGGCATCAAAGGTCACGTGTCGAACACCATCAACCAAAATCTGTGTGACGGTTTTTCGCAGTTCGTCGTCCGGTTCGCGAAGCCACTTTAAATGCACATGTCTGACCGGATGGTTGCTCTGAGACTCTATGACGCATGAAAGTCTGGCATCCGTTACCGGCGTCACGGGATCAAAGGCAATCTCGGTTCGATCCACCGGGGTCCCGTGCACCATATGCACGTTATTCACGGTGGTGCGCCCCATTTCCGGAAACGCCGGAGCGATAAAGCTGGCATCATAGGTCAACTTCTCCACCAGGGCATCGACTTCGGTTCCAATATTACCCCGAAGACAGGAATCAACCTTTTTATACATCCAATCCAGTTGCAAATCCTGCAAACGGACGGCAATCTTTGTCAGCCGTTGACGGCAACTGACCGGTTGCAAAGCGCGACTGTTGGTGTAAATCGCCAGAGCATGGGAAGATACTGATAGTGGCTCTATAATTTCTTGGGATATGCGGTCATGGGCAACCAGCAGCACGTCGTCGAAATAGGGACAAAATTGAACCCCGGTATCCGCTGCACCGGTTAAATCGTCTGCTATTATGGCAATTTTCCGAAACATAGGTATTAAATTCGGCAGGCCTTCAAAAGTTCATGTAGCCGATGTCGTCAATCGATTTTATGCTTTATGATGGCGCCCTTATCGGCTGACTCAGCCAGTCGTGCATAGAGTGCGAGGTATCCTTTTTTGTATTTGGGCTCGGGACGTTTCCAGCCGCTGAGGCGTTCTTCGATTTCGTTTTTCGAAAGATGCAGTTTCAAGCTGCGGTTTGGAATATCAATCGATATGGTGTCCCCGTTTTCAACCGCGGCCAATGGACCGCCTTCGGCAGCTTCCGGTGAAATATGTCCGACGAAACAGCCATTGTTGGTCCCCGAAAACCGACCATCCGTTACGACGGCGGTTTTCAATGCCAACCCTCGACCGTAAAGCAACTTCATCGCCTTGTACATCTCGCGCATACCGGGACCGCCCTTGGGCCCCTCGTAGCGGATGACGAGCACTTCGCCCTCGCTGACCCTGCCCTCAAGAATTGCGTTGTCGGCCTGCTCTTCAGAATCGAAGCAATGTGCTTTGCCGGTGAAGGTATGCATGTCCGCATGAATGGCGGCCGGCTTGGTAATCGCTGTATTCGGTGCCAGATTACCACGCAAAATCGCCAGTCCGCCTTCCTGGCTCCACGGATCGTCGAAGGATCGAATGATGGTGTTATCCGGATTTTTGGCATCGGCAACATTCTCTGCCACGGTTCTGCCGCTGACGGTTAATGCATCAGCGTGCAATATCGGCAGCAGTTGTTTCATGACGGCCGGAACACCGCCGGCATGATGGAAATCGGGAACATTGGAAGCGGCCGCGGGATTCATTTTGGCAACATGAGGTGTACTGCGGCAGAGCTTTTCAAACAGATCCATACTCACATCAAAATCCGCTTCGTACCCGATGGCCGGAATGTGCAAGGCAACGTTGGTCGATCCGCCGATAGCCGTGCTGACTCGAATACCGTTCTCGATACCTTTGCGGTTGAGTATTTGACGGGCGGTTATACCCTGTTGCACCAACTCGACGATCCGACGCCCCGAGTCTTGGGCAATTCTCAGACGGTCGGCAAACGTGGCCGGGATAGTGGCACTCCCCGGAAGAGATAACCCCATGGCTTCGGCCACACAGCACATGGTATTTGCCGTTCCTAAAAAAGAACACGATCCACAGGTGGGTGTGGCACATTGCTCCAGCGAAAGAAATGTGCTCTCATCGATGTCACCGGCTTTCAGCATTCCAAGCCCCTCGGTCAGCGACGTTGAATCCGAGGGACGACCGTCAAAATAACAGCCACCTTCCATCGGTCCTCCGACGACCATAATGGCGGGAAGATCCAGTCTGGCGCCTGCCATAAGCATGGCCGGGACAATCTTGTCGCAGGAGCCTAGAAGAACCACAGCGTCGAGACGATGCGCTTCTATCATCATTTCGATATCGTTGGCGATCAGGTCCCGCGTCGGCAATATAAAATGCATGCCTGCATGGCCCTGGGCGATACCGTCACAGGCGGCAATTACACCGAACTCAACAGGTGTTCCACCGGCCTGCCGAATGCCCTGCTTAACGAATTCCGAGACCTGATTGAGGTTATAGTGCCCCGGTACGACACGGTTCCAAGAATTTGCAATGCCGATCATGGGGCGCTCCAGATCGTAGTCGCTGTATCCCATGGCTTTGTAAAGCGAGCGGTGCATGGACCACTCCGGTCGTTGAAGAATTTGGTTGCTGCGCCAACTCATTGTAATTCCTTTCTTTTATCTATTATTCGATACAATCCAAATCTGACTGGATTTCGATAACCGATTATTCGTTCTGAATTTTCTTAGCAGTCTCCCATAAGGGTGTCAACTGCTCTGAAACGGTCAGTTGAGCCAAATTACCGTCCCAATCAAGTGAAAAATCGGTTGGAGTCCTTGGTTATTTGTTGTGGGAGAGTTTTTTCTTGACAGATTTGAGGCATGGGTGTTTTACATGGTTTAAAACCATCACCCATCAACGACATGGTGCGTAGTATCTTATCGTGAATCCGACCGTCTGTGAAAAACATCAGGGGTATTGAGTTGCAAAAAATGTGAATTGGTGACAGATGGTTTCCCCGTTTTGGTTTCCTAACCCACACACAGAAAGGAGGTAAACCGTAAAACTGCATCATCGGTATATTTCCAAACATGTCCCAAAACCCGTTTCCGGCTACCTTAAAGGCAGTAAGCATGGATTGAAATGGTAGCCAATTGTAATTTTCGTTAATCTTAAACGGAATACAAGGACATACGCTTATTAACAAATGTCTGAGGAAGAAAGGAGAGCATTGGCCATGAAAAAACAAGATAACACGATTACACGTAGGGATTTTATGAAAACTACAGGTGCCGGTCTAGCTGGTGCCGCGGTGCTCGCAAGTCCCTTGGGTTCGATTGTTAAGAAAGCATTTGCGGCGACTCCGCCGAACCTGGCGGTCGAAAAAGGTGCAACTTTGAACGTGCTGCGGTGGAGCGTGTTTGTCGGCGCCGACAAGGACCTGTGGGAAGCCAATTGCGCCAAGTGGGAAAAGGCTACCGGCGGCAAGGTAATCAATGAATACCTGGCCTGGGAAGACGTCCGGCCCAAGGCCGCCATGTCGGCTGCCGTCGGCGCCGGTCCCGATATCGTCCTGGGCTGGCATGATGACCCCTTCCTCTATCCGGATAAGCTGGTGGATGTCACCGACGTCGCCGAATATCTCGGTCAACAGTACGGTGGATGGGAAGATGTGTGTTTGAAGTACGGCATTAATCCGGCCACCGGACGCTGGATTGATATTCCCATGGGCGGACCCGGCCAGGCCATTGTCTATCGCAAGAGTTGGGTCAACGAAGCCGGTTATCAGGAGGTACCGGTAGACATGGATGGTTTCATCACGTGTTGCAAAAAGCTCAAGAGTATGGGACATCCGGTCGGTTTTGCTCTGGGCCATGCCGTTGGAGACGGTAACAACTGGGCCCACGGCTTTCTGTGGGCCTTTGGCGCCAAGACGGTCAACAAGGACGGGTCCCCGGCGATCAACAGCAAAGAGACCCGCATGGCGCTGGATGCCATGAAAGACCTTTACGACAACGCCATGATTGCCGGGTGCGCTTCCTGGCTGGATCCCCATAACAACAAAGCCTACCTTGCCAACCAAATCTCCGTGACCAACAACGGAATCAGCATTTATTACGCCGCCAAGAGCAAACCGGAGTGGGCGGATATTGCCGCCGACACCTATCATCAACATCCGCCGGTCGGGCCGGCCGGCCATCCGACCGAGCTGCATCTGTTCGATCCGGCCTTCATCTTCAAACATACCGATTATCCCAACGCCGCCAAGCATTTTCTGATGTTCATGCTGGAAGAACAACAGGCCGGACCCTGGATTAACGCCATGCGCGGCTATGTCACCCCGCCGCTGAAGGCCTATCGTAACCTGCCCGTCTGGACCGAAGATCCCAAGCACACAGTCTATCGCGACTGCATCAAAAACATGCTGCCCAACGGCTACGAGGGGCCGATCGGACCGGCCTCAGCCGCGGTAATGGCGGAGTATGTGGTGGTCGATCTGTTTGCCAATTACTGCGCACGCGGAATTTCGGCCGATCGGGCCATCGACAGCGCCGAAAAAGCCATTGTCAGGGCTTACAAGTAATGACACGACTGCCGCAGAAATCAGCAGGGAGGGATGCGACTGACCGGCGAATAACCGGCAGCACCCTCCCCGCTGCCATCACAGGACACGCAAGGATAGCGCTCTGGAATGGATGAGAATATGGCTTTTTTTATTATACGGCTGACCCGGAGGTGAACACGTGGACGCAGTTGCCGTAAGAGAGCAAGAACCGAAGGTCACCTGGCTGTCGCGGGCGTTGGAGAATCCCACCATCCTGGGACTTATGTTTGTCGCTCCGGCCGAATTGCTGCTTTTGGTCTTCCTGGCCTATCCCTTCCTGCTGGGCCTGTGGCTCGGTTTTACCGATACCATTGTAGGCCGTGAGGGCAGCTTCGTCGGCTTTGCAAATTATGCCGACCTGCTGCAGGACCCCAGCTTTTGGTTGACCGTATTCAATACGTTTCTCTACACCATCGTCGCGGTAATATTCAAAGCCATACTGGGCATAGGCCTGGCCGTGATCCTCAACCGCGACTTCAAGGGCAAAGGGTTTATGCGGGCGATCATTCTGCTGCCGTGGATCATTCCCACGGCCCTGAGCGCCATCTGTTTCTGGTGGCTTTATGATTCCACCTTCAGCGGGATTTCCTGGATTTTGATGAAACTGGGTATCATCGACCACTTTATCGATTTTTTAGGCGATCCCTGGAACGCCCGCTGGTCTCTGATCGCCGCCAATGTCTGGCGGGGCATCCCCTTTTTTACCATCGGCTTGTTGGCGGGACTGCAGACCATCAGCCCCGACCTGTATGAGGCTGCGGAAATCGACGGTGCCGGCGCGTGGAAAAAATTCCGGCGCATCACGCTGCCGCTGCTCACGCCACTGCTCACCGTGGTGACGGTCTTTTCAACCATCTGGACCTTTGCGGATTTTCAGCTGGTCTGGATCATTACCAAAGGCGGGCCGGCCGGCGCCACTCATATCTTTGGAACGCTTTCCTATCAGCGGGCCATGCAGGGGGGCCATTTCGGCGAAGGAGCGGCCATCTCCAATTTTATGCTGCCCATTTTGGTCGCCTGTGTATTTATTGCCTTCGTTTTTTTGAAAAAAGAGGATTAAGCAATGGCAATCGAACGTGCCGGATCAAAGCTGTTGAGGTTTTATGTGCCGTTGGTGCTATACCTAATCTTTCTACTGTTTCCCTTTTACTGGATGATCAACACGGTCTTTAAAGCCGATACCGAGCTTTACAATCTCAACCTCAACCCGCTGTACATCCACACCTGGACACTCAGCAATCTCGTCAAGCTCTTCACGGAAACCATCTTCCTGCGCTGGATGGGCAACACCTTTTTTGTGGCGATTACGGCCACCCTGATCTCACTGGTCGCCAGCCTGCTGGCCGCCTATGCGATTCAACGGCTGCGTTTTAAAACCTCGGGTCCGACCGGCGTGGCGATCTTTTTGGGATACCTCGTTCCCCAGACGATTCTATTCATCCCGCTGGCCCACATTATTTTCAAGTTGCGTCTGTGGGACTCGCTCTGGGCTCTGGTCTTGACCTATCCGACCTTCCTCATCCCGTTTTGCACCTGGCTGTTGATGGGCTACTTTAAATCCATACCCAAAGAGATGGAGGAGTGCGCTATGATCGACGGCGCCAGTCGGATCAAGATCTTTCGCAAAATCATTTTGCCCCTGTGCCTGCCGGGAGTGCTTTCGGCCGGCATCTTTTGCTTCACCCTATCATGGAATGAATATCTTTACGCCCTGGCATTTATTTCCAGCACGGCTAAAAAGACGGTTCCCATCGGCCTGGTCACCGAACTGGTGCGCGGTGATGTTTACCACTGGGGGTCGTTAATGGCCGGTGCCCTGTGTGCTTCGGTGCCGGTGGCCCTGGTGTACTCGTTTTTTGTTGAACATTATGTCGCGGGTATGACCGGCGCTTTAAAGGAGTAAACCGAACATGGCAGACGTACGGTTAGAAAACGTGGTCAAAAAATTCGACGAGGTCGTCGCCGTCGACGAATTTAATTTGAATATCAAAGACAAGGAATTTGTGGTCTTAGTCGGACCCAGTGGCTGTGGGAAAACCACTACCTTACGAATGATTGCCGGTCTGGAGTCCATCACCAGCGGCAATGTTTACATTGGTGACAACTTGATCAACAAACTGCCGGCCAAGGACCGCAACATCGCCATGGTGTTTCAAAACTATGCCCTGTATCCGCACATGAGTGTCTTTGACAATATGGCCTTCTCCCTCGAGATGCGCAAACGTCCCAAAGATGAAATCAAACAACGCGTTCAGGAGGCGGCGGAAATACTGGGGATCGAACACCTTCTGCAGCGCAAACCCAAGCAGCTTTCCGGTGGGCAGCGGCAGCGTGTGGCCGTTGGCAGAGCTATTGTTCGAAAACCAGAGGTCTTTTTATTTGATGAGCCTCTTTCCAACCTGGATGCCAAGCTTCGGGTTCAGACCCGACTCGAATTGAAAAAACTTCACGAACGCCTGGCCACAACGGCGGTCTATGTCACCCATGATCAAGTCGAGGCCATGACCATGGGAGACCGGATTGTGGTCATGCAAGACGGACTCATTCAACAGGTAGGTTCTCCACTGGAACTTTATGATACGCCGGCCAATCGCTTTGTCGGTGGATTCATCGGCAGCCCGGCCATGAATTTTTTCGATGCCGAATTGTCCGGCTCCAAAGACGAAATGAATCTTCAAACCGGAGATGTACAACTTCGTCTGCCCTTAGAACAGTCCGCCCGTATCAAAAACTATGACAAAAATAAGGTTATCGTCGGCATCCGTCCTGAAGATCTGAAACCAGCCGCGTCCCACATCCCTGGGCAAACCATCCAGAGCACCATCGAGGTGGTGGAGCCGATCGGAAACGAAACATACGTCAACGTCGATGCAGGGGGGTTCACGTTAACAGCAGCCATCGGGCGAAAATCCCAAGCCTCACCGCACAGCGCGATTATTCTTCAACCCGCATTTGACAATCTTCACCTGTTTGATGTGGAGAACGAGAAGGCACTGATTTAAAGTGGCACTGGATGGTTTCGCCCCAATCAACTAGTAACCCAGGGCCCCAACGGGCCCTTTTTTTGGAAAATGGGACAACCGACATGACGCCGGCAAATCTATATGTAACCCGCATCATTGCCGAAGACGGTATCCGCATCTTGCAGGCTTTTGCCGACGTGCGGGTCTGGCGGGAACGACAGCTGATGCCCAGGGATATGCAGCTGCGGGCCTTTGCAGATTGCGATGGAATTCTAACAACCGGTGACATCCTTGTTAACGAAGAGCTGATCTCGGCCTGCCCGAAAGCGAAGGTATTCAGCAATCATGCCGTGGGTTACGACAACATCGACGTGCCGGCCTGCACCCGTCACGGTGTTCTAGTGGGGAATACCCCGGGTGTGCTTTCGGAAACCACTGCCGATCTTGCCTTCACCCTGCTGCTGGCTTCCGCCCGCCGCGTAGTGGAACTGGCGGGTTGGGTCAAACAAGATCAATGGAAACCGGAAACCGGTCTCCTGGAAAATCTGGGAACCGAGGTTCACCACGCGACTCTGGGCATAATCGGTATGGGCCGTATCGGCGTCGAAATCGCTCGCAGAGCCACCGGCTTTAACATGAAGATTCTCTACCACAACCGTCAACGTAACAGGAAAGCAGAAAACGAATTCGGTGCCGTCCATGTTGGTAAAGAGAATCTTTTGAGGCAGAGCGACTTTGTCAGCCTCAATTTACCCCTAACGCAAGAAACCTATCATTACATTGGCGCCAACGATTTTAAACCTATGAAACCGTCGGCTATCCTGATCAATACCGCCCGCGGTCAGCTCGTGGATCAGGCTGCGTTGCTCGATGCGTTAAAATCCGGAGAAATTGCCGGTGCCGGGCTGGATGTCACCGATCCGGAACCCATGCGGGCGGATGACCCGTTGCTCAACCTGCCTCAGGTGACGATTCTGCCCCATGTCGGCAGCGCTACCCGTGAAACCCGGGCAAAAATGGCTGAAACGGCGGCCCGCAACCTGATCAATGCGCTGAAAGGCCAGCCGATGATCAGCTGCCTTAATCCCGAAGCTTACGGCAAAGGTCGCAATAAGAAAATTTAAACGAATCCATACATATTCCAATTAATCTTCGCCGCATTCGTTACTAGGGGGTTGATAATTTTTTTTCGATTCAAATGTCGCACGAATAATAGAAGAGAACCGCAGATAAGGAGAAATGGATATGGGTATGAGATAATCAAGGGTGAATTCTCTTCAAAACCGATACAATCAATTTTGGTCGACTGACGTATGAATGTTCTCTTGCCACAACCAATTGAAGCGGAAGCAATTGCACTTCTTGAAGAGGCAAAGTGCAAAATTATGGTTGCCCCCAACCCGTCGCCTGAAACTGTCTACCCCTTGCTGCAATTAGAGAATGTTATTCTTACACCCCATACAGCCGCTCTCACTCGCGAATGCGTAACCCGCATGGCGACCGAGGCCGCACG
>WOR8_10000403_pt1 | contig 45060 bp, 29 predicted proteins | sample DeeMarSeWOR38_10_FD_19890 | JGI IMG/M metagenome (IMG submission 19890)
ACTCTTCTCTCTAAATCTTCATAAGTAGGTTTTGCAGTCATCAAATTCTTCCTACTGCTAAAATGATTGACAGGCCCGGATATCAACCTAACGCCGGTCCCCCTGAAATTACCCGTTTCAGATGTATATCGCAAGTAATTTTAGAGAATAACTGTGTCAAAGGCGTAATTTATATTTAAACTGCCTCAACTCGGCAAGGTACAAAACGGTGCAGTGGCGTGCCGATAGGATCCCGATGGGTATTCTGGGTCAGGCGATTGACGTTGATGCCATATACCTTACCGTCGTAGGTTAAACCGAATCCGTGGGGTATCATCACCATACCTTGGCGAATTTGATTTGTTATTTGCAGCTCACCCACCTCCCTGCCTGCCGCGGTGGTCACGCGCACTTGTTGGCCGTCTTCCAGGTTGAGAATTTCGGCGTCCTTCGGGCTGACGGCCACGGTGCAGGCCCGTTTGCCTTGATTCCAATCCGGATTTCGCATAAGCGTGTTTGCATTGTACTTCATATGCCGGCCGGCGTTGAGAATCAGCGGAAATTCTTCCGGTAACTGCAAATCCTTCGCCTCGCTAACCGCGTCTATTGCCTTGGCGCGATCTTCCAATTCAGGTATATAGATTTCAATTTTGCCTGAAGGTGTCTTGATGCCATCCATGGGATTGTCCACATCGGCCTGTCCGATCCATAAGCCCTGGGGGTTATCTAAAAGGGCCTGGAAGATACGGTCGCCTTGGTCGATGCCAAGCTCAAACCCGGACCTTGCCGCGTTTCTGCGAAATGTTTCGGGAGCGGTCATCAGAATTCCCCATAACCCGGCCTTGGCAGCGCTGTCCCACACCTTTCCAAGTGTTTTGGCCAGCACAAAGGGCATACTTGGCCGGGCTTTGGGTTCGGTCGCAGCCCATTCCATCAATTTGGCCCCAAACGTCATCCGGTCGCTTTCGACCGCTTGTTGGAGCTCATCAGGAATTTTTGGAATGATCCCTAGCTCATCTGCCAGCAATGTATGTATCTGGGCGGCCTCCAAACACTGGGCGGGTGGATCGACGACGGGTCGCCGCAGCTGGCAATAGACGCCCGGATAGTTCCAAGAGAAGAAGGTAGTGTCCCAGGCCTCGTAGAATGAGCGACAGGGCAGCACATAGTGGGCCAGCATGGCAGTTTCGCTCATAACGATATCGTTGACGACTAGAAGATCCAATTTTCCGAATGCCATTTCGTAGGCTGTGGTATCCGGAAATGCGCGCAACGGGTTACAGGAGCTGACGTAAACAGCACGCAAGCGCTCGGGGTGTTCACTGAGGATTTCCTCGGGCATAGCCGCCGGTGGAAACGATCCCGCCGCCGCGGGTGGAAAATCGGTGGTTATGGTTCGCCAAATATTCGGATTGCGTTCGTCTGCGTGAAATCCCATCGGCATCACCATGCCGGGGATGACGTTGCCGCCACGTTTGCCGAATATACCGCAAATAGCGCCCAATATATTCACAAAATAGGAATTGAGTGTGCTGTGGCGGCCCATATAGATGCCCAAGTCGGTATGCACGCACCAGCGTTTGGTTGTCATCAATCGACATAACTCGTGAACCCGGTCATATTCAAGTTGACAGACCTCGACAGCGGCTTGGGCATTAAAGTTCGTAAACCAGGGTTTGACCTTGTCCCAGCCGTCGACATTTTTCCGGATATATTCCCGTGCCTCCCAACCTTCGCTGAGAATGATGGCGATCATTGCCTTCATCAGCAGAGAATCGGTGCCAGGGCGCACGGGCAAATGAATGTCGGCTATGGCTGCAGTCTCACTTCGACGCGGGTCAACGACCACCAGCAACCGGTTGGGATCCTTGGAAAAGCCCGTGAGCACTTTGGGCGCCTGGGGCATCTGATGGCTCTGCATACCGTTCCAACCCCAGGCGACAAGCATCTCTGATTCGTGTTCGTCGGGAATCGTGATGTTGTATTGCTTACCGAAAAAGCGGCCGGTTACCCACCAGGAGCCGGAGAATTCCTGGCCGGCCGGCGAATAGAAATACTGAGACCCCATCGCTCTGAGCACGCTCAAGCCGAAACCGGTCTCCATGTGACCGCCCTGAGCACCGCCGCCCATATAGGCCAGACAGCGCGGGCCATACTGGTCAACCAGTTTGCGCATCTTTGCGGCTATTTCAGCGACGGCCTGCGTCCAGGATATGGGCTCAAAGCTGTCGTCCACCCGTTTCAGCGGCGCGGTAAGGCGTTCCTTAGGGTATTGGTGATAGATGACATTGAGCCCCTTCCGGCACGCATAGCCTTCGCTACGAGAATTTTCCTTGTCCGGTCGAACTTTTACCATGCGGTTGTTCTCCACCAGAACTTCCAGACCACAGTTCTGGGCACACAATACGCATCCGGTTTTATGCCATTGGCTCATGTTTCTTGCTCCTTTCGCTCATCGTCTATGGTTTATGTGGTCGTTCGCCGATAATGGGATAGCAGCCGGAGTCAGCGCTAGGTCTATTCGTCGGATATCCGACGCTCAGATCCTATCTGTTTCGCCAAACTGGTCTGGAACACTTCTATGAAACTACGTTACCAAAGTTACTTCTACGATCAGACTGGAGGCTCGCGGCCAGAGTTATTTCGGCGCTCGTATGAAACTCCGAAGGTCGATGCCTCCAATTGGATCACATGTGACACTTCGATGGCCGGTATGGGCGGAATTTAGGAAATCAGAACTTAATTTGTACTTTTATACATTATCAACTTACTGAGGGTCAAATAAAAAGGTCATACTCTATTCTCTTTTGTGAAAAGATAAAGCAGCGTCGAGACATAATGATTTTTTATTTATCTACCGCAGAGGTCACAAACAGATTATTTCAGAACTCCATAGTCCTTGGCCTTCCGCTCGTCATAGGGAGCCTTTCTTCCGTCACATTTTTCGCGAGGGCATAGTTGACAGCTATAAAACGTAATTTCGGTTGGGAAAAAAATACCGGATACGGATTTGGTGGGAAGCATTAAGAAGTTGTTTGTCAATTTAACTCCAATAGCCGCTTCCACATCGCCGATCAGTCTGAATAAAGGTTTTTGTTCTTCAATAGGCCAGTCCGTCAAAGATCCCGGACTCATGAATGACATTCCTTCAATGGCGTATTTTGACAGCAAATGCGTACGTAAATGTTTGCGGGCCGACCGCAGAGCCATATTGCCTATAGTATCCAGATAAAATTTGTCTAATAAATCATTACAGGTTGTTAATTTTTCGTCAAATTTCTTTCCGATGGTAACGACATACGCAAAAACTCTTTCCACTTGATCAAGATTTTTACGCAGGACTTTACTTCTGAAGCCTAAGCCATTGATCATTACCATATCCTCGAGCTTCTTCTCGATATAACAGACGTTGTACAACGCTTTCGGTTGAAGGAATGGCTGCACAGAATCAGCAAGCTGTTGGATGTTATTCAAATCCTCTTGCCGTTTCAAATGAAGTTTTCTTTGAACCGCCTCAACGTTAATCTTGATGGGGATGTTGTCTATAATTTCCATTTCGGTAACCTATCGAGGCGCTACACATTCGCCACACCGGCCCATTCCCGAATGACATTGGCCAGTCGATGCGTTTCCTTTTCAGAAATTACGGGGTAGACGCAAATTTCAAGAATGGACGCCTCTCTCGGGGGATTTTGGCTGTCTGAGGTATCGACTGCATCTCGAAAGGCATTCAATGCCGTGCAGTCGGACATATCCGAAGTTTTGGTATCAAAACCATTTTTTAATAGATAATGGCGCAGATCATCACGCTTGACCGGGTCTACTGTCAAGGGATAATACACGTAAATATGGTCCCCTTCGACGGCATCCGGAGGCGTTATGCCGGGTACATCTTTCAGCCTTTCTGTCAAAATTCGTGCATTTCGCCGAGCACCCTCATTAAATGCATCAACGTGATTCAAATGAAGCAAGCCCACTGATGCCTGCAGATTTGACATTCGAAAGACCAGCGGATTCGACTTTTCGAACGATTCCAGCAATTCATCGCCCACAACAGAGTCCATCAGGGGCTGTCCCATCAGTTGCTTCAAGCGCAACATCGGAAATGCTGTCACACCGAATATGGAAGGTCGGGTAAGTAGCCATTTAACCCAGATGGACAGAGCCTTTTTGGTTGTTTCATCTTTTGACGGTGTCGTTGTTTGCGCCAATGTTTGTTCGGCTTTTTCAGCGATCTCTGCGTCAGAGGTTGCGATAGCGCCGCCCCCAAAACAGGCCATATTTTTTCCTTCGGCGAAGCTGAATATGCCGATATCGCCAAATGTTCCGACCTGCCGGCCGTCAATTCTGACACCGCATGCATGAGCGCAGTCCTCGAGAAGACGAATATCACACCGGCGTGCCAGATCCGCTATCTCGCGGATGGGGCAGGGTTGACCGAAAAGATGCGTTGCCAGAACGGCACCGGTTTTTTCAGTAATTTTCGGCTCAATGTGTTCCGGTCCGGAGTTGTATGTTTTTGGGTCCACCTCGCAGAACACAGGTTTGTACCCCAGCATTTTAGCCACCATCGGGATTACCGGAAACGTAAACACCGGAAATATAATTTCTGCCCCTTTTTCCAACCCCAACGCGTTAAGCGCCAGTTGAAAGGCGGATCGTCCGGAGGAGGCACCATACACATGCGGCACTCCCAGCCACTGCGCAAATTTTCTGTAAAACTCTTCAAGCGCCGGTCCTTCCAGCACCTTATTGCCAAACACATTACGTATAAGCGTCAAAAAGCTTCCCGGAGGAAGATTCACGCATCGACGAGGTACGGAGCCGATAATTGCCATGAAGCAATTCTCCCTATTTCTGATTTAATTTCCAGGATATATTCCCTGGCCGACGGATAACTCGTTTGAATCTGTTTCCTGATATTTTTTCACCGGCACATCGCGCCAGGTGCGAATCCTAATCACACGTCTGAAGGCCCAGGTGATAACACCCAACCCGATATGCAGCCAGTAGTCAATGAACCGGTTCACCACTGTCAGTGAACCGGCGATGGGTGTCGACACTCCAATCACTCGCAAACAACTGAACAGCGTGATCTCCACCACCCCGGCTCCTGACGGAGTGAACGGGAAGGCGGATGCTAAAAGAGGTATCATAGTCAAAAAAATTGTTTGGCTGAGGTTGATGCGCAAACCAAATGCCAGCACCAGCCCTAGTATCCAGAACATCTCCAACAGCCAAATAACTATCGTCAGGAATGCTATCGGGAAGAGCTCTTTTGGCCGGGGCCACATGCCGGTATTAAACGCTTGAATCATTTGCTGAATTTTATCCGGTACCCATGCCGGAAGCGTCTTTTTAAACATAAAAAACATCAGCATGATGGATGTCGCACCCACGGCGATAATACCGCCGCCGATCAGACTCCAGAACACCGACCGGGGCAGTTTGTCCGAAAACAGTATCCAGGATGCCAGCGAAGCCAGCAATAAAATAATCCAAGCGTCAATCATACGCAGAAAAACAATGGAGCCCATTGCCGCCGAACGGCGAATCTTGAAATTTATGCGGGCCAAATGAGCGGCATAGACATCTCCCAATTTCGCCGGCACCAAGTTGTCTACAAAATTGTAAAAAAATACGATCAAACTAAATTTGCTGTTTCCACCCTGCACGTGCAAATGAATCAGGCAGCGTCTCCAGCGCATCCCGCGGATGATATACGTTGCGTAATGGGCCAATGCCCCGAGCAATACAAAGCGTTTATCGCAGGTTATAATTTCACGCCATATTTCCCTCAGATCGACCATCGTGGCAGCGCCGACCAAAATGACCAACGCAATTGCAATACTCAAATAGGTCGGCCAACCCCAGAGCGCCGGGGCTTTTTGATTGTTGTTCAACGAATTATGCTCTTTGTGATGCACCATACACCATCGCCATTGCAATCTGGATTCTTGGGCATTAAAATTATTTTCTGTTTGATATTAATAGCTTATCGCCTTGCTGCTCAACAACATAGGGCATTGACTCCAGATGTTCAAGTCTCTTTTTGGTAATGACACAAAAGACCCGCTGCGGCGAATTTAGATATTCACTTAATGCGTTAGGGGTCCTTAACACAATGGCCTTTCGATTGGTATAAAAAAGTGCGGACTCCTTTATCCTGCGATAGAAGGCTAATTTTTCACCAGGCGGTATCAGCTGGTCATATAGCCTCGCAAATTCTCTCGAGCTTCGATATGGGTTTACGGATGGGACAATAATTAGGAGAAATACGATCAGAGTAAATACCACTGTGACAATAATTGCGCTGAAAAACAGCAAATCGCGTTTAATTACGAAAAATAAGAATGCTGAAACGATACCCACCACCACCCAGATGGTTAAAAAATTTATCTGCGCCGGCGTTATCCCTGACTCATATTCGATCTGCGCCAGGGGATAGAACCAAAGGTAAATCATTGCCGCCAGCGCCAGAATGACAACCGGTAAAAAGGACAGCATGAATGCCTTGCGAATTCCACCGGAAGCTGTTTTTAATAACTCATGCCAGAGAATTGCCACAAGTATTGAAGCCGCTGGAAACAGGGGTAGGATATATGTGGCCAACTTTGAGGTGGCGGCGGAGAAAAAAATAAAAACGATGCTGAACCAAATAATGATGAACAAAACACCGTTGTGAATCGTCGTAAATTGTCGACGGAAGGCGTATATGATGGCCAGCGGAAGAAAACAGCTCCATGGGAAAAAACCGCCGAATAAAACAGGAATATAGTAATAAAAGGGTCCCGGATGCCGGGTGTCAGACGACAAAAAGCTTCCAAGGTTTTGTTTGATAAAAAAATATGCCGCGTATTCCGGGTTTTTCAAGCTAATTAAAACGTACCAGGGTGAAGCGACTCCCAAAAAAATCAAGATCCCCCAGCCGATCTGCATCTCCCTGATGAAGCTCAATTTCTTTTCATACAGGAGAAAAAGGCCGATCGTCATGGCGGGTATCGCCAGGCCGACAGGTCCCTTGGCCAGCACGGCGAATCCAAGGGCCGCATAAAAAAGGAGCAGGTTTCTTCTGCGGTGCTTTTCATCCTGATATCCGATATAAAACAGATACAGGGCCAGGGTGATAAAAAAAGCAAGACAGATATCATGAACCACCGCTCTGGAAAGAACGATAAATTCGAAAGAGGTTGCCAGTATCGCGCCGCTCAGGAATCCCAGGATTGTTCCGGAGATCTTTCTTCCCAGAAGATAGGTTACCAGCACGCATCCAGAGCCAAGGACGGCTGAGGGCAGACGGGCTGCAAACTCGGTAAATCCGAATGCCAGGAAAGCAAGTGCTGCAATCCAATTATATAGGATAGGTTTATCATAAAAGGGCTCCCCGTTAAATGTGGGGGTGATCCAATCGCCACTTAAAACCATGTCCTTGGAGGTTGTCGCGTGTGTGCCTTCATCGATATCCCATATCGGCCGGGTTCCAATTTGGAAGAAGAAAAGGGTCAGACAGAGAACGATCAGGACAGGTAAAAGCAACCGTTCGTTTTTCCGGGACTCATTATTGATCATCTTTCTAACGTAAATCTTGGCAGGTTAAAACCGTGCCGCCGCCTTTTGAAAGGCTCCTTGTCAAAAATAAATTCAGCAGATTATGTTATCACGGACGAAAAGTCAACTATTAAACAAACTAAATAAACTCAACAAATTATCTAAATCGCAAATCGTACACGACTCTTTCTTGACACTCGAAGCGCATCTTCCTATACTCGCTTAGTTTAAAAATAGAAATAAGGAGATACCAAATCTATCTAATGGAGGAGGGAGTTGAACTATGGCATCGAATCAACCTGAAGCACCCTTGCGAAAATTAATGGGCCCCGGACCGCTGGATATCCACCCGCGAGTTTACCGGGCTTTGACGTCACCGGTGATCGGACATATGGATCCAGCCTATTTAAACATACTCGATAAGGTAGGAGACCACCTGCGTGAGGTCTTTCAGACCAAAAATCGGATCACCAATGCGTCACCGGGAACCGGTACATCCGGTATGGAGACCTGCGTCTCAAATCTGATTGAGCCGGGAGACAAGGTCCTGGTATGTGTACACGGTTATTTTGGCGATCGCCTGCGTCAGATGGTTGAGCGGCAGGGGGCAGAGATTACGCTGATTGAGGGAGAATGGGGGGAACCCACGGATTCCCAGCGGATCGCAGATGCATTGAAAGAGAATTCGTACAAAGTCATCACCTTGGTGCATGCGGAAACCTCAACCGGTGTGCTTCAGCCGATGGATGATGTAGCCAAATTAGCCAAAGAGCATGGGGCGATGATTTTACTGGATACGGTGACCTCACTGGGCGGCGTGGAAGTGAAGACGGATGAATGGGAATTGGGAGCAGCATACAGCTGCTCACAGAAATGCATCGGTTGCCCACCGGGTTTAGCTCCGGTGACATTCAGTGATCGAGCCGTTGAAGCCGTCAAAAATCGCAAACACCCCGTGAGCAGCTGGTACCTTGATATCGTTCTACTGGATAAGTATTGGGGCGCTGAACGCGTATACCATCATACCAGCTCGAGTACCCTAAATTACGCCCTGCTGGAGGCATTGCGGCTAATTGAAGAAGAAGGTTTGCAAAATCGGTTTGACCGTCATTATAAAAACCACCAAGCGTTGGTGGCTGGTGTGGAGGCCATGGGGTTGGAAATGCATGTGAAGCCGACATATCGGCTTCCGACCCTGAATACCGTCCGGATCCCCGATGGAGTTGATGACGTCAAGGCGCGCGGTTACCTGTTGGAAACCTTTAACCTTGAAATTGGTGGCGGCCTGGGAGCCCTCAAGGGAAAAGTATGGCGCGTCGGCCTGATGGGTTATTCTTCCTCAGCTGAAAATGTCCTCTTCTTCCTATCGGCAATAAGCCGTGCTCTGGCGGTGCAAGGACACAAGACCGATCTTTCGGCGGGAACCGAGGCGGCAATGTCGGCACTCAACGTCTAGATTTTCTCTGTTGTCGATCGTCAGCATTCGACTCCGACGTAAGGCGGCGGAGTTATACATGAAATAAACAAAAAAATAAACATGATTACAGATGATTTCATCAAAAAGCTTCAATACATTGTCGGCAAAGAGCAGGTCTTGATTTCCCGCACAGATGCCGAACTTTACTCCTACGATGCATCTTTAGCTAAAGGTAAACCCAGTGTTGTGGTTTTCCCCGGGGATTCGCATGAGGCGTCTCAGGTGGTACGGGCAGCCCGAACCGCAGGCGTTCCTTTTGTTCCCCGCGGGTTCGGAACCAACCTGTCGGGCGGGACGGTTTTACCTGCCGGCGGGTTGGTTGTTTGTTTGTCCCGTCTGAATCGTATTCTAGGCATGTTTCCCGAAAGTCGCTATGCGGTCGTGCAGCCGGGGGTAACGAACCTCGAGCTGCAAAATGCGCTGGCACCCCTGGGTTTTTTTTATGCTCCCGATCCTGCCAGCCAAAAGGTTGCCACCATCGGCGGAAACAGCGGTGAAAATTCAGGGGGACCGCGTTGTCTCAAATACGGGGTTACCACCAATCATGTCTTGGGGATGGAAATCATTCTGTCGGACGGAGAACGTATGCGGATCGGAGGGGCGGCCCTCGATCCTGCTGGGTATGATCTTCGAGGCATACTGGTCGGAAGTGAAGGCACCTTGGGGATTGTCACCGAACTTACGGTTCGGATTCTGCCGCTGGCTGAATCGATCATCACCATGCTGGCTATTTACGACGCCATCTCAGACGCCGCTCGATCCGTGTCCGGTATTATCGCAGCCGGTATCGTCCCAACCACGCTGGAAATGATGGATGCGGCGATTATCAAAGCTGTTGAGGATAGCTATGCCTGCGGCTATCCAAGGGATGCCGCCGCCGTTCTCATAATTGAGGTGGAAGGACCGACGGCCGGCCTCAAAGATCAAGCGCAGCGCATCCAGGATATCTGCATGCAGAACAATTGCCGCGATATTCAGGAGGCCAAAAACGCCGACGAACGCAATCGGCTATGGGATGGACGGCGGGGAGCGTTCGGAGCTGTGGCCCGTTTGGCGCCGAACTATCTGGTTAATGACTGCACCGTGCCGCGCACCAAACTGCCTGAGGCCCTGGAAAAAGTCGCAGAAATAACTCAGAAATACGGCTTTAAGCACGGGAATGTGTTTCATGCCGGGGACGGCAATTTACATCCTCTCGTACTTTTTGATTCCAGGGATTCCCACCAATTACGTCAAGTCGAAAAAGCCGGCTGGGAAATCATGCAGGCTTGTGTGAACTTGGGCGGCACTATTTCAGGCGAGCATGGAATCGGCCTGGAGAAGCAGAACGCCATGCGTATGATCTTTTCCGAGAACGATTTTAATACCCAGCGTGCGCTTAAAAGGGCATTTGATCCTGATAATATCTTGAATCCTGGGAAGGTGATACCCAAACCCCTGAGTCCCGATCAAGATGAAGAAAACGATAGGCGCCGCATGACGAAATTGCCTTTGTCAAAATCCGTTAACGAAAATGCTATAAATGACATCCTAGATAAGATCCATTCAGCAGCATTGGAGAAGAAAGCAATTCTGCCTATCGGCAGCGGAACGCATAGGTATTTTGGGAACTTGCCAAAACAACCGTTCTTTGAGTTGGAAAGTATACCCTTAGGGGATGTCGTTGAATATGACCCGCCCAATCAAGTGATCACGGTTGGGGCGGGCATGCCGCTGGCGACGCTTCAGGAGTGTTTGCAGAAAAATAATCAATGGCTGCCGCTGAGGCCCCCGTTTTTCAGTAAACGTTCTACAATCGGCAGCCTGGTTGGGTTAGGAGTATGCGGTCCGGAACGAATGGTTTACGGGGCTCCCAGGGATCTTTTGCTGGGGCTGCGTTTTATAAATAGCGTCGGTCAATTGATTTCTGCGGGAGGCAGGGTCGTAAAAAATGTGGCCGGCTACGATATGACTCGCCTTTTGACGGGTTCGGCCGGTACGCTTGGATTTATTACCGAAGCCACCTGGCGGGTGGCAACGATGCCGGAACGGTGTGCAGGTATCACAGCAGCGGGTTCATTGAATGACTGTTCTGCAGCGGCTCTCGAGATTGTCAAATCCAACCTTTCGCCGGTTTTCGTAACCTCAATTCCTGAACAGCAGCCTGCCGAAAAGGCCGCCCGAAACGGTTGGAGAATTGTGGTCGGTTTTGAGGGATTCTCGGATACGGTCGAGTATCAGCTTGAAAAATGCAGTGCCCGACTTGAAGAGCGGGCACTGACAGCAATGAATCAAATCGATTACCCGATGCATCAGGGCGCGTTTGTCGATATCTACGAACAGCTTGCGCAGGCACCATTTCAGCTTCGGGCGGATTTGCCCCTGAACCGGGTCTGCGAATTTCAACATAGTCTCAATGACCGTATCGCCATGTCCTCTGTTTTTTTGGATTTCGGCTGTGGAAGGATTCTAGCGGGAATTGGGGATCTTACGGACGAGACTTGGAAACATCTGTGTGAACAGGCTGCCCAAAACGATGGTCGTGTATTGCTGGAAAATGCACCGGATGATTTTAAGACCAGAAATGATGTATTTGGCTTACCGCACCCGGCGTGGAGAATCATACATCACATAAAAGCAGCGCTGGATCCCGACAATATTTTTTCTCCGGGATGTCTGCCGGGTAGAGTATGATGGAAATATCGGAACACTACGACGAAATATCGCATTGCAATAAATGCGGATTCTGTCAGGTTGCTTGTCCTATTTTTCGGTCAACGGGTCATGAGTCCGGTGTCGCCCGGGGCCGACTGGCTCTTTTGCGCGCCCTTATCGAAGGGCGACTGGATTGGAACAGTCAAGTCGAGGAACCCCTTTTCGACTGTTTGCTGTGCGGTGCATGCACGGCCAATTGCTTTCCGGCAATCCCCACATCCGATCTTGTTATAAAGGCGCGCTCCGAATATCTTGAAAAAGTCGGCAAGAAATCGATCCATCATCTATTGTTTGACTATCTTCTACCCTTCCCTCGCCGACTCCATTTAGCAGCACGTGCAGTGGCTTTAGGGAAGAACACCGGCATTTCTGCTCTGGCGAGGGCCTTGGGATTATTGAGAATTTTCGGGCGCGATTTTGCGCGAGCTGAAGAAATCATTGAGACGCTTCCACCGCTGCCGCTTCGGGACAAGATCAAACCCGGTGTATTTGAAGGCAGCGGAGAAAAACTGCGTATCGGTTATTTTGTGGGGTGCGGTGTCGATATTATTCAGCAGGATGCCGGGCATGCGACATTGCAGATCTTGAAGAAAATCGGCAAATCCGTAACTCTTATGGATAACTGTTGTTGCGGCCTGCCGGCCTGGTCGTATGGGGATCTGGAGGTTGCAAAAAAATTGGCCCAAAAAAATCTTGAGATTCTCTCAGCGCACGAATTTGATGCCATCGTTACCGATTGTTCCAGTTGTGCATCTCATCTGAAGACCTATCCGGAAATTTTAAGCGATGATGAGAAAACTCGCAATTTGGCGACGTCTATTTCCTCTCGCTTTCAGGACATGGTAGAGTTGATGTATTCCGCCGCTGATACCTTTCCATCTTCCTCAGATCCAATTACGGTGACCTATCATGATCCCTGCCATGCCACCCGGGGTCAGGGACTCAGCAAAGAACCCAGAGAAATTCTTAAAAATATACCCGGTATCGAATACAAAGAGCTGCCTGAGGCGGATTGGTGCTGCGGGGGTGCAGGCTCTTATGCGCTGTCTCATTATGATCTGTCTCGACGGGTTCTTGATCGGAAGATGGAAAATCTCAAAAAAACCGGCGCAGATGTCATTGTCACGTCCTGCCCGGCGTGTATGATTCAATTATCCTACGGCATTCGCAAGCATGGTTTGAAAACAAAAGTCAGTCATATCTCTCAAGTGATTGGAAGCGGTTGATATTGCAACACCTGTCTCAATAACTGCGGCATTAAAATAACAATTCAGCGTAAATTAAGGAAATTGATATGGCCAGAATTGACCTTCGTGGTATTTTCCCCCCTATCCCCACACCTTTTGTGGACAGCCAGGTTGCTTACGAAAAGCTAATCTCCAATATTGGCACGTGGAGCCATACCGGCCTGAGGGGATTCGTGGTTTTGGGCTCAAACGGAGAGTATGTCTATCTGTCCGACAGGGAAAAACGAGATGTCGTTGCAGCTGTCGTTCAGGCGGCACCGGAGCATATGTTGGTTATCGCCGGAACCGGCTGTGAATCAACGCAAGAAACCATCAAGCTGACCCGTGATTGCGCAAAACTTGGTGCGCACGCGGCTTTAGTTGTGACGCCGCATTACTACGGCGGCAAGATGAATGCAGCGGCTCTGATCGAGCATTTTACTACTATTGCAGACAATTCAACGATTCCGATTATCGTGTACAACGTTCCGAAATTTACCCATATTAACGTGACGGTCGACATCGTGGCTCAATTGTCCACGCATCCGAATATTGCCGGAATCAAAGACAGCACCGGAAATGTAATTCAGCTGGGTGAGTTTCTGAACCATGTTGAACCCGATTTTCATGTGCTGGTCGGGACCGCCTCTGCATTGTTCGGCGGCCTGACGCTGGGCTGTGCCGGCGGTGTCCTGGCGCTGGCAAATGTCGCTGCGGAGAATTGCGTAAGCATATTTGAGCTGGTGAAAGCAAACCAAATCGCAGCCGCCCGCGACCTTCAATTGAAGATGATCCCGGTGAACAAGGCGCTTACGCTTACCTATGGGGTACCCGGATTGAAGGCCGCCATGGATATGATGGGCTACTTCGGCGGAGAACCCAGAAGGCCCCTTCTCCCATCGTCGGAAAAGGAAAAATCAGAAATTCGGGAGATATTGAAGCGAGCAGAATTGCTAGACGCCTAACAACTTTTAACATATTATAAATACTGGTTTTATGGAATGCACAAGTAATTTCGGATGTGGGAGCGGCTTTCCGGCTGTGAAATCAAATGCGGTGTTGATGAGCAACTATCGGCAAATCATATGATCCGCGGAACTGAGATATTTCCCGCAATTGCGAACAACGGTTGCCGGATCTGATGATCTCCTTAGTTTGCCGCTAGAACCGAATGTAAATTGATCATGAAACCCACCCTAGTTGTTACCTACAATCCCCGGGAAGAGGAACAGATAATTTATCGGGATATCATAGGAGGATTAGCTCCTATAAGCTATCTGGCCGATAAATCTGAAGCAGAACGAATCAAGATTTTTGAGCAAGCTGATGGTGTCATCGCAGAAAGCTTCTCACCAAAGGAAATAAACCGAAAAGAAATTTCTTGCCTGAAAAACACGCGTTTTATCCAACTCATTTTTGCTGGCGCCGACAACATTCCCTTCGAGCTCATCTCTGAAAACACCATCGTCGCCAGCAACGTGGGAGCATTTGCCGAACCGATTGCCGAGCACGTACTGGCCTTGACGTTAGCCTTGGCGAAAAACCTCGTCCCTAAAAACAGGCTTTTACAGGAGGGCAAATTTGATGGATCCGGCTTTAACCAGGAGCTCCGGGGCAGTATATGTGGGATTATAGGATTTGGAGGAAACGGCAGGGAAATTGCCAAAACCATGCAGGCAATGGGCATGCAGATTTTTGGCATCAATCGCCGCGGTATCACCGATGCATCGGTGGAGTTTATTGGAAGTATGAAGGATATGAAGACCGTATTGAAAGTCTCGGATGTAATTGTCGTGACCACTCCACTGACGCGCCGAACCAGGGATCTCATCGGGGAAAAAGAACTCGAATGGATGAAAGATGATGCGATTTTAATCAACGTCGGCCGGGGTGCCGTCATCAATCAGAAAGCGCTGTATGACCACTTGAAGTCACATCCGAATTTTCGTGCCGGTATCGACACCTGGTGGTCCGAACCCACCAGTCACGGCGCATTTAAGCTAGACTATCCCTTTTTTGAATTACCTAACATTATCGGATCGCCGCATATCGCCGATCACGTCCCGCGCGCCATGCCGAATGCCACCCAAAAGGCGTTGCAAAATGTAAAAAATTTTCTGCTCGGAAAAGAGATCCGGGGTGTTGTGAACCGAAATGACTATCTTGGATAAAGCGCGATCGGAATCAAAAAGAGCCCCCGGATTTTAACCATCACGCCGCGCTCTTTCTTTTCTTTAATTTCTTCTATCGTTTAACAAATGTGATGTTGCCGCATTCATCATCGCCTGCCATACAGTTTTGCCGGCCGATTCATCATCAATGATATGGTGATGGAACGTACCGAATTTGACGTTTTTGCCTTTTTGGACGGCATATATCCGCCATTGATCCAATCTTTTTTCGCGGATGAATTTTTTCAAACCCGGTGTGGGAATGAATTCATCCTGCTCATCAATAAAAATGAGTGTCGGGACGTTAATCTTGGAATTTGCATTTTTGTCGAAATTTTTCAATCCATCAAACAGGGCATCATAGGCCGCTACAGGCGTTCCTTTTTTATTTGCGAGGTAGGAATTTGGGGCCAGACTCGGAATAATGAATCCTGGAAATGGTGACAACAAACGCACCAGATAGTGGATTGCATATAATTTGATGGCTGGAGCGAAAAGTATCATCCGATCGAAATAAATGTCCTGATAGGAGGAAAACAGGTCAAGACCGATCAAACCGCCCAGAGAAAAACCAATCAAGAAGACGGGAACTTTTTTCTGAGCAGCACGCTCTCTGACCTGTAGATAGGCCAGGTACGCCTCATTGGTCCACACTTGGTATGTTGCCGCCTTAAAGGCTTCCAGTCTTGCTTTGTCGCTGTCAACACCGTCTCGATGAGTGAAGTTTTCTCCGTGTCCTCGCAATGACACATTCAGGGCGTCTATTCCGGATGCGGTTAATTGGGTAATAATCGATTTCATTTTGATGGGGCGCAAATTCAGTCCGTGAATTACCAATGCGACACCTTTTGTTTCTTTTGGGTTCTCGCAGTAAAACCAGTGGGTAGAGTAAGTCTCCCACTGATTTTCAATAACGATATCTTTTATGGATTGTCTGTCCTCTGATTTTTGAGGAGCTAATGACTGGTTGCGTGAATTTTCTGTTTTCAGTCCAAATGACGTATAGCTGCAGACGAAGAGCAGTAATAAAGGAAACGCAACGAACATAGCAGGAATCGCCGGTTTTGGTTTCATATCTAATTGATTACTCTGTCAGGCAGTTGGATCCGGACCGACTCTCACAATCATTTTACCTAGGTTTTTACCTTTAAACAGTCCGAGAAATGCAGCGGTGGCATTATCAATACCATCAACGATAGTTTCCTTCCACTGGATTTTTCCCTGGGAGATCCACGTTCCCATATCAGATAAAAAAATGCCTAGTTTGTCAAAGTGGTCGCTGACAATAAACCCTTGCATCGTCAGTTGTTTTGTCGTTATGAAAAATAAATTAGTCGGTCCGGGGGTCGGTTCGGTGTCATTGTACATGGATATCATGCCGCACATGACAATGCGACCATGGGTGTTCATATGCTGTAACGCTGCTTCGAGGTGCACGCCCCCTACATTTTCAAAGTAGACGTCAATACCCTTCGGGCATTTTTTTCCGACCTCGATGACGACGTCGTCCACCCTTTTGTAGTTAAACGCCGCATCGATTCCAGCTTCTTCCATCAGCCAGGCAACTTTTTCATCAGATCCACAGCTTCCGATTACATGACATCCTTTGAGTTTTGCAATCTGACAGACTATAGATCCCACAGCACCGGCCGCAGCTGAAACAAAAACCGTTTCGCCTTCCTTCGGGTTTCCGATGTCGAGCAAACCATAATAGGCTGTCAATCCCGGCATTCCGACCGTGCCGAGATATGCCTGGATGGGCGCGACAGACGGATCTACCTTTAGCATGTCTTGGCCGTCGGATACGAAATACTCACGCCAGCCCTGCATACTTAAAACAAAATCGCCGATCTGAAATTTGTCATTTTTTGATTCTAGTACCCGACCGACGCTGCCGCCTTCCAAGGGCCTGTCGATCTGAAACGGCGGCACATAACTTTGACGGTCATACATGCGGCCACGCATGTAGGGGTCTACTGACATATAAATGTTTTGAACAAGAAGTTGATCTTCACCGACCTGTGGTATCGGAACTTGCACTAGTTCAAAATCATTCTGAGTCGGCATGCCGACAGGTCGATTTTTAAGATGTATTTCTCGACTTATCCTTGCAGTCATTTCCGTCTCCTTTCTTTTTAAGCCGTATCAAACAATTTCCCCACAGGCAAGAGCTTCTCCCCCAACTAGCTTGTTTGCCTTCTTAATTCATCTGCACTAATAAGTTAAGCAAAATTTTCCCAATTGTTTTTTTCGCGGCTGCATGCTAACTTGCGGCATTATCTCAGTAGAATTTAATTTGGACTTTGAAAATGTTGATGACCGGACAATGAATCGTATTTTATTTTTGGATAATTCGATCGAAAACGATGTTTACCAACCGTCGATGTACTGGGAAGTCTTCCTTACGTTTTTCTTTGATTCGTATCGCGCATACTACCGCGAACTGCCATTGGAATTGAACGACTATTCTCACATTCTTATCACCGGCTCCTCCGCGAGTGTCCTGGACGACGAGGAATGGATGCGAGCCGAAGCAGACCTTATCCGAAATGCTGTAAAAAAGGGTAAAGTCATACTTGGGAGCTGCTTCGGGCACCAAATTCTTGCCAGGTCGCTCTTTGGAATGAAGACGGTCAGAGCCAGGCAAACACCTGAAGTCGGTTGGCCGGATATCGAAATCATTGCTGAGGATCAACTATTCGGTGAGGCCGGACGAGTAATCAACGGTTTTGTCTTTCACTTCGATGATGTGTGTGATCTACCGAATAATGAGGTTACCATTATTGCACGCTCTAGGGAGTGCGAAATTTTGGGATTCAAGTTAAAGGACCGCCCGGTTTGGGGTATCCAGCCTCATCTGGAGATGGGCATCGTCGAGGGCCTAAGACTGATCGAAAATGTGTTCGGCGAGGGTGAACGTGAAAAACACCTTTTGGGGGGCTCCTCTCAGAATGCCCCACAAGATACAGGCTGGATCATCCCTTTGATGAGTGCGTTTCATAACGTCCGTCCTCTCTCGACGGGATAAGTTGCCAAGGCTATTTGGCAATTCCCAGATTTAATCCGGAGAACCTTACGCCATTAAGAAAACATAGCCCAACGAATGAAGAAAATCGTCATTGAGCGGCCCGGTGGTCACGCTCAACTTAAAATAAAAGAATATCCGACACCGGAACCCCAAAAAAATGAAGTCCTCATAGAAGTGACAGCAGCCGGAGTCAACTTCGCGGACATTTTTATTCGTCTGGGACTTTACAAATCGGCTAAGGAGTTTGTGGGCTGGCCCATAACGCCGGGATTTGAATTTTCGGGCACGGTTGTAAAATGTGGTCGGGAAATATCCGATCTGGCTGAAGGCACATCCGTTTTTGGCGTTACCCGTTTTGGTGCCTATGCCACGCATGTGTGCGTTCTCAGACACCACGTGTTTGAAATTGAGGGGAATTCAAAATTTTCCAATGATGAATGGGCCGCTTTCCCCACTGTATTTTTAACCGCCTACCATGGACTTTTCCACAATTTAGTCTTGCGTCCGGGAATGAAAATACTTGTCCATTCCGCAGCCGGCGGTGTCGGCAGTGCATTATTGCAGCTGGGCAAGATTGCCGATTGTCAGATGACCGGTGTCGTGGGCTCGAGTCACAAAGTGAATGAGGCCCGCAGATATGGCGCTGATTTTGTCATCGACAAAAGTAAGGAAGATCTGTGGCGGAAAGCGGAAAAAATCAGCGCGGGGGGATTCGACGCGATATTCGACGGCAACGGTCCGGCGACGCTGAAACAAAGTTACCGACATTTGGCTCCCATGGGAAAGCTGGTGACATATGGTTTTCACTCCATGCTGTCCAAACGTGGTGGTGTTTTTAATTACCCCAAACTCGCTTTTCAATACTTTCGGGTGCCGCGATGGAGTCCGCTGAAGATGACCAATGAAAACAAAAGTCTCATCGCCTTTAATTTGTCGTACCTTTTTAACCGTACGGATCTTCTGAAGGAAGCAATGCAGGCTCTTATGACATGGGTCGCCGAAGATAGAATCAAAGCACCGGCGGTGCAGCGATATCCTTATGACGAAGTGGCCGATGCCCATCGAGCGCTCGAGTCCGGGAACACCATGGGTAAGCTGATCTTAAAATTTGGGGAATATTCGATGGGGGACGTGGACAACCACCGATAAACGCCGATAAAATTTCGGAATTTTCAAAAATCTATTTAATTCGGGTGGATCCGTGTTTCACTTAAAAAATGAAAGCGTACCTTTCTTTTAAACCTTTTCACGTGTCCGTTTGAACCCTGCAAAGGAACCCGTGATCGTCGTTTCCGGAACGGCATAGGACAGCCGGAAATAGCCCGGGCCGCCAAAACTTCTTCCCGGTGCCGCCAAAATCAATTCCTCTTTTAATAACCTCACGAATTTTACATCATCGGCGATCGGGCTTTTGGGAAACAGATAAAATGCCCCCTCCGGGACGTTAAACTCATAACCGGCTTCCGCAAGGCCATTGCAAAAAATGTCGCGACGCTTTCTATAAATAGATACATCCACAGAGATTCCCTGGAGTTGTCCGACAACCTGCTGCATCATGCTGGGTGCATTCACGCAGAGCATCGTGTTGGCGACCGCCGCCGCACCCGCCACAAGCGCGGCATCCTCGGCATCGGGATGAATGGCTAGATACCCAATACGTTCGCCCGCCAGAGATAATTCTTTGGAGTAAGAACTCACCATAATGCTGTGGGGGTAGGCTTGAAATACGGACGGAACATCAACATCATAGGCGATTTTGCGGTAGGGCTCATCGGATAGGAGGTAAATTCGTTTGCCGAATTTTTGGCTGGCCTTTTCCAAAACATCGCCCAGCGCAGCCAATTCGGTAGTTGAATAGACCGCTCCGGTGGGATTGTTCGGCGAGTTGATTAGCATCACCCGGGTGTTTTCGGTGATGGCGGCTTCAATCGCAGCCATGTCCAAATGAAAGGCTGAATTCGTGGGTACCGTTTTCAGAGCGGCATTCGCAATAAAGGCGTACTGGTCATAACCGACAAAATAGGGTGAAGGGACTAAGATTTCCTCACCTGAATTCATCAGTGCCTTGAGGACATCGTTCAGAGCGCCGGCGGCACCTATCGTCATGATGATCAAATCCGGTGTGAGCATCACATTGTGCTCGTTGCTGAGATAATCAGCAAGGGCCTGGCGCACGTGCACGTGTCCCGGATTCGGTGTATAACCGTGGTTCAACGACTCACTGTTGACCAATTCTTTGAGCGCCCTTTTGAATTCAGCAGGTGGCGGGACATCCGGATTTCCCAGGGAAAAGTCAAAGACATGGTCCGACCCGTACTCGCGTTTCAGCCTGGCGCCCTCTTCGAACATTTTTTTGATCATTAGCGATGCGTCGACCATTTTGACCATTTTTTCGGCAATCGGCATAATTTCAATCTCCCATTATTCTACCTGTGTATCGTTAACGAATTAGGATAGTTTTTTATTCCGGTATTGCACGTGGCCCGAAACTTCCAAGTTAGCCCGTGTATTCTTAGTCCAAAAAATGAATGTCCCCACCTTCATCTCGAAGTTGGGGTTAAATTTATTTGCATATTTGAAAGCGTAAATCAACACGAATTCCAATACATTCTTGTGAACAGGTACTGTTGTGTCATCAGCCTTTGTATTTAATGTATTCACATAGTTAAAAAGGTTGTCATGCAATCACACGAAGTACATCCTTAACCCCGACGTTGCAACTGTAAGGTTAACATTAAACCGGTGGTCTAAGGACCAAGGTTAAAAATCCCTCGAAATCCCGCTGATTATGTTTTATATTAATTTGATAATACGCTGATTGCAGGAGGAAACATGATCGCCTACTATGTTCATGACGAAAAAAAAGAGAATGATGTAATTGTGCTGCCGGATAGAGAGTGCAGTATTCCGGTGGATGCAGAGCGAATGGAAGCCTTTATTTCAGTTGATCCTAACTTTGCCGGCTGGTCTGGAGATACCTGTGCTGCTGTATCGCCCGAAGATTTTGGCGTAGTTATTGCTACGCGTGATGATGGCGGTGATGTGTGTGTAGTCCATCATGAGCTTTGGCGGGAACGAATGGAATACTATCTGGGTGCGCCCTAGTCTATTTTGAGGCTGTGGTTGGAGATAGCAACCTTCTGGGGATTATGACACATCGGCACAAATCGATAAATACGAGCACCTTGTGAATTCAGGAGTACACTTTTGAGAATCATCTTTTTTGCCGGCAAAGGCGGGGTCGGTAAGACCTCTGTCGCAGCAGCCACCGGAATCAGGGCCGCGGATCTGGGTAAACGGACTGTGGTGATGTCCCTGGATGTGGCTCACAGTCTGGCGGATATTTTCGATCTCGAAAAAGAATTACTCGATCAAAACAAAGGGCAACCCATTGAAGTTAGCAAAAATTTATGGATTCAAGAATTAGATATCCAAGAGGAGATTCATAGGTACTGGGGCGATATTCATAAGTATCTTTCAGCGTTGCTTAACCGGACCGGATTGGATGAGGTGCTGGCGGAAGAATTAGCTGTTTTTCCTGGAATGGAAGAAGTCAGCCTGTTGCTTTATATCAATAAGTATGTCCGCGAGAAAGAATTTGATGTCATATTGCTTGACTGTGCACCTACGGGAGAATCTCTCCGATTTATCAGTATACCCACCACCTTGGAGTGGTACATGAAAAAGATATTTAAATTGGAGAGAACTGTTGCCAAATATGTGCGGCCGGTAGCTAAACGTGTGTATGATGTACCCCTGCCGGATGACGACTATTTTCAGGCTATCGAAGATTTGTTTGAAAAACTCAAAGGGGTAGATCAAATCCTGGTAGATCCCAAGATAACTACCGTGCGCCTGGTTACCAATCCCGAAAAGGTGGTGTTAAAAGAGACCCAGCGTGCCTTCATGTATTTTTGTTTGTATAAAATGAACATCGATGCCATCATTATGAATCGTATTCTTCCGGATGCAGTCACCGACGCCTATTTTAGGGACTGGATAAAGGGCCAACGGCAATATTTTGAAGAGGCGAAAGCAATATTTAATCCGGTACCTATGTTTCCGGTGAATCTGTTTTCCGGGGAGGTCATTGGGTACGACCATCTTAAAGCTTTGGCGGATCAAATCTACGGGGACAGAAATCCTCTGGAGCGATTTATTAACGAGGAGCCCTACAATTTAATCAAAGAAGACGGGAGCTACCGTCTTAAGCTGAAACTCCCCTTCGTTTCGAAAAAGGATGTGGAGCTCAATAAAGCATATGATGAGCTGATTATTCGGATCGGTGGTTTCAAACGACACATATTGCTTCCCAGACAGGTAGCCTCGTTCGATTCCGTGAGGGCAAAAATGGATGGCGAGTATTTAAACGTCATTTTTGAAGGAGATGATCATGGCCGAGAAAAAGCCTAAGGAAGAGGCAACTGGATGCCCTGTTGGTAAATTTTTTAAGGATATGGACGAAATTTTGGGGAGAAAATCTAAATTTATTGAACACATGAAGCAATCAAGAATTGAGTTTCTTAAAGGCATCCGGTCATTGATTGATGACAGAATTAACGATTTAGAAAAAAGCCGCAAAAGGGCCGGGGAAAAAATGACCAAAATTAAAGTCGAGTGAATTTCCGGAACCCGGGTCCTATCAAGACCGCTGTTTATTCAGCATGGCAATCGGCTTCTCCATCTCCATAATATGCTATGGAATAGTCGGATTGACTCCTCATTTAACAAGGGGGGATAAAATCCTATTGATTACGTTTTAATCCGCTACCGCGATGGTCAATGTAGCTGCCGACGATGAACCATAATAGGCAGATCACCTGCAGGCAGAGCATCATAGTGAATGCGGTCTGATAGCCGGCTGCTGAATAGCCTCCGTCGCTGGCAATCGGCCAAAGGTTGATGATGGCCCCGATCCCCCATTGTGCGGAGAATGCGGCTATAAACACCTGCAGGTTGACGCCGGTATTTACCCGGCCGGATAAATGCAGCGGAAAGCTTTGTGATAGCACGGCATAGGGAATTATACCGGTCGTACCGAAGATTCCAAACAAGACCCACACGGTCCTTACCCATGACGTCACCTCCAGGATGATCAGACTTTGGACAATCATGAATGCAATCATCCCGCCCACAGCAACGACGAGCGGTCGTACCCCCAACCGACTCAAGCGTTCTGCAATTGCGCCCAACACAACAAATCCCACCACCATGGCCGTCGCAATCATCAGAAGTATTTGGGCAATGGGTCCCCGCTCTAAACCGGCGACATCACGCAACCACGGACCCGCCCAGAGTCCGTGAATTGCCATGTATGTCGCCTGTGACGCTACGGTTAAGGGTGCAATGCGCCAGAATGTCAAACTTGAAAATACCCTTAAAATGCCGTTTATTTGCGCTTTAATGCCGTCACCGCTTTTTTGATCTTCTTTTAGGGAAACTTTTTCCGGTACGACAAAAAATACCGTCGCAGCCACCGCCAAGGTGATGATGGATAACAGAAAAAAAACACCTCGCCAGTCGGTGTACCCCAGAACGGTTTCGACCGGCGCGGTAGCGGTCAATGCGCCTAATCCGCCGGCTGCCATCTGGATGCCGTTGATGAGGGGTAGTTGCTCCCGGTGAAACCACAGCACAAATGCCTTAAAGGCGGCCATCAGGCAGGCTGAGACTCCAAAGCCGATCAAGGCCCGGCCGATAACGAGACCCGTTACTGTTTCTGCCTTTGAGAAAACAAACGCTCCGGCTCCCGCAATAATGAGAAGAAATGATTCGATTTTCCGAGGGCCGAAACGGTCGAGCAGAACGCCCAAGGGCAACTGAAAAGATGCAAAAGCGATAAAATAGGCGGCTGTTAAAAGCCCAAGTTCGGCAGGCCCCACACTCAGATCGGATGCCAAATCAGGTGCGAGCACGGCATTCACCACACGATACAGATAGGAGAGAAAATATCCGAAAGCGAACGGAAAGAATACCCTTATTTTTTTTTCAATTGAAGAACCCATTGCTTAGCTTAGGGCAAGTACCGCCACTCCCAGATAAAATCAAAGCCGGGCCTGTCCGCCATAGAGCAAGCGACGGCGGATCCTCCGGCCGGGATTCCTTTTTTCATCCCTGGGAGTTTTCAGTCTCTTGTGAAATAAATTACCCAATATCTAGGAAGAATAATACATAATTTTTTTAGTAAGGTTGTCAGGAGTATACATATATTTATCTGAAAATAAATAAGATATTTTTGAGCACGGGGCATAATACATCATTGGCATGCTATTTGTATTGTTCTATAGATGTGTTTTCCGTGGCTTCTCGGATGTGCGTGCATCTTTCCCCGGAGAGCTTCCAAAAACAAATTAGAGAAGTATGCCGAGTGATAAAAACGGCATTTTGGGAAGCCATTTTAAAAAAGAAGGCAGAGTCGAACAATATCTGGCTCTGCCTTCTTTTTTCGGCTATTTAAGTATCAAAGATTATACGACTTTTTACTGTCTCAGCAACCGTTTAACGTCCGGCACATCGAGATTAAGCGCCTCTATCTGCCATTCGCCTTTATCATTTTGCTGACCGGCAAGCCGGCCTTGCTTTAGCCATTCCCTTACGCCATGCTCGGTCAGATAGGTCATGCCGGCAAATTCGGCGATTGATAGCATTTTTTTTGTCGCCGGCACTTTGCCCTGAGTATCTTTTTCCTTTTTGGGCGCCGATTTTGCCGTTTTCACTTTCGGGGACGCTTTGAGGCCTTTGGTTCCTTTTCGTACGGCGTCTGCTTTTAGCTGACTCGAGGGGATCATCCACTTGCCGGATATTTTTTCAGCTTTGATTTTTCCTTCACGAATCAATTTAGAAACCATCGATGTCGATAATCCTGTTGTTGATGCAAATTCACTGGTGGTTAAGCGCTGTTTCTGTTGAGCCATCTTCCATCCTTTCCTCTGGTTGTGTTAACATCATTTTTGCTGCCAAATAGGACCTGAAATTTGAACGTATTGTTTTCCACTGTTCTCTATTTCATACCCCTGATGTAATTTTGGGTCTTATAGCAAGACGAAGCGCATAATTCAAGATGGAAGACAGCCAACGAGATGCGCGTTCTTGGAACTCCAATTCGACTTTAGGACGCGTGTGCTCGCTGCACGGCGAGCATTGTCACATCATCGTTTCTTGGCGCAATGTCGATAAAGGTAAACAAATTGGTTTTGATGTTTTCCAGCATTTCGGATGCCGATGCGAACGGCTGCTCAATGAGTGACCGTAGGCGATTCCGCGTAAAGGGGACATCTTCGGGCGACCGTGCTTCCGTTACGCCGTCGGTATAGCCAATCAACATATCGCCGGGCTCCATCTTTATTTCTCCAATATCATAGGCGGTATTCGGCCACAGCCCGACAGCCGGTCCGGTCGGATTGAGCTTGCGTGTTACACCGTCGGCACCAACCAGATAAAGCGGCTCATGGCCGCCGTTGATGTAAACCATGATCCCGGTCGATGGATCGAGAACCCCAAAAAATAGCGTGGCAAACATGCCCTCATCACCGTGCGTCTGGGCGATGTAATTATTGGTAAAGGGGACGGCTCTTAAGTGCAGCCGTTGTTGATACTCAGCGGTTGGGAGTGCAGTAAGTTCGCCGCATGCCTGATCGATCTGAGTGACTGCCGTAGGATCGCAAAAAGCGGCCTGCTCGGCAAAAACACGAATCAGACTTCGAAACAGGGCCATATAAAGTGCGGATCCCACCCCCTTGTCGCACACATCGGCGATCACCAGACCGACATTGTCGTCGGGAAGTGTAAACACATCGTAAAAATCACCGGAGACTTTTCCGGCAGGAAAGAAGCAGCTCGCGATATCCCAATTCGGCAAGCTAGGTATGTTGCTGGGTAAAAAATCTCGCTGAATCTTCTGACCCTTCTCCATTTCGAATTCGATCAGTTTAATCCGTTCCCATTCCCGCAGGCCTTCGATCATGTGATTAAAATTCTTTGCCAATTCACCGATTTCATCTTCGGTGGTTACCTCGACCGACTTTGACAAGTCACCTTTTGCAACTTCGGCAGATATCGCTGAGAGATTCTCAATCGGACCCGCTATCTTGCGTGCGAAATAGTATCCTAAAAACCGCAGCAATACTAGAGCAACGACCAAGAATACCAAAAAGAGCTTTATCTGCTTACGCATGAATGCCGTCATGCCTTCGCTGTCAACCCCGATTTTGAGAAAGTAGCTGTTCTTATCATTTTCACTGGTGATATTGACGAACATGGAGTGGGAGCCATTGGCGGACAATATCTTAGATGTTGCCGGGTGGAAACGTTTTCGGAGCCAACTATCGAGCTTTTCCGTATAAGGATCTTCCACAACGGGATCGGACTTCATTGTCGGTCCGTCCGGGAAATACAGCCGATACCAGGATGAGTGATCCGCTGCTCTGGTGTAAATAGAGATGTCCGAAACCGTATAAAACGTTGACGAAAGATTTGCCAGCATTACCAGCAGTCGGTACAGTTGGGGTTGTGACCGGTTAATGCCCATCCAGATGAAATCCGGCATGCTGCTGTTATCCAACTGGGCGAGCTGATGATTGACTAATTTACTGGTTGAATGCATGAATTGTTTCTTTCCGGCGATGGTGTACAACATTGATGTAACCAGAAAAATAATCAGGCCGAACACCAGGAAATATATGGTTATTCGCCTCGCAACCGAAGGTTTCCAGAACGAGCAAAAACACGTAAGATGTTCTTTGAGCTTCATGGCGGCCACCTTTAATGTCCGTAATTTTGTTGTGGACTATTGTTGGGTATGTTTTTAAATTCACACGCATAACTTCTACGTTCACGGAAGGTAAAATGTCAATTGCTAAAGTGTAACATAATGTAACACGTTGCTGTAAATGGATATCTGCTGATCTTTGACTCTCAGAACCTAAACGTGATATGATGCATTTTTTTTAAAAAGAGCGTGATTTGTATCGCGATGAATTCCAGGATTGAAAATCACATAATTCACTCAAACGCCACCAGCCAAAACCGCTGCCTGTCATGCGGCACATCTGAAAATATGGATCGGCGGCGATATTGCTCTATCGAGTGCCGACAGCGGCTGAGGCATCATTTAAACCTTCGAACCGGTTTATTGAGAGCACTGAACACACGATACGCGACATTCTATTTTACTGACTTTGTAATTATTTTAGATGTCTTGCCGTACGGTTCGGCCGAATTGTTTAGTTATATGTTTCCGCGGTCTCGTGATCAAAATCCCGTTGAAGATTTTTGTACGATGTCCAATATTTTAGGTAACGCATGGTGGGCCGAAAGAAACCGAACCAATAAACGTTACCTTGCGACCCGACACTTACTTGAAAAAGCGGCGAGCAAGAATGCCGAATCCGCTGCCATAAAGCCTTATGAGGCAAAAGAACCGGCACGTTTGTCCAGGTCGCTGACGTATTTAAAACTAAAAAAGACAGATTTGAATTCGCCCGAACTACGAGATAAAATAAAAAAAGCCTACCGCAAGCAGGCAATGAAACACCACCCTGATTTGGGCGGTGACGCTACCGTATTTAGAAGACTGCATAACGCGTATGAACAAATTCTAAAATGGGCCGACAATCCTATCTATATCCGAAGGCGCGGCTTTCCATTTAAATGGTTCTACGATGGCAGTACAAATCGGTGGGTGCAGCCGGCACCCCGGTGGGTAAAGTTTTGAAAGCCGATAGTTCATAGCTGATAGTGTGAGTTTCCAATCTACCTCAAGTGCCAACAGCTGCGTTTACCATGGCCCTTACATTTTCGAGTTTCGCATTGGCCGGTATGTCGCAGCCGGACTGCAGAATAAACCCGCTGGGGCCCAGTTTGCGAATTAGCATGGTGCAGTACTCATGCACTTTTTGCGGTGTTTCCAGATATAACATTGAGGCAGATACATCCCCCATAATGCACATGTGGTCGCCAAGGATTTGCTTGGCTTTAAATATGTCGGTTTCACCGTCAAGCGCCATGATGCAGCGAGCCTTGGGCAGCTCTCGAAAGCGTTTGAGTTCACGGGTCCAGTTTGAATCCAGATGAAGTAACGCGATCAGACCCGAGTCTACGACCTCATTGACCAGTCTGCTGAAATAAGGCCAGACAAAGCGGTTCCACATTTCAGGGGATAACATGCAGGGAGCCGTTCGCCACCCACCTACCCAGGCCACCGGATAGTTGCGCTTTTTGGCACGCCTTATCGCATCGCCTGCGAGGTGGGGAACGATTGCCTCCATCGCGGCTGTCACTCTATCTGGTATTTCCACCAGATCGGCAAAAAATTCCATCAGAGATCGCGAACCGCAAAGCAGTTCGAAAGGCGTCGTTATATCGCCTCCGCTTAAAACCGGGACACCTTCTTCACGCCATGCTTTTTGAACATCCGGTGATTTTCTTTGAGGCGGCAAATATTCTGCAGGGACATCATTCAAAATTCTTTCCGCCATGAACGTCGTAAAATAATCCTGCCACCCTGCGTCTAGAATGAGGTCATAGTCATCCCGCGTCATCAAGTTTGTCTCTACCACCTGCCACATCTCATTTTCGGGCAAGTCAATCCCGGGAACGGCAACCTTTGACATATAGTCATAGCAAAGACCATAGGGCCAAAACGATCCGTAATTGATGGCATCACCGTCGCCGACTATGAGGTAGGCCTGAATCATGGTTTCCAAGTTTTGGGTGGGAGAGCTGAGAAACTCTGCCATGCGGGTGTTGGTGATATAGGCGGCAAAGCCGGAGTATTCCAGCACGACCGGCGTGCGATCGGGCTTTTCAAGCGCAACGGTGCTTAATATTCGTTTTAAACGCTGCTGATATACGTCTTCGTTGCTCACCGCAGTATTTCCTCATTTGGTTTGTGCATTTTTGAATCCCCCGGTAATTGTGGAATGTCAGTCAACTTTAAAGACGGATCTCTTATCTGTCAACGAACATACCATTTGACAGAAAAACAATGTTAATCTATTAGATGAGTCGCTTTCAGCTCTCTCATTATTAATAGGGGAGGGTGCTGAAGTTCATATCTTATGCCAAAGCATTTGAAAACAAAAATGTCTGCCAAACGCCGATCACAAAAAAAGCTGGCTGCCGAAGTGCCGGTTGCCTCGTCTGGCGATTTTCACCGGTTGGAGTTTCACCGCAATGCCGTCGCTTTGATGCCGGATCCAGCCGATAAGCGACCTGGGATCGCGTTTTGGGTTGGGAAAGTCCCAAAGGCGGTGGAACAGCAGTTTTGCAGTTGCAGCCTTTCGGGTTCTAAAACCTGTTCTCACCTTAAGGAACTTTACCGTGTGCTTGCGACACGGCAAAAAAAAGACGGCAACCGCTCCCTTTATGAGGACTTCCAGGCCGGCCCCTGGCAACGCCTGGCGACTATTCTATCCGACGTGATGCGTGAGACTCCCGCGACCATTCGTCTGCTCGCCGCACGCCCCGGCGGCCGGAACGCTATCACCATTATGGGTGGCAGCAATCAAACGCTTTTGACCTACTTTTCAGGGGGACTGGACCGCGTGCGATTTCTGGAACGCTGCACTCTGCCGCCGGAAGATACCGCCGTTCCAACTCGAGGTGAGGTCATCCGGCAGCTTTCACTGTTGACCCTAACCCCAAACGAAAGAGTGCTGATGGACCGCGGGCTCAAAACCCGGCGGCAGGCGCTGGAAGAAACTTTCTGGTACAAGTTTGCCTATCACTGCTTTCGTGAATTTGGGCTAAACGGCTGTAAACTGTATCCGGCAGTTGAAGAATCCACCGGTGCATTTATAGTCACGGCAAAAATGGTGAAAGATGAAGACGTTTTCAAAATGGAAATACCGCGTCAAGCCGTTAAGCGCGTGTTGCAGGAATGTGATGGGATATTCTCCAACCACCACGGACTTGCCATATATCCCATACCGTTGGATTCGATATTCGACGTAAAGCTCACGGCAAAGCTGGATGTTGAAATTCGTCCCCTTTTACGCTTGATCCAGAAAAACGGCGAGGTCAAATTTTTCGAACGCGAGAATCTCAAACACTTTCAATACGGGGATATCTATTACATCAAGGAGCTCAACATCCTTGCCGAAGACTGCTACCCGGAACCACCGCCGGAAGCATTCACCGAACCGGTTAAAACCGTGATCAAAAGAAGCCAGGTTCCCAGCTTTCTGGACGAGCATGCCGCCGATTTGAAAAGCGGTACCTTCCAGGTGGAGGACAGCATTCGGCGACTCAAAATCCTAAACCATTTTGATCGGCTTGAAATCACGCCGCAGGTTCTTGATCGTGATTGGTTGTGGCTGTCGGTCATCTACGGCGCCGGCAATCAGTCGGTCTCGCTGGCGGAAATTTTACGCGCTCGGCAGACAAAGCAGCGTTATGTGGCCACGACCGAAGGCTGGGTGGATTGCAATAGCCCTCAGTTCGAACCTCTAGACCTGCTGCTGAAAAACCCGGCAGATTACCTGCCGGAGGAGGACGGTGATACTATTCGACTACGGCGTGCCGACGTGTTTCGCCTGCATACCTACAACGAGCAAAAACTGGATTTTGCAGGTGACATCAGGAGAGTGGCCGAATTAAAAAATTTTATTGATCTTAAGCCCGTCACACCGCTGCCGGATTTGAAGAACAAACTTACGCCCCTTCGTACTTACCAGGTTCGGGGGGCGGAGTGGCTGTGGTTTTTATTTGAAAATGGATTCGGCGGACTGCTTTGCGATGACATGGGTCTGGGAAAGACCCACCAGGTCATGGCGCTGATGACAGCGCTTTGCTCGGGATATGAGCAGGTCGGTCCATTTATGGTGGTCTGTCCTACAACGGTGATCAGCCACTGGCAGAAAAAAATTGCAGAACACGCGCCGGCCCTGAATACCGGAGTGTACTACGGCGGAGAGCGGAATCTTGACAGCCTGCTCACCAATTGCAACACGGTGCTGACGTCCTATGGTATCCTGCTGCGTGATATCAAACAAATTGAGCAGGTATCCTTTGCCCTGTCCGTGTTTGACGAGATTCAGCACATCAAGAACCCTGCCACGCTGACCTACCGGGCGGCGAAAGCCGTGCGCGCACAAATGAAGATGGGGCTCACCGGAACTCCCATCGAAAATACGATCGCCGAACTCAAAGCCCTGATGGACGTAACCAATCCGGGATATCTGGGAATCGACGAGGACTTCATCAAACGTTATGTCAACTCCATCGAACAAGAGCAAAACGCAGCCAGGCGCCGGGAACTCAGCCGCCTGGTGTCGCCGTTTACCCTCAGGCGCCTCAAGCAAAGTGTGCTCACGGAGCTTCCGGCAAAAATCGAAGACCTGCGCACCTGCCGGCTCAGCGAAGACCAGATCAAACTGTATCGGGACGCTGTCAAAAATCGTGGCCGTGACTTGATGAAGGTTCTGGAACTCGGCGAGCAGCCGGTGCCCTACATGCATATCTTTGCGTTGCTCAATTTGCTTAAGCAGATATGCGACCATCCAGCCTTAGTCGAGCATGACCTTGCCAATTATGACCGCTATCGCTCCGGTAAATGGGATCTCTTTTGTGAGCTTCTGTCTGAAAGTCTGGACAGCGGCCAGAAGGTGGTCATCTACAGCCAGTACCTATCCATGATTGATATCCTAACAGCCTATCTGCAGGAGCTGAATGTCGGCTTTGTCAGCCTGACCGGGAAAAGCCGCAAGCGCGGCGCCATCGTTGCCCGATTTAACGAGGACTCTGACTGCCGCGTATACGTCGGAAGCCTGAAGGCGGGTGGCACCGGAATCGACCTGGTGGCGGCATCGGTTGTGATCCATTACGACCGATGGTGGAACGCGGCCAAAGAAGACCAGGCTACCGACCGGGTGCACCGCATCGGCCAGCGCAAAGGGGTGCAGGTCTTCAAGCTGGTGACCGAAGGTACCTTAGAGGAAAAAATTGCCGCGCTTATTGATAAAAAACGCCAGTTGCTGGGCAGCGTCGTTAAAGAAGACGATCCGGGGCTTCTAAAGAGCTTTACGCGCGAAGAGCTGATCGAACTGCTGGGTATGCCGTCTGATACGAAATGATTTGCTTTCGCCAAAAGCATTTTTGAATCATTTAGAGCGTTTGTCATATTAACGTTCCGATACAGGCAGTTTTTTGAGTCTTTTTTGGGTTATTAATAACGTCTAAGATAGCTTGGTCCAAACGCTCTAGTAATTGTTCTTCATTGTTTGTGAAAAAAACGAACCACCGTCTCATAGCTACATTGGATCTGATATTCTTTGCTGATGTAGCCATCAAAGGCTTTGGCGGTCCAAAAGGGTCGTTGCGCCTGCTGGGGCTGATCAATCAAATTGGTTAGTTGTCAAGCCTGCTGATCGTTGATAATGGTCATTCGACCTGGCCGTTTTTTGACGATCAGCCCATCAACACCGCAGCAATTGAAACGGTTGATCCAGTTTCGTATGGCACATTGTTCCGCAAAAGTCTAGATTTTTCTTTAATAACAACAACAATCTAGCGGTTGTCAGGTTTATAATAATTTCAAACTGTTACAACCTGCTATGGTGCTTGTTAACAAATATGACAAACGGAGCATATTTATGACAACCACTATAACCCTTCACCTCGTCAGCCTGCTGCGGGGAGCCTTCATTGCCTTTTGCTCTGCGGCCTCTGCTATCGCGGAAACACTGCGCCTTTATCAGCACTGGACACTATTTTTGCGTACCGGGCCAGATAACCGGTTTTGATTTTGGGTTCAAAGTCCGGCAATTCGGCCAGTCGTTTCTGTAGCTCTGCTTCTGAAAGGTGCACCTTCAGGGATTTATTCGGGATATCAATTTCGATGATATCTCCATCCTGGATGGCTGCCAAAGGCCCTTTGGCAGCAGCTTCCGGAGACACATGCCCGATAGCCGCTCCTCTGCTGGCACCGGAGAAGCGGCCATCCGTGATCAGGGCCACCTCTTTATCCATTCCTAATCCAGCCAGGGCCGAGGTCGGCGAGAGCATTTCCTGCATACCCGGTCCGCCTTTGGGGCCCTCATAGCGTACAACAATCACATCGCCCTTTTGGATTTTGGAATTCACAATTGCCTGGAAAGCGCTCTCTTCAGAGTCGAAAATACGGGCGGGTCCTGAGTGGTTGAGCATTTCATCCGCTACGGCGGCTTGTTTGACGATGGCACCGTCGGGGGCCAGGTTTCCGGTTAAGATCGCCAGACCGCCGGTAGGGTGTACCGGATTTTCAATGCTTCGAATCACACCGCCATCTTTGATTCCGGCCTCGATTTCGATTAACACGTCCCCCATCGTTTTACCCCAAACCGTCATGGCATCGGTATTGATGAGTTTGGAGCGTTGCAGTTCAGACAGAATGGCAGGAACTCCGCCGGCGTAAAAAAGATCGATGACATGATGGGGCCCGGCCGGTGCAATGGTGGTCAGATGGGGGATTTTTTCGGTTAATTCCCCGAAGTTTTTCAAGGTAATATCCACGTCGGCATAGTAGGCAATTGCCGGAATATGCAAGGCCGTATTCGTGGAACCGCCTAAGGCCATATCGGCCGCAATTGCATTGTAAAACGCGTCGCGCGTCATTATGTCTTTGGGTTTAATATTCGCATTTACCAGTTCCACAGCTTTGTAACCGGTTTGTTTTGCCAGCCATATTCTTTGCGCATAAACAGCCGGGGCGGTACCGTTAAACGGCAGGGCCATTCCCAGGGCCTCGGCGAGATTGCTCATCGTGTTGGCGGTAAACATACCCGAGCAGGAACCGGCACCCGGACAGGCGGCACACTCAACCTGGGTCAGCTCTTGCTCGGAAATTTTGCCGCCTTTAAACTGACCGACAGCTTCAAAGACTTTGTCCAATCCGAGTTCTTTTCCCTGTATCCGCCCCGGCAGCATTGGTCCCCCGGAGATAAAAATGGAGGGAATGTTTACCCTGGCGGCTGCGATCAGCATTCCCGGTATGATCTTGTCACATGATGCCATCAGCACCAGACCATCAAACGGGTGAGAGGTGGCCATGATTTCAAGGGAATCGGCAATCAGTTCCCGGCTTGGCAGGGAATATTTCATTCCGATGTGATTCATGGCAATGCCATCGCAGACACCAATGGTATTAAATACCATCGGGGTCCCTCCGGCGGCATAAACGCCGGCTTTAACGGCGTCCACCAGTTTGTCCAGATGCATATGCCCGGGGATTATTTCGTTGAAGGAGTTGGCGATGCCGATAATCGGCCGTTCCATTTCCCAGTCCGTCAGCCCATCGGCGCGGAGCAACGAGCGGTGTGGGGCTCTTTGCGGCCCTTTGGTCATTAAGTCGCTTCGTTTGGTCATTTTTATTGCCTCGTTTGATTTTTTTTTACGGCTATGTCGAAAGCTCAAGTGAGTCACACAACCGCGAACCGACTCACCTTCAAAACCTATTCAAAGAGAAGTCACGTGGTATTTGCCCATAACCAGAATTTTTTATATTTGCCAGGATTTCCCCCAGTTAAATCCGTTATGCTCCTCTACTACATAGAATTTAAGGAGGCAGGCAGCATCTTTTGGGTTTTATACGCGTCACGTTAGACCATTTTAGACACGAGTCACTCACACCGCCCTGCCCGCTGCAAAGCCCGCGTGCACCGCATCGAAAGCCAGCGCTACCCGGCCTGCATCACCGACCACCCGGCATTCGACGCCTTTTTGATTAAGAATATCTTCAAGCGGGTTGTAGGAGCTGGCGCCCACAGCTAAAACGACCGTATCGGCGGGGAGTTCCTCCGGCTTCCCATCGATTTCGATCGTAACACCGGTGGCGGTGATTTCCAGCGCTTTGGTGGTGACCTTAGTTTCAATTCCTTTGCGGGACAGATCCTGTAATATTCCCCAGCGGGTAGTCTTTCCGATGTCCTTACCCATTTTTTCGATCATTTCAAGAACCACGATTTTTTTGGTACCCCGAGTGGCTAAATTGTAAAGGGTTTCGGGATCTTCGGCTTTGTTTACAAGTAAAAATTTTATAGCCTCGCCTGAGAGCGTGCCCTTCTCCGCAAGAAACAGGGCTGTTTCCACACCAACCGCTCCGCCGCCGATGATTACGACCCGCCTGCCGGTGGTTACCTTGTCTTGCAGAACATCCCAGGCCTGAACCACATGCGGAAGATCCACCCCGGGGATTGACGGTGTAATCGGCATCGCACCTGTAGCCAGAATGACGACGTCCGGTTGTGCGGCATCGATCAATGCAGCATCCACGGTCTGATTCAGCTTTACCTCGATCGGGTTGAGCGCCATCTGGTGTGCCAGATCGTTTGCCAGTTCGGCAAATTCTTCCCGGCCCGGCGGAGCGGAGGCCAGATAAAGTTGGCCGCCTAAATGATCTCCTTTTTCATATAAACTAACCGTGTGGCCTAATTCACAGGCAGCCAAAGCAGCGCTCATACCTGCGGCACCACCGCCTACCACCATTACCTTTTTGGGTGCATCCGTCTTTTCAATAGCGGATTCTTTTTCACGGCCGGCTTTCGGGTTGCAAAGGCATTCAACGGGTTTCAATTTGAACAGATTATCAAAGCAGCCCTGGGCGCAGGCAATGCAGTGCACGATTTCTTGTTCCCGGCCGTTTTTGGCTTTTTGCGGCAGATACGGGTCTGAAATCAACGGGCGTCCCATGGCAACCATGTCGCACAGGCCGTCGGCAATCATCTCGCGTGCAAGTCTCGGATCGTTAATGCGATGGCCTGAGATGACCGGAACATTCACCAGTTCCTTAATGCCTCCTGCCAGATAGCCGAATACGCCCCGGGGAACCGACGTCACAATTTGAGGCACTCTGGCTTCATGCCAGCCGACATTGATGTTGAGCGCATCTACACCCACCTCGACCAGCCGTTTGGCGTATTCCTGCAGGTCAGCGCGATCGTTGCCACCGGGCATGAAATCATTCCCGTTCATACGGACCATGATCGGGAAGTCATCGCCGACTTCCTTGCGAATCGCTTGAATGATCTGCAGCCCAAAGCGCATGCGGTTTTCGAAGGATCCGCCGTATTCATCGTCGCGCTGGTTTGTCAGAAGAGAGAGGAATTCACTGATCAAATAGCCCGTGCCGCTTAACACTTCAACAGCATCGAACCCTGCTTTTTTGACCCTCGATGCGGCCTGGGCAAAGCGGTTGATGGTGGCGTTGATTTCCTCGACGGTGAGCTCGCGCGGCGTTTCCCGGGTCATCCTCGATGCCACCGCGGAAGGCGCCACCGGTTGTTTGCCATCCAGAAACATGGAGTGCATATAACGACCGGCATGATTGATCTGAACCGCAGCGCGGGCGCCGTTGGTCTTTATGGCAGCGGCCAGGCGTTCCAAACCGGGAATAAATTCGTCCTTATGGGCGCCGATGTTGGTGGTCATGCCGGAATATTCATCCACAGTGGCATAGCCCACGGTGATGAAACCGACACCCCCCCGGGCGCGCTCGGTATAAAATTCAATGAGCTGATCGGTGACCTCAAAATCCACGGCCATATTCATGTGCATGGCCGGCATGTAAATCCTGTTTTTCAATTCCAGGTTCCTGATTTTAATAGGTTCAAACAGCGGATCGTTCATGGTCCCTCCTATTGAAATATTTTATTCTCTCAAACCTGCGGTTTGTCCCGAATTCGTGGTTCTGCAATATGTTTTGCGTAGCACGGATTGATCGATTTGCAAACAAAAAAATAGGAGTTCACAGGTGCTGAAGTATTTACTCTCTCGGAGCTTGAAGAAGACAATTCTTTGATCTGGAACAACCCCAAGTATTAATTTCTGAACATAACTGTAAAATGGCGTAAAATCATGTAAATTACTGTTAATATTATAAATTTTTACTTGAACATGTCGGCGTTATCTGTTAAAGTTACCCATCTTTGAGATCGGTTATTCGTTTTTCGGAGCCATTTTGTAGAGAACCATCAGATATCTTCATGGAGGAGTAATATAATGCTGAAAAGGGGTACGAACTTAGCTTTGTTTCTGTTTATCGCATTTTCTTTTTTTCTAACTATTACCCCAGCACGTTCTGAAAATAAAGTCGTATTTGAGCAAGATTTTTCAATAAGCGTTTGGCGTCTACACCTGTCGTACACAAAATTTGATCATGAAAATTCGGGCAGCGGCTTGATTACACTAGAAAAAACATCTCCGGACAAGCAGATAAATGGCGGTTTTGTGCTGATAAACAACAAATTTATTTTTCTACAAACCTTTTTTACCGGAAATGAGCTGGTATTTGAAGAAGACATCAACTTACAGTCCACGAATCATCTTACGGTTTTTCTAAGAGGAACACCCGGTGCATCCGTTTCTGTCAACGTTAGTGAGCAAACCATTCAACCGTCCTCACCGAAAATTTTGTTTTTTACGGCAGAACCCTCTTCAATCAAAACGGGGGACTCGAGCACTCTCAATTGGCAAACAGAAAATGCTGAACTCTGTGTGATTGACCCAGATGTCGGACAGGTCGATTCCAGTGGTGCGTTTTCGGTTTCACCAACTAGTGCTACGACTTACATTCTCACCGCATCGGGCGGGGGTGATACCGTCTCTTCCGAAGTCACAATAGCCATTGATAACACTGCACCACTTGCTGAATCCCAAATTCTTATCACAGATGAAGACAAGCCGGTTGTCGTTTTACTTTCAGGATCAGATGCGGATGGGGATTCCCTGTCGTATGAAGTACTTTCAGGACCACATAATGGAGCACTTCAGGGCACACCCCCTAATCTTACCTACATTCCTGTTGCCGATTTCAATGGTGAGGACGAATTTACATTCTCTTCCAATGACGGACGTGTAAACTCTGAACCCGCAACCGTCCTGATCGCTGTGGCCGCAGTTAATGATGCTCCGATATCTTCTGCGGGTGCGGAACAAGAATTGTTTGTGGGAGAAATTGTTCAGTTGGATGGCAGAAGCTCCGAAGATGTCGATGGTGATCCATTAACGTATAAATGGACTTTTTTAACGGTACCCCAGGGAAGTAACGCTGCGCTATCTGATGCCTCTTCAGCCGAACCTACTTTCGCGCCGGATGTTTCCGGCGTTTACGAAGTTCAACTCATTGTTAATGACGGGACGGTGGACAGTTATCCGGATGTAACCACGATCACAGCGAATCCTCGAATGGTTCAGATCCCTGATGTGGTCGGTTTGTCTCAAACGGATGCGCAAACCGCCATCACCGGGGCGAATCTAACCGTCGGACCCATCATTACGGCCTACAGCGGCACAGTAGAAGCGGAGCATGTAATCAGCCAAAATCCTGAGGCCGGGACCTCTGCGTCCGAAGGGTCGGCCGTCGATCTGGTGGTGTCGTTGGGACCGGTAATGGTAATAGTGCCCGGCATTGTAGGTCAGCCTCAGGTGGATGCAGCTGCCGCCATCACCGGGGCTAATCTAACGGTCGGGGCGATCTCCACCGCTAACAACAACACAGTCCCCGCGGATTATGTCATCAGTCAGAGTCCTGCAGGCGGTGCGTCTGTGCCGGAAGGCTCTGCGGTTGACTTTGTTATTTCCCTTGGGCCTGCTCAGCCGCCAACGGTTAGCATCAGTGCCGCACCGGCAACTATCGCCCAGGGCGAAACCGCAACGCTGTCATGGATTTCCACGGATGCCCAAAGCGCCCACATCGACAACGGCATCGGCCTTGTGAACCCCAACGGCTCGCTTTTTGTTGCTCCCGAGCATACCACCACCTATACCATTGCGGTCGTTGGGGAAACAGGTTCATCCAGCGGCCGCGTAACAGTAAAGGTAACGGGCAGTCCGCTTCCCCAGCCGGAAGGATCCTTTGGGGAGAATTATGAGGACTTGATCCCGCAGGATGCAACTGTTGACCAATACGATCCGAAACGGTTTGCGCTAATTACCGGCAGAGTTCAAAATTCGGCCGGAGCCGCGATATCTGATGTTTCCATAACCGTCCTGAGCCATCCCGAATATGGTACCGCTACAACAGATGCCCAGGGCGAGTTTTCCATTCCAGTGGAAGGCGGCGGAATACTGACGGTTGTCTACCGAAGAAACGGGCTTATCTCAGCCCAACGCAAAGCGCATGTGCCATGGAATGATACCGTAAGGGTTGAAACAGTGGTTTTGATTGCTCAGGATTCAGCTTCGACCACGATGACCTTTGACGGCAATGCCGACACGGTTATGACCCACACGAGTACTCAAGTGGAAGATGAATATGGAATACGTTCAACCACAATTGTTGTGCATGGAGATAACAGGGCCTACCTCACGAACGAAACCGGCAACCAGGTCGAGGAGCTAACCACTATCAATGTCCGGGCCACCGAATTTGCCACTCGTGAATCCATGCCTGCTGTCTTACCCCCAACCTCAGCTGTCACTTATTTCGTAAATCTTTCTGTGGATGGTGCTGAACGGGTTTCTTTTGACAAGCCGGTGACGATTTGGACCGATAATTTTTTAGGTTTTCCAGTGGGACAAATTGTTCCTGTTGGTTACTATAACCCTGATAAAGGCATTTGGGTGCCGCAGCCAAATGGTGTGGTGGTGGAATTGTTGGACACGGATGGTGATAGTGTCGCCGATGCCCTTGATTCTGATGGCGACGGTGAACCAAATGACCTCAACAGCAACGATTTGTTCAGCGATGAAGTAGAAGGATTAAAGCAGACACAACTATCCGGTGTTAGAGACACGTATATGAGGTGTGAAATAACCCACTTCTCGTGGGTAGACAAGAATTGGCCATTTGCATACCCCGCGGATTCGATTGATCCTAACCCACCGGGGTATGCCACGGTAGATCAAAAAGCAAAGGAGGACGACAATACATGTATTGCGTCTTATATCGAACAGAAAGGCCGGATCCTTCATGAAGATATTCCTATTCCGGGAACGGATTTCGATCTGCACTATGACAGCAGCCGTACAGCAGGATATCTGCCGGGTGTTTTTGCCATACCTGCCAGCGGAGATACGGTTCCAAGCAGCGTGATGTGGATTGACGTGGAGTTGCGTATTGCGGGTAAGCTATATTCTGAAAGGTTAGACCCACTGCCAAATCAAACTGCTAAGATAGAGTGGGATGGCTTGGATCATCTGGGCAGGGCTGTGACAGGCGCTGTGATGGCTGATGTCAAAATCGATTTTGTGTATAGTGCAACCTATGCACGGCCCAGCAGCAGAGGCCGCGCCTTTGGCCAGCCTGGCACGGACGTGATGGATATAGACACGAGAATTCCGTATCCGAAGTCGCTGAGATATTCCCTGCCTGTCCTTCGCGGCAAAGGATCTCTGGCTGAAGGTTGGACAATTTCACCACATCATTGGGTGAGTCCGGTAAACACGTCAACCATCTTTAAAGGAGACGGTTCCATAAGCCACAACAATGCTACCATTATCGAGACCTTTGCCGGAAATGGAACTGGTGGGTACAGTGGAGATGGCGCTGCGGCCTCAGAAGCTCAAATAAATAATCCTTATGGGATTAGGGTGGATGCCTCAGGGAAGGTATACTTCGCTGATTATGATAACGGTGTCGTCAGAGTTGTGAATAGAGACGGCATTATCACCACTGTGCCGAATATTGGAAGTACAACCCGATTTGCCATTGCGCCAAACGGCAACATTTACTACATCAACGGATACAATTTGTGGGTCAGGTATCCGGATGGCCATACCGAGAGGATTGCCGGCGATTACCACGGTGGTTACAACGGTGAAGGTATCCTCGCAAAGAATGCAAGGCTATGGCCGTCTTATGTGAACGTTGATTCAGAAGGCAATATTTACCTTGCGGAAGCCAATAACCACCGGGTACGCAAGATTGATACCGCCGGGATCATCACCACTGTCGCCGGCAATGGGGTTATCGGCCATGGTGGTGACGGCGGACCTGCGACGGAGGCTCGCCTCTACTATCCGGACTCTGTCGCGGTCGACAACAGCGGCAATATCATTATCACCGAGAATGACCGAGTGCGCAAGGTGGACCCCACGGGGATCATCACGACCTTTGCCGGCCCTGGCAGTTATGATGACTTAGGTGACGGGGGGGCTGCCGTTGATGCCTATGTGCGGGAGCCCAGAGATCTCGCTGCGGATGCATCAGGTAACGTATACATTCTCGAAGGCGGCGGCAACCGCGTGCGCAGGGTGGATACAACCGGAGTCATCACAACCGTCGCCGGTACGGGCGGTGAAAATGGATATGGTGGCGATAGTGGACCTGCCACCGGAGCCCGGCTTTGGAGTCCAAGAGGATTGGCGCTGGACGCTGACGGCAATATTTATATATCTGATAATGGTAACGATCGGATACGTATCGTCAGCCCTCCGGCGGCGCGGCTTGCCGGTTTAATGGATGAATCTGACTATGCGTTTACCGAAGAAAGCGGCATCGGTTATATCATGTCACCGGCAGGATTCCATAAAACAACCATTGACCTTGCTACCGGGAACATACTTTATGAATTTGGTTATGATGACAACGACAACCTTGTTTCCGTAACGGATGTGTTTGGTAATACGATCACAATCGAGTATAGCGGTGATGTTCCAACTGCCGTAATTTCGCCCGATAACATTCGGACGGAGCTGGTTATCGATGACAGCAGTCATCTTACACGAATTACCTATCCGGGTGGCAGTTTCTATGAATTTGAATACACGCCTACGGGCCTTTTGACCGTGAAAACGGAGCCGGAAGGCAATCGATTTTATCATGGATACGATGAGGATGGAAGGCTCATTGATTCTGCTGATGAGCAAGGTGGGAATTGGACATTCTCCAGAGAAGTTTTGGATACCGGTGAGGTGTTGCACCAAGTGGTGACCGGTGAAGGTAATGTGACCACATACGTGGATTTTACAGCGTCCACAGGTGAATTTGCATCGACCATCACCGACTCCACAGGGGCTGCATCGAATATTACTCAATCAGCGGATGGGTGGACAGAAAACCAATTGTTATCCTGTGGCATGGAACAGACTGAGATCTACGATATTGATCCTGAGTACAAGTTCAGGTTTATTGAAACACTGATACAACGCACCCCTTCCGGGTTAGACAGGGTGATCCAAAAGGAGATGGCGTATCAGGATACGAATTCCGATGCTGTGCCGGATCTGATTACCGAATTTGTTTCGCTAAATAATAAAGAAACACGCATTGCGAACAACGTCCTTCAATCCCAAAACGTTATCACCTCTGCAGCAGGCCGGACGATAACTTCCCGCTACGATCCGGCTACCCTGCTGGTCGAAAGTGTCAGCATTCCCGGCCTTTTTGACACAAGTTACGGTTATGACGGCCGGGGGCGCTTGACCTCCATCGTCACTAATGCCAGGCAAACCGTTTTCGCTTACAATGCACAGGGATTCTTGGAATCCGTCACCGATCCCGAAAATCACAACACTACTTACAGCTATGATCCGGTGGGACGAATTACCGGCATCAGCCGCCCGGACGGTGGCTATGTGGGATTTACCTATGATAAAAACGGTAACATGACGGTGTTGACCAATGCAGTTGATGTTGACCACGGCTTTGGATACAACAACGTCAATTTGAACAGCTCTTATACCGCACCTTTGAGCGGAAGTTACAGTTACGTTTATGACAAAGACCGGCGTTTGATTCAAACCAATTTTCCATCCGGTAAAACCATTATCAACGATTACATCGATCCTTCGGATCCGAATGACAAATCCAGGCTCCGGCAGACCCAAACACCCGAAGGCAATATTGACTTTACGTATCTGTGTGGCACCAAGGTGGGATCAATTACCAAAGGCAGTGAGGCTATCGCCTATGGCTATGACGGTATACTGGTTACATCCGAAACTCTGAGCGGAACATTGAATCACGCATTAGACTATACTTACAACAGCAATTTTGATGTTTCCAGCTTTGCTTATGGCGGTGGTACGGTTAATTTCGTGTATGACAATGACGGTTTATTAACCGGTGCAGGTTCGTACACAATTACCCGCAACGCCCAAAACGGTCTACCAGAGGCAGTCACTGGTGGAGCCTTGAGTCTTGCGCGCACATTTAACGGTTACGCTGAGGTGGACGGGCAGGACGTTACAGTTGGCAGCCAAAATGTCACCTCCTGGGCGCTAACCCGGGACAATAATGGACGCATAATAGCCAAGACAGAAACATTCGACGGCATCACTGCAAATTATGGTTACACCTACGACTTCACGGGTAGACTTCAAACGGTTACCAAAGATGGTGTCTTGGTTGAAGAATATGCATATGATCTAAACGGAACCAGAAACTACGAGATGAATGCCTTAAGGGAAATTTCCGGAAGAAGTTACAGTTATTCTGACGAAGATCACCTGCTGTCGGCTGGAACGGCAACGTATTCCTATGATCTGGATGGCTTTTTGACCACCAAAAGCGACGGAACCGATGTGACTGTTTACAGCTACTCTTCCCGCGGAGAACTGCTAAGCGCGAATCTGCCGGCCGGCCGGGTTATCGAATACGTCAATGATCCATTAGGAAGGCGAATCGCCAAGAAAGTCGATGGTGTCATCGCTGAAAAATACCTCTGGCAGGGGTTGACGCGACTGATGGCCGTCTACGACGGATCCGATAATCTTCTGATGCGCTTCGAGTATGCCGACGGCCGCATGCCGGTGGCGATGACGGCGGCAGGTGTTACCTACTATCTAGCATATGATCAGATTGGATCATTGAGGATCATTGCAGATGGGGCCGGCAATGTGGTAAAAAGAATTGACTACGACTCTTTTGGCAACATCATCGACGACACGAATCCGTCATTTTCGGTGCCGTTTGGATTTGCCGGTGGGTTGCATGATAGGGATACCGGGCTGGTAAGGTTCGGTTACCGGGATTACGACCCTGAGGTTGGCAGATGGACGGCGAAGGATCCCGGATTTGCAGGGGGTGATACGGATCTTTATGGGTACTGTTTAAACGACACCATTAATTGCACCGATTCATCGGGTATGATATCTATAAGTGATATGATCAAAGGTGCAAACTCGGCTTTACAGGGCTATCACAATATGGTGCAGGCAGCTCCTCAAGGAAGTGATGCTATTCAAGGTACTGCGGCAGCAGCACGCGCAATATTGACGTTGGCCTCTGAGCTCACACCCACTGGATACACCGTACATGGTGGCTCAATAGCGATGGAATTTTTTGGTGCTGGATATGCGGTTTATCGGGCGCATTTGGAATTTATGAGACAGGCTCCCAACGCTGGTCCATATGCAGCCGGGTTCTATATCTATGGTGGAGTTGGTTGCATGGGTGGTGCGGCGATTATGGCAATTGGAGCGTCTCAATTAGATTATGAAATACATTGGTAAAGTGAGGATGTATGACAAAGCGTTCAAAACAATTCTACATTCACACCCTTATTGTGATACCAATATCTTTTATCATAGTGGCCATTGGGTTTGGATATTTTATCCAATTGTTTAAGATATCCAAAATATGGGAATATCTAGGATATATATTTGTGGTTATGTTGGCACTTCAAGCAGAGAGATTTAACATTCAACATCACACCAAAAAAGAAAGAAGCACTTCAAAGATGATTGGCTCAGCTTTTGTAGGTGTTGGTGTGATAGTTGTTGGTGTGTTGTTAATGCTGAAGGTGCCACTGTTGTTGATTGTCATACTAGTTATCATTGGTGGAATTACTTTGTTTTTTTTATCAAAGCGAGCATCGAAGGAAATCACATAGAATAATGAATAACCCCAAGTAGTCGAGCTATTTATAACCCTCCCGTGGAATAAAGAACATCCTTTCTAAAAATATAATCAGCTCTTGTATAACGACTATAGGATAACTTCCTTATCTGTTTTTTACCCAAAATGCACATAGCACGTTCGTGGTGAATTGAATTTGAAAAGGCAGCTGCAATCTTGGGAGC
>WOR8_10000805_pt1 | contig 45041 bp, 37 predicted proteins | sample DeeMarSeWOR38_10_FD_19890 | JGI IMG/M metagenome (IMG submission 19890)
GACACGTTGCCGGCTTTCGGCAGTTTGGACCAGAAACGCCACAGGTAGTGGTGCGCACGCTCGATGTCTGTCGGTGCGGCGAACTGGTAGATGCGGTAGGTGCGCGCGTCGAGGCTCCAGACCGTGCGCCGGATGGCCCCGCCCTTGCCGGCGGCGTCGGGTCCTTCGAAAACGAGCACGGTCGACTGGCCCTGCTCGTGCGCCTTGCGGCCGAGTTCACCCAGTCTCGCCTGGAGCTTCTTTTTCTTTTTCGAATACTTGCCTTCCGTGAAACTGATCGAGAGATCGATGTTGTCGAAGATCGTCAGCGACCGCATGGCCTGGGCTTCATCCGCCCGATGCGGCTCGGCCCGCGGCGGCGGCGAATGGTTCGTAACATTCTCGTGAATGGCGATATGCCGCTCCAGCTCGGCCCTGATGATCTCGCCGACGCGAAGGTGACGGTAGAAGGGGTCCACGCCCTCGACGATCATCCAGGGCGCGGCGGAACGGTTGGTTCGCGTGATGATCTTCTCGGCGGCGTCGATGAACTGATCGTAATTTTCGTGGTTGCGCCAGTCCTTTTCCTTGACCTGGTAACTCAGCATCGGGTCGGCGGACAGCGCCTCGAGCCGTTCTTTCTGTGCGTCGCGGCTCAGGTGCATCCAGAACTTGAGAATGAGCGCGCCGTCGTCCGCGAGCGTGTTCTCGAAGCGAATGATCTCCCCGAGTCGGTCGTCGAATTCGGCGTCGTCAATCTCTCCGTAGACCCGCTGCAGCAAGGGCGCCGAGTAGCGCCCGCTCAGGTACACGCCCATGCGGCCTTTCGGCGGGCTGTCCCGCCAGTAACGCCAGAAGCGGGGCCTCGCCTTTTCCTCGTCCGATGCTGGCTGGTAGCCGATGGCGCGGATCCAGCGTGGGTCCATCCACTTATCCAGCATGTTCATCGTTGTGCCCTTGCCGGCGCCGTCCACACCGGCAAAGTCGATGATGATCGGGAATCGCGCCATTTCGAGTGCCTGGTACTGGAGTCTCAGGAGGTCGGCGCGCAATCCCAGCTCGCGCTTCTTGAATTCGGCTTTGGAGATACTCTGCCCGAGTTCTGCGGTGTCAAACACGATTGCGACCCGCTGATTTCGATTTTGTGTTCATTGTGTTTGGATTATATAAGTGGATGTCCTGTAAGTGGGGAAAGAAACTTGCCACTGCCGTTACTTCATGCGGCTGCTGACCCCGGACGCGTTCCTGTACACGGAGATGGTGACGGCAGCGGCCATTCACCACGGCGACCAAGCGGCACTGCTCGAATTTGACGATTCCGAGCACCCGGTGGCGCTGCAGGTCGGTGGCAGCGAGCCCGCACTGATGGCGGAAGCGGCACGCCGTGCACGCCGTGGAGCGGCGTTCGGCTACGATGAAATCAACATCAACGTCGGCTGCCCCAGCGATCGCGTGCAAAGCGGCCAGTTCGGCGCCTGCCTGATGGCCCGCCCCGATGTGGTGGCCGAGTCCGTGCGAGCCATGCGTGCCGCGTCCGATGTCCCGGTGACGGTCAAGACCCGCATCGGCATCGAAGTTACGCGTTCCTGCGCAGATTCGTAGATGCGCAGGCGGAGGCGGGATGCACGAAGTTCATTGTGCACGCGCGGGTTGCGATTCTCGAAGGGCTGAGTCCGAAGGAAAACCGGTCGGTGCCCCCGCTCAGGTACGAGCGTGTTTATCAGCTTAAGCAGGATCTGCCCGAACTCCAGGTCATCCTGAACGGTGGCATTACGGCCGTCGGGCAGGTCGACGAGGTACTCGAACACGTCGACGGCGTGATGATCGGCCGTCAGGCCTACCATGACCCGTATTTTCTCGCGAAGCTGGAGCAGCATTTCAATCCGGGCTGGGCACCGCCCGATCGCCACGAGGTCGTCGCGAAGATGGTCCCCTATATCGAGACAGAGCTGGCTCGCGGTGAACGCCTCGGCCGGATCACGCGACATATGCTCGGGTTGTTCACCGGGCAGCCCGGCGCGCGTGCCTGGCGGCGCTACATCAGCGAAAACGCGTTCAAGGACGATGCCGGACCGGAAGTGCTGATAACAGCCCTCGATAAGATGCCGGTCGCCGCGTAACTTCGTTACAATGACCAACTTTTCCACCCCCGCGAGCGTATTGCACCAGATGAGCGTCAAGCCGAAGAAGAACCGACCCACGATGGCCGAGCAGGCCGATATCCACGAACTCTACGAGGAGTCGGTACAGAACGTAGAAAACGAAGTCGAGTTCATGCAGACGACATTTCGGGAGTTGCGCGGGCGCACGGCGCACCTGTTCCGCGAAGACTTCTGCGGCACGGCGAGCGCCTGTTGCGAGTGGGTCAGGCAGGGGCGGGAGTTCCAGGCTATCGGTGTCGATATTAATCCGTCGGTCCTCGAGTGGGGGCGCAGCAACCGGGTGAGCCGCCTGGCGGCCGAGGACCAGGCCCGCGTCAGCCTGATCGAGTCGGACGTGCTCGAGGTGGAAACGCCGAAAGTCGACGTGCTGGCCGCGTTCAATTTCAGCTACTGGATCTTCGAAGAACGCGCGACGATGGTTCGTTACATGCGCCGCTGCCACGAGGCCCTCAAGGACGACGGCGTGCTGTTCATGGATATGTTCGGCGGTCCCGAGTCATTCGAGGAAACCCGGGAAAAGACCAAGCTGGACGGCTTCACGTACATCTGGCACCAGGCCGAGTTCCATCCGGTGACCAACCACATGCAGTGCTACATTCACTTCAAGTTCCCGGACGGCTCCAAGATCAAGCGGGCGTTCAGTTATTCCTGGCGCCTGTACACGGCCCCCGAGCTGCGTGACATGCTGCTCGAAGCAGGATTCAGCAAGGTCACCGTTTACTGGGAAGGCGAGGACGAAGACGGTGAGGGCAACGGCATCTTTACGCCCGAGGAAAAGGGCGAGGCGGACCTTGCGTGGATCGCTTATATCGTCGCCGAAAAATAATTTGTATTATTAAGCAGTTGTCGGTGACAGGCATAAACTGCTTTAAAGGTTGAAATGGCGCAGGACCTGGAAGTCGCAATTCTGTTTGCTGATGTCGTCGGCAGCACCCAGCTGTATGACAAGTTCGGCGATACCAAGGCCAGCGAGACCGTTGCGCTGTGCCTGGACGTCATGAAGGATGCCACCCATAACTACAGCGGCACGGTGATCAAGACGATCGGCGACGAGGTTATGTCGACCTTCGAGACCGTGGACGACGCCATGGGCGCTGCAGTCATGATGCAGTCGCGCATATCGTCGGAAAGCCGCCAGGGCGGGCGGATACCGGTATCGATACGGGTGGGCTGCCATTTCGGGCCTGTCGTCCAGGAACAGAACGACATCTTCGGCGCCGCCGTGCACACGGCCAACCGCATGACGTCGCAGGCGAAGTCGCGGCAGATCGTCATCTCCGGCGAGACCGTAGAGAAGATGAGCCCGAAACTGCGCGAGCAGACGCGCCAGATCGACGTCGCGACCGTGCGCGGCAAGATGGACGAAGTCGCGCTCTACGAGCTGCTCTGGAACCCCGAAGAGGCCACGAGCATGCTGCCCACGATCGAGTGGGAAAACCGCGGCCGCAAGGCGTCCCGGATGGTGCTCAGCATGCGGGACCAGACCGTGGAAGTCAGCGACAAGCGCAAGAGCGTGAATATCGGCCGCGCCGACGACAACGACCTCGTCGTCAAGGGCAACCTGATCTCACGTATTCATGCGAAGGTCGAACTGCGCCGCGGCAAATTCATGCTCGTCGACCAGAGCACCAACGGCACCTTCCTGCAGAACGTCCAGGGCGAGGAGACGTTCGTGCGCCGCGATTCGACGGAGCTGACGGACGAGGGCACGATCGGCCTGGGCCGTGCCGAAGAGCCGGGCGGCACTCTGGCGATTCACTACAAGGCGCTGGACTGAACGCGTCTCCGAAACCTTGATCGCGCTTCAAGAAGCGCTCCTGCATCATTGATCGACACCTTGCTGCAGGAGCGGGTCTCGGCCCGCGATGGGGCCCTGGATCAGCGCGATTGGGCGTGCCCCTACCGCGGCCACTCTATGGCGTCGAGTTCGTCCTTGATGCGGCGCTGTTCTTCCCACAATGCCTCGGGCACGCGATCGCCGAAGGTCTCGAGATATTCACCGACTGCAGCGACTTCCTGCGACCAGCTCACCGGGTTGATCGTGGTGAGCTTGCGCATGGTCGCGGCGTCGATGTCGAGTTCCGTCGTGTCGATATCCGCGGCATCGGGCAGGTAACCGATCGGCGTCTCGCGCCCGTGGGCCCGGCCCTCTACGCGGTCGATGATCCAGCGGAGCACCCGCAGGTTTTCGCCGAAACCGGGCCAGATGAACTGGCCGTTCTCGTCCTGGCGGAACCAGTTGACGTGGAAGACCTTGGGCAGCTTGTCGGTACGTTCCGTGAACGACAGCCAGTGTGCCCAGTAATCGCCGAAGTTGTAGCCGCAGAAGGGTTTCATGGCCATCGGGTCGCGGCGCACGACGCCAACATCGCCAACCATTGCGGCGGTGGTCTCCGAGGCGACACTCGCGCCGACGAATACGCCGTGGTTCCAGTCTCTGGCTTCGAACACCAGCGGCGCCAGCTCCGCGCGCCGCCCGCCGAAAACGATGGCCGAGATCGGCACTCCCTCCGGCGCGTCCGTGAGTTTCGAATAAATGGGGTTGTTGGTCGCGGCGACGGTGAATCGTGAGTTCGGGTGCGCCGCCGGGCCGTTCGCAGGATCGTATTCGCGGCCTTGCCAGTCGTACGCGGGCTCGCCGACCTTCTTGCCTTCCCACCACGGCTTGTTGTCCGCGGTGCGGGCTACGTTCGTGAAGATCGTGTTGTGGTGGATCATGTCGAACGCGTTCTTGTTGGTCTTCTCGTTGGTGCCGGGTACGACGCCGAAATAGCCGGATTCCGGGTTGATGGCGCGCAGCACGCCCTCGTCGTCGAGGTGCAGCCAGGCGATGTCGTCGCCCAGCGTCCAGATCTTCCAGCCGGGCAGCGAGTGCGGCGGAATCAGCATCGCGAGATTGGTCTTGCCGCAGGCGGACGGGAAGGCGCACGCGATGTAATGCGTCTCGCCGTCCGGGCTCTCGATGCCCATCAGCAGCATGTGCTCGGCCAGCCAGCCCTCGGTGCGTGCCTGGTAACTGGCGATCCTGAGCGCGTGGCACTTCTTGCCCAGCAATGCGTTGCCGCCGTAACCGGAGCCGAAGCTCTGGATCGACAGCTCTTCAGGGAAATGCACGATGAAACGCCGCTCCGGATCCAGTTCTCCGATCGAGTGCAGGCCCTTCACGAACGTACCTTCGCGCTCGATCCTCTCGAGCGCGGCGTTGCCCATGCGCGTCATCATTTCCATGTTGATCACGACGTAGGGGCTGTCGGTGATCTCGACGCCGCAACGAGAATAAGGCGAATCGATCGGCCCCATGCAGTAAGGGATCACGTACATCGTCCGGCCGCGCATCGCACCCTCGAACAACGCATCCATTTTGGCGTGCGCCTCGTCAGGGCTCATCCAGTTATTGTTGGGGCCGGCGTCTTCCTCGTCCGGCGTGCAGACGTAGGTCAGGTGTTCGACACGGGCAACGTCACTGGGGTCCGACAGGTGCAGGTAGCAATTCGGGTAGCCGTTGTCGTTGAGCGCGGACAGCGTGCCGTCTTCGATCATCTCGGCGATGAGGCGGTGGTATTCCGCGGATCCACCGTTACACCAGTGGATGGAATCGGGTTGCGTGAGTTCTGCGACCTGGTCGACCCATTCCTTAAGGGCCGGGAGCTTTGTTGTCATATTGCTTAGCCGGGCTTGGGGGACAGAGGGGGCGGCATTATACCGGGAATGGGCACGATTGCAGCCCGTGATTTCCGCAGTCGGGAGGTGCGCGAAGCGGTGGATTTTGGCCGTTAAAGCGATACCCAATGCGGGGTGTAAGCGTGTAACCTGTCTGCCGTGATCAGCCTGCCTGAATTTTTTGGCGACAATAGCCCCCTGAAAACGATGCTGCCGGGATTCCAGCCCCGCGCCGGCCAGGCATTGATGGCCGAGGCCGTGTCGGATGCCATTGCGACGTCGGACAGACTCGTCATCGAGGCCGGCACGGGCACCGGAAAGACCTTCGCCTACCTGCTGCCCGCCCTGATGAGCGGTCGCAAGACCATCATCAGCACGGGCACCAAGGCCCTGCAGGACCAGCTCTACCATCGCGACCTGCCGCTGATCGGCAAGGCGGTCGGCCGCCCCGTCAGCACGGCGCTGCTGAAAGGCCGCGCCAATTATCTCTGTGTGCATCGGCTCGAGCAGCTCGATGACGTCGCGCCGTCACTGGCCGACGATTATGGCGAGGTCCGCGAATGGCGCCACCACACCGACAGTGGCGACCGCGCCGAGCTGACGGCCGTGGCCGAGGATTCGCCGATCTGGCCACTGGTGACGTCCACCGCCGAGAACTGCCTCGGGCAGCACTGTCCCCGCTACTCGGAGTGCCACGTCGTCAAGGCGCGGCGCCGCGCACAGGAAGCCGACCTCGTCGTCGTCAACCATCACCTGCTGCTCGCTGACCTCGCGATGAAGGAAAGCGGTTTCGTCGAGTTCCTGCCGGACGCGGAGGCCGTGATCATCGACGAGGCCCACCAGGTCCCGGACCTGGCCGTGCAGTTCTTCGGCGTCGCGCTGGGCAGCCGCGAACTGTCGCGCGTGGTCGACGAGATCGAAGTGGCAACGCTGCCTTACGGCGACGCGGAACTCGCGCGGCGCATAACCCGGCTCGACACCGCGATCAAGGAACTGCGCCTGGCCGCGCCGCGGCAGGAGGGGAGGCACCAACTCGATGAATTGATGCCTGACATGCGCGCCGCCTTCGATGCCCTGGCGTCGGCGCTGCGCGACGTGGCACAGGCGCTCGAGGCGCTCAGCGACGGCTCGGCCGACATTGCGAAGCTGCATGAGCAGGCGATCGGCATGACCGAGCGGCTTGCGTTGCTGTGTAGCGACGACAGCTGGGACGGACTGCGCTGGCTCGAGGTCAATCCGCGCAGCATTCGCGTCAACCTGACGCCGCTGGACGTGTCCGGGACATTGTCCGGATTGTTTGGCGGCGGCCGCCAGGCCTGGATATTCACCTCGGCGACGCTGGCCATCGGCGACGACTTCTCGCATTTCACGTCGCGGATGGGGCTCGGTGCGGTCCCCAGCCTGACGTTCCCGAGTCCCTACGCGCTGGCCGACAACGGCCTGGTGTACCTGCCGCCGGGGTTGCCGCAACCCTCCGACCCGGGCCACACGGATGCCGTAATGGAAGCCGTCACCCCGTTGCTGGACCTGACGCGTGGCGGCCTTTTCTGCCTGTTTACCAGCCACCGCGCGCTTGGCGCGGCGAAGAAGTGGTTTCGCTCGCACAAGTCCCGGCTCGGCGGACGCAAGCTGCTCGTGCAGGGTGCTGCGCCGCGCGATGACCTGCTGCGGCGTTTTCGGGATAGTGGCAATGCCGTCCTGCTCGGTACCGGCAGCTTCTGGGAGGGCGTCGACGTTCGCGGCACGGCCCTGACGGTCGTCGCGATCGACAAGCTGCCGTTCGCGTCGCCGGCGGATCCGATGATGATGGCGCGCCTCGAGTTTATCCGCCGCGAAGGAGGCAACGGCTTTGCCGGGCACCAGCTGCCGCAGGCTGCGCTGGCGATGAAGCAGGGGGCAGGCCGGTTGCTGCGCGGTGAAAACGACTACGGCGTCATCGTCCTGTGCGATCCCCGGGTCACGTCGCGCAGCTACGGCAAGACGTTTCTCGGTATTCTCGAGCCGATGGGATCGACCGACGACATCAGGGACGTGGAGCGTTTCTTCCTGCGCCATGAGCGCCCGGGGGCAGTGGCGTGAGGCTGCTGGCACTCGATACCTCGTCAATAGCCTGTTCGGTTGCGCTGCAGCACGACGACGAGGTGATCTGGCGGCATGAAGAGCAGGCTCGCGAACATACGCGCCTGCTCGTGCCGATGATCGAGGAAGTGCTTGCCGAAGCCGGAGTGGCTGCCGGCGAGCTGGACGCCATCGTGCTCGGTAACGGGCCGGGCTCCTTCATAGGCATGCGAATCGCGACCTCGGTCGCCCAGGGCCTTGCGCATGGCGCCGGAATCCGAATTGTCCCGGTGTCCTCGATGCTCGCGGTCGCCGCCGAGGTCATGGAGACCGGCGTGGCGGAAGCTGTTGCCGTCAGCCAGGACGCTCACATGGACGAGGTTTACCTCGGGTTGTACGCGGCTGGCCGCCGCGGCTTGCCGGAGGCCGTCGGTTCCGAGCGCCTGCACGACCAGTCCGTCATCAGCGAGCTCGAACTCGAACCCGGGCGGTATGCGGCGGCCGGCTTCGGCTGGCAGCGCTATCCGCGCCTGCTCGAAACGAACGGGCCGCTGCTCGCGTCCGTTACCGCGGTGAAACATCCCTCGGCCCGCTACCTGCTGCCCACCGGCCGCGTGCTCGCCGAGTCCGGCGCCGCCGTGGAGCCGCAGGAGGTCGTTCCTGCCTACCTGCGGCAGACCGTCGCGCAGCCCTCGCGGCCGCGCAGTTCGTAACAGTCCTGTAATATAGTGCTGCTGTAATTTGACGCGGACGGGTGCACGTGGCCCGGATTCGTGCGTACGGCGGTAATAATCGATGGCAACAGGCAAGATCCTGATCGTGGAGGACGAGGTTCCAATCCGGGAAATGATCGCATTCCACCTGGTACGGGCCGGCTTCGAGACGCTGGAAGCCGGCGACTGTCGGAGCGCGCGGCAATTGCTGGCCGACGAGCGCCCGGACCTGGCGCTCATCGACTGGATGCTGCCAGACATGAGCGGTCTCGAATTGACCCGCACGCTGAAGCGCGAGCAGGGCTTCGAGGACCTCGGCATCATAATGCTCACGGCGCAATCCGTGAACGATGAAATCCTGGTTGCCGGCGTCCTCGAACTGGACGCGGCGGGGCATCGTGTCGTCGCCGGCGATTCGGAGATCCGGCTTGGCCCGACGGAGTATCGCTTGCTGCGCTTCCTGATGGCGCATCCCGATCGTGTCTACAGTCGCACGCAGTTGCTCGACCGCGTGTGGGGCGCGAATGTGTACGTGGAAGAACGCACCGTCGACGTACACGTCAGGAGACTCCGCAAGGCGCTCGCAGAGGCTGGTGCGGATGCCTACATCCAGACGGTGCGCGGTGCCGGCTACCGTTTCTCCGTGCGCGACGCCTGAGGCATGCCCGGATCCTCGCGAAAGTTCGTTGCAGGTATCGTCGCCATACTGGTGGCGGGCGGCCTGATCGGCTGGTTGTACGGGCAGACAGCCTGGGGGCTGCTGGTGGTGGCGCTCGCCGTGCTCGTGTGGCAGTCGCGGCAACTGCTCAGTTTCAACCGCGCTGTGCACACGCGCGATTTCGAGCTGTTTCGCTACGGCGAGGGCATCTGGCAGCAGATGTTCTCGCGTTACAACTACGAGCACGAACGTGCGCAGCGTGCGAAGCGGGAGTACCGGAACCTGCTGAGGGAAATTCGGCGCTCGACCGACGCGATGCCGGACGGCGCCGTGATCCTGGACGAGAACAACCAGATCGTGATGTGCAACAAGGCGGCAAAACAAATTGGCGGTCTCAAGCGCAAGAAAGACCGCGGCCAGCGAGTCGACAACTTACTCCGCGACCCGAAGCTTATCGGTCTGCTGCGCTCGGGCGCCTTCGCGCAGGAGGTCGAGATCCCGTCGCCGGTCAAGGATGACGGCTGGCTCAATTGCCGCGTGGTGCCTTACGGGGCGAACCAGAAACTCCTGATTCTCAGGGATGTCACCGAGCGGATCCGGCTGACGCGGATGCGCCGCGATTTCGTTGCAAACGCATCCCACGAGCTGCGCTCGCCGTTGACCGTAATCAGCGGTTATCTGGACAGCCTCGCTGACGACCCGGAGCTGGAGAAGAACTGGGGCCAGCCGATCAGGCAGATGCAGCAGCAGGCCCGTCGCATGAACACGGTAGTGAGCGAGTTGCTGGAATTGTCGCGACTCGAGAGTGCAGGCCCTGCGAGCAAGGACGAAGCCGTCGACGTCGGCGGGCTGCTGGCCGCCGCGAAGAAGTCGTACCTCGGCCGGGATGATGTGGCCACGATCGAAGTCTTATCGCAGTCGAAGGCGCAGCTGCTCGCGGCGGGCAACGAAATCGAATCCTTGATCTCGAACCTGCTGTCGAACGCGGTTCGGCATACGCCATCGGACGGCAACATTACGCTCACATGGCGGGTCGATAGCGGCGGCGCGGAGATCGTCGTGACCGATACCGGGGAAGGTATCCCTTCCGACCAGATACCGCGGCTCACGGAGCGGTTCTTCCGCGTACACCGCGGGCGGGCGCGCGAAGACGGCGGCGTCGGGCTGGGCCTCGCGATCGTCAAGCACGTGCTCGGCCGTCACGACGGCGAGCTGCACATCAGCAGCGAGCTCGGCAAGGGCAGTGAGTTCCGTTGCCGTTTCCCGTCCGAGCGAGTCCTTCTGGAGCCACCGGTTCCCATCGCGGGCGGCGGCAAGGGCGGCTGAAGTCCCGCCGCGCAACGGGTGCCGAAACCGCCCCGAAACAACTCCTTAACTTTCGTAACATTCCTGTAAAGAATTGGAGTCAGAATTCCCGACCATCGGCCTTCGGCCGTCCGCACCATCGTCTGGAGTAACAAATGAATAGAATGATCGTGTCGACCCTGGCTGCCAGCCTGCTGGTTTCTTTTCCTGCGTTCGGCGCCGTCAGCGACGACGAGATCGAGGAGCTGCGCGAGCAACTTGCACTGTTGTCGCAGCGCCTTGAAGACCTTGCCGCCGAGAACGCGGAGGGGCCGCGCCCGCGAGCGACAACTGGTCGGACCGGGTAAGCCTGGACGGTGACTTCCGTTATCGCTACGAGCGGATCGATCCGGAAGGCAGCGATACCCGCCGCCGGAATCGGATTCGCGCGCGCGTAAACGTCATAGCCGACCTGGCTGATGACCTGGAGGTGGGCTTCGGGTGTTTCGACCAACCAGACGCTGGGCGGCGGCGGTTCGTCGAAAGACGTGTCCCTCAACCTTGCCTACGCTGACTGGGAAGTCACGGACGGGCTTCATCTGATCGGCGGCAAGTTCAAGAATCCGCTGTACAAGGTGGGCAAGCAGGCATTGATGTGGGACGGTGACTGGACGCCGGAAGGCATCGCCATGACCTGGAAGCACGACTGGTACTTCGTCAACGCGATCGGCACGTTCCTGGAGAGCGACAGCCGTCGCGGTAACGATGCTTTTAGCTGGGGAGCGCAGTTTGGGGCAACCGGCGAGTTTGCCGGCGCGAAACTGACGGGCGGCGTCGCGTATTTCTCGATACCGACCAGGGGTGAGAGCACGACCTTTGGCGATCCCGCCGATCCCGGCGATTATTTCGGCAACACCGCCGTGCAGGCCGACGGCCAGCCCTGCGGCACCGATGATGGAGAGGCCTGTGCCTATCGCTACGATTACACGCTGACCCAGGTCTTCGCGGAAGCGGCGTTCGACCTGGGCGGATGGCCCACTGCCGTGTTCGCCGACTATGTGAACAACAGCGACGCATCGGAGAATGACACGGGCTGGACGATCGGTACGCGGCTGGGGCAGGCTAAGGACAGGGGCCAGGTCCAGTTCTCCTACTTCTACGCCGACAAGGAAGCCGACGCTCTACTCGGTCTGCTCACCGATTCGGACTTTGCCGGTGGCGGCACCGACAACAACGGGCATTTTTTCAAGGTCGACTACGGTGTCAGCAAGAACTGGACGATCGGTGCGCAGTACTTCATCAACGAAACCGACGTTGCCTCGGGTGCGAAGCGTGATTACAACCGCCTGATGCTCGACGCGCAGTGGAAGTGGAAGTGACAACAGGCAGCGTCTTGACCTCGTGCTTGACGTACTCTTCAATTTGAAGTGACATAGGGTCGCTTGGGCATCGGTGGAATTTTCATGGAAGCATCCAATTTCTCGGATCACATCTCGCGGCGTTTCAACAAAGACATCCAGGACCTTCGCAATACCGTCCTCAGCATGGGTGGCCTGGTCGAGACGCAGCTATCGCAGGCTATTGCGGCCATCGTCAGCGGTGACAGCGAGCTCGGCCTGAAGGTCGCGAAGGACGACTACAAGGTCAACAATCTCGAGGTCGACATCGACGAGGAGTGCAGCCGGATCCTCGCGACACGCGCGCCTGCGGCGGGTGACCTGCGCCTGATTGTCGCGATCATCAAGACGATCACGGATCTCGAACGTATCGGCGACGAAGCGGAGAAGATCGGTTTCCTCGCGTCAAAGCTCGCCGGCATGGATCGGCCGGCGGATTCGTATCGCGAATTGAAGAACCTGGGCAGTCACGTTTCGCACATGTTACGTGACGCGATGAACGCGTTTGCTCGGCTCGACGTGGCCGAAGCGCTGGATGTCGTCAAGGAAGACGAACTCGTCGACGAAGAATACGATGCCATCACCCGGCAGTGCATCACGTTCAAGGACATCCGCCACACCGATATCGCCGAAGAAGTGCCCGAGGAGTAGTCCCGCGTGATCTTCGACAGGCTGCCGTCACGGCGCGTCGTCAATCTCGGCGGGTTCCTGGTCTGTTGCGGCCTGATGGGGTTCGCGTTGTTCGCCCAGCACGTGCTGCTGCTGGATCCGTGTCCGCTTTGCGTGTTCCAGCGTGTCGCGGTGATATCGATCGGCATCATTTTCCTGGTCGCAGCGCTGCACAACCCGGCCGGGGCGGGGCGCATCCCGTACGCCCTGTTGCTGGGGCTGGCCGCCGTCGCCGGTGCCTCGGTGGCCGGGCGGCACGCCTGGCTGCAGCAGTTGCCGCCCGACAAGGTGCCATCCTGCGGCCCCGGGCTCGATTACATGCTCGAGACCCTGCCGTTTACCGAGGTGCTGGGCAAGGTCTTCCGCGGTTCCGGGGAATGCGCCGAGATCGTCTGGCAGTTCCTCGGACTGTCCATGCCGGGCTGGGTGCTCGTCTGGATGATCGCGCTGGGCAGCGTTGGCGTCTGGAACAACCTCAGGCGCGCGTAGCCTGATCCAAGAGCAGTTCGAGGATACGCTGGTACATCGACGCCAGCGCGCGGACGTCGCCCATTTTCACGTGTTCGTCAATCTTGTGGATCGATGCGCTGACGGGACCGAGTTCGACGACGTCGGCGCCGGCCGGCGATATGAAACGCCCGTCCGAGGTGCCGCCGCCGGTCGACAGTTCAGGGGCGCGGCCCGTCTGTTCCTCGACCGCCCGGCTTACCGCATCGATCAGCTGTCCGGGCCGGGTCAGGAACGGTTCACCCGACAGGTGCCAGTCGAGCTTGTAGTCGATCTGGTGAGCGTCGAGGATGGCCTTGACGCGCTCTTTTAGCCGGTGGTGGTCCCATTCGGTTGAATAGCGGAAGTTGAACCTGGCCGACAACTGCGCGGGCGTGACGTTGGGTGCGCCGATGCCGCTCTGGATATTGACGACCTGGAAACTCGTCGGGGGAAAAAACTCGTTGCCCTCGTCCCACACAATGCCGTGCAGTTCCGCCAGTACCGGCGCGAAGCGGCGTATCGGGTTGTCCGCGAGGTGCGGATAGGCGACGTGTCCCTGGACGCCGCGGACCTCGAGCATGCCGCTCAGGGAGCCGCGCCGGCCGATACGCACGACGTCCCCCAGCTCCGCGTGGCTCGACGGCTCGCCGATGACGCACCAGTCGATCCCTTCGCCGCGTGCCGTGAGTGTTTCCATCACCTTGAGGGTGCCGTCGCGAGCGCGGCCTTCTTCGTCACTGGTGATCAGGAACGCAATACTCCCCGGATGGTCGGGGTGTGCCGCGAGGAAATCTTCGACCGCAACGACCATCGCCGCAAGTCCGCTCTTCATGTCGGCCGAGCCCCTGCCGTACACGCGTTCGCCACGGATGTCGGGTTCGAACGGGTCCGACTGCCACTCGCCGTTGTCGCCCGGCGGCACGACATCGGTATGCCCGGCGAAACAGAACACCGGCGGGCCCGAACCGTGCCGCGCCCATAGATTGGTGACGTCGCCGAAGACCATTGTTTCGCACTCGAAGCCCAGTTTGCCGAGCCGCGTCGCGATGAGTTCCTGGCAGCCGGCGTCATCGGGCGTGACGGAGCGCCGCCGGATGAGGTCGAAGAGGAGAGTTAATGCTGGATCCTGCAAAGCAAGTGCCCCGAGTCTTTACAGTGAATCAAAGTGTCGATTGTATATGCATGAAATTATTGAAAAAAATAACATTTTCGGGCCTGTATTGTAGTCGCTCCCGCCAGCCGCTTTGCAACAATTCGGTAACAATTCGCCGCTAAGCTGTGCGCCACAAAGCCCAGGAACCCGGAGGAAAGATTGTGGCAAAGAGAAGCACAGCAAAGGCAGTGCTGGCAAGCGTACTGATTTCGGTGGCTGTCTGCGGTACGGCCGCGGCCCAGTCGGGCCGTGACTTCGTTTACATCGTCGGCTCATCGACCGTGTACCCGTTCTCGACCGTCGTCGCCGAACGCTTCGGCCGCAGTACGGACTTCAAGACTCCGAAGGTCGAGTCGACCGGGTCTGGCGGCGGATTGAAGCTGTTCTGCGACGGCGTCGGCGTGGACTATCCCGACGTGGCCAATTCCTCCCGCGCGATCAAGCAGTCCGAAGTGGATACCTGTGCATCGAACGGCGTTACCGAGATCGTGGAGGTGAAGATCGGCTACGACGGTATCGTCATCGCCAACGCGATCGGCGCAACGGCGGTATCGCTGTCGCGTGCTGACATTTTCCGCGCGCTCGCGAAGGATGTCCCGGGCGAGAACGAAGGCGAGCTGATTCCGAATCCCCACAAGACCTGGGCTGACGTGAATCCTTCATTGCCGGCGATCCGTATCGAAGTGCTTGGTCCTCCGCCCACCTCCGGTACGCGCGACGCGTTCGTCGAGCTGGCGATGGAGGGCGGTTGCAAGACCGTGCCATGGGTCAAGGCGCTCAAGGACACCGACAAGAACCGCTACAAGTCCATCTGCCATACGATTCGCGAAGACGGCGCGTTCGTCGAAGCCGGTGAGAACGACAACCTGATCGTGCAGAAACTGCAGGCGAATCCCGACGCGTTCGGCATCTTCGGCTTCAGCTTCCTCGACCAGAACGCGGAGAAAGTGAAGGGCGCCGCCGTTGACGGCGTCGAGCCGACCTTCGACGCGATCGCGGACGGCAACTACCCGGTGTCGCGCCCCCTGTACTTTTACGTGAAGAAGGCGCACGTGGACGTCATTCCCGGGCTGCGTGGTTTCCTGCGCGAGTTCACGAGCGAGCGTGCCTGGGGCGAGGAGGGGTATCTCTCGGATCGCGGGCTGATTCCAATGCCGGACGACGAGCGCAGCGAAATGGCGGCGAACGTCAGGGATTTGAAACCCCTCGAGCTCGCGGGCGACTAGAACACAGCGTGACGTTACACTACGCCGGCGGTCCGCATCGGGCCGCCGCGTGCTTTGCCAGAGGATACGAGCTCCAGCCCCCATGCAAAACATGACGCTCATACTCCTGCTCGCCGCGATGGCAGCGGTAGCGTTCTACATGGGGCGCCGCCGTTCCCTCGCGCTGGTTGGCGGCCCGGCTCAGGGCTCGCGGCTGCATTCGCTGCCGGGCTATTACGGCTATTTCACGCTGATCTGGTGCCTGCTGCCGGCGCTCGGCATCTTCCTGCTGTGGGTAATGATCGAGCCGAAGGTGATCGTGGCGCTGATCGTGGAGAGCCTGCCCGACGCAAGCAGTACGATGTCCGCCGGCGAGTTGAACCTGCTCGTCAACAACATCCAGAACCTCGCCGCAGGCGATGCCATCAGCGGCGACATGGATGCGGTCATGCGTGATGCCGCCGACCGCTACAACGAGTACGTTGCAGCGAGCCGCAAGATGCTGGCGACGCTGACTCTCGGTATTGCCGGAGTCGGCGGCGCGATCGCGCTGCGCCGGATTCGCCCGGAGTTCCGCGCACGCAACCGGGTCGAACAGATCGTTCTTTACCTGCTCATAGCCGCCTCGAGCATCGCCATACTGACCACGCTCGGTATCGTGCTGTCCGTGCTGTTCGAGGCGATCCGCTTCTTCCGCGAAGTGCCGCTGACCGAATTCCTGTTCGGCCTCAACTGGAGTCCGCAGATGGCCATCCGCGCCGACCAGGTGGGTTCATCAGGCAGTTTCGGGGCGGTGCCACTGTTCGCCGGTACGCTCCTGATTACCACGATCGCGATGGTCGTGGCGGTTCCGGTCGGACTGATGACGGCGATATACCTCGCCGAGTACTCGTCCGGGCGCGTACGCGCGATCGCCAAGCCGCTGCTCGAGATACTCGCCGGCATTCCGACGGTCGTCTACGGGTTCTTCGCCGCGCTGACCGTCGCACCCTGGGTGCGTACGGCCGGCGAGTCGGTTGGTCTCGAGGTGGCGTCGGAGAGTGCGCTGGCTGCCGGGCTGGTTATGGGGATCATGATCATCCCGCTGGTTTCCTCGCTGTCCGACGACGCCATCCACGCGGTCCCGAGCGCGATGCGGGATGGTGCGCTTGGGCTTGGGTCGACCCGCTCCGAGACCATGGTCAGGGTGATACTGCCGGCGGCCCTGCCCGGGATTGTCGGTGGCATATTGCTCGCCGTTTCCCGCGCGATCGGCGAGACGATGATCGTCGTGATGGCTGCGGGACTGGCCGCCAACCTGACTGCCAATCCGTTCGAGGCAGTGACGACCGTCACCGTGCAGATCGTAACGCTGCTCGTCGGCGACCAGGAGTTCGACAGCGCAAAGACGCTGGCGGCGTTTGCGCTCGGCCTGATGCTCTTCGTGGTGACGCTGTGCCTCAACGTCATCGGCCTTACATTCGTTCGCAAGTACCGGGAACAATACGAGTAGCAGCATGGCGGCCGAGCAAAGAAAATCGAGAGAAATCGTCGAAGCGGGGCTCGCGCGCCGGCGCCGCAGGGAAAAGCTGTTCCGCGCAACCGGCCTGGTCGCGACCGCCGTGGGCGTGATCTTTCTCGGCGTCTTCTTCGCAACGCTGATCGTGCAGGGCTCGTCCGCGTTCGTGCAGACTTTCATCGAGCTGGACGTCGAGATGTCGGAGGATTTTCTGGCGCCCGACGGGGAGCTCGACCTGCAGTACGCCGATTTCGACGGGCTGGTGAGGAATGCGCTGCGCGCGGAGTTCCCGGACGTTTCCGGCAGGAGTGAGCGGCGCGAGCTTTATCGTCTCGTGAGCGTCGGGGCCGGTTACCAGCTTCGTGAAATGCTGCAGGCGGATCCCTCGCTCGTCGGTTCGACGGTCACCGTCTCCGTGCCAGCAGCATCGACTGTCGACATGCTCGTGAAGGGCAATATCGACGCGACCATCGACGAATCCCTGCGCCCGATCAGCGATGCCCAGGTGGCCTGGGTCGAGTCGCTCCAGGAAAGCGGCCGGCTGGCGACACGCTTCAATCGGGCGCTGTTCACCAATGGCGACTCGCGAGAGCCGGAACTCGCCGGCATCAAGGGCGCGCTGATGGGCTCGTTCTACATGCTCGTCGTGACCGTTGCGCTGGCATTTCCCATCGGTGTCGCCGCGGCGATCTACCTCGAAGAATTCGCACCGAAGAGTCGCTGGTCGGACCTCATAGAGGTTAATATCAACAACCTCGCAGCGGTGCCGTCGATCGTGTTCGGCCTGCTCGGGCTGGCGGTTTTCATCAACTGGATGGCGCTGCCCCGGTCTGCGCCGCTGGTTGGCGGCCTCGTGCTGTCGCTGCTGACCCTGCCGGTCATCATTATCGCCTCGCGTGCCGCGATTCAGTCAGTGCCGCCGTCGATCAGGGAGGCCGCGCTGGGACTCGGTGCGTCCAGGATGCAGGTCGTCTTCCATCACGTGTTGCCGCTTGCACTGCCCGGCATGCTGACGGGCACGATCATTGGCATGAGCCGCGCGCTGGGCGAATCGGCGCCGCTCCTGATGATCGGCATGGTGGCGTTCATCGTCGACGTGCCCGGTGGATTTACAGACCCCGCAACGGCTTTGCCCGTCCAGGTGTACCTGTGGGCGGATAGTCCGGAGCGGGCTTTTGCAGAGAGAACCTCGGCGGCAATCATCGTGCTGCTGGGTTTTCTCCTGATCATGAACCTCGCCGCGGTGATCATTCGGAAACGAATGGAACGCAAATGGTAGGCGGCAGATTTGAGCTGGAACGGGACCTATATGAGAATGGCCGGGATGACTGAGACCAGGATCACCGACGACGAGGCAGCGCCCGAGGCTGCACCTGCGGAACCCGACGAGCAGCCTGGGCGCAGGAAGCCGAACGGTGTGGCTGCGCGAGAGGCGCTCGGGCGTCTTGAGGAGTTCGGCGAGCAGACGGTCGGCAACATCCGCTGCGATGATCCGTACATCGTGACGGAGAAGGTTAACGTCTATTATGGCGACAACCACGCGATCCAGGACGTAACGCTCGAGATCGGCAGGGGCGAGGTCATTGCGCTCATCGGCCCGTCGGGTTGCGGCAAGTCGACCTACCTGCGCTGCCTCAATCGCATGAATGACTCGATAGAATCGGCGCGCGTCACCGGCAAGATCACGCTGGATGGCCAGGACATCTACAGCGGGGACCTCGATCCCGTGGCGTTGCGCGCGCGGGTCGGCATGGTGTTTCAGAAGCCCAACCCGTTTCCGAAGAGCATCTACGACAACGTGGCGTACGGGCCGCGCATCCACGGCCTGGCCGTGGATCGCGCCGAGCTCGACGACATCGTGCACACGAGCCTGGATCGCGCCGGCTTGCTGAAGGAAGTCAAGGATCGGATGGACGAGCCAGGCACCGGCCTGTCGGGTGGCCAGCAGCAGCGGCTCTGCATCGCGCGCACCATCGCGGTCAATCCGGAAGTGATCCTGATGGACGAACCCTGTTCCGCGCTCGATCCCATCGCCACGGCCCGCATCGAGGACCTGATCGACGAGCTGTCGCGCGACTACGCGATCGTCATCGTGACGCATTCGATGCAGCAGGCGGCCCGCGTGTCGCAGCGCGTGGCGTACTTCCACCTCGGGCGCCTCGTGGAAGTGGACGAAACCGACAGGATCTTCACCAACCCCCGGCACAAGCTGACCGAAGATTACATCACCGGCCGCATCGGCTGAGCGGAGGCCGGCCGTTAGCCGGTCTTTTCGAGAAAATCGGTGAATCGTTTTTCGGAAAACCCCACCGCGAAAAACGACGGGTGTTCGAGCACCGGCCGCTTAACGAGCGTCGGTTGATCCAGCATCGAGGCGAAGGCGCGGTCCTTCGTCATGTCATTGCGGTCGGCTTCCGGTATTTTTCGCCAGGTCAGGCTTTTCCTGTTCAGCAGGCGTTCCCAGTCGATGCGCGCCGACCAGCGCTCGAGCATCTGGATGTCGAGGCCGTCCTCGCGCAGGTCGTGGAACCGGAACTCGATGTTCCGCGATTCGAGAAACTTCCGTGCGCGCCGGCAGGTATCGCAGCTCTTGATGCCGTAGACGGTAAGCATTGCGGCCTCCTTGTCTATTTCGGGCCTCGCAACAGCTCGTCTTCCGCGTTTCGCAAGAGTTCGTTCAGTCCCGTCTTGGCGCGGGTCTTGGCGTCGACGCGCTTCACGATCACGGCGCAGTAGAGGGAGTACTTGCCGTCTTTCGATGGCAGGTTGCCGGGAACCACGACCGAGCCGGCGGGTATGCGCCCGTAGCTGACTTCGCCGGACTCGCGATCGTAGATGCGCGTACTCTGCCCGATGTAGACGCCCATCGACAGCACCGAACCCTTTTCGACGATGACGCCCTCGACCACTTCCGAACGCGCGCCGATAAAGCAGTCGTCCTCGATGATCGTCGGGCCCGCCTGTACGGGTTCCAGCACGCCGCCGATGCCGACGCCGCCCGACAGGTGCACGTTCTTGCCGATCTGCGCGCAGCTGCCCACGGTCGCCCAGGTGTCCACCATCGTGCCGCTGTCGATATTGGCGCCGATGTTCACGTAGCTGGGCATCAGGACGACATCCGGAGCGACATAAGCGCCGCGCCGCACGATCGCGTCCGGAACGACGCGCACGCCGTCGGCGGCGAAACGGCTTTCGTCATAGTCTGCGTACTTCAACGGCACCTTGTCGTAGAAACGCGAGTGTCCGCCTTCGATCACCGTGTTGCCCTTGAGCCGGAAAGACAGCAGCACTGCTTTCTTCAGCCACTGATGCACATGCCAGCCGGCATCGGTCTTTTCCGCGACGCGTGCTTCGCCGGAATCGAGCATGGCGATCGCGGTGTCCACGGCATTCGCCAGCTTGCGCTGCTGCGCTTCGCTTTCCATCCTGCCGCCGCGCTCGAAACCGCGTTCGACGATGTCAATGAGGTCAGTCATGTCGGTATCCGTATTGCCCGTAATTAGCTGCTCGCGCTGTTCTCGTCGATCTCGCGGATCAATGCGTCACGCAAGCGGGATTTTGCCTCTTCTCCGAGCGGATTGCCCGATTCGTCGCTGATGTAGAAAACGTCTTCCGCGCGCTCGCCGATGGTCATGATCTTGGCGGCGTCGATGTCGATGCCCTCGTCGATGAAGACCTTGCCGATCTTGCTGAGCAGCCCGGGCCGATCCGCCGCATCGAGCTCCATGACCGTGAGGCCGCGCGTCGTACCCGGACTGAATTCGACCTCGGTCTTGGTGTTGAACATCCTTGCCTGGCGGGGGACGGTGCGCGTCACCTTGGCAATGTCGTCGTCGTTCGCGGTCAGCACCCGCGTCAGCGAGCGACGTATCTTGCTCATGCGGGACTCATCGAGTTCCGTGCGCTTGTCGAGCTCCATGAAGACGAAGGAGTCCAGGCTGTAGTTGTTTCGCAGGGGGACGACCCTCGAGTCCACGATCGTCATGCCCAGCTCGTCGAGGACGGCGGTCGCATGCGCAAACGTGTGCTTGCTGCGCGGCGTGTACAGCACGGCCTCGACGCGATCCCCGTCCGCCTGCCTGCGAACGTCCACAAGGCCAATATCGGAGGCGGTGTCGGAGTCCGCCAGCCACTCGGTGTGCCAGGCAATCTCGTTGCTCCGGTGCCGCAGGAAGTAGCGATCGTTCATCAGTTGCCAGACAGCGTCGATGCGTTCGTCACCGACGCCGGCCTTGTGCAGGCGCTCGCGCGCTCGCGTCTGTTTCTCGAGAATGAGCTGGTCGGCGTCGATCGGGTTTTCCAGGCCGCGGCGCAGCGCCCGCGAGGTGAGTTCATAGAGGTCGCGGAACAGCGAAGCCTTCCAGGAATTCCAGAGTTTCGGGTTCGTGCCGCGTACGTCGGCGACGGTCAGCACGTAGAGATAATCAAGATGCATCTGGTCGCCGACGTGGGCGGCAAATTCGTTGATCACGTCGGGATCGCCGATATCGCGCTTCTGTGCGGTCGTCGACAACGCCAGGTGATGCAGGACGAGCCAGGCCACGGTACGGGCCTCATAGGGGCTCATGCCGTGTTCGAGGCAAAACGCCTCGGCGTCCACGGCGCCGAGCTCGGAATGATCGCCGCCGCGGCCCTTGGCGATATCGTGGAACAGGCCGGACAGGTAGGCGATTTCAGGCTTCTCGATAGACTGCATGATGCGGCTGCAGTGCGGAAACTCGTGATCGAAGCGGGTGAGGGCGAAGCGCCGCAGGTTGCTGACCACGAACAGCGTGTGCTCGTCGACCGTGTAGGTGTGGAACAGGTCGTACTGCATGCGGCCAACGATGCGGCCGAAAGACGGGATGTACAGCCCGAGAACCCCGTACAGGTTCATTCGCCGGAGTTCGTGGGTGACGCCGGCCTCGGCGCGCAGAATCGACAGGAACAGCCGGTGGTTGCGCGGGTTCTGCCGGAACTCCTCGTCGATCAGGTACAGGTTGCGCCGTATCAGGCCGATCGTCCAGGCGCTGACACCGCGGATGTCGGGGTTTTGCTGCAGCAGCAGGAACAGCTCGAGAAGCGCCGACGGCTCGTCATGGAAGACGTTCTCATCGACGGTCTGCAGGTAGCCGTTCTTTACCTGGAAGCGGGTATTCAGTGGTTCCGGGGGCGCGTCGGGGTCCATCAGGATCGCTTCTTCGAACAGCTGCAGCAGCATTTCGTTGAGTCGCGACAGGGCCATGACCGTGCGGTAATAGCGCTGCATGAACTGCTCGACGGCGAGCGTGTAGCTCGCGTCCTCGTAACCGAGCATCTGCGCGATCCTGACCTGGTGGTCGAACAGCAGCCGGTCTTCGGCGCGGCCCGTGAGGATATGCAGCGCAAAGCGGACGCGCCACAGGAACGCCTGGCCATTCTTGAGCCGCCGCAGCTGTCCCGGTGACAGGAACTTGTGTGCGACGAGTTCGTCGAGGGTCCGTACGCCGAAATGACGCTTTGCGACCCAGCCAATCATCTGGATGTCGCGCAGCCCCCCGGGGCTGCCCTTGACGTTGGGTTCCAGGTTGTAGCCGGTGTCGTGATAGCGATGGTGACGCTCGATTTGCTCGCGGCGCTTTTCGGCGAAGAAATCCTGGGATGACCAGATGCGGTCCGGGCCTACCGCTTCCTGCATCGCGTCGAACAGTTCCTGCGGGCCGGCGATCCGCCGCGCTTCCATCAGCGTCGTTGCCACGGTCAGGTCTGCCGTGGCCTGTTCGACGCATTGCCGGACGGTGCGGACGCTGTGCCCGATCTCCAGGCCGACATCCCAGAGCGACGTGATGAAACCCGACAGGGCCTGCTCGGCGTCCGCATCGATCGTATCCGGCAGCAGCAGCATGATGTCGACGTCGGAGCAGGGGTGCAGTTCCCCCCGGCCATAGCCGCCGACCGCCACCAGTGCCATGTCCCCGGAGAGCCCGCCCAGGTGCGTATGCCACAGGTCCCGGAGCAGGTCGTCGATGGCCGCCGCGCGATCGTGGACCAGGTCGACGACGGAATCGCCGGCCAGGAACCGGGCCTTCAGTTCGGCATCGGTCGCGGCCAGCAATGCTTTGCTTTTAGCGTGCGTCTGCACCGAGTGTCAGCACCTCGTGGCCCGTCTCGGTAACGAGGACCGTGTGTTCCCACTGCGCGGAGAGGCTGTGGTCCTTGGTCACCACGGTCCAGCCGTCCGGCAGCAGCTTCACCGCCGGCTTGCCGGCGTTGACCATCGGCTCCACGGTCAACGTCATGCCGGCGCGCAATTCCATGCCCGTCCCCGGGGTGCCGTAGTGCAGGACCTGCGGGTCCTCGTGGAATACCCGCCCGATGCCGTGGCCACAGTACTCGCGCACGACGGCGAAGCGGTTCTTCTCCACGTGGTGCTGCACGGCGGCGCCAACGTCACCGAGGTGCTTACCCGGTGCCAGCTGCTCGATGCCGAGCCACATGGCCTCGAATGCCACCTCGGCCAGGCGTTGTGCCTGGATTCCGGGCTTGCCGACGAAAAACATGCGGCTGGTATCGCCGTGGAACCCGTCCTTGATGACGGTGACGTCGATATTGACCGCGTCCCCGGCCTTCAGCCTGCGGTCGCCGGGTATGCCGTGGCAGACCACGTGATTGACGGAGGTGCAGATCGACTTCGGGAAGCCGCGGTAGTTGAGCGGGGCAGGGATCGCGTCCTGCACCCCGGTTATGTAGTCGTGGCAGATGCGGTCCAGTTCCCCCGTGGTGACGCCGGGTTTGACATAATCTCCGATCATGTCAAGGACATCAGCGGCCAGGCGGCCGGCAACTCGCATCTTGTCCTGCTCGTCGGCAGTTTTGATCGTTACGGTCATAAGGATTTGGTCGTTTCAGGAATCAGCGCCGCCGGGCGCGATTTTGCTTCGGATACGCGTTGTTGGCGGCGACGGGCTATGGTATAAAGCGCGCGCCCCAGAGGCAATCAATCCACACGCATACCGTCACGTCGCACTGGGTGCCCCACCAAAAAAGGGGTTGGGCGACGGGGTATGCGGAGGCTTAACCCGGAGAATAGAAATGGCAGACGTAACCATGCGCCAGATGCTAGAGGCTGGCGTGCATTTTGGGCACCAGACCCGCTACTGGAATCCGAAGATGGCTCCCTACATCTTCGGCGAACGCAACAAGATCCACATCATCAATCTCGAGAAGAGCCTGCCGATGGCTCGCGAGGCGTATGCCTTTGTCAAGGCGACGGTCGCGGACGGCGGCAAGGTGCTCTTCGTCGGCACCAAGCGTGCGGCGCGTGACTCGGTCCGCAAGCACGCGGTGCGCTGCGAAATGCCGTTCGTGAGCCAGCGCTGGCTCGGCGGCATGCTGACCAACTACAAGACCATTCGCCAGTCGGTCAAGCGCCTGATGACGCTCGAGGAAATGGCCGCGGAAGGCGGCTTCGAGGGCCTCACGAAGAAGGAGATTCTCGGGCTCAGCCGCGAACAGGAGAAGCTCGAGAAGAGCCTCGGCGGCATCAAGGAAATGAAGTCCCTGCCGGACGTCATGTTCGTCGTCGACGTCGAGCACGAGGATATCGCGATACGTGAAGCCAAGAAGCTCGGTATCCCCGTCGTCGCGGTCGTTGACACGAACTGTTCGCCGGATGGCGTCGACTACATCATTCCCGGAAACGACGATGCCATGCGCGCGATCGATCTTTACGCCGCGCTGGTCGCCGATGCTGTCATCGAGGGCAGGGCGTCGCTGCCCGAGGTCGCGCTCGGTGAGGATGAGTTCGTCGAACTCGACGCGGAAGGCAATGTCAAGAAGGCGTCCGATCGTCGGAAAAAGGGTGCGAAGAAGCCGGCTCGCAAGCCTGCCGTGAAGAAGAAAGCCCCGGTGAAGAAGCTCGAGACCGAGGCCGCAGCGGAACAGGCGGCACCCGCCGAAGAAACCGCAGCGGCTAAAGAGGCCGCACCGGCTGAAACGGCTGTTGCTGAGGAAGCGCCGGTCGCCGAAGAGCCCGCAAAGGACGCCGCAGTCGAGAAGCCTGCGAAAGACGCTCCTGCCGAGAAGGCCGAGCCCGAAGTGAAAGACGCTGCCACGGAGGGTGCCGAGGAGGCGCCCGCAAAGAAGAAGGTAGCGAAGAAGAAAGCGGCCAAGAAGACGGCGAAAAAGGCGGCCAAGAAGACGGCGAAGAAGGCTGCTGCCAAATCAGCGGATAAGGCGGATGACGCTGGAGACAGTGATTGAGCCGTTCTGCCGCTACGACGAACAGATAGTCAAAGATCAAGAGGTACAGTGATGTCAATCAGTGCATCCATGGTGAAAGAGCTGCGCGAGCGCACCGGCGCCGGCATGATGGAGTGCAAGAAAGCGCTCGTCGAGACGAGCGGCGATATGGAAGCGGCTGCGGAGCTGCTGCGTAAGTCCGGCCAGGCCAAGGCTGACAAGAAGGCCGGCCGTGTCGCGGCCGACGGACGCATCGTTATCAAGGCCGATGGCGGCAAGGCCGTCATGGTCGAAGTGAACTCGGAAACGGATTTCGTCGCCAAGGATGAAAACTTCATCGCTTTCGCCGAGGCTGTCGCGGACGCTGCGCTGGCATCGGGAAGGACGGACGTAGAGGCGTTTGCGAACGAGAAGCTCGCCGACGGCCGCAGCGTCGAGCAGGCGCGCACGGACCTGATCGCGAAGGTCGGGGAGAACATTTCCGTGCGCCGTATCGCGTCGGTGACGTCTGACGGCACGCTCGGCCTCTACACGCACGGCGCGAAAATCGGCGCCGCGGTGGCGCTCGAGGGCGGCGACGAGGAACTGGCGCGCGACATCGCAATGCACGTCGCCGCGATCAACCCGACCTGCATCGACGAGAGCGGTGTTCCCGCGGAGACGCTGGAGCGCGAGCGGCGTATCTACGCCGAACAGGCAGCCGAGTCCGGCAAGCCGCCCGAGATCGTCGAGAAGATGGTGTCCGGCCGGGTGGCCAAGTTCCTCAAGGAAATCACGCTCGTCGGCCAGCCGTTCGTCAAGGACGACAAGATCAGCGTCGGCAAGCTGCTGGGCAAGGCGGGCGCGAAGGTCACGTCGTTCGTACGCTTCGAGGTCGGCGAGGGCATCGAGAAAAAGCAGGAGAACTTCGCTGACGAGGTGATGAAGCAGATTGAAGACGCGAAGAACAAGGGCTGAGACCCGGCAGGCTGTTCGACTCTAACTCCTTGATTTGAAGAGATTGCCATCGCCTAATGCGCTAGAATCTACGGCCGCCGGGAAGCGGCCCGGAAAATAACGACGAAAAGGCTTGTACATGGGTGACACCGAGGTTCCATACCGTCGCGTACTGCTCAAACTGAGCGGCGAGGCGCTGATGGGCGAACTGGATTACGGCATCGAGCCCAGGACCATCAAGCGCATTGCCAACGAAATCGCGACCGCGAGGAAACACGGTGTGGAAATCGCCATCGTCGTCGGCGGTGGCAATATTTTCCGCGGCGCCGGTCTCGCCGGTGCCGGCATGGACCGCGTTACCGGCGATTACATGGGCATGCTTGCAACGGTCATGAACGCGCTGGCCCTGCAGGATGCGCTGGAGTCTCTCGACGTGTATGCGCGTGTGATGTCGGCGCTGCAGATTCACGACGTCTGCGAGGACTACATCCGTCGCCGGGCGACCAGGCATCTCGAAAAGGGCAGGGTCGTCATCCTCGCGGCGGGTACCGGCAACCCGTTCTTCACGACTGACACGGCTGCGAGCCTGCGCGCCATCGAGATCGGCGCGGACATTCTGCTCAAAGCCACCAAGGTCGACGGCGTGTACGATTCGGATCCGGTGACGAACCCGGGCGCAAAGCGTTACGAGACGGTCTCGTTCGACCAGCTGCTAGCCGACAAGCTGCTGGTCATGGACGCGACCGCCGTAGTGATGTGCCGTGACAACGAGCTGCCGCTGCGGGTCTTCGATCTGACGCGCGCGAATGCGCTGGTGCAGGCGATGACGGGCGACAGCGTCGGTACCCTGGTTACCGCATAGGCAGCCGGGCCGACAAGACACTGAGGGCAAAGACGTGTTGGAAGAAATCAAGAAAGACGCCAGTTCACGAATGTCGAAAAGCGTGGCATCGCTGCGCCAGGATCTGACGAAGATCCGCACCGGGCGCGCGCATACGAGTCTCCTCGATCACGTAACGGTCGAGTATTACGGCAGCGAGGTGCCGCTCAACCAGGTCTCCAACGTGGGCGTCGAGGATTCGCGCACGCTGACGGTGACGCCGTGGGAAAAGGACATGGTCGCCAAGATCGAAAAGGCCATCATGACTTCAGACCTCGGCCTGAACCCGGCGACCGCCGGCACGGTCATCCGCGTACCGTTGCCGCCGCTCACCGAAGAACGGCGCAAGGACATGATCCGGGTCGTGCGCAACGAGGCCGAAGGCGGCCGGATCGCCATCCGCAACATCCGCCGTGACGCCATTCACGACATCAAGGAACTCCTCAAGGAAAAGATGATCGGCGAAGACGACGAGCGCCGCGCCGAAGAGGAAATCCAGACCATCACGGACAAGTACATCGCGGAGATCGACCAGACGCTGGCGGAAAAAGAAAGCGAGCTCATGGAAGTCTGAGTGTCCGGATCCGAACCGACAGCAACGGCGCAATCGCCCGTACCGCGACATGTCGCCGTCATCATGGACGGCAACGGCCGCTGGGCGCGTAAGCGTTCGCTGCCGCGCCACGCGGGCCATCGCGCGGGCGTCAAGTCGGTGCGGGCGATCGTCGAGAATTCCGCGAAACACGGCGTCGAATACCTGACGCTGTTCGCTTTCAGCAGCGAGAACTGGCGGCGTCCCGACGAGGAAGTCGGGATGCTGATGTCGCTGTTCCTCGAGGCACTGCGACGCGAAATGGCGGAACTCCACAAGAACAACGTCCGCCTGCGGTTCATCGGCGAACGCGAGCGCCTCGACGCCAAGCTGATCGAGAAGATCGAAAACGCGGAGGCGCTGACGGCGGATAACACCGGCCTGCGCCTGCAGGTCGCCGTGGCCTACGGCGGACGCTGGGATATCGTCGAGGCTGCGCGTACGGTCGCTGCGCGCGTGGCGTCGGGCGAGATCGATGCTTCAGCCATCGATGAGGCCACCTATGCGGCAGGGCTGCAGCTCGCTGCGGCGCCCGACCCGGACCTGCTCATCCGCACCGGCGGCGAGCAGCGCATCAGCAATTTCCTGCTCTGGAACCTGGCCTACGCCGAGCTGTGGTTCACCGACGTGCTGTGGCCTGATTTCGGCGCCGCCGACTTCGAGGCCGCCCTCGCGCACTACGCGCAGCGCCAGCGGCGCTACGGGCACACAGGCGAGCAACTCGAGGCGGTAAAATGTTGAAAGAGCGCATCATAACGGCGGTCATCGCTGTCGCCGCGCTGTTGCTGGTGCTGTTCGTGCTGCCGCAGGCCGTGGCGCAGGTCGTCGTCGCGGCGGTCATCCTGTTGGGCGCGTGGGAGTGGTCCGGATTCCTGGGCTCGCAGTCGATGCCGCTCAGGGCGGGGTACGTCGCCCTGATCGCGATACTGATGGGGCTCGTCACCTGGTTCGCCCCGCAGATTGACGGGCTGCTGTTCCAGTTGGCCCTGGCCTGGTGGGTGGGCGCACTCCTGTGGACGCTGTTCTACCCGACCCCTATCCCCGGCGCGGTGCGCTGGATTGCGGGGGCGCTGGTGCTGCTGCCGCTGTACAAGGCACTTGTCGTGCTGTACCTCGCAAGCCCGACCGTACTGCTCGGTGCCTTGCTGATCGTCTGGGCTGCCGATACCGGGGCGTTCGTCGCCGGCAAGGCCTTCGGACGCGTCAAGCTCGCACCGAAGATCAGTCCGGGAAAGACCTGGGAAGGCGTCATCGGAGGGCTTGTCGCCGTTGCTGCTCTCGCGGTCGCGGGTGCGTACCTGTTCGACGTACGCATCGCCGTGCTGGTGCCCTTCTGTCTCGCCGTCGCCTGCGCCTCCATCGTGGGCGATCTTACGGTCAGCATGTTCAAGCGTACGGCGGGGCTCAAGGACAGCGGGGCCATTTTTCCCGGCCACGGCGGCATTCTCGACCGTGTGGACAGCGTGGCCGCGGCGGCGCCGTTGTTCGCGCTCGGCATCGGCTGGGCGGGCCTGCAGTGATGCACGGTTCAGCACGGGTTCATTCGCAATCCGCCATGCTCGCCGCAATACTGGCGGGAACCCCCGGGTTCTGCGAAAGTCCACTATACGAGGTAACTGCGATGCGGCTGGAGCTCGGCCGCGGCCGTAGATATAACCTTTTGATTTCAAACAGGAAAACTCAATCGCATGGGTAGTGCTCTCGGCAGCGTGCTCGCTTTCGTCGTCGCCATCAGCGTGCTGGTGGCGGTTCACGAGTACGGCCACTACATCGTGGGTCGCTGGACGGGGATGAAGGTGCTGCGCTTCTCGATCGGCTTCGGCAAACCGATCTGGATGCGTATCGGCGGCAAGGACCGCACGGAATACTGCATCTCGGCGATCCCGCTCGGCGGTTACGTCCGCTTTCTCGACACCCGCGAGGGACCCATTCCCGAGGCAGACGAGGGGCGTGCATTCAACCAGCGGCCGGTGCCGCAGCGCATTGCCGTGTTGCTGGCCGGACCGGCGTTCAATTTCCTGTTCGCCATCGTCGCCTACTGGGCGCTGTTCCTGTACGGCATTCCGACGTTGGTGCCGGCGGTCGGCGCAGTGGACCCGGGTTCCTATGCCGCCGAGGCCGGGCTGGAGCAGGGCGACCGCATCGTCGCGGTGGGAGACGTCGAGACCGCGGACTGGGAATCGGCGCTCGTCGCCATGCTGGACCAGATGGTTTCGGACGGCCGCGTGCCGCTGACACTGGAGACCGAGGACGGCTGGCAGCGCGAGGCTACGATAGACGTGGGCGCCGATGCGCGGCGCCTGACGGAGCCCGGCATGCTGTTCGAGGGGCTCGGTTTCCGGCCCTTCGGCGCCGGCGATCTGCCGGCCGACATCGGCCGCGTGGAAGATGATGGCCCTGCGAAGGCCGCGGGCCTCGAGCCCGGCGACCGCATCGTCGGGATCGACGGCGCGCCGATCCGGGACTTTGGAGACCTCGTTGAGGCGGTACAGCCGCGTGCGAATCAGCGGGTGTCGATCGACTATGTAAGAGATGGACAAAGGCTGTCGACGAGCCTCGTGATCCAGGAGCAGCGCGTCGATGGCGAGGTACGCGGGCGCCTGGGCGTTGCGCATAGTGGAGATTTCAGCGAGTTCTACTACCAGCGGCGTTACGGGCCCGTCGAGTCCCTCGACCAGGCCATGACGCGGACCTGGTCGTCGACCGTGTTTACGCTGCGGATGCTCGGCCGCATGGTGACCGGAGACGTATCCATCAAGAACATCAGCGGGCCGATCAATATCGCGCAGTTCGCCGGCGAATCCGCGGAGCGCGGGCTGGACTACTTCCTGGGCTTTCTCGCGATCGTCAGTATCAGCCTCGGTGTTCTCAACCTGCTGCCGATCCCGGTGCTGGATGGCGGCCAGATCGTCTACCAGAGCATCGAGGGGCTCAAGGGCAGCCCGTTGTCCGAGCGTGCACAGGTCGTAGGCCAGCAGATTGGTATATTCGCGCTGATCCTGCTGATGAGCTTCGCTTTCTATAATGATCTTGCGAGAATTTTCGGTGGATGATTCGGTACCCGGATGCCAGGCATGACAGGTAAAGGAAGATCGTTGCAGAGGAGCCGGCGCGGCGTGGTTCTCGGGCTGCTGCTCGCGCTCTCGTCATTGCCTGCTCTCGCGGATTTCGCCCCGTTTGTCGTTAAGGACATGCGTGTCGAGGGGCTGCAGCGGATTTCCGAGGGCACGGTATTCAACTACCTGCCAATCAATATTGGTGACACCGTCGACGACATGCGGATTCGCGAGGCGGTCCGTGCGCTCTATACGCAGGGCCTGTTCGACGATATCGAAATGCGCCGGGACGGCGATTCGCTGATCATCGCGGTGAAGGAGCGGCCGTCGATCGAGAGTTTCGAGATCGAGGGCAACAAGGACATCAAGACGGAGGACCTCATGGAATCCCTCCGTGGCGTCGGTCTCGCAAAGGGACGGACGTTCGACCGCTCGACGCTCGATAACGTCGCAATGTTCATGCGTGAGCAATACTACGATCGCGGCAAGTACGGTGTGCAGGTCGACACGACGGTCGAAGAACGGCCAAACAACACCGTGCGCATCAAGATTGACGTCAAGGAAGGCGACCGCGCCAAGATCAGGCAGGTCAACATAGTCGGCAACGAGTCTTTCGACGAGGCCGAGATACGCGATGACTTCAACCTCGACACCGCCAACTGGCTGTCGTGGCTGCGCCAGGACGATCGCTACGAAAAGCAGGGTCTGGAAGGTGACCTGGAAACGCTGCGATCGTTCTACATGGATCGCGGCTATGCAAACTTCAAGATCGAGTCGACCCAGGTTGCGATTTCGCCGAACAAGAAAGACATCTTCGTCACGATCACGATCAACGAAGGCGACAAGTACACAATCTCGGACGTCAAACTCGTCGGCGACATGGTCGTGCCCGAGGCTTACCTGCGCGCGATGGTACTCGCGCGGCCGGGTTCGATCTTCAATCTCGGTCTGCTGACGCAGTCCGCCGAATTCATGTCGCTGCGGCTGGGCGAACAGGGCTACGCCAATGCGGAGATCGAGCCGGTGCCGGAACTCGATCACGAGAACAAGACGGCAGAGATTACTTTTTATGTCGATCCGAAGAGCCGCGTCTACGTGCGGCGCATCAACTTCAAGGGTATCGACGAAGTCGACGACGAGGTACTGCGCCGCGAACTCCGCCAGATGGAGGGCGCGTATCTTTCGAATGTACTGATCGACCGGTCGAAGTTCCGCCTGCAGCGCCTGCCGTACGTCGAGCCGAACGTTGATTCCGAGACGATTCCCGTGCCCGGCAGTCCGGATCTCGTGGACATCGACTTCAACATGGAATACCGCATGCCCGGGCAGTTTTCCGGCGGTATCGGCTACTCGGAATCACAGAAGCTGCTGCTGAACGGCAGCATCGTGCATACGAACTTCCTGGGTACGGGTAATCGCGTTGCGCTGGAGCTGTCGACCGGGCGCTTCTCCAAGTTCTACAACCTGTCCCACACCGACCCGTACAGGACCATGGACGGCGTGCGTCGTACGATCAGCCTCAACTTTCGCGACATCACGCAATTCACATCCGGTGCGTCGGACTTTTCGACCACGACAGCAGGCGCTTCGATCGACTACGGTTACCCGATCAGCGAATTCCAGTCGCTGTCCTTCGGGCTTGCGTACCAGCGATCGGAATTGCTGTCGTCGACATCCAGTACCCAGCAGTCGCAGGACTGGGTTGCGAATAACGGTAATCCGTTTGTCCAGGATATCGGCGGCGGCATCATTTTCTTTGGCACCGAATTCGACGCCTTCGAGCTGATTGCCGGGTGGACGTACGACAGCCGCAACCGGGCACTGTTTGCCACCCGCGGCATGCGGCATCAGCTGTTTGTGTCCGGCACGGTCCCCGGCAGTGAGGTCGAGTACTATACGGCGCGCTACAACGCGACGGTATACTGGCCGCTGTGGCGTGGCTTCGTATTGCGCTACAACCTGGAATCTGCGATGGGCGAAGCAGTCGGGGATACGACCGCACTACCGCCGTACAAGCAGTTCTTCGGAGGCGGGCCCGGTTCCGTACGCGGCTTTCGGGAGTCCTGGCTCGGTCCACGCGACAGTTTCGGCAACCCGTATGGCGGAAATGTCTTGGTTGCCAGTCAGTTAGAGCTTATAATTCCATTGCCTGAAAAGTGGGCCAGCCAGGCGCGTGCGGCGGTATTTTACGACGTCGGTAACGTATTCAATACAGGCGAGGTGGACTTTACCGACAAGCTCGGCAGTCCGATCGAGTACAAGCCCGAGTTTGACGAGCTTCGTGCTTCGGTCGGAGTAGGAGTAGAGTGGCTGGCGCCGATGGGCTTGTTCAGGTTCAGCTACGCCTATCCGCTCAATAACTACGCTGGCAACGACAGGTATTTCGGAGACCAGGTGGAAAGATTCCAGTTCTCCATTGGTCAGGCATTTTAAGGAATGGACACTTATATGAGTTTTATCAAGCGAAACCTGCTTAGAGTGGCTGCGGGCATTGCGGTCGTCTTCGTATTTGCATTGCCGGTCGCCGCGCAGGAAGTAAAGATCGGTGTGGTCAACGTACCTGTGCTGTTGGACCGTGCACCCCAGACCAAGGCGGTTATGGACTCGCTTCAGGAAGAGTTCGCGCCCCGCCAGCGGGAATTCCTCGCGAAACAAAAAGAACTCGAAGACCTGACGGCGAAGATCCAGAAGGACGTCGCGGTGATGGGTGAGACAGAGCGCCGTAATGCCGAGAAGAACCTGCGGGATTTGCAGCGCGACGTTGCGCGCCTGCAGCAGGAGTTCCGGGAGGATCTGGAACTGCGGCAGAACGAAGAACTCGGCAACCTGCAGCGCGGGCTGCTGAAGGAAGTGCAGGATTATGCGCAGGCGCAGGGGTACGACCTCATCGTCGGTGACGGTGTCCTGTTCGCGAGTACGGCCGTGAACATCACGGAAGAAGTTCTTCGTGCCATAGAAGCCAATTTCCAGGCGCAGGGCGCACGCTGAGGCGTTGCCCTGCAGCGGAAGCGCTTGCCAGGCTGATGCCGATCAAGCTCGGAGAACTCGCGGCACAATTCGACTGCGAGCTCGTCGGTGATCCCGACATCACCATTGACAACGTCGCGGGTCTGCACAATGCGGGCGGCGCATCGCTTAGCTTTCTGTCCAATCCGAAATTCCGCAAGCAACTCGCCGCAACGAGCGCGGCGGCCGTTGTGCTGCGTGCGGAAGACGCGGCGGATTCACCGACCGCTTCGCTGATCAGCGACAACCCGTACGCGGATTACGCGAAAATGGCCGCGGTTATTCATCCGCCGCCGCGTTACGCTCCGGGTATTGCCGCATCGGCCGTGATTGCCGCGACCGCAGAGATATCCCCGTCGGCGCATGTCGCCGCGAATGTCAGCATCGGCGATCGATCGACGATCGGTGATAACGTCTACGTCGGACCCGGCAGTGTCATCGGGCCGGACTGCAAGGTGGCTGACGATTGTCGCCTGGTCGCCAGCGTTACCCTGGTTCGCGATGTAACGCTGGGTATGCGCGGCATTCTCCACCCGGGCGCGGTCATCGGTTCCGACGGCTTCGGTAACGCAATGACGCCCGAAGGCTGGGTCAAGGTGCCGCAGCTAGGAGGTGTCCGTATCGGCAACGACGTGGAGATCGGCGCGAACACGACGGTCGATTGCGGCGCGATCGAAGACACCGTGATCGAGGACGGCGTGCGAATCGATAATCTGTGCCACATCGGCCACAACGTGCACATCGGAGCTCATACCGCCGTGGCCGGTATGAGCGGCATATCGGGCAGCGCGATCGTCGGAAAGCGCTGCATGCTTGCCGGGCAGTCAGGGATCGTTGGCCATATCAGGGTCTGCGACGACGTCGTTGTAGGCGGTAAAGCCGTAATTTCCAAGGACATCACGGAGCCGGGAGTTTACGCTGGCACCTTCACCGCCGAGCCCGTCAGGGAGTGGAACCGCAAGGTCGCTCGGTTCCGTCGACTGGAGCAGCTGATCGAGCGGGTCAACAAACTGGAAAAAGCCGGTGACTAAGAAACGATGAGCGGCAGTATTCACCCGACGGCGATCATCTCCGACAGTGCGAACATCGCAGCTGACGTCGAGATCGGTCCGTACACGATCATCGGGGAGCAGGTGTCCATAGAGAGCGGTACGCGCATCGACAGCCACGTCGTGATCAACGGTCCCACGGAGATCGGGCACGATAACCATATCTACCAGTTCGCGTCTATCGGCGACGACCCGCAGGACAAGAAATACCGGGACGAACCGACGCGGCTCACGATCGGTGACCGCAACACCATCCGCGAGTTCTGCACCATCAGTCGAGGGACTACCCAGGACATCGGCCACACGGTGCTCGGCGACGACAACTGGATCATGGCCTACGTGCACATCGCGCACGACTGCGTCGTGGGCAACAAGACGATCATGGCCAACAACGTGACGTTGGCGGGCCACGTTCACGTCGGCGACTGGGTCATCTTCGGCGGTTTCTCCGGCGCTCACCAGTTTACGAAAGTCGGCGCGCACGCGTTCCTCGGCATGTACTCGGGCGTCAACCGCGACGTGCCGGCCTACACGATGGTTTCGGGTCAGCCCGGTGTGCCACGCGGCATCAATAGCGAAGGCCTAAAGCGCCGAGAGTTCAGCGACGATCAGATCCGCAACATCAAGAACGCGTATCGGCTCGTCTACCGCAAGGGGCTGAAACTCGCCGAAGCCATGGCTGAGATCGAGACACTCAGCGCGTCGCAGCCCGAGCTCGTGGTCTTCCTCGAATCGCTGCGCGCTTCCGAGCGCGGCATCATCCGTTAGCCCGGTCTGAACCCGTGCCCCTGCGCGTCGGACTGGTTGCTGGCGAATCGTCGGGTGACCTGCTTGGCGCTGGTCTTATTGCAGCCGTAAGAAAGCGTATTCCAGACGCCGTGTTCGAGGGCGTCGCGGGTCCGGAAATGGTGGCGGCCGGCTGCCAGCGCTGGGCCGATGCGGAAGAGCTCGCCGTCATGGGCGTCGTCGAGCCGCTGAAGCACCTGCCACGGCTGTTGCGCTTGCGTCGTTTGCTGATTTCGCGGTGGCGGGAATCGCCGCCCGACGTCTTCGTCGGAATCGATGCGCCGGACTTCAACCTGGGCGTGGAAGCCGCGCTGAAAGCGTCGGGCATCCGCACCATGCATTACGTGAGTCCTTCGATCTGGGCCTGGCGCGCGGGACGTGTGCGCAAGATCCGCAAGGCGGCCGATTGTGTCATCTGTATCCTGCCCTTCGAACCTGCGCTGTACGAACAGCACGGGATCGGCGCCGTGTTCGTCGGACATCCCAAGGCTGACTCGCTGTCGCCCGAGATCGACGTTGCCGCGGTGCGCGCCGGTCTCGGGTTGCCGGTGGATCGCCGGGTCATCGCTATCCTGCCGGGGAGCCGCGGCAGCGAGGTGACTCGGCTTGCACCGATCTTCGCCGCCGCGGCAGCGAATGTCGCGGCACGCGAGGAGGGTGTGCATTTCGTTACGCCGGTCGCCGCGCCGAAGTTGCGGCCGGTCATCGAGGCATCCCTGCAGCAGCATTCTGTCGCCGATCGTTTTACCATCGTCGACGGCCACTCGATCGAGGCCATGTCGGCCGCCGAAATCGTCGTGCTTGCGTCGGGCACGGCGGCCCTGGAGTCGGCGCTGCTTGGCAAACCCACCGTGGCTGCGTACCGCGTCTCGCCACTGACCGCGCTCATCGTCAAGCTTTTCGGGCTGTTGAAGGTGAACCGGTTCACCCTGCCCAACCTGTTGACGGGTGAGACCCTCGTCCCAGAGTTCATCCAGGGTGACGCGCAGCCGGATGCGATTGCGGACGAGGTCGTCGACCTGCTCCGCGATCCCGGCAGGTGCGCTGCCATCAGGGACAGATTTGCTAAACTGCGGAGTGAATTGGCGATGAACTCCGATGCGCGCGCCGCCGACGCGCTGATAAGCCTCATAGAACAGGGATAGCCGGGCCCGCGAACCGATCATGCAGCCGTTGCAAGCAGATTTCCTGACCGGGCTCATCGCCGGTGTCGACGAGGCGGGGCGCGGACCGCTGGCTGGACCGGTGGTGGCGGCGGCCGTGATCCTGCACCCGCAGCGCCCGATTGCCGGCCTTTGTGATTCCAAGAAACTGAGTGCAGCTCGCCGGGAGACCCTGGAAACGGCCATCAGGAATGACGCACTTTGTTGGTCTGTCGCGTGGTCGGACCGCGCGGAAATAGATGCGCTGAACATCCTTGAAGCGACCATGCTCGCGATGCGGCGCGCCATACTCGGCCTGTCGGTGACGCCCGGCAGCGTGCAGGTCGACGGCAACCGGCTGCCGGACCTGCGGTTCGGCGACCGCCGTATCGACGGGATCGCGATCGTCGGTGGCGACGCGAAAGTCGAAGCCATCAGCGCGGCCTCGATCATCGCCAAGACCGCTCGCGACCGGATGATGACTGCCATGCACGCGCGGTATCCCGAATACGAGTTTGCGCGCCACAAGGGGTATGGCACCGAGCTGCACCGCGAGCGCCTCAGGGAGCTCGGTCCGTGTCCCGAACACCGACGCAGTTTCTCGCCGGTGAGGGCGTCAGCATGAGCGCCGCGCCGTTTGTGCACCTGCACGTGCACACCGAGTATTCACTCGTCGACAGCACGGTGCGCATTCCCTCGTTGATGCCCAGGGTCGCCGCCGACGGTATGCCGGCGGTTGCGATGACGGACAGGAACAACCTGTTCGGACTGGTGAAGTTCTACCGTCGTGCCATCGCCAGTGGCGTCAAGCCGATCATCGGCGCGGACCTACGGATTGCGAATCCGGACGATCCGGGCCGTCCGTTCACGCTGATCGTCCTGTGCCAGGACAACGGCGGTTACCGCAACCTGTGCCGGATCCTGTCACGCGCCTATCTCGAAGGGCGGGTTCGCGGGGAGCCGATGGTTCATCGCGAATGGCTGGACCGTGCCAGCTGCGAGGGCCTGATCGCCCTGTCCGGCGGCGTGCACGGCGATGTTGGTCTTTCGCTGATGCTCGGGCACCCGGACGAAGCCCGGCAGCGGCTGGCCGCCTGGCGCCGCATTTTCGGCGATCGTTACTACCTGGAACTCGTTCGCACGGGCCGCGGTGACGAAGAGGCAGCCGTGCAGGCAAGCCTCATGATCGCCAGTGAGGAGAAGGTCCCGGTCGTCGCGACCAATGACGTGCGCTTTATCGATGCGGACGACTTCCACGCGCACGAAGCGCGCGTGTGCATCCACGATAGCCGGAGCCTTGCGGATCCGGACCGGCCCCGGCATTACAGCAACCAGCAGTACCTGCGATCGTCGGCGGAGATGACCGAACTGTTCTCGGACGTTCCGGAGGCGCTCGCGAACGCGATCGAGATCGCGCGGCGCTGTAACCTGGACCTGAAGCTCGGTCAGAGCGTGTTGCCCGCGTTCCCGGTGCCCGATGGCCAGACGGAAGAGCAGTTCCTGGAAGCCGAGGCGCGACGCGGGCTCGACGCGGCGCTCGAGGAGATCTTCGCGGCGCAGGAGATCCCCGGGAACGAGCACGACGCGTTCAGGGCCCCGTACCTGGAGCGTCTCGAGAATGAGCTCGGGGTCATCCGCGGCATGGGTTTCCCCGGCTACTTCCTGATCGTGGCCGATTTCATCCGCTGGGCGCGCGACAACGAAATTCCCGTGGGCCCCGGCAGGGGTTCCGGAGCGGGTTCTCTCGTGGCCTGGGTACTGGGCATTACGGACCTCGACCCGCTGGAGCACGATCTGCTGTTCGAGCGCTTCCTGAACCCGGAGCGCGTGTCGATGCCGGACTTCGATATCGACTTCTGCATGGAAGGACGCGATCGTGTCATCGAGTACGTGGCCGAGCGTTACGGCCGCGATCGCGTCGCGCAGATCATCACGTTCGGTACGATGGCGGCGAGGGCGGTGATCCGGGATACCGGGCGGGTACTCGGCCAGCCGTACGGCTTCGTGGACCGTATCGCCAAGCTGGTGCCGTTCGAGATCGGCATGACACTGGACAAGGCCCTGGAGCAGTCGGAAGAACTGGCCACGATGTATCGCGACGACGAGGAAGTTACCGCGATCATCGATCTTGCCAGATCGCTGGAGGGCCTGGTCAGGAACGCCGGCAAGCATGCCGGCGGCGTCGTGATCGCGCCCGACCAGCTCACCGATTTCGCGCCGCTCTATTGCGAAGACGGCGGCGGCAGCATGGTCACGCAGCTCGACAAGGACGACGTGGAAGCCATCGGCCTCGTCAAGTTCGACTTTCTAGGCCTGAAGACGCTGACGATCATCGACTGGGCCGAGCGCATCGTCAATGCGACCTACCCCGAGGCGGCGCTCGACATCAGCCGCGTCCCCATGGACGATGCCGAGACGTTCCGGCTCCTGCAGAGCACGCAAACGGCGGCGGTATTCCAGCTCGAGTCGAGTGGCATGCGCGACCTGATCAAGCGTTTGCGACCGGACCAGTTCGGGGATCTCGTCGCGCTCGTAGCGTTGTTCCGACCCGGGCCGTTGCAGTCCGGCATGGTCGATGACTTCATCGCCCGCAAGCACTCCGCCAACGCGGCCGAAGTCGACTACCTGCATCCCGACCTCAAACCTGTGCTAGAGGAAACCTACGGCGTCATTCTCTACCAGGAGCAGGTCATGCAGATCGCGCAGGTGCTGGCCGGCTATACGCTTGGCGGCGCCGACCTGCTGCGCCGCGCGATGGGCAAGAAGAAACCCGAGGAGATGGCCAAGCAGCGCGAGATCTTCGTATCGGGCGCGACCGAGAGGGGCGTCGCCGAGCCCACCGCCACGCGCATCTTCGATCTGATGGAGAAGTTTGCGGGATACGGTTTCAACAAGTCTCATTCCGCGGCGTACGCGGTGCTGTCGTACCAGACCGCGTACCTGAAGGCGCATTACCCGGCCGCGTTCATGGCCGCGGTCATGAGCGCCGACCTGGACAACACCGACCGCCTGGTCACCCTCAAGGACGATTGCCGCAAGCTGGGCCTCGAGCTCGAGGTGCCGAGCGTCAACCGGTCTTCCTATCACTTCAGCGTCGCCGGGGAGAAGGCGATTCTCTATGGGCTCGGTGCGATCAAGGGGGTCGGCCGCGCGGCCGCGGAAGCCCTCATTGCCGAGCGTGATGCCAACGGACCGTTCAGCACCCTCGCCGAATTCTGTCGCCGGGTCAATCACGACAAGGTGAACCGGCGCGCGCTCGAAGCCATGGTCAAGTCCGGCGCGATGGACGACTTCGGCCAGTCGCGCCGCGCATTGATGCACCAGGTGCCGGAGGCACTGAAGAGCGCCGATCAGCATGCACGCGCGCAGGCAGCCGGACAGAATGACATGTTCGGCCTCGAAGCGCCGCCGCCCGAGCCCGACGATGCGGCCGTGTCGGTGGACATGGACGAGTGGCCCGAGCGGTTGCTGCTCAGCAACGAGAAGGAAGCACTGGGCCTCTACCTGACGGGCCACCCGTTCCACGCGGTGCGTGCCGATGCCCGCTGTTTCGTCGAGGGCAATCTCGCGGATCTTGCGGCCGAGCCGCCACCGCAGACGTCGCGTGGCGAGCGCGACTACGCGCAGTCGCGTCGCGAGGTGACGGTCGCGGGGCTCATCGTAGACGTCAGGAAGCGCGGCAACCGCGTCAGCGTGGTGCTGGACGACGATACCGGGCGCATGGAGGTCAGCTTGTTCGGCGAGGCATTCCTGGAATTTCGTCACCTGCTGGTTAAGGACGAGATCGTCGTGGTGAACGGTCCGCTGCGCTATGACGATTTCATCGGTGCCTGGTCCCTGAATGTCAAAAACGTGCTGCACATCGATCGCGTCATCGAGAGCCGCGCGAAGAGCATGCTGCTGCGGCTCGCGCCGAACGGGCAGGGCGAACAGCTGCTGATGAAACTGCACGACGTGCTGCTGCCATACCGGGAGGGTAACTGCGAAGTTGCCGTGCAGTATTTCGGCGACGGCGTTAAGGCGCGGCTGGAGTTGGGCGCCGAGTGGTCCGTGCGGCCGAGCCGCGAATTGCGTGACAAGCTCAATGAACTGCTCGGCAGCAACAACGTGCGGCTGCTGTACGCACCTGGCAGGGAAATCATGTAGAGTCCGACGCCATGGATCTGAAATTCCTGGACTTCGAACAGCCGATTGCCGAACTCGAGGCGAAGATCGAGGAGCTGCGATACGTCGGCGACGATTCGGAAATCAACATCAACGAGGAAGTCGCCCGGCTGCGCGCGAAAAGCGAGGCGCTCACCAAGAGTATCTTTTCGAAGCTCAGCGCCTGGCAGATCGCACAGGTGGCCAGGCACCCCATGCGGCCGTACACACTCGACTACCTCGAGATGATTTCGCCGGACTTCCAGGAGCTGCATGGCGATCGCATGTACGCGGACGACCCGGCCATCATCGGCGGGGTGGGGCGCATCGACGGCCGTGCCGTCATGTTCATCGGCCACCAGAAGGGACGCGATACCAAGGAGCGCGTGCGGCGCAATTACGGCATGCCCAAGCCGGAAGGCTATCGCAAGGCGCAGCGGCTGATGCGGCTTGCGGAGAAATTCTCTTTGCCGGTCGTGACCCTGATCGACACCCCCGGGGCCTACCCGGGAGTCGGCGCCGAAGAGCGCGGCCAGAGCGAAGCGATCGCGTTCAGCCTTTACCTCATGGCGGGCCTCAAGACGCCGATCATCAGCATCGTAATCGGCGAAGGCGGTTCCGGCGGCGCGCTCGCGATCGGCGTTGCCGACAAGCTTCTCATGATGCAGTACGGCATCTATTCGGTTATATCGCCCGAGGGCTGCGCGTCCATTCTCTGGAAGAGCGCCGAGAAGGCGCAGGAAGCGGCGGAGGCCATGCGCATTACGGCGGCGAGCCTCAACAGTTACGGGCTGGTCGACGAGGTGCTGCGCGAGCCACTGGGCGGCGCACACCGGAATCCAGGGGAGGCGGCGGAAGTCATCCGCAACGCGCTCAACAAGGCGTTGGACGAACTCGAATCCGTTCCGGTCGGGCAGCTACTCGAGAACCGCCACAGGCGGCTTGCCGGATTCGGCGCCTTCAAAGAGGCGTGAGCTTCGGCCCCGAGGTTCTTTTGGCGCGTCTCGATGCGCTCGAGACCGCCGGCAACAAGCCCGATCGCTACCTTATCGCACTGAGCGGCGGACTCGATTCAACGGCGCTGGCACATGCCCTCGCACTGACGCGGGAGCGCCATGGCAGGTCGCTGCTCGCGATTCACGTGGATCACCGCCTGCATCCCGAATCGAGCCGCTGGTCCGGCTATTGCCGCGAGCTTGCGGGCAAGTTGCGCATCGAATTCATTGCCGAGACGGTTTCCGTCGACCAAACCGCGGGTGTCGGTCTCGAGGCGGCTGCGCGCGAGGCGCGCTACGCAGCGCTCGCCCGGCACGTGGGCGAGACGGACTGGCTGCTGAGCGCACACCACCGCAACGACCAGGCCGAAACGCTGTTGCTCAACCTGATGCGGGGCAGCGGCCCCGCCGGCCTTGCCGGCATTGGCACGCTGAGCCCCTTTGCCGACGGCTGGCTGGCTCGGCCACTCATCGATGTCTCCCGCACGGACCTGGAGGCGTATGCCGCCGCCCAGGGTCTGCGCTGGGTGGATGATCCATCGAACGAGGATTTACGCTTCGATCGAAACTACCTTCGCCACGAGGTGCTGCCTGCCATGGAGCAGCGTTGGCCCGGCGCCATCGAGCGGATCGCGCGCAGCGCAGACCTCGCCGGCGAGGCAGCGTCGATGCTGGACGACCTGGCGGCCATCGACCTGCAAAGCGCCGGCAACCGGGTTACGCGAATCGAGGTCGAGGGTTTGCTGCCGCTGTCCACGGCGCGGCAACGCAACCTGTTGCGTTATGCGATCCGGCGCGCCGGCCTGCCGCCGCCCGGCGCCGCGCGGCTCGCGACGATGATCGACAGTGTGCTGCATGCGCGCGAGGACGCGCAGCCGCTGGTGGAGTGGCGCGATGCCGAGCTGCGTCGCTACCGGGGCAGGCTCTATCTGCTGTCGCCCGTCGTCCCGACCGCATGGCCGGTTGAAGGCCGGCCGCTGGCGGACAAACCCCTGGCCCTGGGCCCGGGGATGGGTACGCTGCGGCTGGCGCCGGGGTCACCGCGGGGCCTGTCGCGCGCCACGCTCGAGCACGGCCTGAGCGTCCGCTGGCGAGAGGGCGGTGAGGAAATAAAGCTTTCAGGTCATAAGCATACGAAGAAACTCAAGAAGTTACTTCAAGATGAAGGTGTGGTGCCCTGGCTGCGGGACCGGCTGCCGCTGGTGTATGCCGGCGAGCGACTGGTCGCCGTTGCGGACCTGTGGGTCGCGGCGGATGCAGCGAGCGAGCCGGGCACATCGGTTTGCTGGGACGGGCGGCCCGAACTGTACTGACGCGACCGCGTTTGCGTTGTTTCACCAGGGGTGTTCTGTTACCTTTTAACACCGTCTTTTATCCAACGACGGCGCGACATTCCAAAGGGTTGGAGAGAAGCACAAACGCCTCGTGCAGTGCTTTGCATCCAGCCCTTATCTTTTCCCGCCGCAGGAGCACCGGGCTCAACATGACATCCTATGTATTCATCACCGGCGGGGTGGTGTCGTCCCTCGGCAAGGGCATTACCTCGGCGTGCCTGGGAGCAATTCTCGAAGCGCGCGGCCTGTCGATCAGTATGATCAAGCTGGATCCTTACCTGAATGTCGACCCAGGCACGATGAGCCCGTTCCAGCACGGCGAGGTCTTCGTTACCCACGACGGCACGGAGACCGACCTCGACCTCGGTCATTACGAACGCTTCGTGCGCACGGTGACCGGCCGCAACAGCAACTTCACGACCGGCAGGATCTACGAGAGCGTCATCGCGAAGGAACGGCGCGGCGACTACCTCGGCGCGACCGTGCAGGTGATTCCGCACATCACGGACGAAATCAAGCAAAGCGTGCGGCGCGGTGCCGGTGACGCCGACATCTGCCTGGTGGAAATCGGCGGCACTGTCGGCGATATCGAATCGCTGCCGTTTCTCGAGGCGATACGCCAGATGGGCGTGGAGCTCGGCCACGACCGGGTCGTCTACGTGCACCTGACACTGGTGCCGTATATTGCGACCTCGTCCGAGATCAAGACCAAGCCGACGCAGCACTCGGTAAAGGAACTCCGCTCGATCGGTATCCAGCCGGACATCCTGGTATGCCGCTCCGAGCAACCCCTGCCGGACGAACAGCGCAAGAAGATCGCGCTGTTCACGAACGTGCAGGAGGCCGCGGTGATCTCGGCCTACGACGTCGACGACCTCTACAAGATCCCCGGCATGATGCACGAGCAGGGCCTGGACGACATCGTCGCGCGGCAGCTGCGTCTCGAACTGCCGCCCGCGGACCTCGGCGAATGGGAGGCGATCGTCGACGCGAAGCGCAACCCGACAGGCGAAGTCGATATCGCCATGGTCGGCAAGTACGTCGATCTGAAGGACTCCTATATCTCGCTGTCGGAGGCGCTGCTGCACGGCGGCATACACACCCAGACACGCGTCAATATTCATTACATCGAGTCTCAGGAGATCCTCGACAACGGTACCGAGTGCCTGCAGGGGATGGACGGCATCGTCGTTCCCGGGGGCTTCGGCGATCGCGGCATCGAGGGCAAGATCCTCGCCGTGAAATTCGCGCGCGAGAACGGCATCCCGTACCTCGGGATCTGCCTCGGCATGCAGCTTGCGGTCATCGAAGCGGCGCGCAATCTCGCCGGGTTGGCAGGCGCCATGAGCACCGAGTTCGACAGGTCTACGCCGCACCCGGTCGTCGGTCTCATTACGGAATGGCAGACCGCCAGCGGCGATGTCGAGCAGCGTGACGAGCGGTCCGAGCTGGGCGGCACGATGCGGCTCGGTGCGCAGGAGATCCGGCTCGTGGAGGGCTCGCTGGCGGCACGAACCTACGGCGCCGACAGGATCCAGGAGCGGCACCGGCATCGCTACGAAGTGAACAACAATTACCGCGGAGCTGCCGGGGCATCCGTGGTTTCTCGCCAGCCAGTTCCACCCGGAGTTCACCTCCAATCCGCGCGATGGCCACCCGTTGTTCAAGGGCTTCGTAACCGCGGCCCGGCAACATCACGAGGGCGAACTACCGAGGGCCGCCGAAGCATGAGGCTGACGCATTTCGAGGCCGGCAACGATCGGCCCATCTTCCTGATCGCAGGTACCTGCGTCGTCGAGAGCGAGGCCATGGCCGTGGATACCGCGGGTACGCTGAAAGAGATCTGCGAGAAGCTCGGGGTGCCGTTCATCTACAAGTCCTCGTTCGACAAGGCCAACCGCAGTTCGGCAGGGAGCTTTCGCGGCCCGGGCATGGAAGAAGGGCTGCGTATCCTGGGCGAGGTCCGCCGCCAGGTCGGCGTGCCGGTCCTCACGGACG